>Ga0265303_10000063_pt1 | contig 43825 bp, 42 predicted proteins | sample Helome_2_FD_192494 | JGI IMG/M metagenome (GOLD analysis project Ga0265303, IMG submission 192494) | Marine sediment microbial communities from subtidal zone of North Sea - Hel_20160317 (Illumina Assembly) | ecosystem: Environmental > Aquatic > Marine > Subtidal zone > Sediment ... | reverse complement strand
GCATATGAAGTATCATTTGATAGCGGGACCTAAGAGTATTGGTCTAAAACCTTCAGAATTTAAACAAATAGATCAATTTAATTTTCAATTTCCATGTTTGATAAAACCAACAGTTAACACAGGTGGTGGTGAGGGAATTCAAAAGATAAATTCTAAAGAAGAACTAAAACAATATATTAAAAATAAAAATCCAGTTCATTCAATATTATTGCAGGAATATATTGATGGTTTTGATCTTGGGTGTAATGTCCTATGTTCACAAGGGCAAATTTTGGCTACTACAATTCAAAAAGGAAATTTATATAACAACATACCATATTCACCTCAAATTGGATTGCAATTTATAAAAGAGGATAAGGCTCTGGAATTAGCAAAGAAAGTTATGAAATCCTTAAACTGGTCCGGTGTTGCAAACATTGATATGATATATGATAGGGAAAGAGATCTTGTGCAAATATTGGAAATTAACCCACGATTTTGGTTTACTATTGATGCCTCAGCTATTGCGGGCGTTAATTTCCCTTACTTATACTGTCTTAATGCTCTGGGTGTAAATTTTAAGGTTCCTGCGTATTCAGAGCTTAAATACTTAAACCTAAAAGGCTTAGTAAAAAGCGTTAGAAAAGATCCGTGGCTACTATTTAATTTCAAGTTCATCTGGAACAATACTCCTTTTAAATTTGCTATAAAAGATCCAATACCAATGATTTATCATTTTATTTGGCGAACAAAAAACATTCTGCTTCGAAAAATAGGAAAGCTAAGGGGGGTAATTTTATCTAAATAAACCTGAGCTAACTTTATGGAATCCATTTATTAGATCCAAAATCGGGTTTTCTCTTTTCTAAAAAGGCATTTCTGCCTTCTTTTGCTTCTTCTGTCATATATGCCAATCTGGTGGCTTCACCTGCAAACACCTGCTGGCCAACCATGCCGTCGTCTGTGAGGTTCATAGCAAATTTTAACATTTTAATTGAAGTAGGTGATTTTGCTAATATTTCCTGAGCCCATTCATAGGCAGTATCCTCTAATTCTTCATGTGGAATTACGGCATTTACCATACCCATTTCATAAGCTGCCTGAGCGGTATAACTTCTTCCTAAAAAGAATATTTCACGTGCTTTTTTCTGCCCAACCATTTTAGCCAAATAAGCGGAGCCATAACCTCCGTCAAAACTTGTAACATCAGCATCCGTTTGTTTAAAAATAGCATGTTCTTTACTCGCCAGGGTAAGATCACAAACCACATGCAGACTATGCCCTCCTCCTACAGCCCATCCGGGCACCACTGCAATAACCACTTTTGGCATAAAGCGAATTAGCCGTTGCACTTCCAGAATATTCAGTCTGTGCATCCCATCATCGCCCACATAACCTTTATGTCCTCTGGATTTTTGATCACCCCCACTACAAAACGCATAGACCCCGTCTTTAGACGAGGGCCCTTCGGCAGAAAGCAATACTACGCCAATAGAAGTATCCTCTTGTGCGTTATAAAAAGCTTCATATAACTCGCTTGTGGTTTTAGGCCTGAAAGCGTTTCGTACATCAGGTCTATTAAAAGCAATGCGTGCAACCCCATTGCTTTTTTTATAGGTTATATCTTCAAAGGTTTTAACGGTTTTCCAGTTTATATTCATTTCAAAGTATTTCTATGTATGCAATAAAGATAAGACTTGTACTGTTATTGTCTATTCCTTTTTATCAGGTCTTTATCTTATTAAGGCCAAATTTTTTATTGTTACAAATTGTTTTTGGCCTCAATCCATTTGGACAAATATTTAGTGCTCTGTAAAGTATGATGTGCCAATATGCCCCCAATAATATTAGTAGCTCTATGTTCATCCAGATTTTTATCTAATTCTATAATTTTCTTATAAAGTTCTTTTCCAAAAACTACTTTGTTAAAATGATTGTTTATCAATTCTGTTCCCAGATTTTGGTTTTCATTCCATTTATCTTTATTCTGGTAAAGTTCAATGGCGAGATTTGAAAAACCTATGGGTTCGTCCTGTGTAATAGGGATTAATGCATCAGAGTCGCCTATACCTTCCACACCAATAGACGTTGTAACAGCAGGTGTTCCGTTCATAAAACCATCCAAAAATTTTCCCTTTAATCCGGCGCCAAAACGCAAGGGTACCAGATTAAGCTTTGCATTAGACATTATAGAAGCTAAATCACTTACCCATCCCTTAATTCTAAACCCAGTTTTAGCACTATCCATTTTACAAATTTTATCTGGCATATAGGGTCCATAAACATGCAATTCTGATTCCGGTAGTTTTGCCCTAATTAAAGGCCAGATGTTGGTATTAAGCCATAAAATTGCATCTATATTTGGGGCATGTTTCCCGTTTCCGATGAATACAAAGTGTTGTCTTTTATCAAAAGGCGGCCAATTCTTAGTAATACTTTCGTCTAATTGCTCGTACATAAAAGGAAGATGGAAAAGTAAACTCTCATCTACTTTGACTATATCTTGTAGTAGTTTAATCTCAAATTCGGAAATTATCAACGATAAATCTGAACGGAAAATACTTGCCAGTTCTCTTTTTGTAATATCCATACTTAGCCAATCAGAAATTTTAAATTCTTTTTGAACAGAGAGTTTTTTTTCTCTTGAGGATCTTAGCGAATGAAGATCTTCCGTATCCAAAATCCGAAGTGCATTGGGTACATTTTCTGCTACTCTCCAGCCAAATTGTTCCTCCATAATATAACGGTCGAATACGACAATAGAAGGATTTAACATCCGAGCAAATTCATCAAAACTATTGTGGTTTAGTTTTATGGGTTGCTGGTCAATACCATATCCGGTTAAATTTTCGGAGTAATCAGTGTGGGCAGAGGTACTGGCAAAAGTGATTTGAAATTTTTTTTCTAAAAACCAATGAATTAGTTGCATCATCCTGATTCCTGCCGCCGTTGCCAAAGGTTCCGGCCAGGTTAGACCAAGAATCAACACTTTATTTGAATGCATAGCTTTATATACAATTAACTAAGAAATATACCCTAATGAATTAATTAACATGTCCAGGTCTATTATGGTTGGCTTTAGGTATTCATAGCCGTAAAAATTACATCCTTGACGCAAATTTTTGAGATATATTTAAGCGCAGTTTACGTTCATAATCTTCTTCCAGCCATTCTTTATAATTCTTAGTGTTATTCATAATACAATATGAATATTGCCTCACCCGATAGGAGATTTCTTCTTTAAGCTTTTTGGCCAGAATTCTTGCATCAAAAACATCTTCACTATTTTCAACACATATTTGAGCATGCTGTTCTATACTGCGTTCAAGTACAGTTTTAGACTTCAGTCCTTGTTCAAACACTTTTTTATATTCAGCCTTAACATCAAAATCAATTTGGGTAGAATTCGTAAATTCTGACTTGAGTTCGGGAGGCATGGTATAAACAAATTCACGTTCAATTTCTTCATCATTCTTAATGTTTTCCAGGAAAAAATCCGGAAAGTGGAATATTTCCTGCCAGTCAATGGGTGCATCCCACATACCAAAACGGGACGTATTATTTCCCATATCAACAACAGTGAAATCCGTTTTATTTTGAAGAATACGCGATCCTCTACCAATCATTTGAAAATAAAGAGTTAGTGATCTTGTTGCCCTGTTTAGAATAATGGTCTCCACGGTTGGTTCATCAAATCCGGTAGTTAAAATACTTACAGAAGTCAAAATGGCATCTTTGGTTTCTGAAAACCATTCTAAGATTTGCTTTCGCTCTGAAGCAGTATTTTTATTATCTAAGTGTTTTATAGGATAACCAGCCCTCTTAAAAGTTTCATATACATAACGGGAAGTGTTTATCCCGTTATTAAAAATCAATGTTTTTGTTCCTTTAGCAATCTGCTCGTAGGCATCTAATAATTTAGCCAGCATATTTTGATTTCCGTACAATTCATCCGAAGATTTTACGGTGTAATCTCCACTAATACCCAGCTTTAATGAACGCAGGCTAACATCATAGCTATACATATTGGCATTGGCAAGAAACTTCTTTTTAATTAGCGATTCAATTGATTCTCCAACAATTAACTTGCTGTAATTATCCTTCATAGGTAGCTTAATGTTGGAACTCAGCGGTGTAGCAGTTACACCTAAAATAATCGATTTTTCAAAGTACTTAAAAAGCTTTCGGAAAGAATTATAATGTGCCTCGTCAATAATTACCAAACCCACATCGTTTAGCTCAATCATCTCTTCCTGTAGTCTGTTATTCAGCGTTTCAACCATTGCTACAAAGCACATGAAGTTATCTTGGTCTCGTAATTCCTTAATTTCACTATTAATGATCATGTTCTTAACTCCAAATCCACTCAGCATTCTGGAAGTTTGGACACTTAATTCTATCCTATGGGTAAGAACTACTACCTTTTTTTGGGTATTGGCAATAAATCTTTTGGCTATTTCGGAAAATACGACGGTCTTACCACCACCTGTTGGTAGCTGATAGAGCAGATTTACGTCTTCCGAAGCTTGTTCCAAATAGGAAAAAATTGTATTCAGATCCTCTAATTGGTAATCGTAAAGTTTTTTTTCTATTTGATTTGTTTGTATCTGCAAAAGCGAAATTTCATTGAAAGATTTAAGGAAATACTAATCTTGAAGTTGTCGTGACTCCAATTTTGCAAAATTATATGTTTTTTATACTTAAATGAAATTATAAAGCTGAAAACTACAAGTTAATATCCCTTTTCGCGATTAACTGTATTATTTAAAGGCTTTCCTTCAGTTAGTTTTCTATAGTTTTCTAATAATTGTGGTATTACAGATTCAATATCAGAAACACTGGCAACATGAGGTGTAATTTGTATTTTTGGATGAGTCCAAAAGGGATGTTCGAATGGCAGTGGTTCCTCGTGAAAAACATCTAATCCTGCTCCGGCCAGATGTCCGTTGTTAATATATTCCAATAGGTCTTCATCTACCAAATGACCCCCCCTTGCGACATTGATAACATAAGATTGTTTTGGTAATTCTTTAAACAATTTGTTGTTTAAAATTCCTGTAGTTTGCTGAGTTAGTGGTAACAGACAAACAAGTATATTACTCCTGGACAGAAAGATGTTTTTTTCACTATTACCGGCGTAAACTTCTGCCTCAGGAATTTCTTTGGGTGAAGTTGCCCATCCAATTACTTTAAATCCATTTTTTATTAAGTCTACCGCAAGCTCCTCACCTAAAGCTCCCATACCCATAATTCCAACAGTAATATCCGAAATCCTTTTGTATTCCCGGGGGTACCATGCCTTTTTTAATTGATCTGTTTTATAGCTATTGAGATTTTTTAAAAAACTAAGTATTAAAGCTAAAACAAATTCAGACATATCACCGGCTAAAACAGGATCTACTACACGAGTTATCGGAATATGTTCAGGGATAGACTGGTCTTTGAATATAAAATCGACCCCGGCACCAAATGAAGCAATACATTTAAGGTTGGGATATTGTTTTAGAATATCTGCAGGTTGTTTCCAAACGCATGCCAGAGTAATTTCTTCTTTTGGATGTTCTTCCAAATAACTGTAAATAGAGATATCCGGAGCTTTGGCTACTAAAGCTTTCTTCCATGAACCAATCTTGCGGTCTTGTCTTATAATTACAATAGCCATTTACTTTGTAAAATTTTAAAAATATAAAAACATTTAATTTGTTTCCAAAGCTTTAATTTTCAAGACTTAATCAATAATATCCAATGCCCTGGTAAAACCTTCGGAATACTCCCATTTTTGTTCCAAAGTGGCATTATATACTTTTATAATTCGATCTTTAAAGTCGGGGAGCAATTCATAGAAAGCAACATGGTGTATTAGCTGTTTAAATGAATTAAGCATGCTTTTATAAAAGGCATCAGGAACATTGCGTTTTTGAGAAAATGATTGAGCTACTTCAAGGTTAAATAGCATAACATCTGCTATTAAATAGGGAGCCATGCCCAATTTCAAAAACTGTTTAATATACTTTTGTGCGACAGACCTTCTGGCCCTTGCTTTTTTCCTTTTAAGAGGAAAGTACTCATTGGAGATTTTTACTTTAGCTTCCTGTACCCATTTATCTTCTCTGGGATTAAAAACAAAGTCATAGTATTGTTTTACAGCAGGAAAACGGTCATATAAATCAACCATTTGTTCTTCTAATTCTGGCTTTTTAAGACCCGTCAAATACTTTTTAAGCGCTCGTCTACTCATGATACACCTATAAAGATAGTATTGTTAACTTTAATCATCATATAGATTGAACTAAAATAGTAATCAAATATCATAAAAATAAGGCCCTCAACCGAAATTTAGAATCGTCATATTTTATGTAAAACATTAGTGGTTTCAGTTTGGATAAGACAGAATAAAACACTATACTGAGAAATTATAAACTAATAATCTAGACAATATATATGAGGCAACTTAAGATTATCAAGCAGGTAACTAATAGAGAATCAAAATCATTAGATAAATACCTGCAAGATATCAGTAAAATAGAGCTAATCACGGCAAATGAAGAAGTAGAATTAGCGCAGAAGATCAGGACCGGGGACCAGGCTGCACTGGAAAAATTAACTAATGCCAATTTGAGATTCGTAGTCTCCGTGGCTAAACAATATCAAAACCAGGGATTAAAACTTCCCGATTTAATTAATGAAGGCAATGTGGGCCTCGTAAAGGCGGCCAAAAGATTTGATGAAACCAGAGGGTTTAAATTTATCTCCTATGCTGTTTGGTGGATACGCCAGTCTATTTTACAGGCATTGGCGGAACAATCAAGAGTAGTTAGATTACCTTTGAATAAAATAGGATCTATAAATAAGATTAAGAAAACTTTTTCCTATTTGGAACAAGCGCATGAAAGACCTCCTTCTGCTGAGGAAATTGCAACGGAATTGGAAATGAGTGTCAGTGAAGTAAAGCAGTCCATTAAAAATTCTGGCAGACATGTTTCTATGGACGCACCTCTTAAAGAAGGTGAAGATTCCAATTTATATGATGTTATGCGATCCGGTGAATCTCCCAGACCAGATAAAGATCTGATGCAGCAATCACTCAACACAGAAATAAACCGGGCTTTAGAAACTTTGTCCCCAAGAGAGGCAGATGTCGTTAAACTTTATTATGGTATTGGAGATCAGCAATCAATGACCCTTGCAGAGATTGGACAAACATTTGACCTTACCAGAGAACGGGTAAGACAAATACGGGAAAAGGCAATTCGGAAATTGCGTCATAATTCCAGAAGCAAGCTACTAAAAACGTATTTGGGATAAATACAAAATAAAAGCCCGGTCTTCCCGGGCTTTAATTAACATTCTATAAAATAAAACACTTAAGAACAGCTTAATTTGTGGATATTGAAATCCATTAGAATTTCGTTAAGATCCTCAATGAAATTCAAATATGCGGTATTGTCTTGATTTTGGTTTGCCATAATAATATTTTTTTAAAATGAAAAAGCCGAGTGTTCTATAAATAGTCCAATTCGGCTAATTCGTTTAAACTTAAAATTTCATTCAAATCTTGGAGGAAATTTAAATACTCCTCCCCGTAGGTGTCGTATAACATGGTAAGATTGGGTTTTACATTACTGAGATTTGGGTATCAATAATCATATAGTAAACGTAAAAAATTCAATAATATTACCCAATTAAATGTGGTGAAGCCAGCAAATTTTGTTGTAAACTATCAATTTGTATCGGTCAGGCAATGTAAATTAGAACTTTGCATGGTACCTAAATCCGGCAGTAAGCGCCAAAAAGAACTCACCCGGATCAAAGACCAATTCCTGCCTTGTGATGCCAAGGCTAGCCCTGTAACTGTTAGTTAAGCTATTGCCGGTAAACTGATATTCGAAAAGAAGTTGCTGAGATTCCACAAAAAGCAATGTCTGGGCCAGTATTATATCACTATCAGAGATGAGTTGCTTAATTTCAGGGGAATAACCCAAAATCAGGTTTACTCCAAAATAATTTTCACGGTCCTGAAAATACTTTCGGGCCAAGAGACTACCCGAGATGCCAATAGGGCCATCAGATCTAGGTGTAAAATAAGGTCTCAAAGAAAAATAATAATTTCCATTGTAAAGCCCTACAGAACCAGTATAAATAATAGCCTGGCTTGTAACAAAATCCAAATAACGCATTCCGGCTGATACTTCAAACGCTTTTGGGAGATTAGCATAGAGCTCAGCCCCTGCTCTATGGTTTGGAAAAATCTGCGATTTTGAAAACCCATAATTGGTATAGGCGTAGAATGTTTTAGAAATTTTGGGATAGAAATCCATCTCATATTGTAATCCATCGGTATTAAAACGGTTGCTAAAGTTTATTCTAGGAATTATTTTTCCTATCTCAGTTTCACGAATATACTCCACACCGGAATAAATCATAGGGTCATATACGATATCAAAGACATCAAGGGAATTAACAATTCCTAACCTATTCTTATAGGATTTTGACTCTGTTTCCTTTAATTCTTCTTTGGTACTCGATAAAGAAGCATTTTGTTTGTTGTAAATCTCATTTATAATTTCATTGCGCATTGTTTGTAAATCCGGATCAGCTTCCATAAAAATTAGCGCCTTGTTTGCCAAGCCCAAGGCAATTATATAATTTTCCGCATAAATTTCATTTTTGACAGCAGCTATCCACACCTCTTTATTCTGTCTTTCTGCCGAAATTATTTTGTTAAAATGTTTCCTTGCTTCATTGTGATTACCATCCCAGCTGTATGTTTTAGCAAGAAGGTTTCTGACATCAGTATAATCCGGGTATTTAGAAAGAATTAGCTGTAAAGTGTCTCTGGCGATACTATGGTGCCCTTCAAAGGCAAGATCCCTCGCGACAAAGAAAGAATTGTCCGGATTGCCCTGATATGCCAATTCTTGTGCTATTCCCTTTTGAAGGAAAAACAACAGAAATAACCCTAAATATATGATTCGATATAACATCATTTCCTATTAGAAATTAAAGGTGATTCATCAATTGATTTTTGTAATTTTTTTTGATTGTCTTCCAGTTCTTTATTTTTATCAATTTTCTGCCGAGCCCGCTTCATTTTGTTTTGTACTTCTTTATTCTGAATGTTATTCCTCTCTATCATACGTTGAAGAGACAAAGCGCGATGGTTATTATCTGACCAGAAAAAGACATCTAATAAAGCAGCATAGCCATCAGCATATATAGGGTACTTTTGAATAGCTCCTTCCAGAATATCAATTGCTATATCATACCTACCTTCCCAAGCATGGATTCTTCCCATTAATATTTCCGTATCCGCATGGCCCGGTACCTGAGATAAAATATATCCACTCAAAAGAAGGGCACGTTGCGTATCACCTTTAAAGGCTAATTCTTTTGCTGTATTGTACGCCTTATCATAGTCACTACTATTAAAAACACTATTTATCCAGACCATCTCCTCTTTGGAAGGGTTAATTTTTAGTTGAGCGAACAAGTTTAATGAGGAAGGAATAATTTTGTTATTTTTCATAACGTATTTATTGACCGCTTTGAAATACTTATAATGTTCTTTTACCTCTTGTTTTAAAACTGAAGGATCAGGATCTATCAATTTCAGTTCACTATCAAGATCAAATAAATTACCCCCAGTAAGAAAATGATTGCCGTAAACAAAATCCTGAATATTGCTATTATGTCTCAATAGAGGAATCTTTTTAGTTGAGTCAAATACTCCATCATGAATCAGTCCTTTCCCCAGCCAGGCAACTTCAGCAGGAATTGTTATATCATATCGCGATTCTAATAACCCCAGGATTGCCGGTGAAACGTCTTCGTGGGAAACCAAAGAAGCTATCTTTGCTGGCTGTTTTAATAAAGGACTGTAAATAATTAAAGGCACCCTGTATCTTCTTAAATTATCTTCCTGCGGCAGATCGGTAAGGTTATGACTGCCGGTAATTATAAATATGGTGTTGGCGTAATCCTGATTTCCGGCATATAAAGAGAAAAATGATTTTAATGCACTATCAGTGTAAATAATACTGGCAAAAACCTCTTTATTCTTTTTAACCAACTTTAAAGGCCTTGACTGCATTTTTCCTTCAGCTAAAATTTTGTCAACCTTAAGCATATAAGCTTCTTTTTCAGGAATAAGAAAGGGCTTTTTAGAGCTTAAGGTAAAGAAGACATCTAATCTTGGTTTTTTAGAACTAAAGAGATCATTATGCCATTTCTGAAAAAGTTCTTTATCAGGATACCCAAGGGATATTCCTGCTGCATCTTCATTTTGTTTTCGATATTTGCTTCCAAACCCTTTGCTGTCCAAAATAAAATCAACTCTTTCTTCATAGAGAAATTTGTCTAATTGATTTAGTGCACTGTTCCCACCATAGTTAAAAGAAGTAGTGTAATTATTTTTTTTAAGGATCCCATAAATAGTCTGTCTGGCGGGAGAAACAGACGAATTCGTGAAACCATTCTCTCCAAACGGCAAAGAACCTAATAAACACGGTAATGCAGCATGGCTTTCTCCAGCATTACTCAAATAATTATTCCAAACCAAGGATTTGGCCTGAAGCGAATCTAAAAAAGGAGTAAATCCATGATATATTGACCTATCACCAACAAAATCTGATCCCAGTCCTTCTATCATTATAAAAACCAAATTGGGTTTCCTATCCTTTAAATTAAAGTAGGGAGCAAGTCTTTTATTAGGAACATAGTTGTGTAATAAAGGATACTCTTCTTCTCCTTCATACTTATTAAAATCAAAAATCTCATCAGCTACACTATACGCTAAATGTTGTAGTTTATTTTCGTTAACTGGGTTTTTATCGGAAGTTAAAGTGGCTAGAAATAAACTAAAGAGAATAATTGTCAGTGGAAACATGCGGCTAATACCACCATATACGGAAGCTGTAAATTTATAAAAGAAGTATAGAAACCCTGCCATTACGGGGAGCAAAAGCAAGATAGAGAGTATCAAGGTAGATGCAGATGTCCTACTATTATAGACTTCTAAAAATCCTGCACCAAGTATGTCGTAGTTTCTCAAATAGAATTCTATTAGTAAGCCCTCGATAATTAAAATAACAATGAATAGAATGCATGTCACTTTAAATCCCAAAGAATGTTTCTTATCCTCCAAATAATTAAATAGGAAAGCCATAAAAACACCGATCATGGCTGTAAAACCAGAATGATGCACAACTAAAAGTAATAGGCTTTTAGTCAATACCCCATCGAGAACACCCGCCATATACAGGCGTATGTTTTGATAAAGTGACAAAACCAATAAACATAGGAAAAACGCCATTATAAGGCGTATAAAGTCACTTAAGGTCTTTCGCCCGGCATTTTCCGATATGTTATTTACATTCTGCATTTTATTACGTTTTGGCAAATCCTTTTCGTACTTGTGATCCCCAACCGGATTTTACTTTAAATAATTTCTTGAAATTGCCCCGAATGGCCGACCACACCACTAAAGGGTGAAATGTAATTGGTTCTATTATTGCACAAAAAACAAGAATAAGTATATCTTTTGTCCGGGTATATTGATTATAAGAATACACATCCCATAGAATTGCATAGAATGAGAACATAATGGAAAATGAATAGACTGTAAGGGTAATAGCAAGAAAAAAGTCAAGATTTAAAATCCCCAGATAATAAAATATGATAATCGAGAAAAACCCTATAAATTCTAAAATTGGGGCCAGCCATTCATAAAAAAACCAATAAGGATAACTTAGCATTCCGAGTCGGCCAAACTTAGGGTTAAAAAACATATCCTTATGTGTAAAAAGGGTTTCCAGGTTTCCACGTGCCCATCGATCTCGCTGATTTACCAGAATATTAGTACTTTCCGGAACTTCTGTCCAACAAAGTGGATCCGGGATATATTCAATAGTATATGCGAGTTTGCGCTCATGCATATAACGCCTCATTCTAAATACAATCTCCATATCCTCGCCTACTGTTTTTGTGTCATAGCCACCTACTTCCAAGGCTATTTCACGATCGAAGAATCCAAAAGCGCCAGAAATAATAAGGAGACTATCTATTCGGCCCCATGCCATCCTTCCTAAAAGAAAAGATCTGGTATATTCTAATAATTGGAATCTGGCCAGCCAATTTTCAGGAAGCCTTATCTCCTCCAGAGTTCCTCCCGAAATTTTACAGGAATTAGCTACACGAATTACACCACCAACTGCAATTACTCTTTTTTGAGTTCTTTGATAAAATGATTTTACAACATGCAATAACGCATCAGGTCTCAAAAGGCAATCCACATCTATACAGCCTACATATTTATTTTCTGATAGTTGTATGCCCGTATTTAGCGCATCAGATTTACCACCATTATCTTTATCGATAACAGTTAGTTTTGAGAAAGAGCGTTGCCTTGATTTGTACACTCCCCGTATAGGTTTTGAATTCCATTCAGGATCTATTTTCCGTTCTACTTTCTCCAGATCATAGGCGTCTATCATTTTCTGTAAGGTGTCATCCTTACTTCCATCATTAATCACCATTACCTCATAATTCACATATTGAAGGGAAAGAAGAGACCTAATATTTTCTACTATGGTCAGCCCCTCGTTATAGGCCGGAGCAATAATGGTTATGCTTGGTGCCAATGGTGAAGCCATTATCTTAGAAAGATCAACGAAGCTGTTTTTATTTTTATAATGGATAGAATTTCTTGTAGACAAGTACCCCATAATACTAAACATGGTGAATAGTACCACTGTAAACACAAGAAAAACAATGTTTAAATATTCTATTAATATATTGAATAAACCACTATCCATTAAACTTCTCCTTAAATTTTTCCGGGAAGGAAATTATAATTCTAAATAACGAACTCAACACCTTCTCTTTTTTTCTATTCTCTTCTTTTTTGTTGATTTCATTTATCTCCTGATTATCTTCTATATCTTCTATATCTTCTAATGGAGTCCCCACCAGTTCAAAATCTAACTCAAATAGATGTATTTGATTATTGTCTTCTGTGCTAATTGAATCATTTGAAAAACAAAATTCTAACGACTTTATCTTATCCTCTTCTTTATCCAGGATGTCCGCATCTATTGTGTTTATATGGTTTATAGACTCAGGTCTTTTTTCATCTAAACTAGGTTGTTGAGCTTCAAAGTCAATAGTTTGTATTTGAGTTAGAGTCTCTTCAGCTTCTATTTCAGGAGTTAAGAGTGCCTGCAATTCTTTTAATATTATTTCTGATTTAGCCCTTACTTTTTTGTCGTTATCGTCCTTTAGTGTTTTTAAAAAAAGAACTTCTTTCTCATCGCCCACAGCCAATATCTCATCTAATAAGATTAGTTTAGACTCTGTATCACAGGTTCGGAATAATTCCTGAAAAATGCTGAATCCACTAAATTCCTGAATAGGATTTACATTTTCGTTATCGCTATGATCAGCCTCATGATTATAATTCAATTGAGGATCATTTAAGTCGTCAGCAGAAAGCCCAGTATTATGGTATGCTTCAGATTCCTTTGCAAATGCCATCCAGTCTATCGATTTTTGGGCTATAATTTCAGAACTTTCGAGTTCTTCCTTTGGCAACCAGTCAACTTCCAGGAATTTGTTATGCAGATTTGAAATTCTTTCTTCTTGAATTACTTGCTCTTCGTTTACTTCTATAGCTAATATGTTTTCATCCGTGGTCCTAATCAAATCTTCTGAATCTTCCTCTACATTGCTTTCAACCACCATTGGTAAAAATTCTAATTCTGAATCTTCCTCATCTTCATTCACATAATCTTCATCATGGGTTTTGATTTTATCAAGAATGGCCTCTAATTCTTCTTTAAAACTTTCCTCTTCCAGAATTTCTTCCTTTTCAACATCACTATTCTCAGAATTTTGAGGGTCCACAGTTAACTTTATTTTCTCTTCTTCTGATACCATTGGTAAGAAATCCAGGGGTAAATAGTTCACTTCCTGATCCGATTCATTAAATTCCCTCAGGATGTCCTCCAATTCCTCCATAAAACAGAGATCAAAAATTATTTCATCCTCAAATTCCGGATCCAAATGATCCTGTATGTCTAATGTATCTTCTTCATGGTCCGAAGCTGGTAGACCGTCGTCCTTATTTAACTCGTTATTATTCATAACTTCCGATAATTGAGTAGAATTGTCTTCTACGTTATTTTCAAAATTTTTGGTTGCAATATTTTTATCAATTCCTTCTGTTGGAACATAGGTTTCTGGCGCTATGGCATTAATTGTACTTATTGCTTTACTTTTTACAAGGAAATTTGACTCTTTATTTAATATAGTTTGAAGAAATTCTAAATCTTCCACTTTCCCTAATGAAGAAATGGTGTCGAGAATCTGTAATTTAATATCCACACTACAGTTTCGAAATACAGATTTTAAAGTATACAAAGCTTCAAAAACACCGAAATCCTTAATACATTGAATGGCTTCTGATTTAATCTGGTCATTCCTATGCTTTACTAATTCTATCATAGACTTATTAGCGTCATTTTGGTTATAGTGCTTAATAAGCCGAATTGCAAATAATACCACATCCCTGTTTTTGGAGGTAAGCCATGCTTTAAATCGCGGAGGTGAAAAGTCTTCAAAATTCCTAAGTACATCGAGTAGTTTTAATTGTTGCCACTCAGAAATGCCATATCTAGTGGTATCTAAAAAATATGAAATGCCTTCATGTTTTAATGTAACCGTTGCTATTTGTGCTTGTTTGCGCACTACTCCTCTTTTATCATTAATAAACTTTTTTATAAATCCATAAGCGGCTAGCACTCTCATTTGGGTTAACTCAAGTATTCCCTTAGAAACCAACTCCCAGCGCCAGCTGCTTAATTTTTTAAAGGCATCTAAATGCAGCTCAAGGTCCTGGTATAATTTATATAAACGATTACGGGAATCACCAGAAAGGTCTTTTTGAAGATCTAATAAGATCTCCGTTAATACTAATTTGCTAAATGGTGATTTCAACAGATCACGAATCTCAATTTTTAATTTTATGTATTCATAATTTTCCTCCTTAGTGGCATCTGTCTCGTAGAAGAGAAAATTGCTGATGATAGGTGCCAGGATCTTTTTTTGATGGGATACTTTCGATGCTTTAGCAGAAAGACGGTTTCTGAATATAAAAACAAATGCAAAGAATAAGATTCCGAGTCCGGAAAACAATATTGTTAAATCCCACAAAAGATCCGTATGGATCTTTGGCGCACTTATCAGCATAATGCTGCGATATGTTTGTGAGATTATTTCCAAAAATTATTTTTTATTTAGCTCCCTTCCCACCCTAACCAAAAGCTCCGAAGGACTCACTGGTTTAGATATAAAGTCATTGGCTCCTAATTCAAAAGCACTAAGAACATTTTCTTCGTTTCCTGCAGATGAAATAATAATTATTGGAATCTTTGAATTCAATTGGTTTCTTACATAATCTATAAGTTCAATTCCAGAGAAATAGGGCATCATTATATCACTGACAATAATATCAGGAGTTGCCGTTTTAAGATATTCTTTTACATCCCTGCCATCTTTCGCTAAATGGACATTATAGCCCCCTTTTTGAAGTCTATAATCCAATAAAGATGCTAGTAACTCATCGTCCTCCGCTAATAACAGATTCTTCTTTACCATCCTACTCGTTTCTGTTTTTGTTTAATCGTCTTAATTCTCCATCAATCATTTTTTCTGCTTTGGGATATTCCTGAACAAATCTGTTTAGCAGAAATTGCATATGATTTTTATCTTTAGTAGTCTTTGCAGCTGTATTTAATTGCTCAACGATGGAAAACAGATCCATCGTCTGCATCATTTTTAAACCACATTTTATCTTGTGTGCTGCGAACGCAACCCCTTCTGTATCGCCATCCTGGAGTTTCATTTTAACATTACCTATAAATTCAAGGGCATTTCTTTTGTAAAGACCTGTCAGCTCCTCTAACATTTCTAACTCGCCCATGCAGTCTTCTAAAACAGAATTAAGGCTAAAGCTCGAATCAGATACCGTCTTATCAACCTGATTATCGTCCGATGATGCGTTTAATTTAAAATTAGTTTGGTGGTCAATCTTGTTTTTAATTAATTTGGAAAGTAGTTCTTCCGGGCTAAACGGCTTAAGGATAAAATCATTGATTCCATTATTTTCACATTCGTTTTTATCATCAAAGGTGAAGTCTGCTGTGAGTACTATTATGGGGATCTCTGCGACTTCTTTTTTAGCGCTCTTTCGAATTTTTTCTGTTACTTCAAACCCACTCATTATGGGCATTCTAAGATCCATGAGTACAATATCAATTGCATTTGTTTCAAGAAGATTCAAACCGTAGACTGGATTTTCCGTAATATAGGTTTTGCAACCCCATGAGTTTAGTCGACGCTCTATAAGTCGCTGATTTAACTCATTGTCTTCAAATACCAGGATCCTCATTCCTTTTACGTCTTCCGAAGAGATTTCAGTTGGTTTAGATCTAGATATGGCAGTAGTTGAACCAGTTGAATAGGGCAGCTTGAATTTAAATGTTGTACCAACGCCAAGCTTACTTTCAACTTTTATATCCCCGTTAAGTTTATCGACGATCTGCTTCACAATGTTCAATCCAAGCCCGGCGCCACCATATTTGGAAAATGTTTGCTGATTAGCTTGTTTAAATGAACCGAAAATATGTTCTAAATCCTCTTTCGAGATTCCGATTCCGGTATCGGTAACAATGAAGTCTAATACAACCTTTTCTTCACTCTGACTGAGTAGTTTAATTTTCAGCATTATCTCCCCCTCTTCTACAAATTTTATAGAATTCCCAAGCAGGTTTAGCAATATTTGTGATAATTTAGAAGGGTCGCCAATAAGGTTCTCGGGGATGTTCTTGTCAACATCAACTTCGAGTTTTACATCTTTACCCAACATAAGTGTATTACAGAGATAAACAACATCCTGTACAATGCTGAAAAAATTAAAATCAAGCATCTCAAAATTTTCCAATCCGGCCGAAAGTTTGGAATATTCCAAAAGTTCGTTGATAATATCCATAAGGGAATTGGAAGCCGATTGAATGGCGTTTACCTTATCCTGTTGGTCTTCGGAAAGTTCCCCTTCTTTTAAAAGGTCTGCAAATCCAATTATACCGCTGAGTGGGGTTCTTATCTCATGGCTAACTGTTGCAATAAGCATTTCCTGTGCCTTTTGCAACTGTTCTTTTTCTTTTATCGATTCTGATTTGGAATCCTGATTAAGTTGTATATCTTCTCCCCAAATCCTTTTTTCAAGATGGGTTTTAAAGGCTTCAAAAGATATTTTAAGACGGGTGGCTTCATCTGCAGATAATTCTTCAAATGAAAAATTATTAAGAGTCCTCTCCAGTTCTGACAATTGAGAAAGTAGGTTTTTTGGTTTCAAAGGGGCACATTTAGGTTAATTATAAGATCGTAGATTCAATAGGATGATTCTATTCAGGGACTACTCAAACTTAAATTTTATAGGCTTTAACATTTCTAAAAATCCTCATTTCCATACCCCTGGGCAATTAAATGTTACCTAGGGTGCGTATTATGTTGTCAAATTGCTTTATTTGTAGGTATAAAACTTATCATATGCGACATATTATCGGCCTTTTCTGTCTTTTATCGTTCATTGGGTGCAATAAATCCAAAACGTCACAAAACTCGGACCTTGAAGCAACCGCCAGACGAATCCATGAAAATGTGATTACAATTGATACGCATGATGATATTAATGTGAAAAATTTTACTGACAGTATCAATTACACACAGGACCTCGAGACCCAGGTTAATTTACCGAAAATGAAGGCGGGAGGATTGAATGTAGTATGGCTTATTGTCTATACCGGTCAGGATTCCTTAAACCCTAAGGGTTATGCCAAAGCAGAAGCAAATGCCATGGCTAAATTTAAAGCTATTCACCGTTTGTGTGATACTCTTGGTTCCAGAGAAATTAATCTTGCCAGAACTTCCGAAGAGGTTAGGATTATTCATCAATCAGGCAAACAAGTTGCTATGATTGGTGTGGAAAATGCATATCCGATTGGCGAGAATCTATCCAAATTTGAACAATATCAAAAATTGGGCGCCAGGTATATCTCCCTTGCCCATAATGGCCATAATCAATTTTGTGATTCTAATACAGGAGAAAAAGATAATACCTGGCTATATAATGGTTTAAGTAATCTAGGCAAAAAAGCTGTATATGAGATGAATAGATTGGGTATTATGATTGATATTTCACATATTTCAAAAGAATCGATGATTCAGATTGTTTCCTTATCTAAAGTTCCAATAATAGCTTCCCATTCTTCTGCACGTGCGCTATGTGATCACAGTAGAAATTTAGATGATGAGCAACTAAAATTACTCAAAGAAAATGGAGGGGTTGTACAAACGGTGGCCCTGGATGCCTATTTAAATACTGCCAAATATGATAAAAGGGAAAATTATATGAAAGGAATATACAAGCATATAGCAGATTCACTTGGAATAAAATGGATTGAAAAATCCAAATTAGGGCAACTCACCGAAAAACAACAGGATGATTATCTTGAAAATTCCAAAAGAGTTACAGAAATAGCAAGAGCAGTTGTTGCTGATCGAAACGATGTGCCGCCCGAAGTGGACGTGTCGGACTTTGTGGACCATATTGACTATATGGTTAATCTGATAGGGATAAACCACGTAGGAATAAGCTCTGACTTTGATGGTGGCGGTGGTATTAAAGGATGGTCGGATGCTTCCGAAACCTTTAATGTAACTTTAGAATTGGTAAAAAGAGGATATTCTGAATCCGGAATTGAAAAATTATGGGGAGGCAATTTACTAAGAGTACTGGATGAGGTTCAGGAATATGCTCGCTCTCTGAAAAAGTAAATCCAGTGTATAGCATTTCTGAATAGTTTGAACTTAATTTTTGGTTCGGACCTAAAATGGAATTAGATTTCTATAATTGTCTGATAAAGGCCAATGTGTTAACAAATAATTAGGGAAGAATTATAAATATTGTTAAGCTAACAATAAAGTTTTCTTAATTACTTTTTTATGAGGGATGAATTTGAATAGATTTAATAAACCTAATCAATTTTCCTCATGCAAACAATCAGTAAATACTTCGTTGCACTTCTTTTTTCTTTTTTCTCCAATTATGTAGATGAACCTCCATTAGAATCTAATAAGCAGGCCGGAATTCATGAAGTCCAAATTCAACTCAAGAAACATTCTGACTGCAATAAGATGAAAAAGAGTTTTTCTGAATTCAAAAATTACATTTAATTCATCATGGAGTCAGGAATAGCCTATCACAATTCTGATTCTTGCTTCCTGCCTATTTATTAATTGATATTAGTAGCAAGTGTATTTGGTACATTAAGCTTAATCCTGAATTTTTCATTTAGCTCCTTTATAAAGAAAGCGGACAACAATGGAGATTCTAACTCCATGTTCTGATGAATGAAAAAATGAATATTATTAAGGCCCAAAGTATGCCATTCCCAAAGCCGTTCTACCCATTCCTCCAGACGCTGATAATCACTTTTATGATTGGCCCCAACAAAACGAATAAATGCCTCGTTGTTAGTGAGCCGCATATGCATAATGTCTCTTCTTCCGGCAGTATCTACCAAGACATTGGCAATATTTCTTTCTTCTAATAAATTATAAAGCTCATGAGCTACATGCTTATCATTAAACCAATCTGTATGCCTGAATTCCAGGGCAAGAGGAAATTCTTTGGGCCAGTATTCCACCATGCGCACTACCCTATCCCAATTTTTTGGACCGAAGTTGGGGTGCATTTGTAAAAATATAGTTCCCAATTTATCTTTGAAACCTGCTGTTGCCATAAGAAAATTGTCCAATACAGGGTATGCCATGTCGTTTAAACGTCTCAGGTGACTTACATTTTGAACAACCTTAGGGAAAAACTTAAAGGTATCCGGTACCATATCGTACCATGCTGCATATTGTTCAATGGGAAATATGCGATAAAAGGTGGCATTGAGTTCTATACAATTAAATTGACTGCTGTAATATGGCAATTCTTCTTTAGTCCCCCGGGGATAAAAATTTTTTAAATCCTGTCTATTCCACTTGGCACAGCCTACAAATATTTTTAATGGGCTGTTACTAACACCAGAAGCTAATATAACTGGCAGGTGAGGATGATTTTGGGGAAGGGTTAAATCTATAAGATCCGGGTGGTCTACTTTACCAAATTTCATGCTGCATCTTATTACTTTTAAACGATGATGAAATTACATATATTCATAATATTATGGAAAAGGAACTTATACAAATAGACTATTGCACTATTTTTATTGAAATTCTTCATGTTCATAAACAAGTTAACAACTAATTGCACTCTAAGTACAGCATAGATGGCGTATTTTCTATTTTTATAGAAACTCCTTCAGATGAACCAAAGATCTGCTGATCTCCTTGGCCTAAGGCCGGAGATTCCGAATGCCAAAATAACCCCTGACATGAGTAAAGACGAGCAATTCCAGAACAGAACCTTGCGTCCTATAATCAAATTTCAGAACCCATTATTAATCGAGGCATTTAAGAACTATATTATTAAACATAAGAATGCGTTTTATGACATGAGCATTGAAAAGCGTTTGGATTATATAGAAAATGCTATTCAAAAAGACATCAAATTCCGAAATGCCCTTAAGGGAATGGTCATTGGACAATTTACAGTTGAAGAATATATGACCTATATTCAAAACTCATCGGCTCTCAATAAACGGATGATGAATATGGTAGTTGAACGTCTAAAAGACCAGGTGCAAGCTTTCGAAACTTCGGTATTAGTTTAGAAGGGATTCTCCGTTAAGATTGGTAGTGAGGATTTCACTCATTAGATTAAAATAGGATCTGATTTCTTTAAAGGACGCGTTCACTTCATCAATAAAATCCTTATTCAACACTTCTTTATCGGTAAAATTTCGCACAAAAATAAAAGCTTTCTTCCTTATCAAATCAATATTAGGATCTTCCTTATTAAATCCTTTAGGAGCTGTTTTTACTTCATCCCCTACTATTTCACCCCAAGTATTCTTAAAGGAAGGCTTATTGATTAATTTTCGAAAGGCTGTGGCATCATGTTCCAATTCTTTGCGTATACGTAATAGATCTTCCTTATTAGGTTCCCAAAAACCTGCAGCCATAAATGATTCTCCGGGTCGAATCTGCAAATAATAACCACCCCTAAGCTTTGCTCCGGCCCTTGAAAAAGAACCTGCGAAATGAGATTTATATGGAGTTTTGTCTTTGGAAAATCTTACATCCCTGTAAATTCGAAACATTTTTAGTTTTTCAATTTCATCATGTTCTTTCATCTTATCCATCAGGTTGTTATAAAATCCTTTTACACCAGATTCCAAAGATTTGAATTCAGGCTTATGTTCTTCAAACCATTCGCGATTATTGTTTTTTTTCAATTCGTTCAAAAAACGCAGTGTGTCTTTAGTAATTACTGTATTTGCCATTCGACTAAGCGGTATTAATTTTATGCTAAAGTTAACCATTTTGGGCTAGATGCTTTTTAAATATTGGTTAATTTTGATACTCAAAAGAGCACAATGGATAAGTCAATAATCATAAAGAAAATCATCGAAAATAAAAAGCAACCCAATCTCAGATATCGCCTTAAGCGTAATGTGGAAGATTTTACAGACCTTTTATTCCTTACTTTATTTGATATTGAAACTCCTGTTGAGACAAATATTGAATCTCTTGAAATTAAATTTGATGAGTTGATAAATCTTGCTTGTTGGGATGTTGAAAAGCCCTGTGCCAAAATATGGGGAAATTATTTGGAAAGACTGCCTATGGTCCTTGAAAAACTGAATTTAGACGCAGAGGCCATAGCCAGCTGCGATCCGGCTTCCTTATCAATTGAAGAAGTTTATATGGCTTATCCCGGCTTTTATGCAATAGCTATCTATCGACTGGCTCATGAATTATACAACAAGGGGTTTCCCCTGGTTCCCAGATTAATGACAGAATATGCTCACAGACATACTGGAGTAGATATAAATCCTGGTGCTCATATAGGAGAATCCTTTTTTATTGATCATGCTACGGGAGTAGTCATCGGCGAAACGGCAATAATTAAAAATAATGTAAAAATCTATCAGGGCGTGACTTTAGGAGCGTTATATGTGGCAAAAAATTTGCAGAAGACTAAGCGCCATCCTACTATAGAGGATAATGTTACCATATATGCTAATGCCACTATTTTAGGTGGCAATACTATAATTGGAGAAAATTCGATAATTGGTGGAAACGCCTGGGTGACCTCTTCTGTGGCCCCAAATTCTACAGTATTTCATAGCGCTGAAATAAAAATAAAAACCTTGCCTAATGTCTCTTAGTATTATAGATCTAATAGGGAACACACCTCTTGTGGCCTCAAGATCTTTAAATGTCAACCCTGGTGTTACCCTTCTGTTTAAAATGGAAGGCCATAACCCTGGAGGTAGTGTAAAGGATAGGGCCGCTTACAATATGATCAAAAGCGGGATAGAACGTGGGGAGATTAACAGCAGCAGCAAATTAATTGAGGCAACCAGCGGTAATACAGGTATTGCCCTGGCAATGATTGCCGGCATATATAAGCTAAATATTGAATTGGTAATGCCCGAAAATTCAACTAAGGAGAGGGTACAAACTATGCGTGCATATGGAGCAAAGGTTACATTGACCAATGCGGAGCTGGGTATAGAAGGTGCCCGTGACTACGCAGAGGCGAAGGTATTAGAAGATGGTTATCAAATGCTTAACCAATTTGCAAACGACGATAACTGGAAAGCACATTTCGAGACTACAGGCCCGGAAATATGGAGGGATACGGCAGGGAAAGTCACCCATTTCGTATCCTCAATGGGAACAACCGGAACTATTATGGGTACCTCGACCTATTTGAAAGAACAAAACAAAAATGTAACTATTGTAGGTGTACAGCCCAAGGATGAATCTAAAATTCCCGGAATTAGAAAATGGCCCAAAGAATACCTTCCAAAGATCTTCGACCCTTCAAAAGTTGATCATATTATGGAAGTAAGCGAAGATGAAGCAAGGAATATGGCTAAGCGCCTGGCTAAGGAAGAAGGTGTTTTTGCAGGCATGAGTAGTGGTGGAGCAACCGTAGCCGCTTTAAAACTTGCTGCAAGCCTTAAAAGTGGCCTGATTGTTTCAATTATTTGTGACCGGGGAGATCGCTATTTATCTTCAGATTTATTTGACTGATAGGAGATAGAATTTCCTGAATCCCATCACGATAGACCTGGAATTCCTTTAAATTATTATGTTGCCCGCCTTTTATTGTAAAGAATGTGTTTTTATTGACTGAGACGGAATTAAAAAGGCGTAAACCGGAATTATAGGGCACTACTCTATCCTCTGTGCCATGAAAAAATGCTATCGGACAGCTCACTTCTGAAATGTACTCATATGTTTTTAATGGATATTTTAAAAACCACTGGACCGGCAAATACGGGAAACGGTTTTTTCCCAAATCTAAAAGACTGTAATAAGGCGTTTCCAGGATAAGGCGAATTGGGTTGTTTTGTGATGCCACCCTAGTCGCAATCCCGGTACCCAATGAACGACCGTACAATGTAATTCCCGACTCATCATAATGTTTTAAAGCGTATTCATAAAATAGGTGTCCGTCACTATAAAGTGCTTCTTCACTAAGCTTACCTGTACTTTTTCCGTAGGTTCTGTAGTCCATAATAATCACATCATAGTTCTTTTCAACAAAAAAGAGCGCAATATTTCCCCAACGGGTAAGATCGCCGGCATTGCCATGGTAATACACAATAACTCCTTCAGCTTGTTCCTGTTTAAAATGAATACCATTTAAAACGGCGCCATCTGCAGCTGTTAAATAAATTTCCTCAAAGGGTTGTGTGAAGGAATAAGTATAGTCTGAAGGCAATTTAGAAGGTAAAAAAATTAGTTTTTCCTGAAGTAAATAGAACATAGTAGATATAAGTAAATAAGCCGATAATAGAAATAGAACAACTTTTTTTAGTTTAACCATTTAAACCTTTAAATTGTGTTTAACATGAATACTGGATCCTTTGAGATCAATTTTAATTGGTCTTTTAGTGATAATTTCACTTAACATTTTATGGTAAGATTCGAATGTATTCAAATTCTTATGACCGCCTCCAATCACTGTATGTAAGGTTGTTGAAGTTGGTTTTATTTTGGATAGCTTAACGCTGGTCTTGTAAGGAATCAACTTGTCATCTGTGCCATGAATAATATGGATAGGGCAATTTACGTATTGTAGCCATTTATAGGTAGGCATAGGAAATTTAATCAATATAGAAAGAGGCATAAAAGGAATGTATTTTTTGGCCACCTTACTTAAACTATAATAGGGCGCATCCAGAATCAACATTCTCGGATTGTTCATAGATGCTAGTTTGGCAGCAAAACCAGAACCTAAAGAGCGACCATAAAGAATGATATATTTTTCGTCTACGTTTTCCTTTATTTTATTGTAGATCACCTGCATATCCCGCTTAATGGCTTTCTGCGTACGCCTGCCTGTACTTTTACCAAAACCCCTATAATCTACCATTAAAACATCATAGCCATGCCTTGTAAAATCAACAGCAAACTTCCCCCAGCCTTTTATACTTTTGGAATTTCCTTTTAGATAGAATACAATACCCTTAGGCTGCCTTGCTTTAAATCTAAGTCCATTTATTATTGCTCCATCCCTTGTTTCAACATTATATTCCTCTATTTCCTGGTGCTCATATTGAAATAGAAAATCCGCAGGTAGTTTTTCCGGTTTAAACATTAGGTAATCCTGAAGAAAATAAAGAAGTGCGCTAATTACAATATAAGTCAGAAACGATAAAACAACAATATAACCCCAACTTGGCATAGAATTACTTTTGTTTCAATGTACAAAAAATCTGGTTACAGGAATTATTCAAATTCAAGCTTGTGCAATAGCAGTCCCGAACCGGGTGCGATATAAGAGATCTTTATTTCTGTACCTTCAAGTAAAGATGATTCAATTTCCTGAATGCTAAGCAGACCTTTACCTAATTGGACCAGACCACCCATAATCATCCTAACCTGGTAACGCATAAATCCTTTTCCGCAAATTCTAAGTATATAACTGCGCTCCGGAAAAAAACTGGCATTAATCTCTGTATTCTCTATAATTTCGCAAGAAGTTAATGTTCTTGTTACTTGTTTATTCTCTCCGGGTTTTGCTGTATAAGCCTTAAAATTGTGGGTGCCTGTATAAAGTGCTGCAGCCTTTATCATAAGGTCTATATCCAGATCCTCTAAAATGTTTGCCATGTAAGGTGCACAAAAAGGATGGTTCTTATCACCAAAAGAAAAAAAATAGCGGTATTCCTTAGATTTACTATCCTTAATAATATTAAAGTCTTTATCTATATAATTTATTTTAAATACTTTAATATCAGAAGGTAAGTTATTATTAAATAATTTAATAAAATCTGATAAATCCGAAATTGGTACTTCTTCGAGTATCAGTTGAAAAGCCGCATCTAATGCCGAAACTTTTGCATCAGTTCTCCCAGCACCTAAGATTTTAAATTTCTGTTGGGGAAGAATAAATTTAAGTGTTTTATGAAGCATTCCTTCTATAGTTCTTTGTCCGGGTTGCTTTTGCCATCCACTATATCTGAAACCTAAAAACTGAACTCTAATCAAGTAATAATAGCGTTTTTTCATGAGGGTTAAGATAATTAAATGTAAGGTTTCCAGATGGTAATTTCTGAAACTTTGAATTTATTTCTCTACGGTCTTGATACGGTAGTTTTGGTATTTACGTATTGACTTATCCTGGGAATTCATAGATTATTTAAAATAGGAAATACATTTTTTTGTATTTTGTATAGTATAAAACAACCTAAACTAAAACAAAATGAGCGAAAAATTAAACACAAAACCACCTGTTTGGTTTTGGATTGTGAGCATTCTAGCACTATTATGGAACTTAATGGGAGTTATGTCTTATCTGGAACAGGCATACATGACTGATGAGATGAAAGAGCAATACACTGCAGATCAATTGACCTTAATGGACGGTATTCCGGCATGGGTTACAGCTGCATTTGCTATAGCTGTGTGGGGTGGCCTTCTGGGGTGCATTGCCCTTTTACTTAGAAAAAAATGGGCCAAACCTATACTATTGCTTTCCCTTATTGCTATACTAATACAGATGGGATATTCATTTTTTATGACTAATGCTGCGGAAATTTATGGTCCGCTGCCGGGTATAATTATTCCATTGCTTGTTATTATTATTAGCTTTGCCCTGGTACAATTCGCCCGGATTGCAGAGAAACGCAATTGGATTTCTTAGAAAGAAACTAATCTCTTCAAAAAGGCGCATATTTAAATCATGCGCCTTTTTTTGTTTTATTCTTATTTATTATAAAGATTCTTTAACAGATCTAGTAAAGCTTACTTTTTTTGGGACATATACTTTTGCGGACATCCTCAGCATAATCAAAAAAGAGGTTAGAAAACGGAAACCCAAGTTGTTTTCGCAACAACTTTTTGAGGTTACTCAACATTGTTTGCGCTTCATCGAATTTTTTCAAATAAAGCATATAGGCTTACGTTAAAAATTGCAACAAGGTTCCCCAAAGCCTTGCAACCTACTTATATGAAGGCAATTTTAAAACTATTTTCCTGGAGGAACTGTTTGGTATTATCCATTGCAGTTATTGCAATTCTTATAGTTTTCAACTTTTATGGTTTGTATACCAATAAGTTTTACTTTTTCAAATTTGACAACTATATATTTCCATTATTTACAGTAGTTCATTTTATTTATCTATATGTGCTTTGGTTTAAAATAAAAGTACAGGAGTATACAGATCCACAAATGCGGAATCTGGAATATGCAATGTATGGCATTTTTCTTATTTACATTTTTAAAATAATGGATACGGGATATATATTGCTTAGCTATTCTGAATATAAGGACCATATTATGCCAAATACATTTATACCTGTTGGCACAATTATTTTTCTTTTACAGTTCTTTCTGCTTTTCATAACCATAATGACGTTTAAACACAGAACATTAATAGTGGGTCCATATAACTTTGATAACTTTAATGAGAATATTGATTCCTGGCAATAATGATTTTCTATTATGTTATGGCAATGCAAAAGACCCCGGATGAATTTCCAGGGTCTTTTCACTTAAAGAAAGCACACTAAATAGGTTGTAATTTTAATGATTGCACAATAAATAAAAGTGACAAAGAATTTCAGGTGATCACAGAATTCTAGAACTTTGTTTGAAGCTTTGTAAGGAAAATGTGATCATTTCGGCTACTTTGATAATAATGGCTCTTCACGATACCTCTATTACAGTATAAAGTGGCCCTAAATAAGGTAGCTCATTTATATTTTAACCTTATAATATAATGAAAGGGTTAAGAATTGTTATTTAAATATAGCTTATAACTTACTTATAAAACTTCCATAAAGGTCTTTAAATTGATATCCCTTTTGAAATCTGCGTTTACTTAATTTTTTATTAGCAACAAGTCCCCACAATAGAAATTCCTTAAGAAAATAAGTATCCTCTTTGGGAATATCTGGCTGATACCTTTTAATAAGCGTGTTTAGTTCGGGAATGCTGTTGAGGGTATCTTCATACTCACTATCTGTTAAATTGTCCATTAGATCAAATCCCTCGCTTTCAAAAAACCAATTAATCAGGTCATTATATGGGCTTTCAGCATCCTTATGTTCCAATTTCTCAATCTTTGGAAAATAATTGGAGAATAACCTTTTAATGGCATCTTCAAATAGTATAAGTGCAACTGTATCTGCCCCTTCCTGTTCGCCTTCATATACCAGTTCTATTTTGCCAGTAATAGCCGGAATGATTCCCATAAAATCACTAAGCCTTACCTGTGTCTTATCTTCACCGGAGATCAACGCTCTTCGCTCTGCAGTGCTTAACAGGTTTTCGAAGCCCGTAATACTTGTTCGTGCACTAACCCCACTTTTTGAATCTACATATTCACTTTTCCGTGCCTCAAAACTAATCTGCTCAAGTAAATCTTTCGCCATGTCTGGTATATAAATAGATTTTGCCTGTCTCTCATCTAATTGAGACTCTTGTTCGGTAATTCTTCTGGCAATTTCAATTTCTTCCGGGTAATGCGTAAGAATTTGAGATCCTATCCTGTCCTTTAAAGGTGTAACTATACTACCCCTGTTCGTATAATCTTCTGGATTCGCGGTAAAAACAAACTGAATATCCAGGGGTAATCTCAATTTAAAGCCTCTTATCTGAATATCCCCTTCCTGTAAAATGTTAAATAAGGATACCTGAATCCTTGACTGGAGATCCGGCAGTTCATTGATAACAAAAATGCAGCGGTTTGAACGTGGAATCATTCCAAAATGAATAACCCTGTCATCTGCATAAGATAGTTTCATATTTGCTGCCTTAATCGGATCTACATCGCCAATTAAATCTGCTACAGTCACATCTGGTGTGGCTAGTTTTTCATAAAAACGATCTTCTCTGTGCAGCCACGAAATAGGCGTTTTATCGCCCTTTTCCTTGATAAGTTCTCTACTGAACCGTGATATGGGCTTAAGAGGGTCATCATTAATCTCAGATCCATCAACAAAAGGTATCCATTCATCGAGTAGGTTAACCATTAGCCTTGCCAATCGCGTTTTAGCCTGACCTCTAAGCCCTAATAAATTAATATTATGACGAGATAAAATAGCACGCTCCAGCTCAGGTATAACCGATTCTTCATACCCCCAAATACCGTGAAAAGTCTCTTCTCCTTTGCTTATTTTATCACGTAGATTCCATCTTAGTTCATCCTTTATACTCCTGCTTTGATAGCCTGAAGCCTTGAGCCCTCCTAAGGTGGATATTTTTTTAAAATCTAATTTCATAATTATCTAAATCTTTATATAACAATACTTTATGTAACTAATATAATGTTTTACTTTAATCTTTTTTTTCTATTTTGTTCATAATCTTCAAAAATCATTTCTCCTAAACCTTCCAGTCCTGTAAAAAATGCTTTTCCATTATTAGCTTCTGTAAAGTGCCTTATGAATTGTCTTAAATAAGGATCTTGTGCTATCATGAAAGTAGTAATGGGAATATGTAATTTTCTCGCCTGCCTTGCCGTATTGTAACATTTTTCAACAATAAAATCGTCGAGGCCAACACTATTTTTATAATAAGTACCATCCGGCATTCGCAAACAACTGGGTTTACCGTCCGTGATCATGAAGATTTGTTTATTGGTATTTCTTTTTCTCCTCAACATATCCATAGCAAGCTGTAATCCGGCAACAGTATTGGTATGGTATGGTCCTACTTTTAAGTATGGAAGATCCTTGATGGGAATGGGCCAGGCATCATTACCAAAAACCAAAATATCAAGAGTATCTTTCGGGTACCTTGTCGTAATAAGCTCGGCTAATGCCATTGCGACCTTTTTGGCTGGTGTAATACGGTCCTCTCCATATAAGATCATAGAATGACTAATATCTATCATCAGCACAGTACTCATTTGAGCTTTAAAATGGGTGTCTTCAACTACAAGATCGTCTTCGGTGAGGGAAAAACTATCCATGCCATGGTTAATCTGGGCATTTTTCAAACTTTCGGTCATGGAAATATGCTCTAAAGAATCTCCATAACGATACTCCCTAAAATCACCGGTATGCTCGTCACCCTGACCCGATTTGCCGGTCTTATGATTCCCGGCTCCGCTTCGCTTAAGTTTGCCAAAAATCTGATCTAAAGCACGCTTACGAATAATACGCTCCATTTTAGCAGTAATTGCAAGACTAGCTTTACCGGGTTCACCTTCACCATCACCACTACCCTCTTTTAATTCTTCCCGTAAAAATCCCTTTGCCTTCAGGTCCTTAATAAAATCATCAATGGTATAATTCTCATCTGTAAGTTCATACTCCTTATCCAATTCTCTTAGCCAATCCAGGGCCTCGTCCACATCACCTGAGGTATGGGTGATAAGTTCCTGAAAAATCTCAAAAAGTTTTTCAAAAGGGGATAGTTGTGGTGTCTCGTAATTTAAAAATCGAAAGCCTTTTCCTGTTTTTATAGCCATTAGCTAAAAGTACTACATTTCATAAAATGCAGTATTAACTTTAAGAAAACTTAAAGATTTTGGACTATTCTGTTGAATGCCTGTTCTTGAGTATGTCCACTACATCATTAAGTTGAAAACCTTTAGCCTGTAATAAAATAAGGTAATGAAAAAGTAGGTCGGCACTTTCTTCCAGAAAAAGCTTGTTATCATTATCCATTGCTTCAATGACAGTTTCTACTGCTTCTTCACCAACTTTCTGGGCAATTTTGTTTATCCCACTATTAAACAAGGAACTTACATAGCTCTTTTCATTACTATTATGCTCTTTTCTATCCGATATTACAGTTTCAAGCTGGGTTAGAAAACCAAAATTTTGATCATTCTTTTTATCCCAGCAGGTATCGCTTCCCTTGTGGCATGTTGGCCCAGCGGGGTTTGCAGAAATCAATAAGGTGTCATTGTCACAATCAATTTCAACATCTACCAATTTCAGATAATTACCACTTTCCTCACCTTTTTGCCATATTCTATTTTTGCTCCTGCTATAGAAGGTAACTTTTCCGGTTTCCAAAGTTTTTTTGAGGGCATCCTCATTCATATATCCAAGCATTAGTACATTTTTGGTAGTATGGTCCTGGATTATTGCCGGTACAAGTCCATCTTTATTTTTGTCAAATGCTATTTCCATAGTTCAATTCTTTTATTGCAGACCAAAATTTAGTTATAATCTAACAGGAATGCCATTATCCTGTAATTCCTTTTTAAGACCTTTTATCTCCATTTCCTTAAAATGAAATACACTGGCAGCCAGCGCGGCATCTGCTTTGCCATCATTAAAAGTGTCTATAAAATGCTGCATGTTTCCGGCCCCACCTGATGCAATTATGGGAATATTGCGCTCTGTTGAGAGTCTTGCCAGTGTTTCATTGGCAAATCCGTTTTTTGTGCCGTCGTGGTCCATCGATGTAAATAATATTTCTCCTGCGCCTCTTTCTTCAACTTCCTTCGCCCATTGAAACAGCTCTAATTCCGTAGGTACTTTACCTCCCATAAGATGTACTTTCCAAACCCCATTTATTTGCTTTGCGTCTATAGCCACTACTATGCACTGAGAACCGAATTTAGCAACCAGTTCATTAATTAAATCTGGGTTTTTAACCGCAGAGGAATTTATAGAAACTTTATCTGCCCCGTTATGCAACAGGATATCAACATCTTCCACTGAAGAAATACCGCCACCAACAGTGAAAGGGATATTAACCTTTTCTGCCACGCGTTTAACCAAATTGGCAAGGGTCTTTCGCCTTTCTTCTGTTGCAGAAATATCAAGAAAAACCAGTTCGTCTGCACCTTCATTTGCATAAACTTCTGCAAGTTCAACAGGATCTCCGGCGTCTCGTAAATCCACGAAATTAACACCTTTTACCGTACGGCCATCCTTAATATCCAAACAAGGGATTATTCTTTTGGTAAGCATCTTCTAAAGTTTATTTTTAATATTCAAGTCCCTTCCAACAAAAAATCCTAAATCCTTGTTGGTCAATAACTTTGTCCAAAACGCAATTTGACCCGTATGATAGGAATAATGTTCAACTGCATGAATTACAATTCCTATTCCCGAGAGATTAAATCCCTGCACTTCACGTTTTTTAATTAATTGTTTTTTATTACACCCATTTAGCACAAGCTTTACATTTTTGACAGTTTCTTCCAATCTTTTTATGAGCTGGATTTTAGTAAAACCATCGGTTATTGAAAATTCTTTATCTCTATTTCTATAATCATCCTGTTCTCCTAAAGATGCAATAATATATTGGGTCATATTGCCACAAATATGTACTATTTGGTTACCAATACTATTGGACGATTCATTTGGTTTTTTCCAGATATCTGATTCTGTAATAGAATCAAGACTAATTTTTATCATTCGGGTACCCTCATCTAATCTGTAAATAGAATTTTCCAAAAATTCTGACACCCATTTATCTTTTATATTAGTCATTCTGATAATATAAACTGTTCTAATTGTTCTAGTCTAATCTTATTCTCATAGATGGCTTTACCCAGTATGGCACCTTCGCAACCTATTTCTTGCAATTCGGCTAAATCTTCAAAATGTGCTATACCGCCACTGGCAATAAGATTTATGCCCGGAATTTTAACATCTTCCACACCACTCATACTTACCACCGTCTTATTTATCCTCGTTTCCGAAAGAAGCCGCTTATATAATTCTATTGCCGGTCCTGCCAACATCCCGTCCTTTTTGATATCCGTACAAATGATATATCGGATTCCTTTCTTATGGTAATCCTTAACAAATGGAATCAATTTCTTATCCGATTCTTCCTGCCATCCTGTAATGGCAATTCGTTCGTCTTTAACATCTGCTCCCAGGATGATTCGTTCTGCTCCATAGGTTTCAATCCATCCCAGAAAAGTGTCACGGTCATTTACTGCGATGCTGCCTCCGGTTATCTGCCCGGCTCCGCAATCAAAGGCAATTTTTAAATCTTCATTCGTCTTCAGCCCTCCCCCAAAATCAATTTTTAAATTTGTTTTGGTAGCAATGGTTTCTAAAACCTTATAATTTACAATATGCTTTGCTTTTGCACCATCGAGATCAACCAGGTGAATATATTGAATTCCGTGAGCTTCAAATTTGAGTGCTACTTCCAGCGGACTTTCGTTATAAACTTTCTTGGTAGCATAATCTCCCTGTGAGAGCCTAACACATTTACCTTCTATAATATCTATTGCCGGGATTAATCTCATTTATCGTATTTTTTGCATCCATGTTTCCGGTTCCGAAATTTTGCGAAACCCATATTTTCTATAAAAGCCATGGGCATCATTTGTTCTTAAACCAATCCTATTTACTTCCTGAATACTGGGCAAATTCATAATATAATCCATCAAAAAACTGCCTACTCCTTTACTCCTATATTCATCAATAACAAAAACGTCCATTAACCATGCGAATACTACATAATCTGTAACAAGCCGCGCAAAAGCAATTTGCCTTTTGCCGTCGAATACGGCAAAGCATATAGCGTTCTCCATAGATATTATAACTTCTTCTTTTTTCCGTCCTTTTGCCCAGTATGATTGCTTTGAAAGATAGTTATGGACCAAAGTAATATCCATTTCACGAATATCTGTACTGATTCTCAATTCTTTCATTTCTCACTATAAATCCAGAAAGTTTTTTAAAATCCTTGATCCAACTTTACTGCTTTTTTCAGGATGAAACTGAACCCCATAAAAGTTATCTTTCTGTAAAGCACTACTATACGCCATTTCATATTCTGTGACCGCTATGGTCTCTTCACAAATTGGGGCATAATAACTGTGCACCAGGTAAATATGATCTTTTTCAATTACATCCTTAAATAAAGCAGATTTAAGATTAATAATTTGATTCCATCCAATTTGCGGGACTTTAACGCTATTGGTAAATCTAACAACGTCGGTATCAAAAATACCTAAACCTACTGTATTTCCTTCTTCAGAAGAATGGCACATTAACTGCATCCCCAGGCAAATGCCTAAAACAGGCTGCTGCAATTCCGGAATTATTTTGTCTAAACCACTTGCCTTCAATTTATTCATAGCACTACTTGCTTCCCCAACACCCGGAAATATAACGCGGTCAGCGGCCTCTATCTCTTCAGCCTTATCACTCAATACGGCATCAACCCCAAGGCGTTTGAAAGCAAATTTTATACTTTGGATATTCCCTGCCCCATAATTTACGATAACCAATTTCATGAACTTTAATACTTTAGCGATTCTTTATTTCGATACTCTGAATCGATTTCTAGAGCAATCCCTTTGTTGTTGGTAATAACATTTTATCCACATCTCGCTTTACAGCCATCTTGATTGCTTTGGCAAATGCCTTAAATATGGCTTCAATCTTATGATGTTCATTGGTTCCTTCTGCTTTTATATTCAAATTGGCTTTTGCTCCATCCGAAAAAGATTTAAAGAAATGATAAAACATTTCCGTTGGCATCTTACCAATCATTTCTCGCTTAAAATCAGCCTCCCAAACCAACCAGTTACGCCCTCCAAAGTCGAGAGCTACCTGTGCAAGACAATCGTCCATTGGCAGACAAAAACCATAACGTTCCAATCCTAACTTATTACCCAAAGCTTTATGGATGACTTCCCCCAGGGCAATCCCTGTATCCTCTATGGTGTGGTGTTCATCTACTTCCAAATCACCCTTTACACTAATATCCAGGTTCATCTGACCATGCCTGGCAAGTTGGTCCAACATATGATCAAAGAATAAAATCCCTGTAGAAATATTGCTTATCCCTGTTCCGTCCAAATTCAGTTGAATACTAATATCAGTTTCTTTAGTTTTTCTTGAAATTTCAGCGACTCTGTTTTCAAGTTTTAAGAAATCATAAATGGCCTTCCAATCTGACGTTTCCAGGACGATTGTCTCCTTTAATTCCGATTCTTCAACAGTTATCTCATTTGTTCCCAAATGCGTATTTGTATTTATATAAATTCCTTTAGACCCCAAATTTTTTGCCAGTTCCATATCGGTTAGCCGATCGCCAATTACAAAAGAGTTTTGCAAGTCATATTCTTTAGCGAAATACTTCTTCAGCATTCCTGTACCAGGTTTTCGGGTCTCGGCGTTTTCATGTGGGAAAGTTCGATCTATGTGGGTTTCTGAAAAGACTATCCCCTGGCCCTCAAAACACTTAAGAATAAAATTATGAGCCGGCCAAAATGTTTCTTCGGGGAATGTCTCTGACCCAAGACCATCCTGATTAGTTACCATGACCAATTCAAAATCTAATTCCATAGCTATTCTGCTCAAATAGCTAAGGACGCTCGGATAAAATACTATTTTTTCTAAACTGTCTGTTTGTTCGTCAGCCGGTTCTACTATAACTGTACCGTCGCGATCAATGAATAAGACCTTTTTCCTGGTCGGTTGTTGTTCCATTACAATGAGTTTAATACTTTTAACAATGTTTCGTTCTCTTCCGGAGTACCTATTGTAAACCTAAGGGTATTATCACAAAGTGGTTGTGTTGATCTGTTTCGAACCACCACCCCTGTTTCCAATATTTCCTGATACCTTTTATCTGCATCATCTACCTTTACTAATATAAAATTGGCATCTGAAGGATATATTTCTTTTATATAATAGATTTCGGTTAACTGTCTTATAATTCGATCTCTTTCCGTCAAAATTTCAGTAATCTGTTCTTCTATTAAAGCAGTATTCTGAAGCATCTGCAATGCCTTTTGCTGAGTAAGTTCATTTACATTATATGGTGGCTTTATTCGGTTTAAGATAGCTATTATATCTTCAGACGCATAGCATACTCCTAAGCGTAAACCAGCCATTCCAAAGGCCTTGGAAAATGTCCTGGTTATAATAAGATTGGCAAACTGGCCAAATTTATTAAGCCAACTAGTCTGGGTTGCGAAATCAATATATGCTTCATCAACGACTATTAAACCTTGAAAATTATTCAGCAGATATTCTATATGTGTTGCGGAAAAACTATTCCCTGTAGGGTTATTTGGTGAACACAGTAGGATTACCTTGGTGTTCGAATTTATAGACTCCAATATTTTATCCACATCAAGCTCAAAACTTTCCGTCAACAGAATCTCTCTGTTCTCTATCGCATTAATACCCGCCAGAACTTTGTACATTCCGTAGGTAGGTGGCATTGTAATGATATTATCTGTATGTGGCTCACAAAATGCTCGGAAAATAAGATCCAATACTTCGTCGCTACCATTTCCAAGAAGAATATTAGCCGGGGATAAAGAAAACGTTTGGGCTAAATGAGTTTTAAGCTCACGTTGTTGCGGATCCGGATAACGATTAACCCCATTAGAATATGGGCTCTCATTGGCATCTATAAATACCATTTTAGTACCATCAGAGATATATTCATCCCTGGCCGATGAATAAGGTTTCAATTCCCTTACATTTTCCCGAACTAATCTATTGAGGTCAAATTTCATAAATCGTATTCTTTAAGCAAATGCAATTACTTATCTTTTAAGCTTTTAAGTCGCAGCGATACTGCATATTTATGTGCCTGAAGTCCTTCTGCCTCTGCCATTACTTCGATAGTATTACCAATATTCCGTATTCCTGTCTCAGAAATCCTTTGAAAAGTAATGCTCTTGGTAAAACTGTCCAGATTTACGCCACTATATTGTTTTGCATAACCGTTCGTAGGCAAGGTGTGATTGGTGCCGGAGGCATAATCACCTGCGCTTTCCGGGGTATAATTTCCAAGAAAAACAGAGCCTGCATTCACCACGTTTCTAATATAATATTCCTCGTCTTTACAACAGACAATAAAATGTTCCGGTCCATATTCATTTATTAGATCGATGGCAATTTCATCACTTTCAACAAAGATCATCTTACTATTCTCAATTGCCTTTTTAGCAATGCCAACCCTGGGCAGATTGATAATTTGTTTTTGCAATTCCACCTCGACTTCTTCTATAAGCGATTTGGATGTTGATACCAATATTACCTGACTATCAGTACCATGTTCTGCCTGACTTAAAAGATCTGAGGCTACAAAAGATGGATTGGCAGAATCATCTGCGACTACTAAAAGCTCGCTTGGACCGGCTGGCATATCTATAGCAACACCAAATTTGGTTGCTATTTGTTTAGCTACGGTAACAAATTGATTACCTGGTCCAAATATTTTATAAACCCTGGATATACTTTCTGTTCCAAATGTCATTGCCCCTATTGCCTGAATTCCGCCTACTTTAAAAATCTGCGTAATGCCACAAAGTTTAGCCGTATAAAGAATAGCCGGGTTAATTTTACCTGATTTATCGGGAGGTGTACATAAAATCAACTCGGAACATCCAGCAATATTTGCTGGAATTGCCAGCATTAAAATAGTGGAAAATAAAGGAGCTGTACCTCCGGGGGTATAGAGGCCGATTTTTTGAATAGGCCTTTTTTCCTGCCAGCATATCACGCCTTGAGTGGTTTCAATTTCAATCTTAGATGTTTTCTGAGCCCTATGGAATTTTTCGATATTAGATTTTGCAGTTTGTATAGCTTCCTTTAGCTTCCCCGAAACTAAAGCTTCTGCTTCAATATGCTCAGCAGGGCTTACCAATAAATCAGAGTATTCAACTCCATCAAATTGCTTAGTATATTTATGTAGAACCTTATCGCCATCTGCCTGCACTTCATTAAAAATCTGCATTACTGTGTCCTCAATATCTGCAACAGTTTGAGTTGGACGCCTCAGAATAAATGGCCAGTCTTGTTTTTTAGGATTGAATATTTTTTTCATAACACCATTTTCTCAATCGGGCATACTAATATTCCCTCAGCACCTGCCTTTTTCAATTCATTTATGACCTCCCAGAATTTATCTTTATTGATTACCGTATGAACGGAGCTCCATCCCACCTCGGCCAAGGGTAAAACCGTTGGACTCCGCATTCCCGGTAATAATTTAATAATATCCTCTAATTTGTCGTTAGGAGCATTCATCAAAATATATTTGGATTGCCTGGCGACCAACACCGATTTTATTCTAAATCTCAGATCTTCCAGAATTACCTTCTGCTTCTCGGCGATCAAAGGTGAGACAGCCAAAACAGCTTCACTCCTGAGCATTACTTCTACCTCTTCAAGGTTATTTTTGAATAAAGTACTTCCACTGGATACTATGTCACAAATGGCATCTGCTAATCCAATATTTGGAGCTATTTCTACTGACCCGTTAATAATGTGCAGTTCGGCCTGCACCCCTTTATCCTTAAGGTATGCATTTAGCGTATTTGGATATGAGGTAGCAATTCGCTTTCCTTCCAAATCTTTAATCTTTAAATAAGCACTAGATTTTGGGACGGCCAGAGAAACCCTGCATTTTGAAAAACCCAGCTTTTCCGCCACAACGATATTGCTTCCTTTTTCTTTCAGCACGTTCTCACCAATAATGGCGATATCTACGACACCGTCTTTAAGATATTGCGGGATATCCCCATTTCTAAGGTAAAACACTTCCATTGGAAAGTTTCTGGCAGAAGCTTTTAATTGATCTTTACCATTGTTAATAGAAATACCACAATCTTTTAGAACTTTTATAGAATCTTCGTTAAGCCTTCCCGACTTTTGTATGGCTATTTTTAATTTTTCCATTTTTTTAATTTATTTTTCAAGCTACCAAAAAGGCTTAAAAGCAAAACCCGTTTGATTGCTCAAACGGGTTAGATATATTTTGGAATACAACAATACATTTCTACCTCGCCTGAGCGCAAGTGTACAAATGATGATGTGTATTTTTATTTCTCATTAGATTGTAAAATTAGAATTTATTTTTATTTCACAAAACTTATTGTAATTAATTATTTCCTAAAATAAGAGGTAACCCATCCCCACCTGAGCCTATTACCACCACTTTGGAATTAGGTGATTCTGCCATTTTTAGGGTAGCATCTATACCTTTATCCTTGAGGATTTTATCTGTCAATGACGCACTAAGTATCCTGTTGGCATCGGCCTTTCCCTGAGCTTCAATACGAACTTTTTCCGCCTCCTTGGATGCTGTAACTAAACGAAATTCATATTCCAAGGATTCTTGTTCCTGCTTTAGTTTTCTTTCGATGGCCTCCTTAATTGTTGGTGGGAGCGTAACATCACGAATAAGAATTTCGTTCAATTGTATATATTGATCCTCGACTATATTCCGAGTTTCCTCAAAAATCTCAACCTGAATGGCATCCCGTTTACTGGAGTATAACTGTTCAGGAGTATATCTCCCTACTACGCTACGAGCTGCGGATCTTATTGCCGGAAGAAGAATACGTTCTTTATAAGCCTCACTTTTTTCCTGATGTAATTTACCTAGATCAGCATAATCGGGTTGAAACCAGGCAGATGCGTCAAGCTGAATATCCAATCCATTACTGGAAAGTACTTTCATCTTTTCAAAAACTTCCTGTTGCCTTACTTCATAAATGAAAACTCTATTCCAGGGTGCCACAATGTGAAAGCCTTCATTAAGGGGTGGTTCATCTGTCACCACACCGTTCCCAAAAGTTCTATACAGAACCCCTGCTTCACCAGAACCTATGGTCACTGCTGATTTAGAAATTAGTATAATCAATAAAATAATTATAAACACTGCTGGCAGCGCTATTTTAGGTAATTTATCCATTAGATTTAATATTAAATTAGTCCGTTATATTTTCTTATAAACCACTCGGCAGTCAAAGCGACAGCAATGATTCCCAGGAGGATTTTAAAATCTATCAAAGATACGACATTTTGCTTGCTTTTCTGGATTGGTACAAACCTATTATCTTTAATTATGTCCTCAATGAATTTAGAGGCATCAGAAGGAAAATAAAGGGTGGCTTTGGTAGCTTTTGCCAACCTTCCTAATTTCTTATAATTACTTGATAACAATTGCTTTTCTAAATCATATTCCAGAATTGTGAATTTTCCAGTTTTGGTTAAATTTTCATCCTTAACAGTGGCAGTAAAGCTATAATGCCCAGATGGGAGTGTACGAATATCAGCTTCATAATAACCATTCTTAAGCAACATGGGAAATTGCCTGCTAGTATTATTAGCAATATTATTTAATACTAAATTAATTGTTGCATTATCATCAAAAACAAAAGTTTCATCAAAATAAGTAGCCTTTATGGTTGCTTCATTTAAGCCCTGATAAATATTTTCGTACTCCAATGTTAGTCGACTTCGCGGTTTGCTGTTTGCCAGGAATAATATAACCTTAGAAATAAAATCATCAAATTTTTTAAAATCCTGATCTTCCCTGTAACTCTGTATGCGCCATTTCCAAATATTTTCACCTAAAAGGAGGGCCTCGCGACCTAAATTGGTTTCGAGTATTGTAAAAAGAGGTTCATTCAAATCTACTCCCTTGATGCGTTGACTCAACAGATTTTCATAAGATGCAGTAATAAGCAATTCACCCAAAGTTGTCTCAAGGGGTGGAAATTCGGATACCTCAAGATTTGTGATATCAAAATGCGTAAATCCTGGATTTAAAATAGGTGTTACTTCTTCTTTCTGATCAAAACTATTCTTTTGAAAACTATTCTGGACTTTATTTAGAAAAGTCCAGTCGGTTTTAGGGCCGGTTATAGTAAAAATATTTGCCGCTTTACTTTCTATATAAGAATATACCTTTTCAAAAGATGTGTCTGGCTGATATATGATAAAAAGATCAAATTGTTCCAGGTCATTTGGCGATAAGGATGGTTTTATAATTGAAACCGATCGTTGTTCATTGCTTTCAATTGCTTTTTTTAAAGCACCCAGATCAGGATGAAGTATATGAGAGACTAGTGCAATATTGGTTTTTTCATCAATTACTTCTATGCCTATTTGCCTGGAATTATTGGAAATGTTCCTTTCATTTTCCAAAGGACTAAGGCCAATCTTTACATTCTTAATTCCAACAGTATTCGCATCGAGAACTGTACTTATAATTCGGGAGTTCTCGACTTCACTTAGAACAATTTGTTCTCTATATAGATTCTGACCCGCTTCAGAAATGCTTAGTACTGTTGAAGCGGTACTTTTGCCCTGGTAGGAAACGAAAATTTCTATAGGGTATTTATTTTTTAAAAAGGCATATTTGTTTGTGTTTACCTGATCTATTCTGATATCCTGATAACTAGTTGTATCTCCAACAACCAAAGGGTAAATTGGGAATTTTTGTCTCCCTGCATAGAATTCATAATCTTCACCTAAAGTCTGGTTTCCATCCGTAAGAATCAAAACGGCTGCTGTGTTTCCAGCAAAAATCTCATTTAATGAAGAAAGAGCGCCTCCTATATTCGTGGCTTTCTCTGTAAATGACAAACTGTCTAAAGAATTTAATTCGGTCCCAAATACATATTCTGAGACATTAAACTTTTCCGAAATATCAGTATTCTCCTTAATCAATTTTTTCGCATTAATTAGTTGGTTGACACCATTTTCCTGGCCAATAGAAGAAGTGTTGTCTGCTAAAATAATTAGATTCGCTTTCTCCAAAGAATACTGCTCTTTGGTAATTTTTGGATTTATGAGAAGTAAAAACACAGAAAACAATGCTATAAATCTCAAAAAGGAAAGTCCTAAATATAAAATGCCTTTGCTCTTGGATTTGTAGTAGTACTGAAATATAACCAATCCAAAAGCCAAGATCGCAGCAAATAATATCAGGAATACCGTTTGTAGTTGCATGAAACTTTTTGGATAACATCTAACTGCCAGAAACCAATCCGGTCAGTGGTCTTGTTCTGGGATTAATAAATAGAGTAACCGGGCATTATGTCAACATACCGCCATCAACATTTAAAACTTGTCCCGTAATGTAAGCAGAAAGATCTGATGCAAGAAACAAACAGGCATTTGCAACATCTTCAGGAGTTCCACCTCTTTTCAGTGGAATTGCCTCTCGCCATCCCTGTACAGTATTTTCATCTAATTTATCTGTCATTTCTGTTTCAATAAAGCCCGGGGCAATCGCATTGCAACGAATATTTCTTGAGCCAAGTTCAAGAGCAACAGATTTAGTAAATCCAATTATTCCTGCCTTAGAAGCGGCATAATTTGTTTGACCTGCATTCCCTTTAACACCAACTACGCTACTCATATTAATAATGGATCCATTGCGTTGTTTTAACATTGTACGCTGCACGGCTTTAGTCATATTAAAAACAGATTTTAGATTTATTTCGATAACCGCGTCGAAATCCTCTTCCCGCATCCTCATTAACAGGTTATCCTTTGTGATACCTGCGTTATTAATTAACACGTCTATTCCTTCGAAATCTTCCAATACCTGTGTAATCAGCTTCTCCGAATCCGTAAAACTGGCTGCATTACTTTTATATGCTTTTGCTTTTACTCCTTTAGAGTTTAGCTCCTTTTCCAATTCAAGCGCAGGAGCTTCACTAGAGCTATAGGTAAAAGCTATATTAGCCCCATGTTCAGCAAAAACTTTGGCAATACCCATACCTATACCCCTACTTGCACCGGTAATAATAACATTCTTCCCGTCTAATATTTTCATATCACTATTATGTTTTGTCACTTGTATTTCAAAGATAAGTTTTGTTTCACATAAAGGCTAAAAAAAATCCCGACTAATTCGGGATTTTTCTCTCAGATTTACCGAGAATAATTGTTGTTATTTTTGACTATCCAACCACTTCTTTAACCTTCTTTCCAATCTCTGCGGGAGAATCCACTACATTTATTCCACATTCGCGCATGATACGTTTTTTGGCCTGTGCAGTGTCATCCGTTCCTCCTACTATTGCCCCGGCATGCCCCATAGTTCTTCCTGCGGGTGCCGTTTCCCCGGCGATAAAACCTACAATTGGTTTTTTACTACCACTAGCTTTGTACCACTTGGCCGCATCCGCTTCTAAATGACCGCCTATTTCTCCTATCATAACTACACATTCCGTTTCAGGATCATTAATTAGCAATTCTACTGCATCCTTTGTTGTAGTGCCAATTATTGGATCGCCACCAATACCAATAGCAGTTGTAATACCCAATCCCTGTCTTACAACCTGATCTGCTGCTTCGTAAGTTAAAGTACCAGATTTAGATACAATACCAATTGTTCCCTTCTTAAACACAAAACCGGGCATAATACCTACTTTGGCTTCTTCCGGTGTAATTACACCCGGGCAATTTGGACCTATTAAGGTGCAATCTCTCTCTTTAATGTAATTATTTGCCTTAACCATATCAGCTACCGGAATACCCTCAGTGATTGTAATTATGACTTTTATTCCAGCATTTGCTGCTTCCATGATTGCATCTGCCGCGAATGCCGGTGGTACAAAAATGATTGTGGTATCTGCACCAACACTTTTAACAGCATCCTCAACTGTATTAAAAACAGGTTTTCCAAGGTGTTCGTTACCACCTTTGCCCGGAGTAACTCCTCCAACTATATTCGTACCATAAGCTATCATCTGTTCTGAGTGAAAAGTACCTTCACTACCGGTAAAGCCTTGAACAATTATCCTGGAATCTTTATTTACTAATACACTCATTGTTAATTTGTCTTTTTAGTTATACAAAAATATATTTTTGAAAACTATTTATGGGTGGTTAATTACTTATTGTTTGTTTAAATCTTTTAAAATTGATGGAAGACGGCGCAGATGAGCTAATTCTCTGAATTTTTCCCGAGCTTCACCAGCCGGACTTCCCAGGTAACTTTTACCCCCTTCCAGAGATCTGCCAATACCGGCCTGTGCCATTATTACTGCTTTCTTTCCTATGGTAATGCCACTTATTATCCCAACCTGACCCCAAATAGTAACTTCATCTTCGATTATAACACAGCCCGCAATTCCGGTTTGCGAAGCAATCAAACATTTTTCTCCAATTATAGTATCATGTCCTACCTGAATCTGATTATCCAGCTTGCTGCCTTTCTTAATCGTGGTATCGCCTGTAACCCCTCTGTCTATTGAGCAAAGCGAACCAATATCCACATGGTCTTCTATTACAACGCGTCCTCCGGAAAGTAACTTATCATAGCCCTCTGGCCTGTTTTTATAATAGAAAGCATCCGCTCCAAGAACTGTTCCGGCATGAATAGTAACATGATCGCCTATTATACAATTATCATATATACATACATTGGAATGAATAGTACATTGATCAC
>Ga0265303_10000062_pt1 | contig 44103 bp, 36 predicted proteins | sample Helome_2_FD_192494 | JGI IMG/M metagenome (GOLD analysis project Ga0265303, IMG submission 192494) | Marine sediment microbial communities from subtidal zone of North Sea - Hel_20160317 (Illumina Assembly) | ecosystem: Environmental > Aquatic > Marine > Subtidal zone > Sediment ... | reverse complement strand
TTTACGCCCAGCACGTCGGCGGCCGCCTGGATGATGTGCGCAAACAGATCGATCTGGTAGTTGCTGTGCACCTGCTGCATGACCGCTGCGATGCGCTCGAGACCCATGCCCGTGTCAACCGACGGTTTCGGCAACGGCTTCATCTCGCCATCGGCCGAGCGATCGAATTGCATGAATACGAGATTCCAGACCTCGACGTAGCGGTCACCGTCTTCGTCGGGCGATCCGGGTGGTCCCCCGGTGACGTCGGCACCATGGTCAAAGAAAATCTCACTGCAGGGTCCGCAAGGACCCGTATCGCCCATGGCCCAGAAGTTGTCCTTTTCTCCCATGCGCGAGAAGCGCTCGGGACTCACCTTCATTTCCTTGAGCCAGATATCGGCGGCTTCGTCGTCGTCTTCAAACACCGTGACCCACAGCCGTTCTTCGGGCAGCCCGAGCGTTTGCGTCAGGAACTCCCACGCGTACTGGATCGCTTCTCGTTTGAAGTAATCGCCGAAACTGAAATTGCCGAGCATTTCGAAAAACGTGTGGTGGCGTGCGGTGTAGCCGACGTTCTCGAGGTCGTTGTGCTTGCCACCCGCACGCACACAGCGCTGCGAGGTCGCCGCGGTCGAGTAACTGCGCTTGTCTTCGCCCGTGAATACGTCCTTGAACTGCACCATGCCCGCGTTCGTAAACAGCAGGGTCGGGTCATTGCCCGGCACGAGCGGCGAGCTCGCGACGACCTCATGGCCGTGGTCACCAAAAAAATCCAGGAATGCCTGGCGCAGCTCGTTGCTCGTCATGGTCTTCATCGAGGGGATATCGGGGTGCTACCGGAAAAGTAAAGGTGAAACCGTAAAGCCGGTAGTTTACGGGGTTTGTGCCGCCGTATTAAGACCTATTCGTCGTCTGGGCCTACGGCCGCCTGGATATGATCCTGTTCGAAGCCGCGGTATTGCAGAAAGCGCATCTGTCGGGCCTTTTCCTTGAAATCCCGTGGCCGGCCACGGCCAAATTTCCGGGTACGAATTTCTCGCGCCATTCCGTGCCAATCGGCGCTGGCCTCTTCCAGTGCCTGTTCGACAGCCGAATCATCAATGCCCCGCTGGCCGAGGTCGAGGCGGATACGCACGGGGCCTTTGCCCTGGTTGATACGGGACTGCACGAAGCTCTCGGCGAAACGTCCATCATTTTGAAGGCCCTCATCCGACAATCGCCGCACAGCCTGCTCCGCCACTCCCGCATCGAAGCCTTTGTCGATCAGTTTCTTCGTAAGCTCAACCTGCCCGTATTCGCGACGCGCGAGAAAGTCCATGGCTTTCTTGCGCGCCTCGAGGATGGACGAAAAGCGATCTTCCCCCGTTTCCGAGAGAAGATCGCTGATTTCTTCATGCAGGGGTTGCAGTGTTATGCCTCTTTCGCGACGGCCTTTACGTCATCGGCCGCCTTGTCCGCCGGGGCCACCGTTTTCGGTAACAGCTTGGCCCTGATCTTACCTTCGATCTCCTCCGCCATTTCAGCGTTATTACTGAGGAACTCGCGCACGTTCTCCTTGCCCTGCCCGATGCGGTCATCGCCGTAGCTGTACCAGGAACCGGCCTTGTCCACGATGCCATGCTGCACACCCAGGTCGATGATCTCGCCGTGGCGCGAAATACCGTGGCCGTAGAGGATCTCGAACTCGGCCTGTTTGAACGGCGGCGACACCTTGTTCTTGACGACCTTGACGCGCGTCTGGTTGCCAATGACCTCGTCACCCTTTTTGATCGCGCCGATGCGGCGAATGTCGAGGCGAACCGACGAGTAGAACTTGAGCGCATTGCCGCCCGTCGTGGTTTCGGGGCTACCGAACATGACGCCAATCTTCATCCGGATCTGGTTGATGAAGATCACCATGCAGTTGGAGCGCTTGATGTTGCCGGTGAGCTTCCTGAGCGCCTGTGACATGAGGCGCGCCTGCAGGCCCATGTGCGAATCGCCCATCTCACCCTCGATCTCGGCCTTGGGCGTCAACGCGGCGACCGAGTCGATGACGACGATATCGATAGCGCCCGAACGCACCAGCATGTCGGTGATCTCGAGCGCCTGCTCTCCCGTGTCGGGCTGCGACACGAGCAACTCGTCAACATTGACGCCCAGTTTCTCGGCATACGAAGGATCCAGCGCGTGCTCGGCGTCAACAAAAGCGGCCGTGCCGCCCAGTTTCTGAGCCTCGGCGACCACCTGCAGTGTCAGCGTCGTCTTGCCCGACGATTCCGGGCCGTAAATCTCGACAACGCGGCCCTTGGGCAGCCCACCGATGCCGAGCGCAACGTCGAGGCCGATGGAGCCCGAGGAAATAGCCTCGATATCCCTGGCGGCCGAACCGTCCCCCATGCGCATGACCGAGCCCTTGCCGAACTGCTTTTCGATCTGGCCAAGGGCCTGCGCGAGTGCTTTCTTGCGATTGTCATCCATTATCTGGGTCCTTTTTTGGCCGGGAGGCGGCCGGTTTGTGGCCCGGCAGGGCCGATTTTCAGATTACTGTTGATATACACAGTATTATTCCATGAAAGCCCCGCCAATGGGAGCCTCCAGCGCAGCTAAATTCCGGGCAATCTGTGAAGATTCTGTAGAAAACTCCCGGAAGCTATTGTTTCAGCGGGTGGTAGCTCACTCCCTGCGGTCCCGAAATGGACTCGACGAGCTCGAAGTCTGACCACTCGGTCGTCGCCCTTTGCGCGAGTCTCTCGGTCTGAAAGGTCCTGGCATTACGGACCACCGTTATGTGCGGCCTGAAATTGCGTTTTTCGGGCTGAATGCCAAGATCCGAAACGATGCCGTTCAGGTGGTCGACCAGTGCCTGCAACTCCGGCGGTACCGTCGACGCAACCAGGCTTGCCACGCGCGGCCGCGGCCAGAACTCCAGGCGATCGAAATTAAGCCGGAACGGCTCGACATGAGTCTCGTCGGCTTTCTCCAGGAGATACGCGGCGCGATTGGCTGGAAACGTGCCGATGAAGACGAGCGTGACATGCCAGTTACCACGATCCACCATGCGGCCTTCCACGGTCTTGGCAATAGGCGTAATCACATCACGCAAGCGGTCACGCTGGCGGTGATCCGGCCACAGGGCGAAGAACAGTCGTTGCGTTTCCATCAGGCTATGCGCTCTCGGACGCCCTGGATGGCATACGCGACGGTACTCTCGCGCACGAGTTCACGATCACCCGTGAAGTGCTCGCAACTCGCATCCGTTTTCGTGTCGCTACCGTCGCGTAGCGACCATGCGAACCAGACGGTGCCAACGGGCTTGTCTTCGCTGCCACCCGTCGGTCCCGCAATGCCACTGACGGCGACCGCAATGTCCGCGCCGCTCAGGCGCAGGGCGCCATCCGCCATTTCCCGGACCACGACTTCGCTGACCGCGCCGTTCTCATCGAGCGTCCTGGGCTGTACGCCAAGCAGCGACTCCTTGGCGCCGTTCGAATAGCTGACGAGGCCATAAGCGAAGACGGTTGAGCTGCCGTCAACGTCGGTGATCGCCTTGGAAATCCAGCCGCCCGTGCAGGACTCGGCTGTCGATATCGTCTTGCCGGATGCCGCGAGCTCGCTGACCAGCGCTTCGGACAATTTGAATATCGATTCGTGATCAGCCATTGAGCACCGACTCGTAAAGGGCGACGTGCTTATCGGCCATCGTAGCGATCGAGAACTCGTTTTGCATCTTGCGCCTGCCCGCCTCGCCGAAGGTCCGGCCGAGCTCGGGATCGTCGATGAAACGCCCGATAGCCGCGGCAAGCGCATCGGCGTCCTCGGGCGCAATGAGCAGTCCGGTCTTTTCATGCTCGACGGCTTCGTCGAGCCCTCCGGCGGAGAAACCAACGACGGGCACCGAGGCAGCAGATGCTTTTAGCGCGGCTACGCCGAGCCCCTCGGCCAGGGCCGGATGCACGAACAGGTCGAAGCAGGAAACGAACGAATCGAGGTCGTCACGAAACCCCGCAAACTGCACGACGTCGCCAAGACCAAGCGACGTAGCCTGCGCGCGTAGCTGGTTGCCAAGATAGCCCTGACCGAAGATGACCAGCTTGAGCTGTGAGTAGCGGTCCTTGAGCTCGGCCACGGCCTGCAGCAGGAACTGGTGTCCCTTGCGCGGAATCAGCTGTCCCGCCGCGGCGACGGCGAAATCACCGTCCGCCAGGCCAAACTCCTGCCGGAACGCCGCGCAGTCGGCTTGTACATTGAATGCCTCGACGTCGACGGCGCTTTTTATGATCTCAAGCCGTTCTTCCTCCACGCCCCGGTCTCGCAATACGCGAGCAATGGCTTCGGAAATCGCGATGACCTTTTTGAAGGGCCGGTAACGTAGTGCCGCAATCAGGCGCATCTCGGTGTTGTCGACCCGGCGTGAAACAACGGCGGGCACATCGGCGACGCTAGCCGCCAGCCCGCCCAGCACGTCGGCGCCGCGGCGGCTGTGGCAGTGCACGATGTCGGGCGCGCGCTCTTTGAGGAACTGCGACAGGCGATAGGCAAACGGCAGGTCGAGATCGCCTGCGCAAAACAGGTTCTGCACCCAGATACCGGCCTGGCGCGCTACGCTGTCGATTCCCGATTCGGGCGGACAAACCAGCGTGTTCTTGTGGCCGCGCTCACGCAACGCCTTGATCAGGTAGATAACCTGCTGTGGGCCACCCAAAAAATGGCGCCCAGTTTCGACATGCAGTATTTTCACGGTCTGACAATGATCGCGCGCATGGCGCGCTCGTACAAGAACAATGAAAGCCGAAGTCACTCCCGTCCATACGCCGATGATGCGCCAGTACCTGGGCGTAAAGTCCGAGTACCCCGATATGCTCGTATTCTACCGCATGGGCGACTTTTACGAACTCTTCTACGACGACGCGAAACGTGCAGCGTCCCTGCTCGATATCACGTTGACCTCGCGCGGCAAGTCGGCCGGCAACGCCATCCCGATGGCAGGTGTGCCGTACCATGCCGTGGAGGGCTACCTCGCCAAGCTCGTTCGCAAAGGCGAGTCGGTGGCGATCTGCGAGCAGGTCGGCGACCCGGCAACGAGCAAGGGGCCGGTAGAACGCAAGGTCACGCGCGTCGTCACGCCGGGTACGCTGACTGACGAAGCCCTGCTCTCTGCCAGCCGCGACAACGTCGTTGCGGCCGTCTTCGCGTCGGGAGAAACCATTGGCATCGCCTGGCTCGACCTGTCAGCTGGCCGCTTCCGGCTGACGGAAACGCCTGACCACGAAGGGCTTGCCGCCGAGATCCAGCGTCTGCGGCCGGCCGAGATCATCTACGATGAAGACCAGGCGTTCGGAAATGCCTTCGATGACAGCATTCGAGTCACGCGGCGCCCGCCCTGGCATTTCGAACTCGACAGTGCGAACCGCCTTCTCTGCGCGCAATTCGGTACGCGTGACCTGTCGGGGTTTGGCTGCGAGGCATTCTCTTCGGGCGTCGCTGCGGCAGGGTCACTACTGCAATACGTCACAGATACGCAAAAAGCCGCTCTGCCGCATCTGCAGTCGATCCGCGTCGAATTGCGCGAAGACGCCGTCATCATGGATGGCCCGACGCGCCGCAATCTCGAACTCGAGGAGTCTCTGAGCGGGCACGAGCAACATACGCTCGCCGGCGTCATGGACCGCTGCCAGACGGCCATGGGCAGCCGCCTGCTGCGCCGCTGGATCCAGCGGCCATTGCGAGACAGTGCAACACTCAAAGCACGTTATCAGTCGCTCGACGCGATGATGACCAGCACTTCGGTCGACGCCTTGCAGACATCGTTGCATGGCATCGGTGACATCGAGCGCATCCTGTCTCGCGTCGCCCTGCGATCGGCCCGGCCGCGCGACCTGCGCCAGTTGGCTGAAGCACTGTCCCGGCTTCCGGAGCTGCGTCGACAACTGCTGGAAATCGAATCGCCATTGTTGTCGGAACTCTGCGAACAGGTCGGCGAACACAAGGAGCACTATCGCCTGCTCGACAAGGCCATCATCGACAGTCCTCCGATGCTCATTCGCGATGGCGGCGTCATCGCGGCGGGTTACGACGACGAACTCGACGACCTGCGCGCCATTGCCGAAAACGCGGATCAGTACCTCATCGACCTCGAAATACGCGAGCGCGAGCGCACGGGAATCGCGACACTGAAGCTCGGCTACAACCGTGTGCACGGCTATTACATCGAGATCAGCAAGGCGCAGGCCGACAAGGCACCCGTAGAGTATGTGCGGCGCCAGACACTCAAATCGGCCGAGCGCTACATCACGCCGGAACTCAAGGAATTCGAGGACAAGGTGCTCGGTGCGCGCGAACGTGCGTTGAGCAGGGAGAAGTATCTCTACGAACAGCTGCTCGACCTGCTGCACGAAGTGCTCGGCGAACTGCAGCTCAGCGCCGCGGGGCTCGCGCAGCTCGACGTCCTCTCCTGTTTTGCGGAACGCGCCCAGGCGCTCAGCCTGTCGCAGCCCGAACTCAGGGACGAGCCCTGCATCGAAATCGAAGGCGGACGGCACCTCGTCGTCGAGCAGGTGATCGATACGCCGTTCATTGCGAACGACCTGTCTCTCGACGAGGCCACTCGACTGCTCGTGATTACGGGCCCGAACATGGGCGGCAAGTCGACCTACATGCGGCAGACCGCGCTCATCATCATCCTCGCTCACATCGGTAGCTTTGTGCCGGCCGACAAGCTCCGCGTCGGCCCGATCGATCGTATTTTCACGCGGATTGGCGCATCCGACGACCTGGCCGGCGGGCGCTCCACGTTCATGGTCGAGATGACCGAGACCGCGACGATCCTCAACAACGCCACGGAACAGAGCCTTGTGCTCATGGACGAGATTGGCCGAGGCACAAGTACCTTCGACGGGCTCTCGCTCGCCTGGGCCGCGGCCCATCACATGGGTGAGACCACGAGGGCATTTACACTGTTCGCGACACACTACTTCGAGCTGACGGCACTGGCACAGGAGCTGGACGCCTGCGACAACGTGCATCTCGATGCAACCGAACACAAGGGCGAACTCGTGTTCCTGCACACCGTGAAACCCGGGCCCGCCAACCAGAGTTACGGTCTGCAGGTGGCGTCGCTTGCCGGTGTGCCCAAAGATGTCATTCAGCGTGCGAGGGCGTACCTCAAGGCGCTCGAGTCGCAGCAGGCGGCTAACGCGGAGAACCCGCAGGCACAGCTGGATTTCAATGCACCGCAGGTGCCCGAAGAAGACCTTTTGCGTTCCGCGGTCGATGCGCTTGAACCCGACTCCATGTCGCCGCGCGAGGCGCTTGACGCGCTCTACAAGCTCAAAGAGCTATGACAGGTCGCGCAGGAATTCGCCGCGCTTGAGAAACGCCGCCGCCTGGTCGACGACATCGGGGGAAACCAGCAGGCCCTTGTGGCTGACAGCCATCACCAGGTGATCCCGCGCGCCGTCCAACAGCGTTTCCGACACGGCCACGGTCCCATCATTGTCCTCGTCGAAGCGGGCGAAAAACCGGCCCAGGCCGTACGGCACGTTACCCGCGATAACGCCGATTTCGCGTTCCTCGCAAACGTGGCTGGCCCACTCGTTGGCGGCCGCATGAATGACGCCGCCGGGCAGTGAGCGGCCAACAACCTCTTCCGCCCATTCCTGTTCATTGAGGAAGGTCGCGGCGCGCGAACCCGTCAACGGCGAACCGAGGCAAACGACACGTCCCGGCGGCATGGTGTCTTCGTTGGCGAGCATGCGCAGCGCGAGCACGCCCCCGAGGCTGTGCCCGATGAGGTGCACACCGCCCGCTTCGAGGTCGTCAATGAAGTCGGCCAGTGCATCAGCGTTCTCGTCGAGTGTGCCGTGCACGGAGCGATAGCTGAACAGGTGCGCGCGAAAACCGTACTCCTGCTCAAGACGACGCTTGATCAGGTACATCGCCGTGCCGTGCGACAGGTAGCCGTGGACACAGACGACCGTGTCGATCGAATTACTCAGTGCGCGGCGCCCTCAGGCGAATACCGGTTTCCTTGAGCTGCTCGGCGGAAACCTCGCCCGGTGCATTGGTCAGGAGGCAGCTGGCCGTCTGCGTTTTCGGGAACGCGATGACGTCGCGAATACTCTCGGCGCCCGCCATGAGCATGACAATGCGATCGAGACCGAACGCGATGCCACCGTGCGGCGGGCAGCCAAACTGCAGCGCCTTTAGCAGGAAGCCAAATTTCTCCTCGGCTTCCTCGTCGCTGATGTCGAGCAGTTCGAACACGGCCGCCTGCATGTCCTGATCGTGAATTCGAATAGAGCCGCCACCGATTTCGGAGCCATTGAGCGTAACGTCGTAAGCACGTGACAGCGCTTCGCCGGGATTGGCGCGCAGTGCCTCGGCATCGTCGATACTCGGCGCCGTGAACGGATGATGCAGCGACGTCCAGCGCTTCGACTGGGCGTCTTTCTCGAACATTGGGAAGTCGACGACCCATAGCGGCGCCCAGCCTTCCTTGACGAGGCCGCGATCCTCTGCAACTTTGATACGCAGCGCGCCAAGCGCGTCGTTGACGATGCGCGCCTTGTCAGCGCCAAAGAAAATGAGGTCACCCGTCTTCGCATTCGTGCGCTCGAGGATGCCGGTTACGGCTTCGTCGGGCAGGAACTTGAGTATGGGCGACTGCAGCCCGTCTATGCCCGCGTCGACGTCGTTGACCTTGATATAGGCAAGCCCGCGCGCGCCGTATCGGCTTACGTACTTGGTGTAATCGTCGATGATCTTGCGACTCATCCCGGCACCGCCCGGAACGCACAGCGCCGCGACGCGTCCTTCTGGGTCTGCCGCAGGTCCTGCAAATACCTTGAAGTCGACCGACTCCATGAGGTCGGCAACCTCGACGAGTTCGAGGTCAATCCTCAGGTCGGGCTTGTCCGAGCCGAAACGCTGCATCGCCTCGGCGTAACTCATGCGCGGGAACGGATTGGGCAGGTCGACGTCGAGCGTCTCCTTGAATACGAAGCGGACGAGTTCCTCCATCGTGCCGGTCACATCCGACTCGTCGACGAAACTCATCTCGACGTCGAGTTGCGTGAACTCGGGTTGGCGATCGGCACGCAGGTCTTCGTCACGGAAGCAGCGCACGATCTGGTAGTAACGATCGAGCCCCGACATCATGAGCAGCTGCTTGAAGATCTGCGGTGACTGCGGCAGCGCAAAGAAGCGTCCGGGATTCGTGCGGCTCGGCACGATGTAGTCGCGCGCACCCTCGGGCGTCGCGCGCGTGAGCATCGGCGTCTCGACGTCGACGAAACCGTGGCCATCGAGGAAGTCGCGCATGGCCTTTGTAACCTTGTGGCGCAGCATCAGGTTGCCGAGCATGTTCTCGCGCCGCAGATCGATGTAACGGTACTTGAGGCGGATGTCCTCGTTGGCCTGCTCGTCGTGGTGGAACGGCGGCGTCTCGGACTTGTTCAGCGTCTCGAGTTCGTGTGCAAGCACCTCGACCTGCCCGGTACGCATATTCGGGTTGATCGTGCCTTCGGGCCGCGGCCGTACGAGCCCTTTGACCTTGAGGACATACTCCGAGCGAATGCGCTCCGCCTCGGCGAAGATCTCGGGACGATCGGGATCAAAAACGACCTGCAGCAGACCCTCGCGATCGCGAAGATCGATGAATATCACGCCGCCGTGGTCGCGCCGCCGGTGCACCCAGCCGCAAACCTCGATTTCCTGGCCCACGAGAGACTCGTTGATCTCTCCACAATAATGGCTACGCATCGCAAAAAACCCGGGAAAAGCCCTGAAAAAGGAGGCGGAATGGTACGGCTTGGCAGGCCTGTTAGCAAGCTATTCGACGGGCCCCAGGTACTTGTCGAGCCAGTCCAGAGTTTCGCCCTTTACGATGGCCGGCGACACGAAATGACCCGTCGGTTCGACAACGTGTTTCTTGTCCTCCACGGCCGTCCCGAGGCGCTCGAAAAATGGCTTCGAAGAGGTTTCGAACTGGAAGTCCGCGTCGTACAGGCCACTGAAATGCAGCACGGGCACCGTTACACGCGGCAGGTAGTGCGCAGCGTTGATGTCGGCGTGGTCGCCGGCGTTAATGCCGGCCTGGTTGAGCACCACGGTCTTGATCCTGGGTTCCACTGCCGCGACGATGGCGCCCACGCGTCCGCCCCAGCTGATGCCGAAATAGCCAAGCTTGTCAGCCTCGATGTCGGGCCGCGTTTGCAGGTAATCGACTACGCGGCGAAACTCGCGAACCTCCCGGATCGTCAGATCGCGGCCACTGTGCGTGGACCAGTCGGGCCAGCTCGGCGTGCGTCGCTCGAACATGCCGTCGAGGACCGGAAAGGCAACGGCCCTGCCGTTGCGCAACAAGAAGTCGAGCCGCACCGGGTAATCGTCGATTGTCTCCAGGAATTGCGCGGTCGCCCCCGGCCAGAACAGTACGGTTTGATGGCGGGAAGGGCCGTGTTTCGGAAGGTAAAGGTATACCGGGATGCGATCCTCACCAGACACTCCATCGATCGTTACAAGTTCCCGCGTCCAGTGCCTGAAATCGACGCTTTCCCCGACATCCGCATTGAGCGGACTTCGATCGTAATCGTAACCGCTGAGCTTCGCGGCAAACACGTCATCCGAGATCGCATCCGGGATCGGCTCCAGTTCGGCATCCACGACGGCCTGCTTCGCAAGCGCCATGACGGCGCTTTCTTCGTTCGTCGACATCAGGCGTAGCCCATTCGTCGGCGAACGGTCCATCGGCGGTATCCTGTGCGGCTCCGAAACGCTGTCTTCGACCATGTATGACAGTTCATTCCAGCTGGCACCGACAATAACTCGCGCGTCACCTGCCTCGTTGAAGCACCACTCCCGCGCATTGCCCGCCATGTCGTGGGTACCGGTCCAGCCCAGGCTGTTTAACGAACCCACGGGTACGGTGCCGTCGCTGTTCAGGTTGCTTGCCGGCACCTCCCAGGCAAGTAGCCCGGTCGCCATCGCACGACGCCAGTGTCCGAGTGTCGGTAATTCGGAACCGGCGAAGCGCCCATAGGCCGCGGCCTCGTACCAGCTGATCCCGGTTACCGGGTGCTCGGCTTTGCCCTCTGGATAGGTCCCGGCCTCCCAGCCGGCAGGGCCCGGCCGGCCCGTGCGATCAACAAACCGGGCTGTTGCATCTTCAAAACCGAGGCGCTTGTCGTTGTCGACAAACTCGTACTCCCAAAGGTCCTTTCTGCGGTAACCGCCGGCGTCGACGAAGGCCTGATACTCGCCATTCGTGACTTCGTGTCGACCAAGGAAGAAGTCGCGAAACTTGACGCTCTTGCCATCGACGACCTCTGTCCAGCCGGGCACGTAAACCATATCGGGCGGAATAGCGTCTTTCGCATGAAGATGGAAACTACCGGGACTGACATTGGCGAAACCGGCCCACGGTTCGTTTTCGACGGGCAACTCCGTCGTCGCGATGAGGCCGCCGCCGACAGCCCTTAGGGACGGCTGCAGGCCGTCGGCCTCGAAACGCAACAACGACAGTCCGTGCGGGACCCGGGTCTCGTGGATTGGAGTGACGCCCAGGAATTGCCACTCTGCGTCGGGGTCACTGTATGCGCGGCGATAGACTTTTGCGCCTTCCGGCGAGGTCGGTATCGACGTCTTCCACGCAAACGATTTCCAAATTTCTCGCATGTCCGGGTCATCTGGCAGTACGCGTTCTATTTCGAGTGCAACCGCATATGCCGACTCATAGTCGCCTGCACCGACGTGTTCCTCGACCTGCGACATTGCGACATCCCGGGCCCATCGCGTGTCTTTGCCGGAATACCACCATCCCGCTGCGGCAATGCCCGCCACGACGATTAAAACTGCCGTTAACAGCGGGCCTTTTGTGGAGCCGGCCGCGACACCGTCAGCGCGCGGCGTCACTTCGACACCTTCCGGCGTCAGGTCATAGGCCCACGCGAGAATCATGGCCGGCACGAAACCAATCACGAGAATGAAGAACGTAAGCTTCGCGGCCCAGGCAGGCAATTCGAGGATCGAGGCAAGGACATCGGCAACCTGCAGCAAGACCCACGAGGCGACGATGTAGGCCACTGCGACTCGCAGAACCTTGCGGCGCTTCAGTTCGCTGAAGAATGTCCCCATTTACCGGCCCGCTGTACCTGTGGGGCCAAAGATACCACGCTAGTCCGCCTCGTCAGGGAGTTCCAGCGGCAGTTCACCCGTCTTGTCGTTGCGCCACTTGGGCACGACCACACCGAGCGAGATAACCATCTTGAGGGCCTCATCCACGTCCATGTCGAGCACGATTGCATCTTTCTTGGGCACGACGATGACAATGCCGGATGTGGGGTTTGGCGTCGTCGGCACAAAACAGCAGAGCACGTCTTCGCCCGTGCGCCCCTGGACCTCGCCGAGCTCGGTCGAGGTCTGGAAGGCGATGCTATACAGACCCTTGCGCGGATACTCGATCAGCAGCACATTCTTGAATGACTGGCTCGAATCGGAAAAGACCACCTCGGCAAATTTCTTGGCGGCGGAGTAGATAGTGCTAACAACCGGGATGCGTTCCATCAGCGATTCCCAGCCGCCGACGAACATACGTCCGACAAAGTTCGCAACCAGCACGCCCGTCAGCAGCACAACGACCACGATCAGGATGACCCCGAACCCTGGTATATGTACCGGGTTCTCGGTACCGAAAATACTTTGCAGTATTACAGCCGGCTGATACTTGGTCGGAATCAGCCCGATCGTCTTGTCCATCTGACGGACGGCGAAGCCGATCAGCAAGATGGTGACGCCGAGGGGAATCCAGACCAGCAGTCCCGCGACGAGATATCGGCGTAGTCGCTTCATTGGGGGGACATCAAGCCGTGCTCGCCTTGCTGCCGGATGACTTGTCCGCGGACGTCTTGTCCGCAGGCTTCTTGTCGCTCTTCGTGTCGCTCTTTTTGTCGTCCTTCGGTTTCGATTCGGAATCGCCGTGCAGGTTGCGCTTTTCGCCGGTCTTGAAGTCGGTCTCGTACCAACCCTTTCCCTTCAGGCGAAACTTCGGTGCCGACAGCATTTTTCGAAGCGCCGGCTCATCGCACTTCGGGCAATGAACCAGCGCCGCCTCGCTGATTTTTTGCAGTTCGTCAAATGAATGTCCGCAGTGGCTGCAGGCATATTCGTAGATCGGCATGTGTTACTCAACTCCATGGAATTCCGGGGACAGTTTACTCACAGATAAGTAAACTGTCGCATAATTGCTGTTCTGCTCCGCGAATCAGGCAATCACGCGGCGTTCTGGAAATTCAGCCGGTCCTCGGAAACGCCCACCTTGATGACGTCACCCGGCTTGAACCTGCCTTTCAAAATTTCCTGGGCTAACGGGTTCTCGACCTGCTGCTGAATTGCGCGTCTGAGCGGTCTCGCACCGTATACCGGGTCGAAACCGGCCGTCGCGAGCTTGTCTCGCGCCGTGTCCGACAAAAGGATGCGGATGTCGCGCTCGGCCAGCCTGTCGTGCAGGTAACCCAGCTGGATGTCGACGATCTTGCGAATATGCTCACGTCCCAGCGGGTGAAACACGACGAGGTCGTCGATGCGATTGACGAACTCGGGGCGGAAGTGGCTACCCACAACCTCCATGACCGAGGCCTTCATCGAATCGTAGTTCTCTTCGCCGGCCAACTCCTGGATCATCTGCGAGCCCAGGTTCGAGGTCATAACGATAACCGTATTTCGAAAATCGACCGTGCGTCCATGACCGTCGGTCAGGCGACCATCATCGAGTACCTGCAACAGCACGTTGAACACATCAGGATGCGCTTTTTCGATCTCGTCGAGCAGGATCACCGAGTACGGACGCCGACGAACGGCTTCAGTCAGGTAACCGCCCTCTTCATAGCCGACGTAGCCCGGCGGCGCACCAATAAGGCGGGCGACCGAGTGCTTCTCCATGAACTCGGACATATCGAGGCGCACCATCGCCTCGTCCGTGTCAAACAGGAAACTGGCAAGCGCCTTGGTAAGTTCGGTCTTGCCGACACCTGTCGGGCCGAGGAACAGGAACGACCCGATCGGCCGCCGCGGATCGGACAGGCCCGCGCGTGAGCGACGGATCGCATTCGCGACAACAGTAACGGCTTCGTCCTGACCAACGACACGCTGCTGAACGACTGACTCCATGGCGAGCAGTTTCTCCTTCTCGCCCTCGAGCATCTTGCTGACGGGAATGCCGGTCCACTTGGAAACGATCTCGGCGACTTCGTCCTCCGTCACGTTGTTGCGCAACAAGGTCGTTTCGGCCGATTCCGCCTGCACAGCCTGTTCAAGCTGTTTTTCGAGTTCGGGAATGCGCCCGTACTGCAACTCGGACATGCGCGCAAGATCGTTGGCGCGACTCGCCGTGTCGAACTCCAGTTTTGCGCGCTCGAGTTCTTCCTTGATCTGCGCCGCACCCTGCATCGCCGCTTTCTCGGCTTTCCAGACCTCCTCGAGGTCGGCAAACTCCCTCTCGAGCTCGGCGAGTCGCGATTCGAGTTCATCAAGGCGTTTCACGGAGGCGTCGTCTGACTCCTTCCTGAGCGCCTCGCGCTCGATCTTGAGCTGGATGATGCGCCGCTCGAGCTTGTCCATCGCCTCGGGCTTGGAATCGATTTCGATACGAATGCGCGATGCGGCTTCGTCGATAAGGTCGATCGCCTTATCGGGCAGCTGCCGGTCGCTGATGTAACGGTGCGAAAGCATGGCCGCGGCCACGATGGCCGGGTCGGTGATCTCCACGCCGTGATGCACTTCGTAGCGTTCCTTGAGGCCACGCAGGATCGCGATCGTGTCTTCAACGGTCGGCTCCTCGATGAGTACTTTCTGGAAGCGACGTTCGAGCGCCGCATCTTTCTCCAAGTACTTGCGATATTCGTCGAGCGTGGTCGCGCCGACGCAGTGAAGTTCGCCGCGTGCGAGCGCCGGCTTGAGCATATTGCCCGCGTCCATCGAACCCTCGGCCTTGCCGGCCCCAACCATCGTGTGCAGTTCGTCGATAAACAGGATTATCTGTCCTTCCTGCTTGGCGAGATCATTGAGCACGGCTTTGAGCCGCTCCTCGAACTCACCACGAAATTTTGCACCCGCGATCAGGGCACCCATGTCGAGCGACAGGATACGTTTGCCGCGCAGCCCCTCGGGCACCTCGTTATTGACGATACGTTGTGCGAGTCCCTCGATAATCGCGGTCTTGCCGACGCCGGGTTCGCCGATCAGCACAGGGTTGTTCTTGGTGCGCCGCTGCAGGATCTGGATCGTGCGCCGGATCTCGTCGTCGCGACCGATGATCGGGTCGAGCTTACCCTGCTCGGCGCGTTCGGTGAGGTCAATCGTGTACTTGTCGAGCGCCTGGCGCGTGTCCTCGGCGTTCGGATCGTTCACGTGCTGACCGCCACGCAAGTCATCGATGGATTTCTCGATTGCGCCACGTACCGCGCCGGCCTGCTCCATGAGGTTTTTCAGCGGTGACTTGTCGTCCATCGCGGCGAGCACGAACAGCTCGCTGGAGATGTATTGATCCTCGCGTTCCTGCGCGAGCTTGTCGGTGATATTGAGAAGTTTCGTCAGATCCGAGCCGATATGTACATCGCCGCCCGCGCCTTCAACCTTGGGCAGGCGATCGATCGCGTCACCGAGCTGCGAGCGCAACAGGTTCGCGTTCGCGCCGGATTTCGAGAGCAGCCCGCGAACGCTGCCACCCTGCTGGTCGAGCAGCGCGATCATCAGGTGTACAGGCTCGATGAACTGGTGGTCCTGGCCGACCGCAAGCGACTGCGCATCCGCCAGTGCCATCTGGAACTTGCTGGTCAGTTTGTCCAAACGCATGTAATTCCCCTGGCCGTACGGCCGGCTAAGTCGTCATTAGCCCCTTAAATTGCGTCATGGCCAGCCTTTTCAAGGGCTTCAAGCGCCACGAATGACACTATACGGCCGCAATCGGGATTGCGCCGATAGGAAAAAAAGCGGTCATTTTCGCGAAAAGTGCAGTATCCACCACCCGAAATGTCACGAACTCCCATAGTCTCGAGCCGCTGCCGCGCCAGGCCGTAGAGATCGGCTTGCCAGCGCCCGCGCTCGTTGGCGACGAAACAGGCGCTTGCGTCGGCGTCCTGATCGACGAAAGCGGCCCGTACCTCGCCACCGACTTCGAAAGCCGGCTGCGAGATTGCCGGACCCAGCCAGGCCAGCAAATCGCCTGCGTCGTGGTTCATGCGCGCTACCGTGGCTTCCAGAATGCCCGCGACCAGGCCACGCCAGCCCGCGTGTGCGGCAGCAACCTCGCGGCCGTCTTTCGAGCACATCAGTACGGGCAGGCAGTCGGCCGTCCGCACGACACAGACATGGCCTGCGTCGGCAGAAACGCTTGCGTCGGCGTCGGGCCCAGCGCCAGTTTGTGCTGCATCCACGGCGACAACCCCGTGCACCTGGTTAAGCCAGCAGGGTTTGCCTTGGACTCCCAGCGAGTCATAGTCCGTCGATCTGAGCGTCGTGCCGGCGACGACATTGCTTGGCGCGGCCCAGTCAGCCCTGATCCACGAGCCGCTCATGATTCCTCGAGGTCCCGGCGCATGACGTCGATGAGCTCGAGAAAGTCCGCAGGGGGCGGGACTTCGAGATCGACGTCAACACCCGTCGTCGGGTGCGTGAACGCAAGGCGTGTCGCGTGCAGCGCCTGGCGTTTGAAACGCCGCAGGACCGCGATCAGTTCGTCCGAGGCGCCAGCCGGCAGCGCGAGTCGGCCGCCGTAAACGGGATCGCCAACCAGCGCATGCCGGCGGTGTGCGAAGTGCACGCGAATCTGGTGAGTGCGCCCGGTCTCGAGTTTCACGTTGATGCAGGTAAAGGCCCGGAATCGCTCGAGTACCGTGTAATGCGTCACAGCAGGCTTGCCCTTCTGCTGCACGCTCATTTTCTTTCGATCGACGGGGTGTCGTGCCAGGGGTTCGTTGATGGTGCCGCCACCCGTCAGTACGCCGTTGCAAATAGCCAGGTACTGGCGCGAGATGGCGCGATCCGCGAGCAGTCGTACCAGCACCGTATGCGCCTTCAGAGTCTTCGCCACGAGCAGCAGGCCGCTCGTGTCCTTGTCGATGCGGTGAATGATTCCGGCGCGCGGCACCTCCTCGAGGTCGGGTACGCGATGCAACAGACCGTTCATGAGTGTGCCAGCCGGATTGCCAGCACCCGGATGCACTACGAGACCCGCCGGCTTGTTTACGACCAGTAGCTCGTCGTCCTCGTAGACGACATCGAGGTCTATTGCTTCCGGCTCAGCGCGGACGGCGGAATCGGCCTGTGGCACGAGGATCACCGTTTCACCCCCGGCAACAGCATCGCGCGGCCGTTTCGAGGCTCCATCGACGCTGATCGCCCCTTTGAGCAGCCACTCCTTGAGCCGGCTGCGCGAATATTCCGGAAACATCCTCGCGAGTGCCTGGTCCAAGCGAAGACCGGCAAGTTCCTCAGGAATGGCGCGTGTTTGACAATCGTCGTTCATGGAATCGCTTTGCGGTATACTCGCCGCCGCGGCGGGGCCGGCCCCAGGTAGTGGAAGCTTTGGAAGTATGCAACGTAATTCATCATTCATGAAGCAGGCGAGGCTTTTGGCCGTCGTGGTCCTTGGCCTGTCGCTGGGTGCCTGCGCCAGCAACGACGAGCAACAGACCGAAATCCAGAGCATCACCGAGGCCTACGAAAAGGCCCAGAATTTTGCAGCGAGGGGCAACTACGGGCGCGCCATCCAGATCTTCGAAGCGATCCAGGCACGTTACCCGTTCAGCGACCTGTCACGCCAGATCCAGCTGGAACTCATGCACTCATATTACAAGAGCGGTAACCCCGTGCAGGCGGTCGATATAGCGGACACCTTTATTCGCGAGAACCCCATTCACCCCCGCGTCGATTACGCTCTCTATATCAAGGGGCTGGCCTACTTCGAGACCGACCCGGGCATGCTCGAGCGCTGGTTCAGGAAGGACACGACCAAGCGGCCGCCCAAGGATCTCGAGCGCTCGTACGGGTCATTTCGACAACTTGTCGAGAGATTCCCGTCCAGCACGTATGCGCCCGATGCCGAACAGCGCATGCGCTACATAAAGAACCGCCTCGCGGCCTACGAAAACCACGTTGCCGCTTATTACCTGCGGCGCGGGGCATACGTCGCTGCTCTGAATCGTGCCAAGGCGGCGATCGAGCAATACAACGGCGCCGAAAGCAATTCGCATTCGCTGGAAATCATGGCAGAGGCCTACGAGGCGCTGGGTATGAGCGAACTGGCTGCCGACACGCGCCGCGTACTGGCCTCGAACTTCCCCGACGAAGGCTAGCTACGTCGGAAACCTGTACCCGGAGGTGATCGGGTAGCGCCAGTCGCGTCCGAAAGCCCGGCCGCTGATACGTATGCCGGGTGGCGCCTGCCGCCTCTTGTATTCGTTGCGCTTAACCATTTCGAGCACCCGGATTACCGTGTCGCGTTCGAAGCCACGCTCGGTAATCTCGGCAACCGATAAGTCCTCCTCGATAAAGGCCTCAAGAATCGGGTCGAGAATATCGTAGTCGGGCAAGGAGTCGCTGTCCTTCTGGTCCGGCCGCAGCTCCGCCGACGGCGGGCGTGTGATAACCCGCTCCGGAATCACGGCCCCGAGCGTATTGCGATAGCGCGCGAGTCTGTACACGAGCGACTTGCTGCAGTCCTTGATCGGCGCAAACCCGCCGGCCATGTCCCCGTACAAGGTTGCATAGCCGACGGCCATTTCGCTTTTGTTGCCCGTCGTCAGCAACATACGGCCAGACTTGTTCGAAATCGCCATTAGCAGCAAGCCGCGGCAGCGTGCCTGGATATTCTCTTCGGTGGCGTCCGCCTCGCGATCACCGATTATCGGCTGCAGCTGTTTGACGGTGGCTTCGTACATGGGCTCTATCGGTATGACGTCATAGCGGATACCGAGCGTCGCGGCTTGCTTTGCGGCGTCCTCCTGGCTCATGTTCGACGTATAGCGAAACGGCATCATCACGGTCCTGACACGCTTGGCGCCGATCGCATCGCAGGCGATGGCCGTCACAAGCGCGGAATCGATGCCGCCTGACAGGCCGATAACGACACCCGAAAAGCCGTGCTTCATGACGTAGTCACGAGTGCCGGTTACGAGCGCGCGGTAGACGCTCTCTTCGGTGGACAAGGCCGCCGCGCATTCACCTTGCCCAGGCATTACGCCCGCGGCGGTACCTTTGAGCTCAATCGTGTACAGGTCTTCCGTGAATGCCGGCGCCCTGAAATGCACTTCGCCATCGCGATCCATGACAAACGAGCCGCCGTCGAATACGAGCTCGTCCTGTCCGCCCGTCATATTCAGGTAAATTGCCGGTACATCGACTTCTGCGACGCGACGGCGCACGACCTGCTCGCGGCGCTCCTGGGTGTCTACCTCGTAGGGAGAACCGTTTATTGCAATGATGCACTCGGCGCCGGCACTACGACTGGCGGCCAAGGGTTCGGGGTGCCAGACGTCCTCGCAGATCGTTAGCCCGAAGCGGATATTTTCGAGCTTGAACACCCCCGCTTCCCTGCCCGCTGTGAAATAGCGTTCCTCGTCGAAAACGCTGTAGTTCGGCAAGCAGTGCTTCCGATAGTGCGCGATGGCGTGGCCGTCGAGGAAGACGGCACAGCTATTGTAAATGTGTTCGCCCTCGTACTCGGGAAAGCCGATCAGTACGGCGATGCCGAATACCTTGTCCCTGATGTTCGCGACGGCTGTCTCGACGCTGTCGCGCAGCCCTGCGTGCAGCAGGAGATCCTCAGGTGGGTATCCACAGACACTGAGTTCGGGAAACACGATGAGATCTGCGCGCTCTTCGTCCCGGGCGCGGCTCGCAAATTCGATGATCTTCGCCGTGTTGCCTGCCACGTCGCCAACCGCGAGGTCGACCTGTGCGAGCGCAACTTTGACGGTGCTATTCATCGGCTGCAGGGCGACCCTAGCCGGCGATCACTTCCTGCATTTTCGAACCGAGTTCGGCCGGCGAGCGCACGGTCGCAACGCCGGCAGCGTCGAGCGCCTTGAACTTGTCCTCCGCGGTGCCCTTGCCACCCGCGATGATGGCCCCGGCATGCCCCATGCGCTTGCCCGGCGGCGCCGTAACGCCCGCGATGTAAGCAACCACAGGCTTGGAGACATTGCTCTGGATGAACTCGGCCGCAGCCTCCTCGTCCGTTCCACCGATCTCGCCAACCATGATGATGCCATCGGTCTCGGGGTCCGCCTCGAAAAGCTCGAGGCAGTCGATGAAGTTCATGCCACGGACGGGATCGCCGCCGATGCCGATGCAGGTCGTCTGACCGAGGCCATTCGTCGTCGTCTGGTACACGGCCTCGTAGGTCAACGTGCCGGAACGCGACACGACACCAATTCGCCCTTTCTTGTGAATGAAGCCCGGCATGATCCCGATCTTGCATTCTTCGGGCGTGATGATGCCCGGGCAGTTAGGACCGATCAGCCGGCAGTCATGGTCGCGCAATGCGGCCTTGACCTTGACCATATCGTTGACCGGAATACCCTCGGTGATGCAGACAATCAGGTCGACGCCCGCGTCCGCCGCCTCGAGAATTGCGTCGGCGGCAAACGGCGGCGGTACGTAGATCATGCTGACATCGGCACCCGTGTCGTCGACGGCGTCGTGGACTGTGTTGTAGACGGGCGCTCCGAGATGCTCTTGCCCGCCACGGCCTGGCGTCACACCTGCGACGACGCTGGTACCGTACTCGATGCATTGCTCGGTATGGAAGGAACCCTGGTTGCCCGTGATGCCCTGGCAGAGGATCTTGCTGTTCTTGTTGACCAGTATGCTCATTGAATTTGCTCGTCAGGCTGCCGCGGCAACCACTTTCTTTGCCGCGTCCGTGAGGTCCTCGGCCGCGATGATGTCGAGCCCGCTGTTCGCCAGCAGCTCGCGCCCCTTGTCGACGTTGGTGCCTTCCAGTCGCACGACGACGGGCACGCTCACGCCGACTTCCTTGACGGCCGTGATGATGCCCTCGGCGATCAGGTCACAGCGCACGATGCCGCCGAAAATATTGACAAGTATCGCCTCGACGCTGTCGTTGGACAGGATCAGCTTGAAGGCGGCCGCCACACGCTCCGCCGTCGCGCCGCCACCCACATCGAGGAAATTCGCCGGGTCGCCACCGTGCAGTTTGATCAGGTCCATGGTTGCCATGGCGAGACCCGCGCCGTTGACCATGCACGCGATATTGCCGTCGAGCGAGACGTAGTTGAGGTCGTGTTCAGCGGCCTTGCGTTCGGCCTCGTCTTCCTGCGACTTGTCGCGCAGCTCCGCAATCTTCGGTTGCCGGAACAGCGCACTGCCGTCGATGTTGATTTTACCGTCGAGCGCAATAATGTCGCCGGCCTTGGTCGTGATCAGCGGGTTAACTTCGATCAGGCTCGCATCCGAATCGAGGTAGAGCTGGTACATCTTCTTGACGAGATTGCCGAACTGCCGCATTTGCGCTTTGTCGAGCTCGAGTCCGAATGCCAGCTGCCGTGCCTGGTAGTCCTGCAGACCTGCTTCCGGCGCAACGGCAACCGAGAAAATCTTTTCGGGCGTCTCTTCGGCTACTTTTTCGATGTCCATGCCGCCCGCGGCCGAAGCGATGAAGGACACGCGGCTGACTTCACGGTCCACGAGCATGCTCAGGTACAGCTCGCGATCGATATCGGAACCCTCCTCTACATACACGGTATTGACGGGCAGGCCTTCGGGCCCCGTCTGGTGGGTAACGAGAATGCTGCCAAGCATTCCGTCCGTAAACTCACGGACCTCGTCGAGGGTCCGCGCGAGCTTCACGCCGCCGGCCTTGCCACGGCCACCTGCATGTACCTGCGCCTTGACGACCCAGAGGTCGCCTCCGAGCTCCTGGGCTGCCTTGACGGCGTCGTTCGGCGAATCGGCCGGGATGCCGCGCGGCACCGGGATTCCGTAGTCGGCGAACAGGCGTTTCGACTGGTATTCGTGAAGATTCATTATTCTGCTTTCTTCGAAAAGTGGGCCGCTGTGCTGGCGAGGATTACGCGATCAGCACGAAAAGTCGCCGTATTTTGGAGGTTTGCGGGACCCTTGTCCATATTCAGTCTACAATCGGCGCAACCTGGTACCACGCAAGCTGCTCGACGCGCCCAATCATCGATGAATGATGTACAGACCGATTCCCTTCTAAAGCGGACCATGCGCGGCAGTCGCGACGCGCTATTGCAGCGCGCAGTCGAAGAACCCGACCTGACATGGCGCGTCCTCACAACGCTGAATACGTTTCGCCTGCTGATCGCGATTGCGCTCCTGGCGCTGTTCTTCGCGCGCGATGATCCGCGCTTTTTCGGTCATGCCTATCCGACGCTGTTCGCCGCTACAGCCGCGGGCTACCTGGTCTTCTCCGCCTTTTGGGCCGTCGCCCTGCGCCAGCGCTGGGTCGCTATCGGGGCTCTCGGGACCACACAGATTTTTGTCGACATTGTCGCCGTCGTCACACTGATGCATGCGAGCGGCGGCATTTCCAGCGGCCTCGGCGGGCTGCTCGTTGTATTCATCGGAGCCGGCAGCCTTGTACTTCCGATCCAGTACCCTGCCATCCTCGCCGCGTTCGCCACATTTGCGACCCTGGGCGAGCAGGCGCTTGCGCAGTTCAGCGGTTTCGAGACGGGGGTCAATTACCCGGCTGCGGGCATCCTGTGCGCCATCCTGTTCGCGATGGCGCTCGCCGCGCAGCCCCTCTCACGCCGAATCCAGGCCAGCGAAGCGCTGGCGCGGAAGTTCGGCATCGACCTGCAGAACATCTCCGAACTCAACGAATACATCGTCCAGCACCTGCGGGAGAGTATTGTCGTCGTTGACGCCGATGACTCCGTGCGACTCATCAACAGCTCAGCAATGCAACTGCTGGGCGCCGACGGTTCCCTGTCGGGAGTACCGCTCAGGGATCTCGCGGAATCGCTTGCTGACTACATCAGAAATTGGCGAAACGACGCCGCATTGTCGTCTCATTCCGAATTCACGCTGATCAGCGAGGGGACAAACGTCCGCATCACGGCGCACCTGGCGCCGCTCGGCAAGGATGGACAAAGGGCTGGACCCATGCTGATCTTCCTCGAGGACGTGAGTATCATGAACGCGCGCGTGCAACAGTCGAAGCTCGCTTCGCTGGGCCGCCTGAGCGCGAGCATCGCCCACGAGATTCGCAATCCCGTCGGCGCCATGAGCCATGCGGCACAGCTGCTGCAGGAATCCGACGGGCTGTCAGACGACGACAAGCGACTGACGGAGATCATCAAGACACATTCGGGTCGGGTCAGCCACATAATTGACAACGTGTTGCAGCTGTCGCGTCGCGAATCCAGTCGGCCCGAGCGATTTCAGCTCAAGAACTGGCTCGACGAATTCGCGCTCGAATTCGTGCGCACGCTCGAATTGCAGGAAGGCGAGTTCACGATCGGAGATATTCCGGCTGACATCGAGGTTCGAATGGACCGTAGTCACTTGCGCCAGGTCATGTGGAATCTCTGTGATAACGCGGTCAAGTACGCGAGCGAAACCGGTGGCATCCTCGTCGAAGTGCAGGCCGATCGCTTCCAGAATCGCCCGTACCTCGAGGTGCTGGACTGTGGGTTCGGCGTGGACCAGGCTACGGCTGACAAGATCTTCGAACCGTTTTTCACGGCCCGCTCGGGCGGTACGGGACTTGGCTTGTACATCTCGCGCGAGCTTTGCGAACTCAACCGTTCTACGCTGCTCTACCTTGACCGCCCCGGTGGAGGCAGTATCTTTCGTATCGTATTCGCCGATCCGGATCGCTGGGAACCACAGGACGAACAATGAACCAACCGCTGGCGCTGGTCATCGATGACGAGCCCGATATTTGCGAACTGCTCACGCTAACCCTGGGCCGCATGGACATACGCACGGAAGCGGCAGCCGATGTCGGCACGGCCAAGCGACTGCTGGCCAAGCATGAATTCGATATCTGCCTGACCGATATGCGGCTGCCTGACGGCGATGGCCTGGAACTCGTGGAGTGGATGCAGACGCACGCCGCTGGCGTGCCGGTCGCCGTGATTACCGCGCACGGAAATGTCGAAACGGCCGTGCAAGCGCTGAAACTCGGCGCATTCGATTTCATTTCCAAGCCGCTGGATCTCGCGAATCTCAGGAACATCGTCGAGAACGCCTTGCGCTTGCGTGCGGCCAGGCAGGCTGAGCAGTCACAGCTGATGGGTGATTCGCCGCGCATGGACGAGCTGCGGGAAATGATCGACAAGGTCGCTCGATCGCAGGCCCCCGTGCACATATCGGGTGAGTCAGGCACGGGCAAGGAGCTGGTCGCAAAGCTCATTCACGGCAGCGGCCCCAGGGCCGACGGGCCGTTCGTTCCCGTCAACTGTGGCGCGATACCGGCGGAGCTCATGGAAAGCGAGTTTTTCGGCCACCGCAAAGGCAGTTTTACGGGCGCCATCCATGACAAGGTCGGCCTGCTGCAGTGTGCCGAGGCCGGGACACTCTTCCTCGACGAGATCGCAGACCTGCCGCTGGCCATGCAGGTTAAGCTGTTGCGGGTCATCCAGGAAAAGAAGGTCCGGCCCGTGGGCGCAGCGCAGGAAGAAACGGTCGACGTACGCATCCTGTCAGCAACGCATCGCAACCTGTCACAGATGGTCTCCGACGGGGAATTTCGTGAGGATCTGTACTACCGCATCAACGTCATCGAGCTTTATGTGCCTGCGCTCCGGGAACGCGGTGATGATGCGCTGCTGCTCGCCGATCACATCCTTAGTCGCATGGGCGCAACCGCGGAACTCGACGATGACGCTCGCACGGCGCTGTTGAGCTACGAGTTTCCGGGCAATGTCCGTGAGCTGGAGAATATGCTCGAACGCGCCGTTACGCTGTGCACAAGCGGCAGTATCAGGGCGGGTGACCTGCACATGCGCAAGGCCTCCGACAGCAGCACCTCCACGCCTGTCCTCGGCGGCAAGCTCGGCGACCAGGTCGAGGATATTCAACGGCAGGCCATCGTCGAGGCGCTCGAGAAGACCCGCTATAACAAGACGCAGGCCGCCAAACTGCTGGGGTTGTCGTTCCGTCAACTCAGGTACCGCATCAAGAAACTTGGCATAGAGTGACAATTTTTGTCACTTTCTGACAGCTCGCGGTCCGTTGACCGGCAGGATTGTCACCTTTTGCCGACGCCGTGGGCGAAAACGAACAGGACTGATACAGCCTGTTCTCGAAAAACTTCTTATTTTTCAATGGTATGGAGATTTATTTCAGAAGTTGGCACGCCGTTTGCTTTATCTCTGGTACAGGCGATTTTGCCGTTTGTAGTCACATACTCTGAAATTCATGGAGACGAAGAGATGAAGAAGCAACAAGGTTTTACACTTATCGAACTCATGATCGTTGTTGCGATCATTGGTATCCTGGCAGCCATTGCTATTCCGGCTTACTCGGACTACACGATCCGCGCACAGGTTTCTGAAGGCCTGACGCTGGCTGGTGGCGCGAAAGCTGCTGTCAGTGAGTTCACGATGGACCGTGGCGCCTTCCCGACGGATAACAACGAGGCAGGTATCTCGGCCGCCACCGACATCAGCGGCAAGTACACGACCTCTGTCACCGCGGCTAACGGGTTGATTACGGTCGTTTACGGCGGCATCGATGGCCATCCGGAAATTGCTACCGAAGACCTCGTACTTTCGGCCGTTACGACCGCTGGAAGCGTAGTCTGGGCATGCCCGGCCGCTTCGGGCAGTGTGCTTGCGAAGTACCGCCCGGCGACTTGTCGCTAAAAAAGCATTGCGGGAAATTCTCGCGACATGCTAGTTTGAGAAGGCCCCGGACTTCCGGGGCCTTTTTGGATCAAGGCTCAAAAATTGCAGGAATGCCGGTTTACGGCAGTGCCGCAGGAAGCAAGACAGGGCAGCAGTTCCAGATCGCACACAAGGGAACCGTTTTTGACATGAGCAATCAGTCGGCGCGACACGAGAAAGGATTTACCCTCATAGAGCTGATGATCGTCGTTGCGATCATCGGGATACTGGCGTCACTCGCTGTGTCCGTTTACCAGACTTATACGATTCGTGCGCAGGTCGCTGAAGCAGTGAACTTCGGCGCACACGCGAAAACACCGGTGGTTGACGCGTTCCTGACCCTGGGACGCCCGCCAGCGGGACGTACGGAAGCAGGCATGACCGTACCACCCAGTGACAGCAGCGGCAGTTACATTTCCCAGGTCGACATTCTTGATGGCAGGGTCGATATCACGATGGGCAGTAACGCCCACGCCGACGTCTTCGGTGACGTCTTCTCGTTTACGCCTTACGTTAGCCCGGGCGGCACCGTCATTTGGCGTTGTGGCGCTGCAGCGGCCCCCGGCGGAGGTGCCGTGCTCATGTCGGACGGCGGTGGCAATACCGCTGCATACCTGGCGCCGACCCTGCCCGAACGATATTTGCCGAGAGCGTGCCGCCCCTGAGTAACCGTGCTGCCATCACCCGGACTGGCAGCAAAAACATCGTAAAATGCTGTTTTTCGTGCGTAAATCCGCGCAAATCGACGTTTGACTTAATCAAATCCCGTAACTGTGAACCCCCGCACAAAATCCGGTTGAATCGGGGACTTCGATAAGTAAGACTGTGACGTTCAGATACTTGCGATAACGCGACTTGACTATGGCAGCGACGGCTTCCCAATCCAATCTTGCAGGCTTGCCACGACGCCTGGTGCAGGACGGCATTATCTCCGAGGACCGGCTCCAGGAGGCCACCGAAGCCGCCAAGAAAGAGGGGCTGCCGCTCATCGCCTACCTTGTCGGTCAGGATAAGGCGGATCCGCGTGCCATTGCGGTTGCCGCGTCTCACGAATTCGGCGTGCCACTCCTGGACCTCGAGGCGATCGAGATCGACCTCGATGTCATTCGGGCGGTCGACCAGAAGCTGATCGGCAAACACCGGGTCCTGCCGCTCGTAAAACGAGGCCAGCGCCTGTTCCTGGGTATCTCGGATCCGACTAACCTGCAGGCTATCGACGATATCAAGTTCGCGACAAGCCTGCGCGTCGACCCCGTTGTCGTGGAACAGGACAAGCTCGAGGAACGAATTAACCAGGCCATCGAGGCCGTCGATACCTCGATGTCGGATCTCGACGACGATGATTTTGATCTCGAGAACCTCGATGTTGCGGGCGAGGAAGACGTACAGGAAGACGTCGCTCGCGACGACATAGAAGATGCGCCTGTTGTTCGATTCGTCAACAAGGTCTTGCTCGATGCCATCAAGCGCGGCGCGTCCGACGTACATTTCGAACCATACGAGAAATACTTCCGTGTAAGGACAAGGCTCGACGGCGTTCTATCGGAAGTTGCAAAGCCGCCTGTCGTGCTTGCCAACAAGGTCTGCGCCCGCCTCAAGGTCATGTCGCGAATGGACATCGCGGAACGTCGGGTACCGCAGGATGGCCGTATCAAGATGCGCCTTTCGAAGAACCGCGCTATCGATTTCCGTGTCAACACCTGCCCGACCCTTTTCGGCGAAAAGATCGTGTTGCGTATCCTCGACCCGTCAAGTGCCAAGCTTGGCATCGAGATGCTGGGTTATGAGGATAATCAGCGCAAGATCTACGAGAAGCACCTGGCCAAGCCTTACGGCATGATCCTCGTGACGGGCCCGACGGGTTCCGGTAAGACCGTATCGCTTTACACGGGCATTAACATACTCAACACCGAAGATCGCAATATCTCGACGGCCGAAGACCCTGCCGAAATTAACCTGCCCGGCATCAACCAGGTCAACGTCAACCCGAAGGTCGGCCTGACTTTCGCATCGTCGCTCAAGGCTTTCCTGCGGCAGGATCCGGATGTGATCATGGTCGGCGAGATTCGTGACCTCGAGACCGCCGAGATCGCTATCAAAGCGGCGCAGACGGGTCACCTCGTATTGTCGACGCTGCATACCAATGATGCGCCGAAGACGCTGACGCGTATGGTCGATATGGGCGTAAAGCCCTATGCAATCGCGACCTCGGTCAGCCTCATCATCGCACAGCGACTGGCACGCCGATTGTGTGACAACTGCAAGGAAGTCAGGGATGTTCCAGCCGAAGCTCTGTTGAAGGAAGGCTTTACCAAAGAAGAAATAAAAAGTGGCCTGACCATCTTCGGGCCAAACGGATGCAGGTCCTGCAATGACGGCTACAAGGGCCGCGTCGGCATCTTCCAGGTCATGGAAGTGTCCGAGGCCATGGGACGCATCATCATGGAAGGCGGTAATGCCATGCAGATAGCGGATCAGGCCAGCAAAGAGGGGGTTATCGATTTGAGACAGGCCGGATTGAACAAAGTCAAGGACGGGGTTACCAGCCTTGAAGAGGTCAACCGGGTTACAATTGAGTAGATATCTGAACCTTAAGTTAACGGACGAGAAAGATGGCTGAGACAGCAGTGATGAACACGCCCTTTCTGTGGGAGGGAACCGACAGGAACGGCAAGAGGGTCAAGGGCAAGAGCCTTGCAAATAACGAGGCGACCGTACGCGCGGATCTGCGCCGCCAGGGCGTCGTACCCACACGCATTCGCAAGCAGCGCAAGGCCCTGTTCTCGGGCCAGAGCAAGATTACAACGGCCGATATCGCCATTTTCAGTCGTCAGCTTGCCACGATGCTCGCTGCCGGCATCCCGCTCGTCCAGGCATTCGAAATCGTCGGAAACGGCCACGAAAACGCGGCCATGCAGAAGCTGATCCTGGCGGTCAAGGTCGACGTTGAAGGCGGCAGTGCACTTGCCGAGGCGCTGGGCAAGCATCCGCTGTATTTCGATGACCTGTTCGTCAACCTGGTCGAGGCCGGCGAACAGGCGGGTGCACTCGAGACTCTGCTGGACAAGATCGCGACCTACAAGGAAAAGACCGAGGCGATCAAGAAAAAGATCAAGAAAGCCCTGACCTATCCTGCGGCCGTGCTGGTTGTCGCTTTCGTCGTCACGACGATTCTGCTGATATTTGTTATCCCGTCATTCGAAGACCTGTTCCGCGGATTCGGCGCCGACCTGCCGACGTTTACGCGAATGGTTATCGACCTGTCGGCATTCGTCAGGGCGCAAGGTTTTTATCTCCTTGTCCTCGCTGTCGCAATCGTCAGTACATTCCTATATTTCAAGAAGCGCTCCCGCCCCTTCCGCCATTTTCTCGATCGCATGATGCTGAAGATGCCGATTATCGGCCCGATCATCCAGAAAGCGTCCATCGCTCGCTATGCGCGCACCCTTTCGACGATGTTCGCAGCCGGCGTACCGCTGGTCGAAGCGCTCGAGTCAGTCGCTGGCGCCACGGGCAACATCGTTTATGAGACGGCTGTTATGGAGATGCGCGATGAAGTCGCCACGGGTCAGCGTCTCCAGCAGTCGATGGAGAACACGGATCTTTTCCCCAATATGGTGATCCAGATGATCGCGGTCGGCGAAGAATCAGGGTCCCTCGACGAAATGTCAGCCAAGGTCGCGGACTTCTACGAGGAAGACGTCGACAATGCCGTGGACAACCTGTCCAGCCTGCTGGAGCCGATGATCATGGCAATCCTCGGTGTACTTGTAGGTGGTCTGGTTGTCGCGATGTATCTGCCGATCTTCAAGCTCGGCGCCGTCGTCTGACACCGCTCCGATAATTGAAAAAAGTCGGCGTTCGGAGGAGACTCCGAGCGCCGTTTTCATTTACGCTGTCGGCAGGCTCACAGGAGACGCCCCATGCCCGAGTTGTTTGCTGAGTCGGCGCCGTTTTTTGTCGGTGTTGTATTTGTGTTTGCGCTCGTCATCGGCAGCTTCCTGAACGTCGTTATCCATCGCCTGCCACTCATGATGGAACGCGACTGGCGCGAGCAATGTGAAGAGTTGTGCAAGACACCGCCACAACAGGAATTGCCGTCGGGCCGTTTCGACCTGGTCGTGCCGCGATCGCGCTGTCCGTCCTGCGGCCAGATGATCGCCGCCTGGCAGAATATCCCCGTGATCAGCTACCTGCTGCTCGGTGGTCAATGCGCGAATTGCAAGGAATCGATATCCGCTCGCTACCCGTTCGTCGAGTTGATGACAGCGATTATGGCTGCAATCTGTGCCTGGCATTTCGGGGTCGGCATCGAGGCCGTCATGGCAATCGTACTGACGCTGACACTGATTCCGATCAGCATGATCGATGCCGATACCCAGCTAATTCCCGACTCGATTGTTCTGCCCCTGATGTGGATCGGACTCGCAATGAGCCTGTTCCATCCCGTGACCGGCAGCGAGACCCTGTTTATCCCGCCACGCGACGCAATCGTCGGCGCAATGGCCGGGTACCTGAGCCTCTGGACCGTGTACCAGCTGTTCAAACTCGTGACCGGCAAGGAAGGTATGGGCTACGGTGACTTCAAGTTACTGGCGGCCCTGGGCGCCTGGCTCGGGTGGCAGCAGCTGCCGATGATTATCCTGATGTCGGCCCTGGTCGGTGCGATCGTCGGCATTAGCCTCATGGTCTTCAAGCAACACGAGCGCAGCGTGCCGATCCCATTCGGACCTTACCTCGCTGCGGCCGGCTGGATCACGATGATCTGGGGCGAGCCGATCAAGAACTTCTACCTCGACCTGATGCTCTGAGTGAGTGCGGATACCGACATCAAGCCATTTCGGGTGGCATTGACCGGCGGGATCGCGAGTGGCAAGTCAGTCGCTGCCGATATGTTCGCGGAACTCGGCGTCCCGATCATCGATACCGATTTGATCGCTCGCGAGATCGTCGCGCCGGGCCAGCCCGCGCTCGAGGAAATCCGCAATCGCTTCGGTGATTCGATGCTGACCGACGACGGCCATCTCGATCGTGCCGCCCTGCGTCGCCATGTATTTTCGGATGAAGCGGCCCGCTCTGATCTCGAGGCGCTCCTGCATCCTCGCATCGCGGAGGAAACGATGCGACAGGCCGACGCTGCCGAGGGCCCCTACCAGGTGATCGTCGTCCCATTGCTGGTCGGATCGAAGCTGCAGGATGTCGTCGATCGTATTCTCGTCGTCGACTGCAGTGAGGAGACGCAAATCAGCCGCTTGCTCGCACGTGACCTGGAAACCGAGGAACAGGCACGGCGTATACTCGCGGCGCAATCCAGTCGCGACGATCGGCTCGCGATCGCCGACGATGTCATCAGCAATGAGGGCAGCCTGGCGGACACTCGCCGTCGGGTCAGGTCCCTGGATCGGAAGTATCGCCGGATTGCGCGGCGTCACGATCGGCACGCACCACGTCCTGAAAGGCCTTGATGTCCGCCTCGCTGACGCGCCCCCCTGTCAACGATGACGAGCGCTCGGCGTCGATTTGCGCCAGCGCAACGTTAGAAAGGCGCAGCGCCTCGTCATAGTAGCCATTGGTCGCCATTCTCGCAGCCATCTCCATCGCGTGGCTTGATCCGGGCCGAGCTGCGAGCGACTTCTCGAATGCCAGCATCGCGTCGGCGGGTTGGCCCGCGTAGGCGCCAACAAGCCCGTTCAAGTACATGATCTGCGAGTACACGAGAGAACTCGGGTCCGCATTCTCCGGGACCTCCAGCATGTCGGCAAACATGGGCTGTAAACTGTCGATCGTAATCTTCGGACAGGTCTTGCCGATGACCTTATCCATGAACCTGGCGTACACCCTGAGCAACCGGGGGTCGTAGCGCTTTGCGGACAGGATACGTGCTGTCCGCTGGTACTCTTCGTCATCAAGCGCGTTTTGCTCACAGAGGATGATCACGCGATTCAGAAGTAGCCGCGGATTGTCATTCGGAATGACTTCAATCGCCCGGTCCAGTACTTGCAACGCAGCTTCGGCTTGTCCTCTATTAAAGAGCTGCGTTGCTAACTGCGACTGCGCACGTGCCGATGTCGGGGCCTTCTGGGCCGATGCCGCGGCCATGTCCGGGTAGCTCTCCCAGACAGTGGCCGAGTAGCGCAGGAAGCCTCCGAGAAGCAACGTAACTGCCAGTGCCGCTAAGACAAACGCTTGCCCGCTAATCCTGCGATGCAGCCATGCAAGCAATGGCAGAAACAGAAAACAGGCCGGCAGGTAGTTGCGGTGTTCGAAATACAGCTCCAGGTTGACCACGGTGGATTCGAGCAGGTGGCCCGCATAGAAAAACAGCACGGCAAGCGCAAACAGAGGCCAGCTTCTGCGCTTCGCGAACGCAGCAGCGATCAGCACGACGTGCAACAGAGTACTGAGCGCTGTTGTCAGTGGCGAAAAGAACGCCGTGGACTTTATGAAATGGTCCTGGAATACGCCGGTCGTGTACAGGTTTGGTATAAACCAATGCTGCAGATAGTCGACCAGGACCCTGGATTGTGTCAGCAATCGCTCGTACTGGCTGTAATCGCGGGGTACCAGGATTTCGAAGAAACTGTCATTGAAAACCTGCAATGTGAGGTACGTGAGGACCACGCCGGCAGGCACTGCGAGAAATACGATCGCCCACGCCCTGTTGAGCGCCGGCAGGCGGTCACGCTGGCTGGCAATGACCGTTAATTCTATGGCGCCGATTAACATCGGCAACAACATGCCGTTCTCTTTCGACAGGAACGCAAGAATGGAAAAGATCCCCACAGCGCCGCTCATGACGAGGTATCCCTGCGCCCGGTTTCGTTCGAGTAGTGCGCGCCCGTAAAGATAGGCAGCAATGCCAGCGAACGAGAACAATGCCACGAGCTGCGCCATGCGCTGGACAACGTAGAGAGTGGTCGACACGAGGAAGGGGTGCAGCAGCCAGCACGCGACGGACACGAGCGTTATCCACCGAATCTGTTGCCTCCCGTACTGCAGCAAGCCAAGGAGCTGGCTGATGACAACGCCCAGCAGGACCCCATTGAGCAAATGGAGGACCAGGTTCGTGCGTTTGAACGGAAACGAATCCGCAGGCCAGTTGGTCGCGTCGATTAGAAATGTCACGAGGGCGACGGGCCTGCCCGTCGGCCCGGCATTGCCGCCAAAAACGAATACTTTGAACGTCTCCCAGCTGTTGATGCCGCCGCGATCGCCGAGAGCTGCGACCGTGCCGAAGTCGTCGAGCACGAAGGGCCCGTGAAGCCCGGGCAAATAGGCGGTGATGCAGGCCAGGAACAGCAGCAACCAGGCGCCCAAAACGATGACTTTCATTACGCTGTCTTCGTTTCGTGGCGAGGGGTTGTCCATTTGCAGCAGGTTTCCGGTCGGCCGAAGAGCGCTGAATTCTAGCCTGAATACCCCCCAGCGTCGCGGTAAATTTGCCACGCAGCACGGCGTGGCGCAGAATAGCCGGATGGCCAAACCTGCCGGGGAAATTGCGGCTCAGGCGGTCGCCGAGACCGCCCACTATGAGCAACCGCTATCGGAGCGCATGCGGACCTTTCTGCGGCTCGAGTTCCTCTATCAGCAGATCCTGTACAACAGCGACAGTGATGCGGACTGGGCAACCCGCGCCACGGTTTCGACGCTGCTGGATTTCCTGGCCATGCTGTCCCGTGGGGACGTCCGCGCCGAGGTGCTGAAGGAGCTCGACCACCAGATTTCAGCCCTTGAGCAGTACCAGAGCCAGCCGGGCGTGGACACCAGCCGACTCGAGAGCCTCGTTCGAAACCTCGTAAGCAGCCGCGATGACATTGTCCGCATCGGCACGGGCTACCTGCAGCCGCTCAAGGACAGCGAGTTCCTGAACGCGATCAAGCACCGCAGCTCCATACCAGGCGGCACTTGCGAGTTTGACTTGCCGGAGTACAACCACTGGTTGCGGCAACCGTTCGAGCGCCGCCGTCAGGACCTCGAGCAGTGGATCGAGGCTATTCGCCCCATTTGCGACGCCGTGACCGAGGTTTTGTGGCTCATCCGGCAAAGTGCCCAGCCAGGCGAGCGCATGGCCATAAACGGCATGTACCAGCACAACATGCAAAAAGACGCGAACTGTCGCCTGCTTCGGGTGACCGTGCCCGCCAACAGCCGCCTGTTCCCGGAAATCAGCGGCAGCCAGCATCGCTTTACAGTGCGTTTCCTGGAGTGGTCGGCGGTCGACAGCCGCGCCGTGCAAACGGGCCACGACGTCGCGTTCGAGCTATCGATCTGCTGAGACCGTGCTAGTGGCTTCGCCGCAACGCCTCGATGACCGGTTCGTCGGCCGGCAATAATGACACCGAATCGAGCTGGTCACGCTGCACCCATCGTAAAGCCTGCCCTTCCCGCCCTACAGGCTCGCTATTCCAGGCGCTCACGATGAAGAACTCGATCGTCACCGTGCGGTCGTCGTATTCGTGCCGCAATTGCATGAACGGCGCGCATACCGTGACCTCGATGCCGAGTTCTTCGGCCAGTTCGCGGGACAGCGCTTCCGGGGCTGTTTCCTCGTCTCCGATCTTGCCGCCCGGAAACTCCCACATGCCGTGAAAAGGACCATCACCAAGGCGCTCGGCGATCAATACACGTCCGGATGAGTCGCACAGGATGCCGGCGGCAACGTCGAAGTGATTCACTGCCATCAGGCCTGGTTGAGCCTGCCGTGGCACTGTTTGAATTTCTTGCCGGAGCCACACGGGCAAGGCTTGTTGCGCCCGATCTTGCGGCCGTCGCGAACAAACGGCGTTACGGAGGGCTTGGCGCCGGCGCCGCCCTGCGGGGCGGACGGACCGCCAAGCGCTGATGCCTCGGCGTGCTGAAACTTCATCTTCTCGGCAGCCTCGCGGCGCGCCGCCATCTCCTCGAGATCATCTTCACCCTGGATCCGGATGCGCGACAGAATACTGACGGTGTCGTGCTTAACCTGCTCGAGCATCGCACCAAACATTTCGAATGCCTCGCGCTTGTACTCCTGTTTCGGGTTCTTCTGCGCATATGAGCGCAAGCCGATACCCTGCCTCAGGTGGTCCATGGCCGCGAGGTGTTCCTTCCAGTGGTGGTCGAGCTGCCGCAGCATCACCTGTTTTTCGACGCCGCGCATGAGTTCCGGGCCGATATTGCCCACTTTTTTCTCGTAGGCGCCGCCAACTTCCTCTTTGCAGCGCTCCATGATGCCGTCGGCGCCCAGTGTTTTTTCTTCGCCGATCCAGCGCGCCACCTCGAGGCGCACGCCGAAGTCGGCCTCGAGCGCGTTGCTCAGGCCTTCGGGATCCCAGATCTCATCAAGGCTGTCCGGCGGAATATACTGCTCTACAGCTATTTCCACGACCTCATCGCGGATCGCTGCGACCGACTCGGCGATCTCGTCGGCGTCCATGAGTTCCGAACGCTGATGGTAGACGACTTTGCGCTGGTCATTTGCCACGTCATCGTACTCGAGCAGATTCTTGCGAATATCGAAATTATGCGCCTCGACCTTGCGCTGCGCCCGCTCGATCTGGCGAGTGAGCAGGCGGCTTTCGATGGCCTCGCCCTCGCGCATTCCGGCCCGCGACAGCAGGTTCTTGGTGCGCTCGGGGTCCCCGAAAATACGCATCAGAGTATCTTCCATCGACAAGTAGAACCTCGACGAGCCTGGATCGCCCTGGCGACCGGAGCGCCCCCTGAGCTGGTTGTCGATACGACGTGATTCGTGCCTTTCCGTACCGACGATATGCAGGCCGCCGGCTTCGATGACCTGTTCATGGCGCTTCTGCCAGTCTGAATGAACTACCTCCTGGTCGGCGTCCTCACCGGCATTCGCAATATCGGCGTCAAGGCTGCCGCCGAGCACGATGTCCGTACCACGACCGGCCATGTTCGTGGCGATCGTTATAGCGCCAGGTCGTCCCGCATTTTGCACGATCTGCGCCTCACGTTCGTGCTGCTTGGCGTTCAGCACCTGGTGGCTGATGCTTTTCTTCTTGAGAAACGAAGACAACAGCTCCGAGGCCTCGATCGACGTCGTACCGACCAGTGCAGGTTGGCCGCGCTCCTTGCAGTCGACGATGTCCTCGACAATCGCGTCGAACTTGTCCTTCTCCGTCAGGTATACGAGATCGGGCTGATCGTCACGAATCATGTCCTTGTGCGTTGGTATGACGACGACCTCCAGGCCATAAATCTGCTGGAATTCGAACGCCTCGGTGTCGGCCGTGCCCGTCATTCCCGAGAGGTTGTTATAAAGACGGAAGTAATTCTGGAAGGTAATCGACGCTACGGTCTGGTTCTCCTGCTTGATCGATACCGTTTCCTTGGCCTCGACGGCCTGGTGCAGACCGTCACCCCAGCGGCGGCCGGGCATCGTGCGCCCCGTGAATTCGTCCACGATGACGACCTCACCGTCCTTGACGATGTAATCGACGTCGCGCTGGTAAATGGCATGCGCTCGCAGTGCCGCATTAAGGTGGTGCAGCAGGCGGATATTGCCAGCGTCGTAGAGACTCTCGCCTTCGGCCAGCAACCCGGCCTGGGCCATGAGTCCCTCGACCTGCGTAAGACCTTCCTCGGTCATATGCGCCTGCTTGGCTTTCTCGTCGAGCGTGTAGTCGCCGCGAGTCACGAGCTTGCAGGAAAACGGCTTCTCGGAGTCATCGACGAGCACGACGTCGCAATCGCGTTCCTCGGCGATGCCAACAGCCTGCTCGAGCTTCAGTACTGTCGACTGCTCACCATCCTCGCCATCGACAGACACCGTAGAGCCTTTTTCGTCAGCGAGCGTCACGCGATTTGCCGGGATGTCCCAGTTGGTCGGTTCTTTGGTCTCGTCGTGTTGCCGCAGCTTCGGGATCAGCTTGTTGATCTTTGCGTACAGATCAGTGCTGGCCTCGGCCGGACCCGAGATAATCAGCGGTGTGCGCGCCTCGTCGATGAGGATCGAGTCGACCTCGTCGACAATCGCGAAGTTCAGCTTGTGCTGCACCTTGTCGGCTGTGGAGAACGCCAGGTTGTCCCTGAGATAGTCGAAGCCGAGTTCGTTATTGGTTGCGTAGGTGATATCGGCTTCATAGGCCGCCCGTTTTTCTTCCTGGCTCTGCCCGCTCTTCGAGACGCCGACCGTGAGACCGAGAAACTCGTAGATGGGCCGCATCCAGTTAGCGTCGCGCTGCGCCAGGTATTCGTTCACGGTGACGATATGAACACCGTCGCTGCTAATCGCATTGAGATACGCGGGCAAGGTAGACATGAGGGTCTTACCTTCACCCGTGCGCATCTCGGCGATGTTGCCTTCGTGCAAGACCATGCCGCCGATGAGCTGCACATCGAACGGTCGCATGTGCATCGTCCGCACAGACGCTTCACGTGCAACGGCAAATACCTCGGGCAGCAGCGTCTCGAGCGTTTCATCGTCTTTGTAGCGCTTGCGGAACTCGGCAGTCTTCGCTTTGAGTGCCGCATCGTCGAGCGCCTGCAGGCCTTCCTCGAGAGCGTTGATTGTCTGGACGGTCTTGGAGTACTGACGGATCAGGCGCTGGTTACGGCTGCCGAATATCCGTGTCAGGAATTTGGCCACGAAGGGCTCCCGGTAAAACAAAGGCCGCTATTCTAAGGGGTAGCGGGAAAATTTTTAACTCTAATGCGGCGATTTATGGGCAATTTCACAAATCACAAGGACCCGGCGACGGCGCTTGGTTATTACGCCATATCAGAGCTCGGGTCTGAGCGGGATTACTTGGACGATTCGCGAATAAATTTGACGGGATTGACGCGCCGACCGTTGTGCAGGACCTCGAAATGCAGGTTCGGACCTGTGGCACGACCGGTTTCTCCCATCAGGGCAACGATCTGCCCTTTCTTCACCTCGTCCCCGACGGAGACGAGATTTTCGCGATTGTGCGCGTAGCGCGTGGAATAGCCATTACCGTGGTTGATCTCGACCATGACACCATAGCCGTAGCGATCCGCCGACCAGGTAACGACGCCGTCCGCAACGGCAACGATATCAGCGCCATTCTTGCCCGCGAAATCGATACCCGTGTGGTTGGCGGGCTTACCCGTGAACGGGTCCGTGCGCTTGCCGAAATAGGACGAGATCCAGCCTGAACCGACGGGTCGTCCCTGCGGATATACACGCTGCTTGAGATTCTGGTTGGCCAGCACGCCTTCGAGCACATTGAGTTGTGCTTCCTGCTTGTTGAGCTGCGTGCCCAGCGAGGCCATTGCATCGACAACTTCAGGTACTGCGACATTGGATCCCGCGGCCATCGGTTCTTCCGGACCACCGAGTGCCGGGTCCGAATCGAAATCGAATTCGCCATCATCGATCTCGGCCATGTCTGTGAGCCGCCGGCCAAGGGCATCCAGGCGAATCATCCGAGCGTTCATCTGTGCAATGCGAATCGCGAGCGCATCCAGCGTGTCTTCGTTGCCCTGCCGGATCGTCGCGATGTCTTCTCTCTGGAGCTCGATTTCGGCGAGCAGTTCGACGAGTTCGTCGTTGCTGACGCCAGACCCGGTCTTCGACGAGTACAGGTAGCCGCCCGCAAATCCTGCGCTCATGACGATGCCGGCAACCAGGGCAATACAGAGCCCGGCCGTCAGGCCAGACAGGCTCAATTGCCGGGGCTTTCCAAACCCCTTGCCGAAAATTACAACGTTCATCGAGTGCGTCCCGGAACCGTTCTTATGGTTGTCAGGTGTAACGTGCAAGTAGCGAAATCACAGGACAAATCGCTGCAATCGCCTGTTCGCATTGTTATCAACTTGCTTTCCCTGCTCACTTCGGTAGCCCCGCTGCCCTTGGCTCATGGCCAGGGCCGGTGGTTTTGCGTCCCCGCCTCTCAGCGGGTTTGCCCTTATCGTGTGCGACAATATGCATAATGCCGCTTTTTATTACAAGGTTATGTCCCTACAAGGGTGACGCGGGTCACCCGGAGCGGGCCAAAATCGCCAACTACGTCACATTTTTATGCCAGCTGATGAGCTCAAAAATCTACTAAATCCCAGCAGTGACGGGGATTTAGGCCAATTAGTCCGGCGCGCCCGCGATATGGGCAAGCTTACGGATAGACTCGTTCTAGCTCTGCCCGACAATCAGGCGGCCGGGATCGTTGCGGCCAACTTGCGAGACGATGGCGAGCTTGTCGTCATTGTCGCCTCCCCGGCCTGGGCGTCACGGCTGCGCTATGAGACCGAGGCACTGCTCGAGGCAGCTCAGTCTGCAGGTGTCAAAGCGCATACCTGCAGAATCCGCGTTTCTCAGTCCTGACGGCCCATTCTCGAGACGTCCGCGAGCGAGCGCACGAGATGAATTAAGTGGTCGCGTTGAGAGGTGCGATTATGCGTAGGAAGGTGTCGCGTAAGAGATCGGCGCTTTCCCGGGATCGGCAAACGTCACCTCTTCCCAGGCCGACTCGTCATCGAGCATGGCACGCAACAACCGGTTGTTGAGGTCATGCCCCGACTTGTACGCACGCAACTCGCCGATAAGGCTGTGACCCAGCAGGTAGGCGTCGCCAATGGCGTCGAGGATCTTGTGAATAACGAATTCGTTGGCGTAGCGCAGACCGTCTTCGTTGAGAATGCGGTAGTCGTCGAGCACGATAGCGTTGTCCATGCTGCCGCCCAGCGTCAGGTTACGCTCGCGTAGTGCTTCAACGTCGCGCAAGAAACAGAACGTGCGTGCACGACTGACTTCTTTAAGGAACGACGTCGATGAAAAATCGATGGTTGCCTGCTGCGCCAGCTTGTTGAAGACGGGGTGATTGAAATACACCTCGAAATTGACCTTGAAGCCATTGAACGGCACGAGCTCGGCCCACTTGTCACCATCTTCGACCCGAATCTTCTTCTTGATGCGTATGAACTTTTTTGCCGCGTTCTGTTCTTCGATACCCGCCGACTGCAACAGGAACACGAACGGGCCAGCGCTGCCATCCATAATCGGCACTTCGGGCGCCGACAGGTCGACGTACAAGTTGTCGATGCCAAGCCCCGCCAGAGCCGACATCAAGTGCTCGACCGTCGCGACCTTTACGTCATCCTTGACCAGCGTGGTTCCCAGCATCGTCTCACCGACCAGCCGCGGATCCGCCGGGACGTCAACGGGATGCTCAAGATCGATGCGTCTAAACGTGATTCCCGAATTCTCGGCAGCCGGACGCAGCGTCATGTAGACCTTATCGCCCGAGTGCAGGCCAACACCGGTCGCCCGAATTGTCGTTTTGAGAGTACGTTGTCTTAGCATTGCGCGCGCAAGATTAGCATGGAATCGAAAAACTCTTCAAGAATTCAGTGTCTTAGGCTACTGCTGTAAGGGAGAGTCGGAAGACCCTGCAAAATCGGGCAGGAAGGGTGCCGGCCCGGTCAAGCCCGGGCCGGCAATGCGGAGGAGAGATCCCGGCGGTGTGTGAGTGGCACCCCCGGTTGCGTCTCTCTCGGTCAATCGGCCTGTCGTCTCAGGAATGCAGGAATGTCCAGCAGTTCTTCCTGCAGCCCGGCACCGTCGAGGCCATCGCCAACGGCACGTTTGCGCTGCACAGTTGGCTTGTCGAGCGTGTGGTAGTTCGGCTCTGCCTGGGCGGCCGGACGACGCACAATGCGCATCGGGGATTCGGCGTTGGCGGCCTGCTGCCCGAGCCCGGTCGCAACGACCGTTACCCGTATGCGATCGGTCATATCGGGATCGATGACCGTGCCGACCACGACCGTCGCGTCGTCCGAGGCAAATTCCTTCACCGTGTTACCGACCTCCTGGAACTCGCCGATCGACAGATCCATGCCGGCCGTCACGTTGACGAGAATGCCATTGGCGCCGGCCAGGTTGATATCTTCGAGCAGCGGGCTCGACACGGCTGCTTCGGCCGCCTCGCGCGCGCGATCCTCGCCTGCCGATACACCCGTACCCATCATCGCCATGCCCATCTCGGACATGACCGTGCGTACGTCGGCGAAATCGACGTTGATCAGGCCTGGTCGCGTGATCAGCTCGGCTATACCCTGCACGGCACCCTGCAACACCTGGTTGGCGGAACGGAATGCGTCGAGCAAGGTCGTTTCTCCGCCCAGCACGGTCAGCAGCTTTTCGTTCGGAATCGTGATCAGTGAATCGACATACTTGCCGAGTTCCCCGATGCCGTGTTCGGCAATCTGCATGCGCTTGCCGCCTTCCATGAGGAACGGCTTCGTGATCACGGCAACAGTCAGGATTCCGAGCTCCTTGGCTACCTGAGCGACGATTGGCGCAGCTCCCGTACCCGTGCCACCGCCCATGCCGGCCGTGATGAACAGCATATCGGCACCTTCCACGACTTCGTGTATCCGGTCACGATCTTCCATCGCGGCCTGCCTGCCGATGTCCGGATCGGCGCCGGCGCCGAGTCCTTTCGTGATGTTGCAGCCGATCTGCAGCGACGTGCGTACCCGCGAGCCCTTGAGGGCCTGCGAGTCCGTGTTCGTACAGATGAAGTCGACACCTTCGATACCGGTCTCCACCATGTGGCCGACGGCATTGCCACCGCCGCCACCGACACCGATGACTTTGATAACCGCGCTCGAGCTGTGCGCATCCATTAATTCAAACATTGAGTCTTCCTCCGATTGTTGCCTTTCCCTGTGGGGTACTCACGAACCCCGGTTAATAAAACTTCTCAAAAACGTCCCTGGAACCAGCTTTTCATCCGCTCCCAGACTTCTCCCATGTTGCCGCCGATAGGCGTGCTGCGGCGGTCGCGCCGCGACAGGTTTTCATTGCCATACAACAACAGGCCAACGCCCGTGGCATGAATGGGATTGCGAATCACATCCATGAGCCCTTCGACGTACTGCGGGGCGCCCAGCCGCACGGGCATGTGAAACACCTCTTCAGCCAGTTCGACGGCACCCTCCATCTTTGCGCTACCGCCTGTAATCACGACGCCGGCAGCAATGAGTTCCTCGAAACCCGAGCGCCGAAGCTCATCGCGCACCAGGCCGAACAGTTCTTCGTAACGTGGCTCGACGATCTCGGCGAGCGTCTGTCGCGCGAGACGGCGCGGAGGCCGGTCGCCGACGCTCGGCACTTCAATCGTCTCGTCGGGATTCGCAAGCTGCGACAGTGCACACGCGTATTTGATCTTTATTTCTTCGGCGTATTGCGTCGGCGTCCGCATTGAAACGGCGATGTCGTTGGTCACCTGGTCGCCTGCGATCGGTATGACAGCGGTGTGCTGGATCGCACCACCAAGGAATACGGCAATATCCGTCGTGCCGCCGCCGATATCGACGATGCAGGAACCGAGCTCCTTCTCGTCGTCGGTGAGCACGGCGTAACTCGAAGCGAGCTGTTCGAGCACGATGTCGTCAACTTCGAGACCGCATCGCTGCACACACTTGACGATATTCTGCGCTGCGCTCTCGGCACCCGTCACCATGTGCACTTTCGCTTCCAGTCTGACGCCCGACATGCCCACGGGTTCGCGAATGCCTTCCTGGTTATCGATCACGAACTCCTGCGGCAGGATGTGCAGGATCTTCTGGTCGGCCGGTATCGCGACAGCCCGCGCCGCATCGATAACGCGATCCACGTCACCGGCACTGACCTCTTTGTCGCGGATTGCGACAATGCCGTGCGAATTCAGGCTGCGCACATGGCTGCCGGCTATGCCCGTGTACACGGAGTGGATGTCACATCCAGCCATGAGCTCGGCTTCCTCGACCGCGCGCTGAATCGAATGCACGGTCGACTCGATATTTACGACCACGCCTTTCTTCAGCCCGCGCGACGGGTGAGAGCCGATGCCGACGACCTCGATGTTGCCTTCATCATTGACCTCGCCCACGATCGAAACAACCTTCGACGTTCCGATATCCAGTCCCACAATCAGGTTCTTGTCAGGACGCTTCGACATTCACTCCCCACCTCGTGCCGCGAGCATTTTCTGCTCGGTCCGCTCGGGATCGCCAACCGGGGTCTGCGATCCGCCATTCCATCCAATCGTGAAGCCGTTGCCGTAGCGCATATCGACGTAATCGATGTCCTTGGCACGACTCGTAATGATGTTCGCAACGACATCGAGAAACAGTTCGGTGCGCGCAGTGACATCGCGTCTCCCGAGCCGGACCTCTATGCCGTTCTGCAAGGTCATCTCCCATGACCCGCGCGCATCGAGATGGACTCTGCGCAGGTCCAGGCCCACCGGGATCAGTCGATCGCGCACCTCGAGGTAGCGCGTCGCAACTTCTGCCGAGCGGCTATCGGGTCCGCTTAGGCGCGGCAGATCGGCCGGCGGGTGTCGCGCTTCATTGACGAAAAGCTCGCCGCGCGTATTCAGCAGCCCACGCTCACCCCAGACGGCCGCCGGTATCTGTTCGGTCACCGTGATCGAAATCCGACTCGGCCAGCGACGTGCGACCCGTGCCTGGTCTATCCAGGGCAGCGCGACAATGTCGGCGTGGATGCGATCAAGGTCAGCACCGACGAAGCCAAGGCCGATTTCATCACTAATCGCTTCCTCGACGTGCAATGCAGATACGCGCTGGAACGGCCCGCTGATCTCGATCGACGAGATGGGGCGATCAAGCATGGTGAGGCTGAGCTGGTAGGTTGCAAAAATGATACCGGCGGCGACCACGGGTGCAATCAGCCGGCCGATACGTATCGTCGGAATTTTCATGCGTGGCGCTCTTTTCTGCTTGCGCCGCTTCGCCTGCTTACGCGCCATTGGCAGCAACCTCCGAGTACTTGCTGACGTCGTTCGCGTCGAAGCTGGTTTCGAGAATTCGCCAGCAGAGTTCTTCGAAACCGACACCGTCTTCCTTCGCAGCCATCGGCACGAGGCTGTGACTCGTCATTCCCGGCACTGTATTGACCTCGAGCACGAGTGGCTGGCCGTCAGCGCCCGTCATGAAATCGACACGACCCCAACCCGTGCAACCGAGTTCGTCAAACGCTGCGATCGCGAGATCCGCATAGCGTTGTTCTTCCTCGTCGCTGGCTGTGCCGCGACAAATGTATTCGGTACGATCGGACTCGTACTTCGCGCGGTAGTCGTAGAACACGCGCGGGGTCACGATACGAATGCTCGGCAGCGCGCGCCCCTGCAAGACGGCCACCGTGAACTCGTCACCCGTGATGCAGGATTCAAGCAGTGCCGTGTCGTCGAATCTCAATGCGATATTGACGGCGGCATGCAGCTCAGCACGCTCCGCTATCTTCGACATGCCAACACTGGAGCCCTGTCCCGATGGCTTGATGATGACCGGGAAACCA
>Ga0265303_10000061_pt1 | contig 44250 bp, 40 predicted proteins | sample Helome_2_FD_192494 | JGI IMG/M metagenome (GOLD analysis project Ga0265303, IMG submission 192494) | Marine sediment microbial communities from subtidal zone of North Sea - Hel_20160317 (Illumina Assembly) | ecosystem: Environmental > Aquatic > Marine > Subtidal zone > Sediment ... | reverse complement strand
CCACATACACCAATATGGCCCTGGTATTCGAATCTTGACGGAAAAATTCAAGATATTCGTGAAATTTAATATCCGCTTCGTTGCCCACGCCGACATAATAGGAAAACCCTTTGCGACTTTTAACTTTTGCCTCGGTGATCAAGGTCAGCGCCATGTTACCGCTTTGGGTGAGAAGGGCAATGTCACCTTTGGGCGCATCCTTTAAACCTACCAGATTTAATCTGTCGTGCAGGTTGAGCATGCCGGAGGTGTTGGGGCCGATCAATCTGATCTTGTATTTTCTGGCCACGGCTACCATCTCGCTTTCAAGCTTCCTGCCGTCCGGGCCGGTTTCTCCGAATCCCCCCGCCAGGACCACAGCTCCCTTAACCCCTTTTTTGCCGCAGTCTTCAAGCACGGCGGGCAGGGAATACGCTGGGGTGGCCACCAGGGCCACATCCACCGGTCCATCGATGTCAGCGACTTTTTGGTAGCATTTAAACCCCAGGATAGTTTTTTCTTTAGGGTTTACCGGATAGATTCTTCCTTCGTATTTTTCATCCAGCAGGGTCCGGATCGTCTGATACCCGCGTTTGGTCTCTTTCTTGGATGCACCAACGATGGCGACGGATTCGGCGTTTAGGATTTGTTCAAGTGACATAGTTCCGTTTACCCCATTATTGTAAAGTGTTTGCAGTCAATCCCCGTGTTTTTGTATCTTGTTGCTGGTCGCTGGTTTTTTGTTACCAGTTGCGCGTTGCGTGTCACGCGGGCAAAACCAGATCAATCCGCAATCGAACATTCTGCACCCCGCAACTCGTAACTCCCAACCCGTAACCCGCAACTACTATTTCTTCTTTCTCTCCTCAAACTCCTTTAACGATTCCTGTCTTTCTTTGGTCGATACACAGGTCAGGCAGGCTTCGATTTCAAAATCCATCAAGGCATCGAGACTGACTTCACCCCTGGCCATTTGCAATCCTTTTTTGATCATTTTAAGAGAGATAGCCGAATTGGCAGCGATCTTTGTGGCCATATTCCGGACTTCGGAGTTAAGTTGCTCCAGGGGGACTGCTTTGTTAACCAGGCCAATTTGCTGGGCTTCTTTGCCATCAATATACTCACCGGTAAAGAGCAGTTCCCTGGCTTTACCGGGACCGATTAAATCCTGAACCAACCGGAAGGCTCCCCCGGTAACAGAGGAGGTTACCTTGGCTTCCGGTGAACCAATTTGGGCTTCTTTAGCCGCTATACGGATATCACAGGCCAGAGCCAGTTCATAGCCGGAACCGATGGCATATCCGTTAACAGCCGCAATGGTCGGCTTTTCAAAACGAATAATCTTGCGGGACGCTTCCTGGAGTTCTTCGAGATATTCCCTGTATGCTTCCAGGGTTCGGGTTTTGGACTCTTTTAAATCCGCACCGGTTGAAAAGGCTCTTCCCTCACCGGTGATCACCAGCACTTTGATGTCCGAATCATTTCTGGCATCCTCCAGGGCCGCCTGAAAATCAAGCCACAACTGCTTGTTCATGGCGTTTAACACTTTGGGCCGGTTCAATTTTATGGTTGCGATGCCCTTGTTTTTTTCAAAAATTATGCACTCGAAGTTCATCTTTTTCTCCATTATGCCGATAATATAATGATCGGCCGGTTTCCGTCATTGCTAGTTGGTTCAAACAATGAAACAGCTTTTATTCGATCTTTGGCATAAGGGCCCAGACAATTACCCATAGTTCGGAATCCGGGTCTTTGTCCAGACATACAATGCCGCTGTTTTGAAATTTAAATACCGGTTTATCAATGGTTCCGGTGACCAGATAGGAGGTCATTCGTTCCATAAAAGGCAAATGACCGACTAACATGGTATTCGTATCAGGGCCAATAGAGGCAGCGAAGGCGGCCACATCATCCATCGGCTTTAATCCTTCCACTTCTTTCACACCTCTGGTGGGATTAAGGGTTGATGCAAAAATGTCAGCTGTTTTTCGTGCCCTGGTCTTGACGCTGTGCAAAATCTGCCCAACATTTATGTGATAGCTTTTGGCAACGCCTGCGATGCGCTCGGTTTCTGCGACACCTTCTTCGGAGATACCCTGATCGGGATCAACATCTTTTGGCAGGCTCTGACCATGTTGAACCAGGTACAGTGTCATGGTGGTAATCCTCCTTGAAAATATGAGTTATTAATAATATGTAGGATGCTTGTCGGCTAGATATGCCAATGATTTCAAAACATCAATGGTTTTTTCTAAAATATAGGTTATATTGTTATATTTCAGAGCAAGGCCTTTGAGTCGTTCAATAAAAATAGTACTCAAAGATTAATTTTATGTGCCAAAGCCACTTACAATTAAATTTTGCACTTTATAAGCGGAGCTCTTTATGCGGATTGTAACCCGACCGGACTTTGACGGGATTGTCTGTGCCGTTTTGCTTCACGACGTCTTGGATATAAGGCAGACGGTGAAGTGGGTTGAGCCCAATGCGGTGCAAAGAGGGCTGGTCGATATCCGCAAAGGTGATGTCATTGCAAACCTGCCCTATGATGACCGCTGTTCGTTCTGGTTTGATCATCATTTTACCAATCGCATTTATCGTTCATTTCAAGGAGTTTTTAAAATTGCGCCGTCGGCGGCAGGAATTATTTTTGAACACTACAAAGACCAGCTCAAGCGCGATTACAGTGAGCTTGTTGCCGCCACCGATAAAATTGATGCCGCCGATCTTACACTGGATGAAGTTCTTCACCCCGAAAAGCATGGTTATGTTATGCTTTCTATGACCGTGGTAAATGGTGGTGAACCTGATGAACCCTATTGGAATACGCTGGTTAATCTCCTCCGTAAATATGACTTTCAACGTGTTCTTGAAAATCCGGAAGTAAAACGGCGTTGTCGACAAGTGATCGAGGAGAATAAAAAATACACGGTCTATTTAAAAAAGAATACCCGTCTTGATAAACACGTTTCCATTACAGATTTTCGCAATCTGGAAAATATTCCGGCCGGCAATCGCTTCCTGGTTTATTCATTGTTTCCCGAATCGGTTGTCAATATGAGAATTCACTATGAAAAAAGGAACAAAGAGATGACAGTCGTCAGCATCGGGCACAGTATTTTTAATCGCCACTGCAATGTGAACGCCGGCCTGTTACTCGCCGATTTCGGAGGGGGAGGGCATCGCGGTGCTGCGTCCACCCGCTTTGATTCCTGCAAATCAGATACCTATTTGCCCCAGATTATCGATGCCCTGCAGAAAAACGAAAACAATGAAAATTGATGAATTCGAAAAACACTGAATTCATCAATTTTCATTCATAAAAAAAGACAGAGCGAAGCGATACTATCATTTGTCAATCGCCATTCTTCATTCGTCATTTTTTTTCGGCTTCCGGCATATATACTTCTGTTAGCAGCACTCCTAAAACTGAGATTGTTGTAAATACAAAGGCACGCCATAAACAGTTAATGGCAATCACCGAAATCTCGACAGGATCAATGACGCCGAACCACCCAGAGATAACTGCACTGATTATCCCGACTGCTGCGCCGCAGATGGCTGCGCCGGCAATCCGTTTCCAAAGAGCGGCACCTCCGGCACCCATAGTGGCAACAATCCCGATCAATAGGGGTACTATAACAGCAAAACCCCAGATAACTTTCAAATTCGGCAGCTCACCAAATTTATCCAAATACAGCGAATCGATAATGGCAAAGATTCCGGTGCCGACAATAGCGCACAGGATGATATGCCAGTAACGGGGCTGAATGCCCGCTCGTATTTCGCTTCGCCTTCGCATCCGGCGTCGAATCGTCAGGGGCCAATTATAAAACAGATTGAATATTTTGTGTTCCAGTAAAGCACCGCTTTCCCCAAACACCGGAACAATGTGCACCGCTTCAGTGGCCCAGTGCCCGGCCATAAATCTGGCCAGGGCAGGGTAGCGATAAGTCATTTGGATCGGAAAGGCCAGATAACCGATATATTTAAAAAATCCTAAAAATACAGCGATGTTATAGTCCTTGAAATTTCTTTCTTTGATGACCAGATACAGGACATACAGGCCACGAACCAGTGAACCGGGCGATATGGGCACGACTTGAAACAGGGCGATGATTCCCAGCCCGATAGCGTATGCCTGAGTGCGGGGCATGTCCGGGTTTGCTAAAACATACATAATAGCAACAATTACCGAGACGACCTGGGTTACCGGTAGCGTGCACACGTGTACCGCCAGGCTTTTCAAATACTTTTGGATATACGGTTCATCAATTTGTGATAGGATTACTCCGGCATCCTCATTGTTGAGGAGATGCTTTTCCTTTCCCTCTGTTACCATATCACGGAGCCACTGCTCACGCAGTTCGTTGTTGAAATACAGACGAACCGGTCGCAACAAATAATAATCGAGGCGCTCTTTGGCAAATTCCCAGTCGGTCAATAGCTTATGAATTCCAACCGGAAGCAGGGACAGGGGCCAATGATAGATGCAGCGCCAGATTTGTTTAGAAACATTCAGGGTAAGATTATCATCCAGTCGGCCGGCGCGATGCCAATTGATTATCTTTTCGATAAATTTGGCCCGGACGGCCCGGCGCAGATAGTCGACGCTGGTCAGTATCATCCGGTAATGAGTCCGCCAAAAAGGTTGTCCCCATATACGCCTGAAAAATCGGCCAATTAAAGGAATCAGACCGAGCAGGAAAAAAAGCAATGTCAGAGCGGCATTTTTTTGCAACCGATCCCGGCATTGGCCGTTGATGAAATTTCTGACCCGCCAACCGGTAATGGCGCTTTTCAGCATGGTTGACCACAATGTCGGACTGTAAAGCAGGCGAATATGATTGTGGGTGATATCAGGCACGGAATTCCGGTATATCTGCTCGGCACCCTCCAGTTCTTTCAGAACCTGCTCCATGCCGGCGAAATTTTCTTTATGATCTCCGATAAACTGTCTCAGCTTTTTGATGTTGCCGCGATCGAACTGCACCAGGCTGCCGCGCAGAAGACCGGTGGCAATCAGCTTGAAATCACCCGGGCTCATGGGTAAAAAGGGCAAAAGGGCCAGTCCGGCGCGAAAATCTACGGCTGTCAAGCCATTGGAAGGAGAGTCTTCGCTACCACTGCGCTTCAGACAGTTCGGTTGACTTTTCCAGGTCGACCACTCATATTGCCTGGCAAATTCATGGGCACCCATCTGATGCAAGAGCTCGACAAATTGGCGCATAAATTTCAGTTTGGCCCTGTATTCCGGTGATCCCAGTGCCTGAGGGTCAATTTTTTTACCTTTGATCCAGCGTGTGAGAACATCCAGGTGGTCATCCACTTCCAGGCGCCAGGTGCGACCCTCTAACCATTCGCTCAACTCCCCGCAGCTACCCAGGGTGTTATCGACAAATGTTGCATGAATATCCACAACAGCGCTTTCGGTGCCAAACTGAATCTTGGCTCCCTTGCGGATAAATTTCTGCCACAAGGCACCCGATCGCGCTGCGGCAGGGTTTACCTGAAGCTGAAACGGTCCCTGAAAACCGACCCAGTAAAGTAGGTTGCGAAACAGCAGGGAAAAACCGCTGGGAGGAATCAGGATCTTCATAGCGTATATTCCTCCGACCGCTAAGTTGTCGATGGGGCCGGTCTCCGATTCAATATCCGTAATTTCGACCTGATAGACCTGGCCGGCAAAACCGCCGCCCACAAATTTTTTGATTATCAGGTGGACGTTGGCCTTGAGGGCGCCGCCAACAGTGACGATGTCATAGGCCAATTGGGTACCGATTTCATAGCGCTCCAAGCGCATCGGCCGGTGCAAAGCCAGCTGTTTAAACTCTTTTACGAGATCTTTAATTATTTCAACTGAATAATCTTTATTCATCAACAAATTCCTGTCTTTACTGGATGCCGGATCAAGTCCGGCATGACAGGTTCGAATTGAATGCTTGTCCGTCTCAAGCGGATAATAAATAATGTTAAGTTGGGTTCAAAAAAATACTGGATCAACAATGCCGATCCAGGTATTCCCATGATACCACAAATCTGTTGATATTTTTAGAATTTATTACGACTCTTGTCATTATTAAGCAAAAAATATAATTACTTGCAAACTGGTTTTTTCTCATTCATAAATAAACATATTTTTTTGATCCTTATTGATTGCAGAAAAAAAACCACCAACAGGGAAATACGATGACCTTACGAATAATGAAAGTTTTGGGGTTGCTCTTTATTCTGCTGGCGACACCTCTGATGATCGATATCGAAGCACGTGCGCAGAAGGCTGAACCTGCCGAACAGCCGTCTGCCATGGAAAAAACAGAAGAACCGCCGCCCGGTCTGGCCGAACTCGTTTCCATGTCGGGCGAGCTGAATGAGCGGTTTAGTCGTCTTCAAAAACAAATGGGAAAGGTCTTTGACCTGACCGCCGCTCAGAAATGGTATGATGCTATAACCGTGAGACTTGATAAGCTCACCGAACGGGTGCAGGCCCAGAAATCCCTCGAAAAACCCACTTACCAGGATCTGGCCGAGCTAAAAGCAGTCATCCGTGAGGAAAACAGATCCACCAAGGACCAGATTGAAAACATTACGGCAGCCATTCACAGTGTTGAGAATTGGCGATTCGAGTGGTTGAAAGAATCCCAGCAGTGGAGCAAATGGCAGGAGACACTGCAGAAATCGGTATCTATTAGGAGCGTGGAGGACACTTTCACCAGAACACAGAAAATAATTTCTGAAGCCTTGGTTCTCATCCGCGAGAGTTTAGAGCCGCTGCTGACGGGTCAGCAGAAGGTGGAAGAACTTCGTTATCGGATTTATACATTAGACGCTGAGGTGGATGGATTGATTCTGGTTGTGCGCGGTGATGTGCTGCAAAAACAAACACCGATGATGTTTTCGTCCCGGTTTTTTTCTAACCTGAATCGGGCAATATTTTTTGAATTACCAAGGCAGTTGCGAATATCGCTGCCCGGCAGAGATTTTTTTGTAGAGGAAGCCTGGGTTATCATTCTTCAGATTTTTGTGGCCCTGGGGATTGCGCTCGGCATCAGACGGCGCCGGCAGCAGCTAAAAGAAATGCCGAGCTGGCGCTTTGTGGCCCAAAGACCTTTTGCGGCCGGCTTGACATTTGCGGTTCCGATTCTATCAGCCTTTTATGGTCCTGTGCCGGCTATCTGGCGGCTGTTGCTATGGACGGTGGCCGGGATTGCGCTCTCACGTCTGGCCAGTAGAATCACAACCGATGTGTGGAACCGACGATCCATATACGGACTGGCTGCTGTTGTCATCATAAACCAGCTTCTGGCAGTAATCGGCTTGCCGGGGACCCTTGTGCGGTTGTACGTGTTTGTCGTTGCGTTGGTCGGGGTCCTCTTTTTCCTGTGGCGTTCGGTTAAGACCGCCCGCGACGGTTCATCCATCCTGTACTGCTGGGTGACGCGCCTGGCCGCTTTGTTCCTGTTGGTTGTACTTATCGCTGAATTCATCGGAAAGCCCGTTTTTGCCATGCAGGTGTTTGATGCTGTGAACCGATCGGTAATTTTTGTTCTATTCGGCTGGATGTTGATTACCCTGATTCGTGGCGGTCTGGAACTGGTTGTAAAAAATCCTGTTTTTCAGAAAGTCTTTTTTGCGAAAGAGAATACCGAGGTGATTTTGCGCCGGATGATGTCTCTGGTCCAGCTGCTTATCTGGAGTTTCATATTTGCCAATATCCTGGTGGACTGGGGGATCTACAATCTTCCCTCTGAAGCCATTCAGGGATTGCTGGCCCTCGGCTTCACGGCAGGATCCAAAAAAATTACCCTGGGCCTCGTTCTTGCCGCCGTGGCGATCCTCTACGGTTCTTTTTTAGTCAGCTGGGCTGTCCAGGCGGTGTTTATGGAAGAAGTATTAAGCCGCCGTCAGGTAGACCTCGGTGTGCGGATGTCGATGGCAAGGCTGGTTCACTATGTTCTGGTGCTGGTTGGATTTATGATTGCGCTTTCGGCCCTGGGCTTCGACCTAAAAAATATTACCATCCTCGGTGGTGCCCTGGGTATTGGTATCGGTTTTGGGCTTCAAACGGTGGTGAGCAACTTTGTTTGTGGCCTGATTCTTCTCTTTGAAAGACCCTTAAAGGTGGGGGACGTGATCGAACTGGGAGGTCAAACGGGAATGGTTAAAAAACTCGGTCTGCGAGCGACAGTAGTCCAGACTTTTGATCAGGCGGAGGTCGTGGTGCCCAATACGGATCTTATCTCCAACCAGGTCACGAACTGGACCCTGGCGGACCGGCGGATACGGTTCACTATCCCGGTGGGCGTTGCCTACGGATCGGATATCGCGCTGGTCATGAAAACCTTAGCCGAGATCGCCAAAGAAAATCCGCGGGTGCTGAAAGATCCGGCTCCTCAGGTTTTGTTCTCGGCTCTGGGAGCCAGTTCACTTGACTTCGATTTTCGTGTCTGGCTGTCAGATTATAACGACCGCAGACGGGTGCAGAGTGAACTGCTTGTAGAGATTGATCGCAGGTGCAGGGAACTGAAAATCGAAATACCCTTTCCTCAAAGCGATTTGCACCTGCGCAGCGTCGATCAATCGGCCGCTGCCTCCCTGCAGACTTCCGGCATTCGGGCAAGACCTGCAGCTTCGGGTAGCAATGAGAACTGAAAAAGAAGTAACCTTCTAAAATTACCATCATAGATTGATCTGCAGTCGGGTGCGCCTTTTCGCGGGAATTTGACCCGGATTGCTTCAAATTGAATCGAAGCATAGAATCAATTATAGTACTTTCATTTTCAGAGAAGGGAGGACAGTATGGGTTTCATAGTTTGGATCATCTTAGGCCTTGTTGTTGGGGTGATCGCTAAATTAATTATGCCCGGAAAAGATCCGGGCGGTTTTATTATCACGATCATCCTCGGTATCGCCGGTGCGTTCGTCGGGGGATTTATTGCTACCAAACTCGGATTTGGAAGCGTGACCGGTTTTGATATTCGAAGTCTGGTGATCGCAGTTGGCGGTGCTGTGCTGCTGTTGATTATTTATCGAGTGGTTAAAAAATGATGTCTGACCCAAGATGTTTGAATGGGGGGACTTGAATGATGAAGCTGAATTACAAAAAAATTATCAGCCTGGTGCTTGCCGGTTTAACCATCCTTTTCATACTTCAAAATATTACCGTCATAAACATCAATTTTCTCTTCTGGACCTTTTTTATTTCACGATCGGTTCTGATTTTTCTGGTACTTTTGATCGGTATTGCCATTGGCTGGCTCCTGCGCAGCAGCCCGAAAGGAAAATGACGTCAACGAAGCGTTGACGTCATTTGTTACACTTCCTTGAACGCCGATTCGGGGAAAAAGCAGTAAGGACATTCCTCAGGCGGCTCGTCTCCATAGTGAACATATCCGCAAATCCGGCAGCGCCAGGCGGTTTTGCTCTTATCACCCTCAAATTCAGTCGGGTCAAATTCGCGATGGATCGGCAAATCTTCCAGGGGCGGCATTGCCGGCTGATACACGTTCATGACGTAGCCTGAGACTATATATCTTTGGACTTCGCTGGTCCCTTCGTAAATTCTGAACAGACGCGCATCCCGCAGCAGTTTTTCTATTGGAAACATTTTAGTGTATCCATATCCGGCAAATATCTGCAGCGCTTCATTGGCAACCTCCAAACATGCTTCAGTGGAGTAGAATTTAGCGATGGAGGCCGTGATAGTCGGATCCATGCCCTTGTCTGCTTCCCAGGCCGCTTTCCACACCAATAGACGGGAGGTTTCAACCTTTTGATACATTTCGGCGATTTTGTGTTGAATGGCCTGAAAATTGGCAATTTGGGTGCCAAAGGCGCGGCGTTTTTTAGCATAGTCGATGGCGTATTCCATAGCCGAACGCGCCGTGCCCACCGCAAAAGCGCCGATGGCCGGGCGCGTGCGCGAAAAGGTCTGCATAGCCAACACAAACCCTTCTCCCGGCGGTGCCAGGATGTTTTCCTTGGGCACCCTGACATCTTTGAAGTTTATCCCTGTGGTATTGGACCCGCGTTGACCCATCTTGGGGATTTTGCGTCCGATGGAAACCCCTTTCCAGTCTTTTTCCACTAGAAAGGCACACACTCCCTCATGCTGGGAATCCGGATCAACGGTGGCAAATACCGACATGTAGTCCGCAATACCGCCATTGGTAATCCAGTACTTGGTGCCGTTTAAAATATAGTCATCCCCGTCCCTTTCGGCTTTGCAGCGGATACCGGCCACATCCGATCCCATGGTCGGCTCAGAGGTTGCAAAGCAGATCAGTTTAAAATCCTTCAAAATTTTCGAAAAGTATTTCTTTTTCAAGGGTTCATTTTTTGACAATACCAGGGGTTCCATTCCCAGGGAGTTGTCAAAAATTGTGGTGGCCAAACCCGGGCAGGCAGCAGCCAGTTCTTCGGTAAGGATTACGCTTTCGATTAATCCCCAACCTTTTCCGCCATATTTTTTAGGTATATCACCGTTGATCAGGCCGGCGGCATGTGCTTTTTTTAAAACTATCAAAGGTGTCTCATCCATCTCATCATAATACCAGGCAACCGGCAAAATTTCTTTGAGCGCAAATTTGTGGGCTTTTTTCTGCAATTTAAGCTGCTGAGGGGTAAGTCGAAAATCTAGCATATGGTGTCCTCCAGGGTCAGGGAATTTTTTAACTTTATCATTTAATCGCAGCTGGAAGCCTCTCCCATCAACAATTGAATAATTGTGGGAGCGGCTTCCAGCCGCGATTTCCGTTTATTATAATACCTTCTATAGAGGGATAGCTGGATCTTTTTCAGTATCATAATTTCAATACTATAATCAATAAAAAGGAGGAAATTACATCAACATCAATCTCAAGTTTTGTTCGCATTTATCAAGCACCGCAGACCCGCTGCAAGGGATAGCAGCTAGCTACCAGCATCGAGAATCGAGTATCCAGCATCGGCATCGCATATCATGACTGGACTTTGTTCATTCTCCATGATATTGCGTCTATCTTTTCCAACTGGCAACCATGATCACCTATATTAAATTACTAATGATGGCCATTTTCTGGGGCGGCACTTTTGTGGCCGGTCGCAGTCTGGCCCAAACCGTCGGTCCTTTCGCGGCGGCTTTTTTCAGATTTGCTATTGCCTCCGTATTTCTGGTTCTTTTATTGCGAAGAACCGAAGGCAAACTCACCTGGCCTGCAAAGGAACAGATTATGGCGGTTATCTTGCTCGGTTTGACTGGTGGGTTACTGTATAATTACTTTTTTCTTAAAGGCCTCAAGATGATTGAGGCCGGACGCGCTTCGGTGATTATTGCCAATAACCCGATTTTTATCGCCCTGCTTTCAGCTTACTTTTTCAAAGAACGCCTGAATCTTGTGAAAGTCATCGGTATTATTATCTCGGTCGGGGGCGCCATTATTGTTATATCCCGCGGTCGGATTTTTGAAGTACTTCAGGGGGGTCTGGGACTGGGCGAAATCTATATTTTTGGTTGTGTGGCCAGTTGGGTGGCATTTTCTCTGATCGGCAAGGCCGTCATGAACGACCTGTCGCCGTTACGCTCGGTCACTTACAGTTCCATAGCAGGAACCCTGCTTCTGGCAGCTCCTGCTTTTTTAGAAGGAAGATTCGGTTTTCTGGAATACTCGCCGACTGATTGGGCCAAGATTTTCTATTTAGGGTTCTTCGGGACGGTGCTGGGCTTTTTGTGGTACTATCAGGGCATTCATAAAATTGGCCCCACCCGGGCCGGCCTGTTTATCAATTTTGTTCCGGTTAGTGCCATCCTGCTCGCATTTATATTTCTAAAGGAACCGATAACGATGTCCCTTTTGATCGGGACCATTCTGGTGTCTTTGGGGGTCTATCTAACAAACAAACCGACTTCATAGTGTATCGTCCCAATGGCGGCATACGGTGGTAGAATTGATTTGATAGGACTATTTAGTCCTGAATGAAAATTCTTAAATCCCAAAACACAAGCACCAAATCACAAATAAATCCCAAAATCCAATACTCAATGACCAAAACGTGAACTAACGCCAGAGTTCACGGCAAGGCAGCTTGTTTGGGTCATTGGAGTTTGAAATTTGGATATTGTTTGTTATTTGTAATTTGGTGCTTGGGATTTTTATTTTTGCTGCTACACCATCTATTGTTTGAAGATGCAGGAACTTAATTGTACCACTGTTTAGCTAGGTATATTTCATGTTCAATTTCATTCTTTATACTGCCGCCGCCCTTATCTGGGGCTCGACCTGGCTGGGTATCAAGCTGCAGCTGACCCAGGTGCCCCCGATCCTGTCGGTCGGCTATCGGTTCTGCCTGGCTGCGCTGATTCTGGCTGCCTACTGTCTTTTGCGTAAAAAACACCTGACCTTCTCCCGGCGCGATCATTTATTTATGGCCATCCAGGGGTTGACCCTCTTTGGTTTGAGCTACTGCATGAGTTATCTGGCGACTTCCTATTTGACCAGTGGGTTGGTAGCGGTGGTATTTTCCACCATTTTGATGTGGAACATCCTCAACCTTAGATTATTTCTGGGCCAGGCCATCGCCTGGCGGGCCTTCTGGGGAGGGATTTTAGGTCTGTTCGGGATTTGCATCGTGTTCTGGCATGACCTCTCAGCCTTTACTGCCACCCGCGGTTTAATCGGTCTGATCATGGCCCTCGCCGGTGCTTATCTGGCCTCGGTGGGCAATGTGGTGGGAGCACGCAACGCCAGGATAGGACTTCCGGTAACCCAGGCCAACTTATATGGCATGGCGTACGGCGGCCTGCTGACCCTTGCCATCCATTTCGGGAGAGGTGGAGAACTCGTCATGGACTGGTCAATGGGCTACCTGGCGCCGATGCTATACCTGACCGTATTCGGCTCGGTGGTGGCCTTTGGGTGTTACATGCTGCTGATCGGGCGCATCGGTGCGGAATACGCCGCGTATGTTACCCTCTTGATGCCGATCATCGCTTTACTGCTTTCAACAATTTTCGAAGATTTCCTTTGGACCGTCAATACTGCTGTCGGGGTCGTCATTGTTCTTATCGGCAACCTGTTTATTTTGACGCCGGCTGAAACATTAGCCAGAGCATACCGCAGGTTCAGACCAAGCTAGATGGCGTTCTAAAACCCCTTTTAAAGATAGATTGAATTTACTTTGACTTCCAAATTTTGATGATTAGTGTTTGACACATAAAATTAGTTTCTGACCGATTGAAAAGATGACTCACACCAGATTCTTTGGAGGAAATACGATGGCAAAGCGGCAATTGTTGAAAAATCGAAAAATTTTAAATGGTGGAGCGGTTATTTTGGCCATCATTCTGATACCTATATCAGGGCTATTGGCTCAGGATGATAAAAAGCCTCAGCCAGCACCGGTAACAACTATAAATAACGAAATATCGATAGAAGAATTGGGGTATCGGCTTCAGCCGTTGACTAAGGATGACATAGCGGTGGAAGCCGATGGATGGCTGCAAGTATTAAAAGAGCATGTCGGGCGAGTCAGTGAGGTGCAAATCGAGGCTTTGACGGCGGAAGGTGATGCGAAGACGCAATTGCTCGAATCAGTGACCAAGCTCAAATCGCAGCAGACGGCTTTGACCGACCGCCTGAAGGCGGTGATCGAAGAATTTAAATCAAAGGGCGGAACCATCGAGGATTACGAAGCCTATATCTCGGCCATATCCGGCGTTGAGGTAGATGTTTCCGATGCCGGTGCAGCCTGGACGGTGATTACGGGCTGGTTAATGTCATCTGAAGGCGGCATCCGGTGGGCAAAAAATATTGCCTTCTTTTTGGTCCTCATCCTGGTTTCCTGGATTTTATCAAATGTAATCGGCAAGGCCGTCCAAAAGGCGGTGGCGAATATCCAAAGTGCTTCGGCACTTTTAAAGGATTTTATTGTCAACATAACTCGCAAAGCTGTTTTTGTAGTCGGTTTTGTCGTGGCTCTGTCAATGTTGGAAGTTAACATTGGACCGCTTCTGGCGGCCATCGGGGCTGCCGGCTTTATTATGGGATTTGCACTGCAGGGCACTTTAAGCAATTTCGCAGCCGGGATTTTGATCCTGGTTTACCGGCCCTATGATATTGGTGATCTGGTCGAGGTGGGCGGTATGTTAGGAAAGGTGGATGCCATGACGATTGTATCAACCACCTTAAGAAAGCCGGATAATCAAAAAGTCGTCATACCCAACAATATGATTTGGGGAGATATCATTACCAATATTACCGGTACCAGTAAACGTCGCGTGGATCTGGTATTTGGAATTGGTTACAGCGATGACATTGCGAAGGCCCAAAAAGTCCTGGAAGAAATTCTGGCAAATCACGAATCGATCTTAAAAGACCCTGCACCGGTCGTAAAAGTTCACGAACTGGCCGATTCTTCGGTTAATTTTGTTGTTCGACCGTGGGTAGAAACCGATAATTATTGGGATGTATACTGGGATGTCACCCGAAGCGTTAAAGAGCGGTTTGATGCGGAAGGGGTGTCCATACCATTTCCGCAGCAGGATGTTCATATGCATCAGGTAGCGACTACTTGACAGGTTTTTTTGCGGAATGGATTTTATCGTCCTGGCTCCGGCCGATCCCATCTTTAGAGCCTACCGTAATTTTATGCTTAGAAACAATTTTCTGCTGAATTAAAAAGGAGCATTCTAATATGCGATACTTCATATCAATATATTTACTTCTATCAGTTTCAACCGCCGCCTTTGGCGCCACAGGCGCTGCGGTAACCTATCAAGTCAATGGTGAATCCTACGAAGGGTATTACATCAGTCCTTCCAACCAGGCACCTCTGGTGGTGCTGATTCATGATTGGGATGGCCTAACCGATTATGAGATCAAACGCGCCAATATGCTCGCGGAATTGGGCTACGCTGTTTTCGCGGCGGATTTATTTGGTGCGGGCGTGCGGCCCACCGAGGTAACCGATAAACGTCAGCATACAGGAGAACTTTATAAGAACAGAGAAAAAATGCGGGCATTGATGAACGGGGCCCTGGATACGGCCCGGGGCAGGGGTGCAAATATCGACAATGCGGTCGCTGCCGGCTATTGTTTTGGTGGCGCGGCAGTGCTCGAATTGGCGCGCTCCGGGGCGAATCTTAAAGGCTTTGCCACTTTTCACGGCGGTCTTAAGACACCGCCGGGACAAAATTACGCCAAAACCAGGGGGGAGCTTCTGGTTATGCACGGTTCAGCCGATACGGCCATTACCATGGACCAGTTTGCTGCTCTGGCGCAAGAACTCGAATCGGCCGGCATCGCCCACGAAATGATAACCTACGGTGGCGCCCAACACGCCTTCACCGTTTTTGGCGGCAACCGTTATCAGGAGACAGCGGATAAAAAATCCTGGAAGCGCTTTCAGGAATTTCTTGCCGATAAATTGAAAAACTAACACCCTATAGAACCAGATCAAACCACGGTAGAAATACTTCATAGCCCTTGCAGACCGGCACTAATACTTCCAGGTATACGTTTGCCGGTTCATTTTTCCGGAATACAAAAACATCTATATCCCCAGAGTTGCCAAGGTCGTTATTTTCCAGCCACGCATAAATGGCAAGTGACTGCTCGATTGAGTATTCTACCGTGAAGGGCCGTTTTGCGGAGAAGTCATTGTATTCAAAATTAAGAATCAATTCCCAATAAATGGTCTTCTTATAAAGATATATAGATAGCCACATAACTTATTGTAATCTAAAACAATATCAATATATTGCTTCTTGACAAATGAATCATATTTATTGTACGAATTCCCCAAAAAGCTAAAGCTTGCTTAATATTATATAGAGAAACATCATTGGTTATTGGGTAATGTCTTTCATTTAATGAGGCGCAGAGAGCCCAAATGAAGCGGTTATAATCTATGGATTAAATAATTTCGTAAAAAAGGGGGAACAGGTGAAAACGAAATTCGGGGGGACAGTAGCACTTTTTCTAACAGTTTTGATTGCCGGTTTTCTGCTGGGGGGTTGCGGCAGCGGCGGCGGCGGTGGCGGCGGTGAATCTGGTTTCGTCTCTGGAGGCTCAGGGAGCGGGTCAGTTGCCCTACTTCTGGCGGACAACCCTGCAGACGACTATGCACGTATTTTTCTGTGCATAACAAGCGTTAGCCTAATTCCGGCAAGGGGAAACCCATACGTCCTTTTTGAATCCGACAGACCCGATGGTTACTGTGTTGATTTACTAAAGTACAGAGAAAAGGACTTTTTGTTTACAATACGGGATGATGTGCCGGAAGGTTTTTATAGCAAAATTAGGCTTGAAGTCTCAAAGGTTACTGCTCGGGCTAAACCTGGTTTGAATCCGGTCCCCTGTGAGACAAACATTAAACTGCCCAGCGGAAAAGTTGATCTAAACCCAAAGGGTGGTTTTTGGGTGAAATCTGGCAAGGTCCTCTCAGTTCGCCTTGATATCGATGCAAATAAATCCTTTGCCCTACACGCAGCCGGAAAATCTGGAAAGTGTATCTTTCGACCCGTCGTATTTGTTGATATCGAACCCGTTTATGATTTTGATAAATGTCCGGATATTCTAAAAGGTGAAATAATCGATGTACATTCGGTTGATCGAATCGTTGACTATTTTGTTTTGGATTTAGAAGGAAACAGGCGGAATATTGAAATCGAGCTATCAGATAGAACCAGGATTTTCGATGAAGATGGAAATTTTGTTGATCGAACTATAAGCGAATTAAAGGTTGGTCAAACGGTTAAGGTGCGAGGTTGGTTAACCCCAAGCGGTACCCTGCGCTCTTCCTTAATTGTCATTGGTGATGTTCTGACAATCTCCGGAACGGCCGATGGCGAAGTCGATATAACAGATGATACGTTCCCACTCTTAATTGATCCTGGACAAGAATTAATCGGAGACAGTGTGGATGTGTTGGTCAGAAACCAAACGCTTATATTGGCTGGTTGTGACACAATAGCTGACCAGGATGCCATACAAAAATATGTGCGAGCGGAAGTGATCGGCAAGTATGATCTTAAGGATTCTGAGTTGCGTTCAGTTGCTGTTTTATTAAAATCATTCCAAGAAGTTAGAGGATTTTTAGGAAAGGTTAATGATGTGGCGGGTGGCTACGAGTTGACACTCTACGACAGTGATGATATGGTTAATGATCTAACACCCACATTCACCATTTTCCTCCCTGAAGGTAACCCTGTGGTTCTTTTAGGAGATGGACCTGTACCGATTGACCTATTACAAGAGTTGGTAACATGCAAAAGGCGTGAGGTCATCGTGCGCTTTGATGAGGATGAATCAAAGAAGCTTGTTGCGAAGAAAGTTGTAGTGATAAACGAGACAGTCCGCGGAACGGTTGTCTCGAAATCCAAGCCTGATGATAGAACCTTGGGAATCAAAGTTGATGATGTTACCACTATAATTGTGGAGGTCCGAGAAGGAGCTTTCTTTTACAAACAAGGTGAATCTGGGGAAGGAGGCGACTTCGGCGTAGATTTTGATGATGTTGAGCTAAGTGACAATTTAAATATCAGCGGTCTATCCGCATGCGATGATCCAAATTACTTCTATGGTTTTGCGGTTGTCATCTTATCTCCAACAATTACAATGTAGCATTGGTAAAAAACTGATAAAAAATAAAGGGTGGGGCTAATTTAGCCTGCCCTTTTTATTTGCCCAATGCCGTATTTTTGGGAGCTACAGTTTGACACCAATCTTTAATTTACGATAGGTTGCATATATCTAAGAGAAATGTTTTAAGGTAAGGACTTTATTGCACACGATTGCATTTTTAGGATAAAAAGCTTGTGATAAAAATTATCTGAGATAAATTCCTGATTCTGAAGATCTGCTATCGTATTTGATTTTATTGAGATACGTATAAGATATAAAAATAATTACGGATCTTGGCATACTCAAGATATGACAGGTTTTTATAATAACAGATTACTGATTATTCTAAATATATCCATTCGACCTACCTATTTTTTTTAGAGAGAAACCAGACACATTTCCCACCCAATTATCTATTAAATTGAATTTTCGACTTGACTTTTGCTTTCGAAATATTTTATGAACCAGATTAATAGCCTAATTATCATTCATACGGACATCTCCACCATTCTGGTTAGGTATTCGTTTCGCTAAAAATACTGACATCAATAGCCTAATCAAACCTCTTTTCAAGCTACCTTCCAAGTTGGGCTGTTGAATTTTTTTTTAGCATTTGGAATTGAAGTGCTTTTTAAGCCACTGTCATTTATCGCTGCATTAGTCCAATTTTCAATAAGTTAATGGAGAATATTAGCTATGAAAAGATGGAAAAAAAATTCAAGCCTTTTTGATGTAGCGCCAAACCTTGTTAAAGAATGGCATCCAACCGCAAATGGAGACTTAACACCACCAAGCGTGAAAATAGATTATCCCAAGAAAATATGGTGGATATGCCGTGAAGGTCATGAGTGGCAAGCTATAATCAAATGTAGATTGAAACGTAATAATTGTCCCATGTGTGAAAAAGAAGCTGACAAAAAGAAGGTTGATCTCTCTCTAAGCACTCCCATCCTCGGCAAAAATTATAGGAAAAACAAACGTTTTAAGACCAAGGTTACAGCAGTAATTGAAATTCCAGATTCTGGGCATTGGGTATATGCTGAAATGACCGATTTTAGCAGCAACGGTCTGAGTTTTGAGACCGAAGCTGCGATCCAACCCGGAACCGCAATTAGAATAAAATTTGACCAAGCGCTTGTATCGTCCAGGTTAGACAAATCTTTAAAATCTTCGATCAACAATGGTTACAAAACCTTCAACTCAACAGTACAGTGGTGTAAAAAACTTGATGATGACCAGTCAATGTCAAGTTTTGGTGTGGGGGTAAAATTGTCGTAATTCAGACAGGAAATTGCTCGTCGGATTCATTTTAATCTCCTGGCCAATTCGTACTTATTTTCTCTGTACGTGTAATTTGGAACAGAAAGGGGGGAAGGTGTGATGAATAAATTCTCTTATGGTAAAAAGTGTCCTTATTGCAATGAAACCGAAAAAAAGACAAGAATACCTCGATTGCTTTGGATGAAACTATTACTGTTTTCCAAATATTATATTTGTGATTGGTGTGGCGCTAGATATTTTTAAATTATCAATTTGGTTTCAGTAAGAAGATACTGATCAACAGTAGCGGCCCGCTATATATATGATGAAGACAAGGAATAAAAAAATGGCAGATAATGGTGGAACCCGTTCAGGAGTGGATCGCCGACAATTTCAATACTCAGCGTATATCCCAGAAAGAAGATCGGAAACAGAGCGTAGAAAAAGATTTGATCGCAGAAGCCGAATAGCACTAAAAAGAAGATCTGAGCGTAGAAATAGTCAAAATCATCGAGGGCCATACCCCATCGAACGAAGAGATATGTTCGGAACACAATCCTAACATAAATGCTATATGTGTGGCCCCGAATGACTGAGAAGCGCTATTTATTTTATATGCACTGTTGCAGGGTCTGCATTACCATAATTTGTTTCTTAGAAGCCGGAACCTACCCCAGCACCCCCTGATCCCCTGCGTTCCGGTTGACTACATGGTTCGACAAATTCTCCCATTGGATTTTTACTTGGCGTGGAATGAAATAAAATTGTCGTATTTTCGTTTAAACCCCGGAATAGATCAACTCGATCCAGCGATCGCTCTTGAAGAGTCCATTGCCCCAGGTTGCATCAAGATCAGCCAGGGGCTTGGCGGCAACCGCCTCTTGGGCAGTTTTACCTTCCGCTTTAAGTTTTCTCAAGCGTTCATAAGCGATCCCAAGCATCTGACGGTAACTTGCCATTTGTCTCTTATCTCCTAAGGGACCGTGCCCCGCAATAATTTTCGTACTGTCATCAGCTATCGATAAAACTTTGTCCACACCATTAATCATCCCCTTGAGGGAACCACCATGGGTAACATCGATAAATGGATAGAAACCATTGAAAAACAGATCGCCAGCGTGGATAACATTGGCACCCTGAAAATAGATAAAACTGTCACCATCGGTATGGGCATGAGGCACATGTGTGGCAAGGATGATGTCGCCGTTAAGGTGGAATTTGATATCCTCAGAAAAAGTAACAACAGGTAAACCTTCCCGAGCAATGCCCGCTTGTTTCATATTGAACGCTTCGATAAAGTAACCGGATTTCAAGCGCTCACGCACATTATCGTGAGAGAAAATTAAGGTGCCGCCTTGACCCAGCTTCTCGTTCCCGCCTGTGTGGTCACCGTGGTAATGAGTATTGATCAGAAACTTGGGGTAATCGCCGCCGATCGATTTAATGGCTTCTACAATTTTTTCCGTTAAAGGAGCGAACTGGTCGTCAATTAAAAATGTGCCATCTTCACCTACAAACAAACCGATATTACCGCCTTTTCCAACAAGCATGTATATATGTTCAGCAACCGGGACAGGGGTAATTGTCTCGTCGGCAGATTGTCCGGGTGTTGGAAGTAAAGTGAACCCTACGATTAAAACACATAAAACCGATGTCATTTTACCAATCATTTTAAATCTCCTTGTTTAAAAAAATAGAACAAAATCTCGCCAAATTATGATAGATATAATGGGGAATTGACACAAAGTGGTATTTTAACAATGGTTTGTATTTCTTTTTACTTGTCAAGGGTAGGGATAAAAGAAAGATGCTGACTTTGGATGTGCATGCAGATTAACAAGAAAGCTGTAATTTTGAAAAGCTAAAAAAATTTTAGATATCCAGGACCGTTTCTCGGATGATTGAGTTCAATGTACCTGCTGTGTAGCAAAGCTTTTGGCACTTATGAAAATACTGTGATAGACTAATCGTATCTGTAAGACCAAAAAATGGAATTCAGTGCAGTGGGTTGATTCTTGGACCGGCATCTCGTCTTACAGCTTTATATCAAAAAGGTGTGAATAGGTGGTAATTGAATTTTACGCCAATAGCAGCATCGCTACTCCACGCGATTGAACCATTTATTAATGAAGATCGCCTTGAATACGGATCGAGAAATTTAAGCATAATCTTATCACCGGAAGGAAAGGCTCGATCAGTTTCGATAAAAACACCCCCTTCATTAATGTCGAGGATGAAGCTTGAATAAGGTCGTCGGTTTATGTTGTAGTGTACTGGAATCAAACAGGGTGTTCTTAGTTCTTTCCTTCGATTAGATCCATGAATTTTCATATCCAAATCGAAAGTCAAATTCGGAACGTCTTTAAAATTATTAAAATAGGTTATCATTTTAAACCTCCACTCTAGAAAATCCTATCCAGAGGTTAATACAATACAATTCAATAGTTGTCAACATATGGTGTATCATCGTAATAACAACACAATATTTAGTATTAATAGCAATTTTTTGTTGGATTTCTAATGGCCATCATCCCAAGCCATTTTTAAATAGCAGCTTAAAACGATAAGAACAAATTCGAGACTTGTCCACCTGTGGAAAGAAATTCTGGGCGAATCCATTCACCACCAAGTAACCCCCAATTATACCTTGGACCATAAGACCGGTGTATTCTTCAAATGAAACCTTTGATATCATCAATGCTGTTACTTTAGTGCCTGGCGCTGATTACTGTCTATATAGCAAAGTTTTTGGAACCACTAAAAATCCTATGATATACACATCGGATCTGTAAAAGTTGTAAGGCTATGATTATCAAGATATGTCAGGTTAAGAGGTTGCCGATCTATAACTGATTATCTTATGCATTGGTGGGTGAGGGCATTTGAATTTTTGACTAAAATATCCAAGGTATTTTTTTAATTCTTCCTGAACCAAGCCTGAAGCTAATTACTTAATTTTGTGTAATATTTTTCCTAAATTTTCGGTTTAATTCTCCACCTACCTCCATTCAGATTTTGCCAGGCCTAAGTTAACTCACTTAAATCATACGGTTAATTTAAAATCAACGACAACCATTTTTATTGCACGATTTTTGCACCTTTACCTTTGGGGAGAATATCATTTAAACCCCTGATTACAATATTTTAGACAAATTTTACCCTAGAGAAAAAAATTATATTGCTGGATATTCTCAATCACTAAAGCCCGCCAAATTTTTTGTAAAAGCCATGGTCATCTAACTTCGCAAAGATCAATTGTATAAATTTATTTTTTATTTTTTTAAATGGCGTCGCCCGCAGGTTATTAACAACGGGCTCACCTGCGGCAAACCTGACAAAGGCAATTTAAAATGCAGTCTATTTTGAAATTGACCCTTGAGATTCCTTGGATTATGGCTTCAGCATTTTGTATTGTTTTGATGGTGGTCATATCCGTGCTTGTACTATTGTTCCGATTTATAGACAAAAAGCTAAACTAACAGTAATTTTTTTTACCTTTATACATTATGAACTATAATTTAAAAATTGCGGGTTGGTTGGATGAATAAAAAAAGTTCTGGGAGAACCTGTTAGAAGGAGTATTACAGATACAGACTTTCTAATTTCAAAAACCGGGGAAACACACAATTAGTGAGGCAGAAAGATTAGGACTAGTAAAAATAGAGACTGGATCGTTGTCATGTTTTATTCAATGATAGTATGCTTCCGCCAGAATAGTTAATATGTATGCAACTTGGACAGCGAGTTTAGGTGAAAACAAGTGATTCGACACTCTGAAAGACGAACCGATCTTCGTCATACTTACAAAGCACCAATATCGGTGCAAGAATCAAATAATTTATATATTTACAGAGCGAGAATGGTTAATTATAGTGATAAAGGTATATACATTGAGACAGATATAGCCTTGGACAAAGCAACTGATCTTATAGTTGGCATTGAAGATCCAAAATTCACCTCACCAACGGCCTCTCCGGATAGCCCTATATTTTGTCGGGCAAAAATACTGTGGCAAAAAGATTTAAAAGACAGTATTTTTAATTTCGGATATGGCACTAAAATTCTTTCTGTGGCTGATGATAAAAAAACATTAGATACAAATTCACCTATCGACCAAGAATTAAGGAAACATCCCAGAAAATCCTACCAAAAATTAATATACTTCACCTGGAACGATCAATATTCCAAAGGCTTGATTGATAATATAAGTCGTGGTGGTGTCTCTATTGTAACCAAAGACAATCTTACGATCGGACAGACAATCAGGTTCGTTATTCCTGGAACAAAATATGATAAAGGTCTAATGCTAAAGGGTGAAGTGGTATATACGAGCATAAAGGGAGTTGGGGTAAAACTTTTAAGCCTTTTAAAAAGAAGGAAAACCATCAAAGACAGGTATGGTAGACGTTGATCAACTGATAGAAGAAACTTTTTCTTCTCTGAATATAATCCAGAAAAATTATTTACAGGAATTCGTAGAATTAGTGCTGATCGCAAAAGCCAGAGGCAAATAATTGGACCAATTCTTAATGAACGATCTACCGGCAAAAAAGGGGTGACCTTACAGGTAGGATTTTATAAAGCTACCGACTTTTTCTTTCCCCTGGTAGACACCGAAGTGACCCTCACACAGAATATCCGCCTGCAGTCCCTCCAAAAACTTCAATGAGCGCTTATAGTCATCGTGGTTTGATAAAAATGAGGCATCCAGCGGCCCGTGGACGTCCTGGCCAAAGAGAACCAGATTGGAATTGAGTTCTGTCAGGTATACCACTGAACCGGGGGAATGCCCCGGACAGTGGCAGGCTGTTAGCTCCCCGCTGCCGACCTGAAAAGACTGGTTTTTCTCTTTGATCTTGTGGTCAATTTTCAGCGCCTTCATCCGGGCACCGTACCAGGTGGCGGCCGTTACGGTGCTGTCGCCCTTTTCAAGAAAATTCGCATCCAATTCATGAACTACTATTTTGCAGCCGTATTGATTCCGGACGGCCTCGGCGCCGCCGGCATGATCGTAGTGGCAGTGGGTTAAAAACAGGTATTCAATCTCGGCATCCGACGGCAATACTTTTGAAATATTATTTGCCAGGTGGTTATGCGCACCGCCGCAACCGGCATCGATCAAGGCGGCCTTATCTCCAAGGCGAATAAGATAAATCGCAGCGTCCTCAACGGATGTAAATTCAGCACCGCCCACCTGCCAGAGATTCTGCATAATTTCCATAGACAAACTCCTTTTTTTTTCTGATATGTGTATTATAGTCTGTAAGGTTTGTAATAGTGGTTTCAAGACCCCATATAAAGTTCGATGGCGGCGTTGTCCCGCAAATCGAGATACTGATATCGCGGCCTGCTGCCGCTCCCACTTTTTAACATACGATTAGTATTTTTTGCAATCTGAGAATGTAGTTCATAACCGTATTATTCCGGTCAATTTAAGGAGGATCATATGGATCACAAAGAATATTTTGAAAATACCGAAGGCAACGGAATTCTGTCAACCGCTGATGGCAACGGCCAGGTGGACGCGGCCATTTATGCCCGGCCCCATTTTATGGACGACGGTACCATCGCCCTGATCATGCGCGATCGACTCTCCCATCATAATCTTCAGTCAAATCCCCATGCCTGTTATATGTTTATTGAAAAAGGGCCCGGTTACAAAGGCAAGCGCTTTTTCTTAAGCAAGGTGCGCGAGGAGCAGGACTCGGAATTGTTGCGGTCTTTGCAGCGCCGACAGTATATCAATGAGAAAGATGAAGCCAAGTTTCTGGTGTTTTTCAAAATAGACAAAGAACTGCCCCTGGTTGGCGCCGGCAACTAGATTTAGCAGCCGATCCGCCGGTCTGAACCAAGAATGCCAAATACCCATACGGATGTCGCTTTTATGGAAACGGACAAAAAATTGCGATTGAGATTGGGAGAACTATTCCGCTCTCAAAACCTGGCGGCTTTGTCTACCCATCGTGAGGGCCAGCCCTATGCCAGTCTGGTGGCCTTTTATGCGGCTGATGATCTCAAGCATATTTATTTTGTGACACCCAGGACCACCCGCAAGTTTGCCAATTTAACGGCCGACAACCGCGTGGCGGTGATGGTCAACAGCAGTATCAATACGGCCTCTGATTTTCACAGAGCCATTTCCGCAACTGCAATTGGCAAGGCGCAAGTTATTGCTGGATCGGAAAAAAATTTGATATTAGAACAATATCTGGCCAAGCATCCCCATCTGGAGGAATTTGTGCGTTCGCCGTCCTGTGCCCTCGTCCAGGTAGCCGTGGTCAGCTACTACATGGTTAAAAACTTTCAAAATGTTATGGAGCTGCACCTGGAACCATGAACTGGATCCTACCAGCTGAAGAAATCCAATCCGGGGATCAACACCGCGTGGGCGGCAAAGGTTATGCCTTATCACGGCTGGTCAAAAACGGTTTCAGGATCCCTATGACCGTTTGCATTACCAGTGATGCATATCAGGAATATATCTTGCGGACCGGCTTGCGTGAGCGCATTATGCTCGAACTTCATCGCAAGGATTTTAAGGAAATGCGCTGGGAAGAGATCTGGGATTGCGCCACCCGCATCCGTAATATGTTCCTGACCAAACCGCTTCCGGATGTCCTCGCGCAGGAAATCCGTTCCGGCATCGGTGACCGATTCAGCGGCAGAAGCGTGGCCGTGCGGTCCTCGGCTCCGGAAGAGGATGACGCCCAGTCGTCTTTCGCCGGGCTTCACGAGTCATTTATTAACTTAGCCGGGGTTGAATCGATTTTAAAACACATCCGCCTGGTGTGGGCCTCGCTATGGTCGGATGCCGCCTTACTGTACCGTCAGGAAATCGGTCTGGATGTTGAAAAGAGCTCAATGGCGGTGGTAGTTCAGGAAACCATCGCCGGCGACCGATCCGGGGTGGTATTTACTAAAAATCCCAACGACGAAAGTCAGGGGATTATTGAATCCGTCCACGGATTAAACCAGGGACTTGTAGATGGGGCCGTTGAGCCTGATCGCTGGATAATGGACCGATCGCGCAACATAATTGTTGCGCACACACCTGCTGAGCGCAAATACTGGATGGTACCGGGCCCCAACGGTGTGCGGCTAGCGGAACTTCCCGCTGAAAAGTCAGCCCAGCCGCCCCTGAACCCCGGAGACGTCAGTATCGTATTTGATACGGCGCGCAAATCGGAAGCATCTTTTAAAATGCCCCAGGATGTCGAGTGGACCTATGACGGAGATTCTCTGATTTTACTTCAATCCCGCCCCATAACCACCCTGCGTTCTGATAAAAAAGAAGACGAACGCGGCTGGTACCTGAGCCTGCATCGCAGTTTCGATAATCTCAAAAACCTGCGCCGGAAAATTGAAGATGAATTGATTCCCGAAATGATATCGGTGGCCGAAAGCCTGAGCGCCACAGATCCGGTAAAGATGCCGGATCAGGCCCTGGCAGCTGAAATTAAAAAGCGCTGGGATATCAACCACAGGTGGGTCAACATTTACTGGGCGGATTTCATTCCCTATGCCCACGGTGTGCGGATGTTTGGCCAGGTCTACAACGATGCCGTGCAACCCGATGACCCCTATGAATTTATTGATCTACTCACCAACACCGATATGGCCAGTATCGAAAGAAACAATATGTTGCTGGATCTGGCCGGAATCATTCGCAGCGATCAAGATTTAGCGGAAAAACTGAAGCAGGGAGATGATTCAGACCTTGATGTCAAATTTCGATCCATGGTTGATGAGTTTATCGACAAATTCGGCGACCTGTCCTGTGCGGTAACCGGCGGTAAAAATTGTGTGCTGGGGACCGGTCCGCTATACCGCCTGCTGCTGGAAATGGCCAAGCATCCGTCGCCCACCGGCGGTGACAAAAAAGCGAATAGAATAGACCACTTACATCAGACCTACATAAACAGCTTTGACGAGGATCAGAGGGCGAGAGCGGAGGAGCTGCTTGAACTGGCTCGAAGCAGTTATCAGCTGCGGGATGACGACAATATCTACCTCGGCCGCATCGAAGCGCAGCTGCTGGCGGCTGTCCAGGAAGCCAAACGGCGTCTTGAAGACACGTCAGGCTATCAGGCATCCCCAATTTTGAAAAAAGTGTTGAAAGAAGTCGATTTCGGAACCGAACCCCCGAAATCAGGCCATGGTGCAGCGGTGCCCGGAGATAAATTCCAGGCCCGGCAGTTGCTCGGCCAGCCCGCAGGTCCCGGGATAGCCAAAGGCAAGGCCCGGGTGATCCGTAAACATTCCGATCTGGCCGATTTCAAATACGGCGAGGTGCTGGTATGCGATGCGGTAGATCCCAATATCACCTTTGTCGTGCCTCTGGCGGCGGCCGTTGTCGAGCGCCGGGGCGGGATGTTGATTCATGGCGCCATCATTGCCCGCGAATACGGATTGCCATGCATTACCGGCATCCCGGATGCAACCACCTTGATTGAAACCGGGGATGAATTAACGGTGGATGGCTATTTGGGGATTGCCACCCTGGGTGAGACCGGGCTGTGATTGCCGATTCGGGAGGTCGATAGATGATGACATCTAAGAAACGGAATCCGGCAGATCTTCGAAGGATGCCTGTGTAAGGCCATTTAGCAGTAAAAAAGATCTTATCTTTATTTGAAACACCTCGGCTTCGGCGTGGCCCATGAACTCATTTAAATGGGGATGGGTTGACAATAGCTTCCGGCGCACTTTTTTTTCTTTGGCGGGATCCGTAATTTTTTGGAAGATGCCTTCAACGGTCATTGCCCTCGCTGCAGATCGGGGCGATGTGTCGCGGGTGTCAATCATTAGACTAACCGCCGGATTGGCCGCTAAGTTTTTGAATTTTTGCGTCTGCCTGTGGGTTACCATGTATATTTCGGTGCATGCCGTATTGGTGACATAGGCCATCAGGGAGCAATATGGTTTGCGGTCGACAATGGTTGCCAGAACGCAACTATTTTTTTCTCTGGCCAGAGCTTTCATTTCTTCCAGCATCGTTATTTCTCCTGAGAATGCCTTACTCATTTAAACATTGCTTTTTAGCATAATAATCGGCTAACTTAAATAAATACTTTCAATCGCCAATAAATTTAACAGGAGTTGCAGAATGGAGGCAAAATTCAGGATTGGTATCAGCAGTTGTCTGCTTGGCAATGAAGTGCGCTGGAATAGTGGTCACAAGCATGATAAATACCTGACCCGCACCCTGGGAAAGTTTGTGGAATATGTTCCGGTGTGTCCGGAAGTGGAGGCCGGCTTCGGTGTTCCCCGCGAATCATTTCGCTTGGTCGGCGATCCGGACCATCCGCGCCTGGTAACCTTTAAATCCAAAACGGATCACACCGACCGCATGCTTACCTGGGCCAAAAAGCGGGTCAGGGAACTGGAAAAGGAAGATTTGTGCGGGTTTATCTTCAAAAGTGATTCTCCCAGCAGCGGCATGATTCGGGTTAAGGTATACAATGAGAAAGGCATGCCGCACAAAGTCGGTATCGGGATGTTTGCCCGGGCCTTTATGGAGCACTTCCCCCTGATTCCGGTGGAGGATGACGGCCGTCTCAACGATCCGTTAATCCGGGAAAATTTCATCCTGCAGATTTTTACCCTGAAGCGCTGGCGGGATCACCTGGCCAGAAAACAGGGCATGGGCAACCTGGTGGAGTTTCATACCCGTAACAAATTGTTAATTCTGTCCCACAGTCCGAAGCATTATCGCCTGATGGGTAAACTGGTTGCAGACGGCAAGAAGATGCCTTTCAGGGAATTGTATGACCAGTATCAACTTTTGCTCATGGAAGCTTTGAAATTAAAAACTACCCCCAGAAAAAATATTAACGTGTTGCAGCACCTGATGGGGTATTTCAAGAAGCAGCTGAGCGGTGACGAGAAACAGGAATTGCTCGAAGTTTTCAATCAATACCGCAGTGAATATGTACCGCTGATTGTGCCCATAACCCTGATCAATCATTACGTTCGTAAATATGAGCAGCCGTATCTTAAAGAGCAGACCTATCTTAAGCCTCATCCGGTGGAGCTAAAGTTACGTACCCACGTTTAGAAGTGGTTACGAAGCCCCATCTTAGGCCCAATGGCTGCGTTGCGATTCGGTTTAAAATTTACGGCTCATCCCGCCGTCGGCGGGACTCCGCTTTCAATCCGCGGGACGCCTTACCCTTGAACCTAACCTGGGGCTTTGAAACCACTTCAGGATTCGAAAGTTTACAGCATGTGACAGCTAAAATTTTTCTATGGGAATGAGGACTTCGTTGCGGCGCAAAAACCAGGGCATAAACGGCGGGTCATAGCGTGCCCAGACCGCTGCGCCTGTTTTGGTCAACCCACGCTTCTGAATATATTCTTCCAACAGAGCCTTGTTTTCCTCATATCCTTCTTCACTCCAGGTCCCTGAATACTTCACTGCGGCCATTAGACGCCCGGGATCCTGTTTCAACATAACTCTTGCGTCATTGGGCGCCGGAAGCGTTTCCAGGGTGTACTCTGCCGGCATGAGAAAAGTGATGCGCCATTGATTATCCTGTTTCTCCTGCTTGACAGGCGCGGTCATCGCAATTTTTTCCGAATCGACTTCCTGGCCGACAGGCGCTGTCATGGAGATGGACTGCTTTTTGGTGTTCTCCCCGGAGATGTAGGCATAGAGCCGGCGAAAGCCCTCATTGCCAACCTCTTTTAGATCGCCTTCAACAAACGTTTCGGCCACGATCTGGGGATCGTATTGCCTTATTTCAAAGTCTTCCTCTTTCTCAAGAACCGTGTATTTCGCTTTTTCCACCGCCATGGCCGATTTGGCCACCAGCAGTGAGGATACGCCCAAAAGCGCAAGCCCCGCTATTCCAATATACTTGAAAGTTTTCATATCGAGTCCTCCCCTTCAATATCAATGATGTCAACATAACCACTCAACGGCCATCTGCAAGAATGCCCAGAAACCATTAGAAGCGATCTCAAAATCGGGATGGTAGTTTTTACCTATTGTTAAGCCCTTAATTGTCTCCGGTTGACCATTCCGCGATGGTGAGTACTTTAGCTTAATCAGGAACTGTAGCATTCATAATGCGCGATCGTCTCTCCCATCACAATCTGCAGTCCAATCCCCATGCAACCTTCCTATTTAAAGAGGAAGGTTCTGGCTACAAAGGCAAAAGACTGTTTCTGACCATGCTCAGAGAAGAACAAAATACCGAGTTGCTGGACTCCCTGCGGCGCAGAAAGTCCGCCTACGGCAATGGTGAAGACAGGTTTCTGGTTTTTTTCAAGCTGGACAAAGAACTACCGTTGGTGGGAGTTGGAAGCTAGTTGCCATCTTTGGTGGTACCTGCTATAACCGTTAGTACGCTCTCCGGAAAAAAATAGGCCGTTCTTATTCCCCGCCTTAAACCAATTCGAGGAAACCTGGTCATGAAATCAGATATTATTCTGGTAACCGGCGCCACCGGCTATGTCGGTGGGCGTTTGATACCGGCCTTGCTCGATGCCGGTCATCGGGTGCGTGCCATGGGACGTAGCCTGGAAAAAATCGGCTGCCGCCCCTGGGCCGGGCACAGCCGGGTGGAATTGGTTCAAGGCGATGTTTTGGACCTCGAATCGCTCAAAAAAGCGGCTTCCGGTTGCCGGGCCGCCTACTATCTGGTTCACTCCATGATCGCGCAGAAGGATAAATTCGTTGAGGCTGATCGCCGGGCTGCGCAAAATATGGTAGAGGCGTCAAGCACTGAAGGATTGGAAAGAATCATTTACCTCGGCGGATTGGCAGAGGCCACTCAAGGTTCTCTAAGCAAGCATTTAAAATCACGCATTGAAGTGGCTGACATCCTTCAAAACGGGTCGGTTCCCACCACTGATTTGAGGACGCCGATGATCCTGGGATCAGGCAGTGCCTCTTTCGAGATTTTGCGCTATCTGGTTGAGCGTCTGCCCGCCATGACGACACCCCGCTGGGTGCGCTCATTGAACCAGCCCATCGCCATCCGAAACGTGATAACCTATCTTATCGGCTGTCTCGAGCATGATGAAACTATCGGTCAAACTTACGACATTGGCGGACCAGATATCTTAACCTATCGCGATCTACTGGATATTTATGCCGAGGAAGCTCATATTCCCAAACGTTTGATTATCCCGGTGCCCGTTCTCACGCCGACGTTAAGTGCGCTGTGGATTCATCTGATCAGTCCGGTTCCCACCTCGATCGCCCTGCCGCTGACCGAAGGCCTGACAAGTGATGCGGTCTGCACCGAAAATCGGATACAGGCCATCATACCCCAAAATCTGCTTAGCTGTCGGGAGGCGATCCGGCTGGCGCTGGAACGCCTCAAACAGGAACAGGTGGACACCTGCTGGATGGATGCGGGCGACTTACTTGAACCCGAGTGGGCCCATTGCGGCGATGCCGAGTGGGCCGGCGGAACCATTATGAATTGCGGGTATCGAGCCCGGATAAAGGCAACAGTGGACGACGTCTGGCAACCTGTAAGTCGGATCGGAGGCAAGACAGGCTGGTATTTCGGGAATTTTCTCTGGCGCTTGCGAGGCATTATGGATCGGCTGGTGGGAGGGGTCGGCTTGAGACGGGGGCGGCGGCATCCAACTAAAATTGGTGTCGGCGATGCCCTGGACTTTTGGCGGGTGTTAGAGGTAAGCGCACCTCAGCGATTGCTGCTGGTGGCTGAGATGAAAACACCCGGTGAGGCCCTGCTTGAATTTCAAATAACACCCCTGGCAAACGATCAGGTGGAACTTCAGATGCTCTCCCGATTTTTACCCAAAGGGTTGTTCGGGATTTTGTACTGGTATGTATTGTATCCTTTTCATCAATGGATATTCTACGGCATGCTTAAGGCGATTGCCAAATCCATTCACAAGCCCATCACATCCGACCCGGAGCGATTCACCCCCAAACTCCACACGAGCTGTGCCCTGCCGCAGAAGTAGCCTTGAATGCTCCCATACCTACTAGAGGATAGGCTTAATGATAAAATTCGATTAAGAAGGTGAGAAGATAAGATTCCTTGATAGACCCTTCTATCTGACCTTCTGCTCTTCCTATTCTCATACCTTCTTTTAGCTAAACTATTTGAGGGGTCGGGGAGTTTTTCCCCCAATGCGTTTAGAGTGAACCGTAAGCTTCACACTGATTGTCAGCGGTCCGCCAGGGGAATAGCCCGTGCAAGCCGTAACAAATGAGTACCGTACTTCGTACCCGCCCCCTATCCTTTGCGATAAGCCCATACCGGCAGTGACGATCATCGCCGCCGTGGAATTATGTCTTTTGGGGCTGGTTCAGATCTAATCGCAGTCCCGCCGGCGGCGGGACCGTATGAAAGTTCCCCGATAATATTGCTACGGCTTGCACGGGCTATTCCCCTGGCGGGCCGGGCACAGATCGAAAAACTCCCCGACCCCTTATGTATTGAGCTTATTCCGATCAGCGGTCCTCTTTTCTATAAGCTATGACCTGGATTTTGCACGAGTCGGGTATGGGTTCCAGGCGATGAGATTAAATTGACTTGTCTAATCCCCGGCAATGCGATAAAAGAAATCCCAAGTTAATAGGCGGCTTAAGACCTGAAATGATCTGAGTTGTTTGCTATTCAAAATTATTATTTTATTGCTTTGACACAGGAGATTGTCATGAAAAAATTAAGCCTGTTGCTTAGTGTGGTAGTTTTTCTTCTCCAGGCCGAAAATTTAATAGCTGCTGACATACCGATCAGCGAAGTGTCTGCCGAATGTATTGATTGCCATGCCGCGGTTCATCCCGGAATTGTTAAGGACTGGCAAAACAGCCGCCATGCCATAATCACTCCCAAAGATGCCATGGCTGTTGAGGGCACGGCGCTCAAAGTTTCAAGTAAGAATGTGCCCGAGAACTTACGAGGCACAGTGGTCGGCTGTGCCGAGTGTCACCTGCTGCGACCCGGGGCCCATGCCGATACCTTTGAACACAACGGCTATGAAATTCATACGGTTGTCAGCCCAAAAGACTGCAGCACCTGTCATTCCCAGGAAGCAGAGCAATATTCCCAAAACCTGATGTCCCACGCCTATGGCAACCTGGCCGAAAACAAGCTTTACCAGAAACTGCAACGCAGTATTATCGGCACCAAAAAAAGAAACCAGGGCCGCATAACCTATGGACCGGCCGATGATGCCACTAAAGCCGAGGCCTGCTATTATTGTCACGGAACCAAACTAAAAGTCGTCGGTAAAGAAATCCGGGATACCGAAGCCGCCGGTGAACTGGAATTTCCAGTGATAGAAGGCTGGCCCAATCAGGGTGTGGGCCGGATCAATCTTGACGGCAGCTTGGGTTCCTGCTCCGCCTGCCATACGCGACACGCATTTTCCATTGAGATGGCACGTAAACCATACACCTGCAAGGAATGCCATGTCGGGCCTGATGTACCGGCTTTTAAGGTGTATGCGGCCAGCAAACACGGTAATATTTTCTCGGCCATGCACAAATCCTGGAATTTTAACGCCGTTCCCTGGACCATCGGCAAGGATTTTACCGCTCCAACCTGTGCCGCCTGTCACGTCAGCCTGCTGGTTAACGGGGATGATGAGGTGGTATCCGAAAGAACCCACCAGATGAACAACCGCCTGCCCTGGCGCATATTCGGTCTGGTCTATGCCCACCCCCATCCGCAAAGCCCGGATACGACGATTATCCGCAACAAGGATGGTCAGCCGCTGCCGACCAGCCTGGATGGCACTTTTGCCAGTGAATTCCTTATCGACACCAAAGAGCAGGACATCCGCCGCAAGGCCATGCAGGCCGCCTGTTTAAATTGTCATGACACCTCATGGGTAAGAGGACACTGGCAGCGCTTTGAAAACACCATCCAGGAAACCAACAGGGATATTCTCATCACAACCGCTATCATGGAAGATGTCTGGCAGGGCGGATATGCGGATATGAAAACCAGCCCCTTTGACGAAGCGATCGAAAAAAGATGGACGGACAACTGGCAGTTCTATGCCAACGGGATACGGTTTGCGTCGTCCATGGCGGGCGGTGGTGACTACGGTGTGTACGCCGACGGTCGCTATCAACTCACCCAGACGCTGCTGGAAATGAATGACTGGTTGAACCTGCACCAGAAATTAGGCCCTTCCGGCCAAAAATAGATATAGCCAGTTTCATCCGGGTTTATGACAATTGCTGTAAATCCTGGAGGTAGAGTATGCCAATTCAGCCGACGCGCATCCAACCGCTGAACGAAGCTGAGATCCTCAAGAAAGATTATGTTCTTTACTGGATGCAGCAATCCCAGCGGGCAGAGTACAATCATGCCCTCGAATTTGCCGTTTCGCAGGCCAACAAACTGGACAGCATGCTGCTGGTGGCCTTTGGCCTGTTGGACGATTATCCGGAGGCCAACCTGCGCCACTACACCTTTATGCTGGAAGGTTTAAAGGAAACCCGGGCAACCCTGGCATCACGGGGAATTAAAATGGTGCTGCGCCGGGGGCATCCGCTGGAGGTGGCCTTGAAATTAGGCCAGCGGGCGTCCATGATCGTCTGCGATCGCGGATATCTGAAACACCAGAGAGACTGGCGCATGCAGGTGGCACATCTGGCCCCTTGCCCCGTCGTGCAGGTGGAAAGCGATGTGGTGGTGCCCCTGGAGGTGGTCTCCGAAAAAGCCGAGTATGCCGCGCGTACGATTCGCCCCAAAATCCACCGAAACCTCGAAACCTATCTTGTCGGCCTCAAGCGGACCGAAGCCAAGCATCAATCCCTGGGTTTGAAGATTAAAGAAATAGATTTAGAGGATACCGAGGGGTTACTTCGGAAACTAAAGCTTGACCACAGTGTACCGCCGGTGTCCGATTTGTTCAAAGGCGGGACCTCACAGGCCGTAAAGCGCTTTGATGGGTTTGTTCGCCACCGGCTTAAATATTATGATCAGCACAGCAATCAGCCCCAGACGAACGATGTTTCCCACATGAGCCCCTATCTGCATTTCGGTCAGATCTCACCCCTTTACCTGGCGTTAAAAATAAGCCGTGCCCCTGATTCACTCAAGGCATCCAAGGACGCCTATCTCGAGGAGCTGGTTGTGCGGCGTGAACTGGCGATGAACTTTGCCTTCTACACAGCCGATTATGACGCCTACTCTTGTATTCCGGGCTGGGCCCAAAAATCCCTGGCCGAGCATGAGCATGACAAACGTGATTACGTATACAGCCGCCGTCAACTCGAAAACGCCGGCACCCACGATCCTTACTGGAATGCCAGCATGTTGGAGATGAGACACACCGGCTTCATGCACAATTACATGCGCATGTACTGGGGCAAGAAAATCCTGGAATGGTCGGTAACGCCCCAAAAGGCATTCCGCACGACCCTGGCCATCAACAATAAATACTTTCTGGACGGACGGGATCCCAATTCATACACGGGCGTGGCCTGGATTTACGGGGTGCATGATCGCGCCTGGGCCGAGCGGCCGATATTCGGCAAGACCCGCTATATGGCTGCTTCCGGTCTGGAGAGAAAATGTGATATCGCTGCCTATGTTAAGAAGGTGGACGATCTGGTAAAAAGGATGAGTTAACCATGGAGCAGCCCAAAACATTGCGGCTGATCCTCGGTGATCAGCTGGACGAATTACACTCCTGGTTCAAGACACCGGAAAAAAACGTGACCTTTGTGATGATGGAGATCCGGCAGGAAACCGATTACGTCAAGCACCACATTCAAAAGGTGGCCGCGTTTTTTGCGGCCATGCGCGCTTTTAGCGCCAGACTCAGTGAATTGGGCCATAGGGTCATCTATCTCCGTCTGGATGATCGGCAAAATTTGCAAACCATTCCCGCCAATCTCCAACATTTGGTGGCGACTAAAAAATTTGACCGGGTGGAATATCTTTTGCCTGATGAATACCGGTTGGATGAACAGCTCAAAAATCTGGCCAAGAAACTGCAGGTGGATGTGACTGCGCTGGATACCGAGCACTTCATGACCGAACGGCTGGCCCTCAAAGATTTTTTTGCCGGCAAAAAGCGCTATCTGATGGAATCCTTTTACCGTTCGATGCGCAAACGGTATGACATATTGATGGAAAAGGATAAGCCTTTCGGCGGACAGTGGAACTATGACCAGCAAAACCGGCAGGCCTATGATCGTCAGGTAGCGATTCCCAGGCCGCTGCTTTTTAATAACGATGTCAGCGATATTTACCGGATCATTCAAAAAACGGGGGTGCAGACCTTCGGCGAGATTGAGCCGTCCAAGTTGATTTGGCCCACGACCAGGGCCCAGTCCCTGATGTTACTGAATGCGTTCGTAAAAAGCGGACTGCCCGCCTTCGGCACCTATCAGGATGCCATGACCGCAGATAATTGGTCTATGTTTCATTCCCGGCTGTCTTTCGCGTTGAACACCAAAATGCTGCGTCCACAGGAGGTCATCCAAGTCGCCTTAAAAGCCTGGGAGCAAAAAAAGTCCCCAATCGAAATCCAGCAGATTGAGGGTTTTGTGCGTCAGATACTGGGCTGGCGCGAATACATGCGCGGAATTTACTGGGCCCTGATGCCGGATCTGGAATCCATGAATTATTTTAATCACGATAGGGCCTTGCCCGATTTTTACTGGACCGGCGAAACGCACATGAGGTGTTTGCGTCTGGCCGTCGGCCAGTCTTTGAGGTATGCCTATGCCCATCACATCCAGCGCCTGATGGTCACCGGAAATTTTGCACTTTTGGCCGGCGTGCATCCGGCTGCAGTGGATGAGTGGTATCTGGGGATTTATATCGATGCGATTCAATGGGTGGAACTGCCGAATACCCGGGCTATGAGTCAGTTTGCCGACGGCGGCCTGGTGGCAACCAAACCCTATATATCGTCTGCCAAATATATCCGATCCATGAGCGATTATTGTGAAACCTGTGATTATGATTGGAAAAAACGTCACGGGGACATGGCCTGTCCGTTTAATAGCCTTTATTGGGATTTTTATTCCCGGCATCACCGGCGCCTCGGAAAAAATGCCCGGGTGGCCATGATGTATCGGGTATGGGATCGGATGGATAAGGATGAAAAGAAACGGGTAATAGCGCAGGCCAATACCTACCTGAAAGATCTGAACCGCCTGTAGTATCGCAATGCCAATAGAGATTAGAAGCTGTTTCAAAATTGTAGATTACGTTCAAGTGCCCCGCAGAGCGGAATTACATGTCTAATCTAAAATAATTAAGGTATGCATCAAGGCGTCGATGAGGTTTAAAAGCGGAGCCCCGCCGACGGCGGGATGAGCCGTACATTTTAAACCGAATCGCAACGCAGCCATTGGACGTAAGATGCATTTTTGAAACAGCTTCTAGATTCCCTCGTGAACCATTCCGATGAAATCCCTGACGGTATTTAAATATTCGGCTCCGCCCACCCTGGCCGAATTGTTATGTCCTCCGCCCAGGATTAATTTTAACCTTTTGGGGGCAGGTGCTCTTTCGTATAGTCGGCGGCTCATTTCAAAAGGAACAACCCTATCTTCTGTGCCATGCAGTATCAGAACCGGCATTTTCAACCGGTTTATCTTGTTGATCGAATCAAAGCGCTGATGGGTAATTAAATCGATAGGCAACAAACGATATAGTTTGTTCCGCCGCCCCATATCAGGGATTGATGTAAAAGACGCCTCCGCGATCAAGCCTCCGGCCTCGGGGTGCGATACTGCCAGATTGATGGCCACCGCGCCGCCCAAAGAATGCCCGTAAATGAAAATATCCCCGGGCTTTACTCCTTTTTTTGTGGAAAGGTAATCCCAGGCCGCTTCGGCATCCGCATAGACCTGGGCCTCGGTTGGAAAACGTCCCTCGCTTTGGCCATAGCCCCGGTATGAAATCAACAGAACCGAGAATCCCAGGTCTTTAAACCGCCGGGCATGATTGACATTGGCACCGATATTAAAGGCACTGCCGTGCAGATAGATCAGATAACGACCGGTTGGATGATCGGTCGGAATCCACCAGCAATGCATGCGCTCGATGCCACCACCATTATTTGAAGATACCGGCAAATATATGTCTTCGAATGTTAAATGATGATCAGCCGGCGTCTGGGAGATCTCCCGCTGGGGCCTAAAGATAAAATACTTCTGATTTATCCACATATATACGCAGCCGGATACATAGGCAATGACGGCCAATCCGATCAGTCCGGTAGAGAACCATAAATATTTTTTGTGTCTACGCCTTGAATTCATTGTCGTTTGGTCCGGATCAGGTATGCAACCAGATCATCTGCAATCCTGGAAGTTGCCTGAACAATCCCACGCGCCATACTGGCATCGATTATCTGCCCTCTGGTCATGACCCCAACCGCATAGATGGCGTTGGATCGGATCACTTTTTGGTCGGGTCCCATATGGATAATATGGTGACTTTCGGGATCTATCCAGATACTTCCGGTTTTATAGGTTTCGCCTGCGGTTTCCAGACCGGGAATGATGTCATCGTTTGAATGGACAGTGCGGTCAATCGGCCGGAATTCCTCGATTTTAGCAGTACCGGATTGGAGTAAATTTCTTGCCAATGCTGAAGGATTAGTCTCCAGTGACTTTGCCTGCCCGCGGGCATTAACCACATAGCGGTAGACATCTTTTTTTAAGTTTCCAAACTCATCTCTGTAGATGAATTCATAGGAATCATCGCCCTCATCCCTGATAAGGCGATAGTCCTGGCCCAGTTTAAACACCTCAACAATTCCGGCTTTCATAAGGGCCAGTAATTTTTCAGCGTTGACGGCCGGCTGGGTCGCGGCATGGGTGAAAAAAACAGACGTATAATTTTTATCAAAACGCTTTCTATCTTCAAGTGTCAGATTCAGGTAGATATCTCTGACCATATCGAAACTCTGGTACAGGATGGTTTGCCAGATGAGTTCCCCGTGGGGACCATCCCCATTGACGGCATCATTTAAATACCCTTGCAAGAGGTCTGCCGGCCGGCCTGCTGGATTGACAATTTCTTCCCATTTTACCCTTTTACGGTAAGCAGCTTCCAGTTCAGAGTCAAGCAATTCGAAAATTGCATCCAGGGCTAAATTTCCCGGATTGTCAGACAGTAAGCGATCCAGATTTTCACGAGTCAAAAACCTGTTTTGATAGTTGCCCATTTTGCCCCTGACCTTTGGCAGCAGCCCCCGCCTGGAGTAAAGGTAAAAGGTTCTCGATTTTTTGGGCGCTTTATACGCCAGCTGGCCGTCTGGCGTGCGCACAAAATTCTCCTGCGAGGTGAGCGTCAACAGGGTTTCGATGGCACTCAGACTTGTGCCGATGACGGCCACCTTTGCTCGTCGTGGAATGCTGCGGCGCAACTTATCGGCTGGCCAGGGCGAGCTGAAATAGTGATCCTGGTCATTTTTTTCAAACCAGTGACCGGTCGCGAGTAAAACACGGTCGGCTTCCTTTGAGAAATTATTGTTAGAACGAAGATCTCTTATGCGAAGAATGATCTTGCCGCCGTTCTGTTTGAGATCAACCACTTCCGATCGCGGATAGAGATTCACTTCAAGGCCCGCCTGCTGAGCTGATTGAACGGCTTCCTGAAATTTTGTCTTCAAATACTCACCCATGATGGCGCGGGGATAGTGGTGACATCTGTCCATGGAATTATCCGCTCCGGCCGATGGGTCCCGAAACCAGGAAAAACGGTTTTGAAGGTCATCTGAATTGCTTGCTACCCAGTCCTGAAAATCGCCGGGTTTACCACATATAATCCCCATGTCGGACGCACACATGTTCGTGATATGAAACGGCAGCGCAAATTTGCTGCTGTGGGGAAAGCCGGGACCGAACTGATCCTGTTTTTCATAAACTTGAACTCCAATCTTCGACGGGTCCAGTTGCCCGTTTACCGCTTTTGCCTGCGCCCTGTTAACAAACTGACTTAGCATCGCAGTAGCGGTTAACCCACCACCGATGATTGCGAAATTGAAGCCCCTGATATCCAACAATTATGAATCCTCTTGTGTTTTATGGTTAGAATGACGTTAACCCGATAGCCAATCTATTTTGAGATCAAAGGTTACAGATATACAATAAATCTATAAAGTTCAAATAGTAATAGCCTTTCCCACAAATTAAGGGTTTTTACCTATCATTATGCTTACCATTAATTCACATTGATTTTCGAAATCGAATGCAAATATTACTGGTTAATGATTTAATTTACACTTGAATTATAATCTCAATCTAATGGTCGCGTGGACCTTAAAAGTGGAGCGAATATAACGCCTACCGGTCGAAGTGGCTAAACCAGAAAATGAGGTAGTCCATGAAACTCAAATCACTCATGTTTCCAGTCCTATTTTTCCTGATAGTTTTAACGTCTGCACCAGTGAATGCTGCAGAAGTAGAGGGGATCTACTATGAGGACAGCTATGTTGCTGGAAATATCAAATTGAGATTAACCGGCGCGGGACTGTTGCGGTATTGGGGATTCAAAGCATACACGGGCGCGCTTTATCTGGAGGATGGAGTATCCATCAGTGATGTCCTGGCAGATAGGGCCAAACGCATAGAACTCGAATATTTCCGGTCGATAAAAGGAAAGGACTTCGGTCCGGCGACTGATAAAAGTATTGCCAAAAATGTCGACGCAGATACGTTTAACCGGTTAGGGCCTAAAATTGAATACCACAATTCTCTTTACGTGGACGTTAAACCGGGTGATCGTTACTCGTTGACATATATCCCGGGTAAAGGAACCGAATTAGCCCTGAACGGCGAACCCAGGGGCTTGATTGAGGGGGCAGAATTTGCCGCTGCTGTTTTTTCTATATGGATAGGTCCTGAACCAATCAGTAGCTCATTTAAGGACCAGATTTTAGGGGATAGCTGATTGCTGAAGTATTATAAAGGATATCATCGTGCGTTATTTAGCGGCCATTTTATTTTCAACCGTCTTACTGATAGTCAGCGGGTGCCAAACAGTGAAACCGATCCACACCGTCGATAGAGTTGACTTGAATCGTTTTATGGGCGACTGGTACGTCATTGCCAGTATTCCGACATTTATCGAAAAGGACGCATTCAATGCCATTGAATCCTACAGACTGGATGATGACGGAACCGTGGCGACTACCTTTAAGTTCAATAAAGGCAGTTTTGATGGACCACTGAAAGAGTATCATCCGCGTGGGTATGTCCGGGATATAGGCTCCAATGCCGTCTGGGGCATGCAGTTTATCTGGCCATTCAAGGCCGAATACAGAATCATTTTTCTATCAGAGGACTACTCTCAAACTGTGATCGGTCGCACCAAAAGAGATTACGTTTGGATTATGGCGAGAAAGAAAACGATTCCGGCTGATGAATACGAGGCGATATTAAAATTTCTCCAGGAACAGGACTACCATATAAAGGACATTATAAAAGTTCCCCATGAACCATGAGCGGTTCATTGAACAGGGCCTTTCCTGGTTGTCAACACAGTCTATGGTTTTGGAGTATTGGAAAACAGTGGTGAAATAGGCGTATGGTTTCTTAAGTTCAAACCACATAAACTTTTAACTGAATTTGAGGTGACAAAATGAAAGCACTTGATTGCAAACTGGAACGAGTATCAAATGCCATGGTGGGTGCCATTCTGATCTTCATCGGCCTGATTTTTACCTTGTTGGGAGTAACCGTTATCCCGCTGATTGGATTGCTGATCGCCATACCTGCTTTTGTCATGGGTGGTATTTTTGTGCTGGCCCCGCGCAGCAAAGCTTGCGCCTTGATGACTCAAAAGGTTCGTGGGGCAGCAAAGAGCTAATATAGCACTCTCAATACTTCGGACGAAAGAGATTTTAAACTCTACACTATTTATACACCATCGGAGTATGCGGACGGTACTGTCCATCAGACAAAAGCCGATGCGGACGAGCACTGATTGCAGATAGAGTTCGGATTACCTGGATCCGAAAACATAAAAAAGCGTGGGTTGCTGTTACGATTGCACGCTTTTCCTATATTCACCCGTTGATAGCAAAAACATGTTCATCTGCATGCATTATATCGGGTTTGATCAAAAAATATAGAAGGAATAAAATGAATAAAAGAGATTTAAAAACAATTCATAACAAATTAAACAGATGGCTTGAGGATCTATCCAGCGACGCTGACTGCAATCTCGATGGATTGAAGGTTTCAGAGGAGCCGTTACCGGACATCGTGGATCGGGCGTCGACCAGCATCGAGCGGACGTTGTCCCACAGTTTTTGTGATCGGGAGAACGTGTTGATAAAAAAAATTAATCGCGCCTTGAACGATATCGCAGACGGCGTCTACGGAGTTTGTAATCTGTGTGGTGAGGACATAGCGATTAAGCGCTTGAAAGCCAGTCCTGTGACACGCTACTGCATCACCTGCAAAACGGAACTTGAAACCAGGAAACGGCTGACGGAAGCCTAAGGCATTGCACCATGTTGGCCGTCACGGTGTTCCGATCACCGGGCTATAGCAGCCATTTTGCAATCAGAAAACTCAGGCCGGCAACAAGCATACAAAGACAAGTCCCCCAAAGCATATCAATCACAACAATTTTTAACGGCCAGTCTTTGATCGTTGCCATATTGGTTAAATCGTAGGTTGCATAAGTGAAAAAACCAAAAAGACCACCCAGCAGGGCCGCATCGCGCAAGTTATCGCTCGCTAATGCCGGCCGAACAGCAAAAAAGATAATACCAGCGATATAAATCAGATAAAAAGTGATAGCCGCTGCCCAGTTTACATCGGTACTTAAAATAAAGCTCAAATTTCGGCGGTAGAATCCCCTGGCGATAACTCCCAGCCAGATGATATCGATCATAAAGAATATAGGCACTGTGAGCACATATAGCTTCAAATAATAGGATATATTCATCAAAACATGCTCCTATTTACAACTTGGTTAAACCGGAATAATAACAGTCGGCTTATCAGTGCATTTAATTACACGTTCGGCGACACTACCGAAATCGAAATGAGACTCGCTGCCCCGGCTGGCCAGGATGATGATGTCAATGTCTTCCTCCTTGATCAGTTTGAGGATTTCTTTGGCCGGGTCTCCAACGCTGATGTGGCGTATGTAGAGGGGGCAGGCGTTTAAAAATTTTTCGCAGATTTCGTCCAGGCGAGAGTTGGCAAACCCATTTTCCCATTCTTTCATCTTTTCGAAATCCTCCGGGTCATATTGACCGTAGGAGGCACCGAACGCGGGGTAGTCCTTTAATACATACAGGATATGTATTTCGGCCTGATATTTCTCGGCCAGTGACGTGACCAAAGGGAGGGCTTGACCGGCATTTTCAGAAAAATCGGTGGGCCATAAAATTCTTTTGATATCCATAGTTTTTTCTCCTCTTTGTGATCCTGAGATGGACTTATACCAGTGTGGCTGCAATGTTGTGCAAGCAAGTTAGCATTTGAGCAAAAAAAGTAAAGGGACTAACGCTGCCAACTTTGCAGCCTTTATATCATGTTCGTTTCCAAAGGCAAGCCGCGGTTTCAGGGCCAATTGCCCGATGGGCCGCTGCGGCCTGCTTTATCAAATATCGCCGACAATTCCAATAGTACATTTACAGTAGCCCTTTATTCTTTAGGGCATGTATTGCCAGAAACGTATTCCATTCAGGCTCAGAAAGGCTCCACGAGCCGTCGCTGTTTTGATTTTCGAATAACCGCTTGAAAGCTTTTTCCAGTAGGGTATCCGCTTGAGCTAAATCCAAATGTGCCAGCGCATTTAGGGTCTGGTAAAATGGCAGCTCATTTTGCCAATCACCACGGTTTGTCTGCAAGTTCGCAAGATGTTCAACAGCCAATCTTGTGGCCTTGTCTTCGGAAAACACGGGATGTACCACTAAAGCGCGGAAAATATTATGGGAAGTAGCGCTATCAAACCATTGGCCTTTGTTCTGTATCCCCCGTGCACTCAACCACCGGTAAAGGGCTGATACATCTGGATCCCTTTCAGCGCCAAAGATGGTAGTCAAAAACAGGACGGCAGCAATCATCCACATATCCTGGCGACCAGCGGCAAAAGGCAAACCTTTCAGGCTGTCAGCTGTCAGATCACCCTCACAGGCAACAATGATTTTATTGCTCCGCAAATTAATTTTGTCTAAAAGCCATTTGAGCGCGGCCCTTATGCCGGCCGAGGATTCGCGAATTGTGAGGTGTAGTCCAAACAGGTGACGAATGGTGGTTAACGGTGAATGACGCCATGACCCATCGGGCAACTGATCCGCCCAGAGCGCCGCAGTCGTCTCCTGAAAGTCTATTTTCCGCCGCGGCGTATCGGTCTCTCCGAGCCATTTTTGGCGAGCATACAGGCCTGCCGGCGTCTTGCTGAATCGAAATACCTGATAGGGATCGTATCGGAGTTTCATTTAAATAGGAATAAATTGTTTTGGTAGTTAT
>Ga0265303_10000060_pt1 | contig 44440 bp, 35 predicted proteins | sample Helome_2_FD_192494 | JGI IMG/M metagenome (GOLD analysis project Ga0265303, IMG submission 192494) | Marine sediment microbial communities from subtidal zone of North Sea - Hel_20160317 (Illumina Assembly) | ecosystem: Environmental > Aquatic > Marine > Subtidal zone > Sediment ... | reverse complement strand
GCTCCGCCAGACCAGGCGATCGAGACAAGCGCCTGAGACGTCTCCGGGACCTATAGGCGCCAGCCATTCCCCATGTCCCCTGCGCGGGCCGATACCCGCAGCTATCCCAAGGAACAAGGGACAGTGACCTTAACTCTGCAGAAACCTGACGAAGTCGCGAGGTTATGGTCACTGTCCCCGTGATCTCCCGTAATCTAGACGGTAATGGTCTGCTGGTCCGTTGCGTTGATTGGCTCGGCGCCGTCGGGCGTGATCAAGATCAGGTCTTCCAGGTGGGCTGAGCCGCCAACGCCGGTCTCCAGTAGCGGGCAGTCGATACTCAACACCATGCCCGGCTCCAGCACAATGTCTTCACGCGGCGGTAGCCCGGTGAGGCCGACGTGATCGGTGTGATACAGGCCTACGCTGTGGGGATTGAAAGGCACGAGGTAGCGCTTGCCGGATTGGCGCAGCGATTCCTGGCCCATGGCGGAAATCTCCGAGAACCGGAGTCCTGGGCGCAGCTTCTCCTGCACCTGGTCCCAGGCATTCCCGATGGCCTGAGTCGCGGTCACCATTGACTTGGCGGGCTCGCCCACAAACACCGTGCGGCCGTAGTCGCCGTGGTAGCCCTGGTATTCGCTGACGCAGTCAATCAGCACAGCCTGACCTTCCTCGAAGTTGTTGTCATAGAGCTCGTCGCTCACGCGGTCCACCACCATGAACACCCCGCGATGGCCACGCCGCGCGGCCGCGGCAAAGAATTCGGCGCGCAGGTCCCGATAGCTGCCTCCGGCGCGAATGGTTTGCAGCGACTCCAGCGCCGCGTCGACATTCGCCTGAGCGGCCTGTCGCATGAGCTGGATTTCAATGGCCGATTTCACCGGCCGGATGCGGCGCAGCGCATCGTCTGCGCCTGTCGTTGTCGCCTTGGGCGCCACGCTGGCGACCATGGCTTCTGCACGGCGATGGTCTACGGCGATGCGGGCCTGCAAGAGCCCCATGTCTTTTAGCGCCCTCGCGAGGGCCAGCTCCATGGTGGCGTACTCACCCTCGCGGCTTACCGCGGTTTGGGTCGCGACCACACGGGTGGTCTCGATGGCGTCAACCGGCGCCTCTTCCCGATCCCTGAACAGCGTCAGGGGCGTGGCCGCGCGCGAGTCTTCGTGAATGTCGCGTGCGGGCGCGGTATACAAGTACACCGGGATGTCGCTGTCCTTCAGCGTGTCCGCCATGGTGTAGTAATAAGAAAAGGCCGCCGACACTATTGCCAGGCGGTCGCGCTCGCCGCGCTTCACGATCGCAAAGGCCGACGGCGGGCGGCCCATGCGAGAAATCACCGGTCGCACGCCCATGGCGTGCTGGAAATTCACTCCGTCGCCGAGCACCAGTGCATCCAGCTCAAGCTGCGCCAGTATCTTGTCGGCCTGCGCAAAGTTCATGCGCGGTCCGGTTAGCGGCGGGTGCAGGTTGACGCCCGCGGCGATGGATTTATCGCCTGCGGCAAGTTGGGTGGGAGCGGAGGCGAACAAACCCGCGGCCGAAATAAACCTTAGAGCGTTACGGCGGTTCATGGCGTTGCCTTTGTCGAGGAGGTAACCAGCTTACTCCGTTTCCTCCGCAAATCGAAAGCAGACCGACGGTTCAATATGCGCTCTGGTCAAGGTCTGCAAAATACAGCGCGGCCCGCGCTCGCAGTGCCTGAAGACGTCAGAACTCGGCCAGAAGTCGACCGAAACCCCGGATCTGATCCTCAATGCCATTGCGTCTCAACGCGTGCCAATAGGTCGCCGTGTTGATCGCGATAACCGGCTTGTCCAACCAGCCTTCCGCTTCTGCGGCCAGGCGCGCCATCGAGAGATTCGTGCCCACCTGGAGCAGGGCATCCACATCATCGCCGTCCAGTTCTCGCAGGCATTCACGCAGCCGGGATTCCGGTACCTCCGCAATGGCAGTCCAGCTGGGGCAGCGCAGACAGTCGTCGCGGACTACCTGGAAGCCGGATTCCTCAAGAAAGCGACGTACTTCGGCATTGGCGGCGGGGAAGTAGGGCGACAGGAATGCCACACGCGAAACCCCGCCATAGGCATTCAGCGCGTCCCTGACGGAATGAGCCCCGATACTGACGCCCACACCGGCATGGTCGGTGACGCGTTGTTCGAAGGCATCGGCGCCTTCCGTGCCACCATAGAAAGTGATCGCAGACATGCCCATGACGAGATAGTCAGGCGAACACGTCATGACGCTGTCGACCGCATTAAGGACGTTGTCGGCGATTACCTGCGTGCCAGCCAGGAATGTATCGTTGCTCACAGCCTGCGCGTTGGGCGTGTAAATCCGGCTGTAGTGGTTAGTGACACCCAGGGGCCGCATGTCATCGTAATCCGGCTGAACCACCGTATTGGTGGAAGGCCCCAGCACACCGAACTTTCGGCGCCAGCCAAGAACGTCAGTCATGGTCCAGCCTCCTGTATTTGTTGACGGGACAAGCTATTTGATTGCTGCGGCATCGCGCACGCTCTGCAGCATGGATTGGCGCAACATGAATTGCCGGCGTAATTCGGGATCAGCGGCAATGCGGCCCATTTCGGTTCGCCGTTGCTGCTCTGCCTTGGCAGAGCCCAGTTCCATATCCAGTTTGTTGCGGATGGTCTGTTGCTGGATGAACTCCCGGGTCACCGTACTTCGCTGCCTCTCAAAGTGGGCCAGCAGTTCCTCGCGTCGAGACGGCGACTCGATCGCAAGAATGAGTTTTTCGCTTAGATTGACAGCATCGTGGATGCCGCTGTTCATGCCGAAACCCCCGAGGGGATTGTTCAGGTGTGCGGCATCGCCAATGATAATGACGCGCCCGTGGACGAAGCGTTGGGCGACCCTCTGGTGCACACGGTAGACTGTCCGGTGCTCCGTTTTCACATCATCGCCGACGCCAATCAGGCGTTTAAAGACCGCGTTTTTTGTGTCGTCGGCGAGTAGTTCGGAGTCAGGCACGTCTTCGCTTGCGGGCACCAGGATGCGCCACACGGTCGGTACCCGCAGCAGCACGAGCCACTCGTTGGGGTCAGAAACATAATTGACATACTCGAGTGCCGGAAATTGCTCTTCGATAGGCCACTCTGTGCTCATGGTCAGAAACTTTTCGGGATAGGTAAAACCGTCGAATTCCGTGCCCAGCCATTTTCTTACCAGGCTATTGGCCCCATCGGCCCCGATCAGATAGTCTGCCCGAATGCTGTCGATCCGCACGGGTGTCTCGATGTGGATCGTGACGCCGCTCGCATCCTGGTCGAAGTGAACCAGCCGGTGCGAGAAAAGGACCTGCGCATTGGGCATCTCGGAAAGTGTGGTCGCCAGCTTCCGGGCGAGCTTGTACTGCTCGCACTGAAGGCGAAAAGGGTAGCGCGTCTGATCGCCGAGCTCACCAAGGTCGAAGTTGTAAAACCTGTCGCTCTGGCGATCACGATACTGGAAGATCGGGGCGATCAGGCCATCGGCAATGAGGGCATCGGTGATCCCCAGTTCGCCGAGCATTTCCAGGGTTGGCGGATGGAAGGTGGAGGCCCGCAGGTCCTGCGCACAATTCGGACCGGCTTCAATAAGAACAACGTCCAGACCCTCTCGGGCAAGCGCAACAGCGGCAACGCAGCCGACCGGCCCCGCGCCTGCTATCGCGACCTGTGTTCGCCCGGTCATCCTGGCCAAGAATAGGGTTTATCGTGGCGGCGCTCGATCAGCAATGCAGGTCGGGCCATTCGTTTATTTAATGACATGGACAGAGCCGATCGCTTACAAACTATCGTCAATAGGTCAGCTGACTCGCCACCGTTGGCGCCAGCGCTCGGCACGGAAGTGGTAAATATTGTCACGGTAAGTCTATATCAATGATTTCGAGGCGTTCAGTGATCGCCGGAGTGGCCGGAGCCGCTCTGGTTCCGCGAGGCGTGCGTGCCGCGGCCGCAGTCGAAAGGCCGGACGTGGTGGTCATCGGTGCCGGGCTCTCGGGTCTGTATGCAGCGATGCTGCTTGAGGACCTGGGTGCGAAGGTCACGGTTATCGAGGCCCGGAACCGGGTTGGGGGACGCCTTTACACTCGGTTTGACCTGCCAGGCCACCCGGAGGTCGGCGGCAACACGATTGCGCAGGGTTACGCGCGTGCGATTGACGTGGCCCGGCGTCTCGATGTCGCCTTAGTCGATTACGCGCCGCGGCTTTTCGGCGGGCCTGCTCCGGAGCTGGTTATCAACGGCGAGCTGATTCCGCAGGGGCAATGGGCAGAGTCCAAATACAATCCCCTGCCCAAAGCGCACCGGGAGTTGCTGCCCTGGCAGATAATGGCGGGCCGGCTGACAGGGCCTAACCCGCTCGAGTCTTCGTCGGATTGGCTGAGCCAGCGATACTCGGCCCTCGATGTGCCGCTCCACGATTATTTTCGCGCACAAAGATTGAGCGACGCAGAAATTCGCCTGGGCTATGACACCAATCCCTACTTTGGCGACTCGTCATGGGCGGTATCTGCGTTAATGTACCTCTTCAACCAACGGTGGATCACCGAACAGCGATCTTTCGGCCAGGCCGCCTATGCTATTGAGGGCGGCAACCAGAAACTGCCGCAGGCCATGGCCGCCAGCCTGAAAACCGAGGTGCGCCTCGGTCATGAAGTGACCGCAATAGAGTCTGCCCCGGGCCGGGCGCGGGTCCATCTGAAAGGCCGGCCAGCCATTGACGCCAACCAGGTAATTTCTTCCTTGCCGGTTTCCAAACTACGCGACGTCAGCGTCGTGCCGCGCCTCATCGGCGCGCAGGACAGGGCGGTCCGGACTCTGCGGTATATGCGCAATACGCTGATCTTCCTCGTGCCAAGAAGGGCTTTTTGGGACAACGACGGTCTGTCGCCGTCGATGTGGACGGACGGAATGCTCGGCGTCGTGGTGGCTCAGAAATTCGGAACTGACCCTGACGAAGTGACCGGGCTGGTGGTGAATGCACGGGGCTGGGCTGCCGACTATCTTGACCGTCTCGGTCCGGAGGCCGCCGGTGCCGCCGTTGTGAAAGAAATTGAAAGGCTGCGACCGGCGGCCACAGGAGCGCTCGAAGTGGGGGGCTTCCATTCCTGGTGGCTCGACCCTTTTGCCGCCGGTGACTGGGCAATTTATGGTCCCGGGCAAGTCACCGGATTCCTGGCCTCGGTTGCCGAGCCCCATGGTAGATTGCATTTCTGCGGTGAGCATGCGGGTACCTCGAACCGGGGTATGGAGGCAGCTCTGGAATCCGCGGAGCGGGCGGTCATCACCGTGGCCGAGCAACTCTAGTCAGCATCGCTGATGGGCAATCGAGGAGAGAAGAACAATGTTTGATTCACCGCTAAATCGTCGCACGGCCTTCAAGTTGCTCGGCGCGAGTGTCATGGCGGGTCTGGCCACGCCGGGTCGAGCCGCGAGCCACGCATCCTTCGATTTCGACAATCCTGCCGACAATCTGAGGGGATTCCTGAAACTGACATCCTCGCTCGCCGACGAGCCCATCGTGGGTTGGTATTCCGGCATGGTATTCGGCAACGTTCCCGGGGAAATTCTGCGGCCACTGTTCCGGCTCGAAGGTTTCGGTGTCGGCCAGACAACACGGCAGGACAATGGCACTTTCCAGTCTTCGTGGAAGGAAGTCGGGTATTACAAGGACGTGAAAACGGGGCAGATTCTCGAAGAATGGAAAAATCCTTACAACGATGAAGTCTGCGAGGTCATGCACATTCACAACGAGGCGGTGAATACAGTGCTGTCGACTCGCTTTCCGGAGGTGCCCCCATTATCGGAAACCGTGGATTTCGAGATGGAGTTCCCCAATTATTCAGGGTCCGGTAGCGAGTTCGTGCTGCCCTGGCAAGTGATGGATGGTCACATTACGCTGTGGAATGACTTCCGGGGCAAGATCAAGAATGTGCTCGACCCGAAAGTCTGGAAACGTGAATCAACTGGCGAGTACATCCGCATTACGGAGCTGTTCCAGTTCGTGGCGGACTACGAGCAGTTTATGGATCCAGACCTGGACCAGATCGACTATACCGGCGCCTGGAACCGCCTTGCGCCCTGGCTGCCCTGGATGCTGATGGGGCGCCACCCGGGTGAGCTGTTCTACCGTTGCACCACGGTGAAGGCGGCCAGGTTCGAAGATCTGCCTAAAGACATCCTTGCCTATACAGAGAAGCACTACCCTGACTATCTCGACTACAACACACCGTGGAAAATGCCCAACGAGTCGTCCTGGGAGGTCTATATGAAAGAGCGTGAGCCGGTGAAGTGATGACGAAACTTACGCGCCGCACATTTTTCAACGGTTTCAGCGCGATCGGGCTCGGAGCGCTCACGAGCAGGCTGGCTGCTGCGTCGGCTGCTGAAGTTGACTGGTTGCCGGGTACTCCGGCAAGCCGCTGGCGTCAGCTAATCCGCATGCAGATGAGTACGCGATCCGAAGACGTGCCGTGGTGGTACACGGGTCGAATCTATGCCCAGGTCGGGGACGAGGCCCCGCAGCACCTGCTCAATCTCGAAGGCACCGAGATTTACTGGACGCGTGAACTTCCAGACGGGTCCTTCGCGATCAGCGGTCGCACACTAACCTTTTTCCGGGACAAGGACTCTGGCGAGATGCTGCGCGATTTCGATAACCCCATTACCGGCAAGACGAACGCGGTGGGGGCGAATCGGCTTGGCGGCAAAGATGGCACCATCTATTCGTCAGCAGGCTGGCGATTCACCAATCCCGCCATGGGCGGCGACCAGGCCCAGCCATGGCAGTTCGAGTGGCATCGAGCTGAAGACCTGGCCTGGTTCACATCCAGCCGTTTCTCGCTCAGCCTGCCGCAGCCGTGGCTGGAGTCGATGACCGTCTTCTGTCAGCTGGACGCGCTGCTCGATCCAGGCATTGCCAGTCTGCCGGCGCACTTCACCTCGACCTACCTGTCCCCGTGGACGAGCTGGCTCGAAATGGGGGACCGTCCCGGTCATCTCGTGTGGCATTCGTCGGGCAAGAAGCTCGAATCGGTCGATCAGATCCCGCAGGAGTATCGGCAACGGGTGGACGATGAATATGGCGGCGTCCTGACGGCCCGCCCCGAGTCCTGGAGCTGACGTGAGCAGCCGGCGCGACATCCTGACAGGGATTGCCGGACTGGCCAGCTCGAGTAGCCTCGCTTCAGCCGCTGCGCCTCCTGTCGATCTCGATCTGGACGATCCGGCCGTCAACCTGCAGGCTTACGTCAAGCTGCGCGGCAGTCTGGACGGCGATCGCGCGTACGACATGGTGCTTGGCCGCGTCTTTGGTCTCGTTGAGGGTGAGCCTGCGCGCCCCCTGTTCAAGACGGCGGGTGCAGGCTGGGCCCGGTACGAACGCGTATCGGCTCTTGAGTATCGCGCGGTCACGCGCTACGTAGGGTTGCTGCTGGACTGGCAAACAGAGCAACCGCTGCAGCAATGGTCGAATCCCTATAACGACGAGGTCTGCGACATACCCGTCACGAATTACGGTCCATCGGACGTGCGCGTTTTAAGCGACCGGATGCTGCCGGCCTCGCTGGCGCTCGACGAGCTGCCAGGCAACGGGCGCCCGTGGTTCGTGATGGGCGACGTGGTACACATGGTGGACCAGATCGTGTCCGACACAGCCGATAGCCGGCTACAGCCCGACGCCGATCTCATGACGTATTCCGGCGGCCGGCAGCAACTGGCGGATCCCGGCCTGGCCAGCATCCCTTCGCAACTGAGCTTCACCGCCATCGAAGACTGGCGCGACTGGATGCTCATGGAGCAGGCAGGATCGCTCTGGTGGCACGTTTCAGGCGTCAAGCTGGATGGACCGGGCAGCTACCCGGCCTGGCTGCGGGCAGCCCTGGCGCAACAGGCTCCGGATTTCTTCGAAGAGGAGATGTAGTCGTGTCTCGGCTATTGTTGCTGATCACACTCCTGGTGAGTGCCGATGGCTGGGCGGGCTGGCGCTACATGAGCGTCGACGGTGCCGGCGGGGTGCCGTTGAGCGTCGTGACGGTCGGGCAACCAGAGCGGCCGGCTTTAGTGTTTATCCACGGCATCAGCCAGAGCCACTTCAGTTTCCGGAAACAACTCGACTCTGACCTGGCCGACGAGTTCTACCTGGTGGCCTTCGACCTCCGCGGGCATGGCGCTTCGGGCAAGCCCTGGGCAGCCGAGGCTTACACCCGGCCGGACGCTTGGGCGGGTGACATCGCCGCAGTGATTGAGGCGACGCAAGCCCGCGAGCCGATCCTGGTGGCCTGGTCTTATGGCACGCTGGTTGCGCTCGACTATATCCGGGTATTCGGGGTCGCCGGTATCGCGGGCCTGAATTTGACCGGCGCCCAAGGTGCGCTGCTCCCCTGGCGTCAGCCGGACACGGCTGACGACGCATTCGCGGCCGAGATAGGCGAGCTCCAGGAAATGCGGCTGAGTCCGAACCTCGTAGACAATGTGCTGGCGGCTCGCCGTGTCGCTGCCTTTCTGACCGCGGCACCGTTGCCGGAGGACGATCAGCAGTTATTTGCCTCCATCAGCCTGATGCTGCCCGCCTATGCGCGGCGGGCGATGCTTGCCAAGCGCATGGACAATACCGACCTACTGCCCAGGCTGACGTTGCCCACGCTGCTCTCGGCAGGCGATAAGGACAATCCCACACTGCGGGAGGATGCAGTGGAGATGGCCGCGACATACGACAACATCAACGTCTCTGTTTACCAGGACGCGGGACACACCGTATTCTACGAGCAGCCCGAGCGATTCAACGCCGAACTGCGCCAGTTTGCTCGCGGTGCCCTGGCGAGCCAGGTCAACCCTGGCAAGGACCGCTGATGGAATTTTTCGGCAGCATGCACCGCCCCTCCGAGGCGAATCCGGTACTTTCACGCCGCAAATTGCTGACGGCCTCGGTATCAACGACAGTGGCCGCGACGTCCCTGGCTGGCTACGCGGCGGTCGACAGCCCTGTGGCACGGACCGTGACGCGCGGGAACCGGATGGAGTCGCGATTCGTCTTCTATGCAGACCCGATAGAGCATCAGCGGCAGAGCTACCGCATTCTGCGCAATCTTCACGATGATGCGGACGTCCTCTTCTGGTATCACTTTACGATGTTCACCGTGGTTCCCGGTGGGCGCCCCGAGCCGGTCGTGCGCTGGGAGGGAATCGAGCTTTCCCATCACAGGAAGCTGGCCGACGGCGTATACCGGATCCACGGCCACAACCTGTCGTTTCCGCGGGATCTGCGCACCGGTCAATGGACCAATAGCGCCAGGAATCCGGTGACCGGTGCCGAGGTCGAGGTGCCGCCGATGGCGCTGACCGAAGATCCCGGCTATGTCTACACGCCAGAAGGCGTCATTCCGCTCGACAACCCCGACGCTGCGCCGCGTATCCGTATCGAGCAGTTCCTGATCGAGGACGACCTGGTCAAGATCGAGCAGGTCCGCTTGCCCCCTGCATCCTGGCCGGCCACCTTCGTAGAGACTTCGGCGAACTGGAGCAGCCGGGAGCTGTTCGAAGATACGGCGCTGCCGTCTTTGCCGGCCGGAACCGCCGGCGCGTATGTTTTCCCGTGGCCGGCATGGATGCAGATGGAGGACCAGCCCGGGCACATGTTTGCCAACTGGAGCGGCCGCAAGCTGACCTCAGTCAGCGAATTGCCCGAAGAATTCTTGCGGCGCGCGCAGCCCGATCATGCCGAACTGCTGGGGGTAAATATGGCCGTGTTCAATCAGCCCTTGCCCGAGCCGCTGGCGTCGCGCTACCGCGGTTAACCGGGCTGGTATCAAGGGCATGCATACCTTCGCCCGCCAACACTATTGGCGCGTATGGCTTTGATTTTCGATACTTGAATCAATAATTTGCAAAAGTTGAAGGTGCGTTGGCCGGCTGCTCGTTGACAGAAACGGGCGCCCGGTGTGGGGAAGGAAGGCTCATGCCGAGTTCGAGGCTTGGCCGTCCCACGACCGCACTAAGGATTACTGGGTCGGTTTCGATGGCCAGGCAACTGGGTTAAGTATGTTATAAGCCGATGGCAGGACGGTGAATTCTTGTCTCGACAGGGGGATGTCCATGAAATACGTCAAAGGTGTCGTCGGGATGGTCGCGGCCATGGGTGCGGGGCTCGCAGCAGCTCAGGACTCAAGGCAAGAAGTGATGGAAGACGTCACGGTGACCGCCCGCCGGACGGAAGAGCAGCTGCAGGAAGTCCCGCTGTCGGTGTCGGCCTTCACTGCGAATCAGATGGTGCGCCGGAACATGCAGGAACTGGAAGATGTGGCCCTGGCCACGCCGGGATTTGCATACGAGGACTACGGCGGTGGCTACGGTGTGCCGATCATCCGTGGCGGCAGTCAGCTCCGCATCCAGGACCTGGACCAGACCACCTCCGTGTACCTCGACGGGATCTATCTGCCTCGTCAATACACGGTGGACTTTGGAACCGTCGGCTTTGAACGCATCGAAATCGTCAAGGGCCCGCAGAGTGCGCTTTATGGCCGCAACGCGTTCCTCGGTGCCGTGAACTACGTGAGCGGCGGGCCCGGTGATGAACTCGCGGCCCAGGTCCGTGCCACCGTCGGTACGGATGACCGTTACGAGGTTTACAGCGAGATCAGCGGGCCGATCATCGATGATCGTTTCGGGGCACGGGCAATGGTGGCCTACAGCAAGTTCGACGGGACCTGGGATAATGATCATCCAAATTCCGGATTCAGTTACAACAAGAACGGCACCGAAGAGAACCTGGGGGGTTGGGACAACACGACCTACGGCATCAACCTCGAGGCTCGGCCGATCGAGCGCCTGTCTATGGAGCTGGACTACTACCATGTCGAGCGCTTCCAGGAGCAGGCACCGAATATCCGCGTCGAGGCGTCGGCTGGCGATACGAACTGTTCACCGACCTTCTTTGGTGGCAATCGCTTCTATTGCGGTGAAATACCCGACAAATTTACGCCGCTGCCCGGAGGCAGCCCGCCAAACGCCGATCAGGTCGTTGACCCGCGCAGCTATCTGCTGGATGTCACCACGGACTTCGTGCATACCGGGCTGAAACTGGACATTACTGACAATTGGCGCGGCGTGTACCAGTTCGGCTACTCGGACAGCGACGTCACGGCAGCGGGTGGGGGAGACCGCGATCCCATACTCGGCTCAGATCCTTTCGGGTCGGGGACCTTCTCGAATCTCGTGAACGTGACTCCGAATGGCACCAACGAGTACTACTCCCACGAGGTGAGGGTCGAATTCAATCAGGACCAGTGGTCCGCGTTCATCGGCGGCTTTACCTCCAAGATCAGAGACTATGACCGGTTTGATCTCGGTTTTGGCGAGCTCCTGGGCGTCCAGTCATTCTCAATCGATCCTGAGAAGGGACTTTCGCCCGGCGTTACCGGGTTCAATCTGACGAGCGCCAAGACGACGGTCGAGACCAATGCCGTATTCGGGCGCGTGGGTTGGGAATCCCGTGATAATCGCTGGCGCCTTGGTGCAGAAGCCCGCTACGCCGAAGACAAGAAGGATCTCAGCTCTGATACATTGGATCCGACCGCACCCCGGTTTAGCGATGACTGGGATGCCACTACGCCGCGTTTCAACGTGGACTATCGTTTCAACGAGGACCACATGGCGTATGTGAGCGCCGCGAAGGGTGCCAAGTCGGGTGGCTTCAACAATACGGTGTTCAACGAGTCGCAGCGGACTTTCGAGCCGGACGAAAACTGGACCTACGAGATCGGTAGCAAGAACGACTTTCTGGACGGGCGCCTGCGCGTGAACCTGGCTGTCTTCTATACCGACTGGGACGATCTGCAGATCAACAGTTCACCCATCGATATCCCCCCCGGCGCCACGCCGCCGGCCATCGTGGGCAACACCGGCGGCGCGGAGATCCTGGGATTTGAACTCGATGGTGCCTGGGTAGCACTCGATAATCTCCAGTTTGACTACGCCTGGTCTTACGCGAATGCGGAGTTCAAGAACGGGTCCAAGAGTGCCCGGATTGGTGCGATTGGTGGCTGCGACGGCAGTGTGTGCCCGGTCGACGGCGACATCGGCGACAACCAGCTGCAGCGTCAACCCGAGTGGCAATTCAGCGCTGGCGCTGCTGTAGACGGCGTTATCGCCGGTGACTGGGAATGGTATGCGCGGGCCGATGTGGAGTATCAGAGCAAGCAGTACATCGATGAGTTGAACCTGGCGCGCTTGCCGGACCGGACGCTCGTCAATGCGCGCGTGGAGGTGAACCGGGGTTCATGGACCGCAGCACTCTGGGCCAAGAATCTCTTTGACGAGGAGTATGCCGCTAATTCCTTCTTTATCGCGACGCCGTTCGGGACGTCATACGTGCCGATCTTCGGTGCGAAGCGCACAGTGGGTCTGACCGTCACCTTTGCCCTCTGATCAGCTGCGCCGGGGTTACATTGGCAAGACCCCGCACGGCTCTGCTACTTGCCGCCGCCGCCATTCTGGCGGCGGCGGTATTGGTGGACTGGCGGTTCTGGTACCGCTGGTACACGCTGCCGGAAGATCCTGGTGAGTGGCCGGCCAGCTACTACAGTCCCACTGTTCAGTTGCCGGGCGATCCGCAGGCGTTTTTCCCCCAGGCCCGCGATGGTGCGCGCAGCATTGACAGCGATGCGCTGGAAGCTGCTGCCGCCTGGGCCGAAGCCCACAACAGCGCCGCACTGCTGGTGCTGCACAGGGGCGTGGTACAGCTCGAGCGCTACTGGCAGGGCATAGGGGCCGATTCGCTGTTCACCGGCCGCGCGATGACGCGCTCCCTGATCCCGCCCCTGGTCGCCGTAGCGATGCTGGAGGGGGCGATAGGGAGTGTTGACGACCCGCTTGCACGGTACCTGCCGGAGTGGAGTGATGATCCGCGCGGCCGCATAACGGTCCGCCAGTTGTTGCAAAACCTGAGCGGACTGGAAAATGCGCTGCTGGCCAATGACCCGGACCCGGGCAACAAGAACACCCAGCTGTCGCTGAGCTCGGATTTCCGCGCGGCAGCGTTGAATTTCGGCCTGGAAAACACGCCCGGCGAGTTTTTCGCGCTGTCCAATGCCAATGCGCAGTTGCTGGGCGCCGTGCTGGAGTCCGCGACCGGCGAAGCCTACGAGGACTACCTGAACAGTCGGCTCTGGGCACCGCTCGGCGCCGGACCGGCTGAACTCTATGTGGACCGACCGGGCGGCATGCCGGCCGTGTTCTGCTGTTTTCGTGCCACCCCGCGGGACTGGCTGCGCTACGGCGATGCGCTGGCGCGCGACGGCCAGATGGGTGACCGTCAATTGTGGCCCGCCGGGTGGGTCGAGGAGATGACAAGCCCATCACCCGTGTATCCGAACTACGGTTACCAGGTCTGGGTCGGCAACCCGCCCGGGCCGTTGCGGCCCTACATGCAGGATCGCGAGGACGGCGCGCCGCACGGCGAGCCCATTCTGGCGGAGGAGGTGTTTTTCCTGGAAGGCGGCGGGTATCGAACCCTCTACATACTGCCGGACCAGGAACTCGTGATTTTGCGCCTTGGTTATTTCGATGCCGACTGGAAGACATCGGCTTTGCCAAATATTGTGTTAGCGGGGCTCGAACAAACCGGCTGAAGACCGCTGTCTCGCGCCGGCCACCCCGGACATACCACTTGCCGCGAGGGCAAAGCCTGCCCAACTGGGCTATCCTGCCCAGCCTGTATCGCGCGAGCTGAATTCCGGTCATGGATCTGCGGCAATTGAAGTATTTTGTAGCGGTTTTCGAGCACGGCAACATGTCGCGCGCGGCCGAGGAGATACCCATCAGCCAGCCCGCACTGACACGCAGTGTCAGGATGCTCGAAGACGAACTGGGTGTCGAGCTGTTCCAGCGCCACGCGCGCGGCGCCGCGCCGACGCCGGCCGGTGAACGCTTTTACCACCATGCCAAGTCGATACTTGCCGAGTGTGCCAGGGCTCGGGAAGATGCCGTGGAAGCCGGCGGGCGGTTGTCGGGCGCAGTCACTGTCGGCGTGGCGCCGCTGTTCGCGGCCCACATCATCGACGACATCGTGTCACGGTTCTGCAACAGGTATGAACTGGTCACGGTGACACTGTTGCAGGGTTATTTCGAAGACCTGGTAATGCAGCTCGATATGGGCCAGGTCGAGATGGCGTTTTGTAATTTCCCCGTCCAGGAGTTGCCGGAGTCGCTCATATTCGAGCCCCTGTTCAAGTTACGCACTTACGTCTTTGTCGCCAGCAACCACCCCCTCGCTCAGTCCGCGAAACCGTCGGAAAAGCTGCTGGCCGAAGCACGCTGGGCCAACGTCAACCAGCCGCATTCCATCGATGTTCTCGATGCGTTGTTCAAGAACGTCAATCTGGCCGCTCCCCGGATCGCGTTGCGCACGAATTCATTGACGCTAATCAAGTCTATGATCGTCGAGCGTGATTTTGTCGGCCTGGTGCCGGAACACATGATGGTTGCCGAACTCGAGCAAGGTGCGGTCGTGCGACTGGAAGTGCCGGGCACCCCCATCGTGCGCGACGCAGGACTGATCACGCGCAAAGAGGGCTATCATCGCCCCATTGCCGACCTGCTGGCCGACGAAATCCGCTCTTCCTGTGGCGAGTTTTTCCCTTAACCGCTGCGTTCTGCCCGCAGTCGCCGCCGAAATTCCTCGCCTTCATTCACGTCTGAGCGGCGTTCCTGCGACCAGGTCGTGGCGAAACCGCGGGGATAGTCGCGGTCGTCGTCGCGGGGCACGTCTGCTGACCAGAGCACCGGGAATAGTGGCCCAGCCGGTCGCTCCCCGGGAATCATCTCGTCGAAACTCACGCCTGCAAGATTGACGCAGTCCGGGCGCGGCTGCCAACGGATGTCGTCGCCGAACACCCGTATCGACAACGCCACTCGCCAGTCATCCGCGTGATTGCCGTGGGAGTAATGCAGCGTCCACGGATGGACCACGAGGATGTCGCCGGGTTCCATGGCAAAAGACAGGAAGCGATTGTCCGGATTGGCACGCAAGGCAGCTTCATCGGGATGGGGAACCCGGTCGGGCGGCTTGATCATCTGCCGCGCGTTTTGGGAGAACAACCAGTACCGCACGTCCTGCTCGTGGGAGCCGGCGATGCACTCCAGGCCATTTTCCTCAGCCACCGGGGTCAAGGGGATCCAGATTGACGGCACCATCGTGCCGCTGACCGGCCAGCCCATCCTGTCGGTATGCCAGATAGTCGCGTCGCTGGAGCGCGGTGCCTTGGCGAATATTTCGTCGAAAAAAAACCGTGCAGTGCCGGATTGCAGGACCGCCGCGGCCGCTTCTCCCACCGGGGATTCGAAAACGAACCGACGAAATTCCGGTACTGTCCTGGCGAGGTATCTGCCCGGGTAGGCAGGTAATAACCCGCAGTCCTCTCCGTCGGCCGCGATGCGCCGGGCAGCCGGCAGCATCAGAGCCATCCACTGCGGATCAATCAGCTGCCGCAGGCAGACCACGCCCGTGTTCCGATATTCGTCGACTTCTCGGGCTGATACTGGCCGCAGCAGCTCGGTACTCGGATTAGCCATCTGGTCTGACCCTGATCATGAGCCTCCATTCAAGCAGGACTGGGCCATGTGTGGCAATCAAGAGGGTAAGACCGTCTATGCACCGTCTGTATGGCGAAACGCACATGCGTGAAAGTTATAGACCCGACCGCCGACGGTATTGTTGTCCGCGCCAGTCGTGCTCCATGATCAAGTTCAAAACCGCACTCTGACATCAATTTCAACCGACTTCTCGCAGGGGGCGCAGTATCTTGAGCTTGACGTCCATCGGCGATGCCGAGATATACACTGAGACCATCGGCCAGGGAGAGGACCTGCTGCTGGTAGCGGGCCTGGGTGGCAGCGCGTATTTCTGGCGCGCCCAGGCGCACGTGCTGGCGGCGTCCTATCGGGTGACGCTGTACGATCATCGGGGCGTGGGGCGCAGCTCGCCCGCGCCGCTGGTGTCTTCAGCGGAGCAGCTCGCCGATGACCTGGTCAGGCTCATGGATTCCCTTGGCATCGAGCGTGCGCACCTGGTTGGGCATTCCACCGGTGGCGCAATCGGCCAGCACGTCGCGCTGCGGGAACCGCAGCGCCTTCGAAGCCTGATTCTGAGCGCCAGTTGGGCAGGGCCCACGCCCTTGTTTATCGAGATGTTCAAGCTACGTCGCGACGTGCTGATCAACAACGGGTTGACGAGCTATTTGCTGCTCGGCACGCTGCTGGCGACGCCGGCCTGGTACCTGCAGGAGCATTTTACGAGCCTCGATGACTTCCTGCGAGATCGGCTGGGCCAGATGCCGGGTCTAGAGGTCGAACTCGGCCGACTCAATGCAGTCATGACGCACGATCTGCGGCACCGGCTTGGCGAAATCAGGGTACCCACGGCCGTGCTCTGCGCGCGCGACGATCAGATCACGCCCGAGCCGATGTCGGTGGAGCTGGCGCGCCTGATTCCCGGCGCGGCGCTGACCATTCTCCCGGAGGGCGGCCATTTCTGTCCGTTGACGGTTTCCGAGAACTACAACGCAGTCCTGTGCGACTTGATTCGCGAGATCAGTGGCGGTGGTTTTCATCAGGCTGATGCCCGATCGTCGAAATAGCGCCGCAGGGGGGCCAGGCTTGTCCAGCAGGTTAAGGCGCCCGCCACCAGCAGCGTCGATACCACGATGCTCAGCGAGTAACCCACGGCCTCGGGCCTGCCAAACACCCTGTCGGTGACGCTCGCGACAAACCAGGGTCCTCCTGCCTGACCGATGAAATTCGCGAACAACAGGTAGATGGCCACAAGTTGGGCGCGCACGCGGGGAGGCGCCAGGATCGGGATCACGGCGGTGCCGGCGCCGAAAGGCATGGTGCCGAAAAACATGAACAGTCCAATCAAGGCCAGGCTTAGCGACGGCGACGGGACGATTGGAAACGCAACTGCCATCGGCAACGCGCCAAGCCCACCGATCAACGCGGCGCGCAGGTTCCCATCCCGGTAACCGCTGGCGTGCAGACGATCGGCAAGCCAGCCGCCGAAGACGACGCCGGAGGTGCCGAATACCATGAAGAGCAACCCGTAGACATAGCCAATATCCGCTGCCTGCATGTCGTGCACGCGGATAAAAAAGGCTGGAGCCCATGCACCCGTTGCGAATTGCGCAGCGGCGAGCAGGGATAAGCCGACGTAGACCAGGGTCAATAACTGCCCGTTACTCCGCCAGTAGGCGACCGCGTGACGAAAGCTCGCCTCTGCATCTCCCGGAGCGTGCCTTTGGCCGAGACCCGCCCTTCGCGTCGGTTCCCTGACGCTGAAGAAGAACCATACCGCGACCACGATGCCCGGCGTTGCGCCGAGCATGAACGCGGCCTGCCAGAGTTCGAGTGCGCCGACAAAGGGCAGGGTGATCGAATCCATGGTCGTCAAGCTCGCAATCACAAAGCCACCGGCAAGCAGCGCCACGCCCGAACCGAAGAAGGTCGAGCCCGTCATAACGCTGACCGGCAGCCCCAGCCGGCGTTCGCGGAAAAGGTCGGCGAGTATCGAGTAGCCCGCTGGCGTCAGCACGGCCTCCCCGACGCCGACAAACATGCGCGCCACGAAGAGCGACCAGAAATCGGTGGCCAGTCCGCAGGCGAATGCGGCAACAGTCCACACTATTACGCCGATGGCGATTAAATTTCGGCGGTTGCCTCCGTCGGCCAGGCGACCCAGTGGTACCGCAATCGTGGCGTAGAACAATGCGAATGCCAGACCCTGCAGCAGGCTGATCTGGGTGTCTGTGAGAAACAGGTCGGCTTTGATTTCGTCGACCAGCAGATTGATGATCTGCCGGTCGATAAACGCGACAATATTGCAGCAACAGAGAACGAAGACGACATACCACCCACGTTTCTCGGGCGGGTAATTGGATACCGTTTCAGTGACCGGGATCGTCGCCCCGGCAGCCTGGCTGTTCGGCACAATCAGCTCCTGGCCTGAATCGCGGTCGCGATTTCGGTCAGGATCTCAGGGTCATCGATGGTGGCGGGCATTAACCAGGGTTCTCCGTTCAGGATCTTGCGCAAAGTGCCCCGCAGTATCTTGCCCGAGCGGGTCTTGGGCAGCCGTTCTACGATTGCCACTTCCTTGAACGCGGCGACCGGGCCGATGCGTTCACGCACCAATTGAACCAGGTCGACATCGAGGTCTTGTGGCGCTTGCCGGCCCTTCTGCGCCTTGAGACAGACGAAACCGAACGGGACCTCGCCTTTGACTGCATCCCGTCGGCCAACCACGGCGCATTCGGCAACCGATGGGTGACCGGAAATCACTTCTTCCAGGGCGCCCGTCGCCAGGCGATGGCCGGCCACGTTGATCACGTCGTCGATGCGTGTCATTACGAAGACATAACCGTCTTCGTCAATGAATCCAGCGTCGGCGGTTGTGTAGCATCCGGATACGGGCTCCAGGTAGTCGGTAAGAAATCTCGGGTCGTCGTTCCACAAGGCGGTCAGGGCGCCGGGACCGAGGGGCAGTCGGCAGACGATCCGGCCGATTTCCCCGGCCGGCTGTGATCGGCCGTCGTCATCGACGACGTCCAGCCGCCATCCTGGCATCTGCTTGCCTGCAGAGCCGGGCTTGATCGGGAAAAGCCCTGCACCCAGCGGGTTACCCGTCAACGCCCAGCCGGTTTCTGTCTGCCACCAGTGGTCGATGACCGGCACGCCGAGGGCGGAGCCGGCCCATTCGAGGGTATCCGGATCGCATCTCTCGCCAGCGAGGAACAGGGCCTGCAGGGACTCCAGGTCGTAGTTCTTTGCGAGTGCGAGTTCCGGATCGTCGCGCTTAATCGCACGGATTGCCGTCGGCGCGGTAAACAGTACCTTCACCTTGTGATCTGCGACGATCCGCCAGAAGGTGCCGGCATCAGGCGTGCCCACGGGCTTGCCTTCGAACAGGATCGTGGTCGCTCCCCGTAGCAGGGGACCGTAAACAATGTAGGAATGGCCAACAACCCAGCCAATGTCCGATGCTGCCCAGAACACGTCGCCCGGGCCGATGTCGTAGAGCGCTCCCATCGACCAGTGCAGCGCTACAGCGTGACCTCCGTTGTCGCGCACGACGCCTTTGGGGCGGCCGGTCGTGCCGGAGGTGTAGAGAATGTAGAGTGGGTCCGTGGCTTCGACGGGAACGCAGTCGAGTGGCTCAGCGGAGTTCTCGAAATCCACCCACTCAACCTCGCCCGTGTCGCCGAGGTCAGCCTGACATTGCTCGCGCTGGAGAACGACCTTGAGTTCAACCTTGTGCTGTGCCAGCGCCAGGGCTTCGTCCAGCAGCGGCTTGTAGGCGACTGTCCGACCGGGTTCCAGGCCGCAACTGGCGCTTAGCACGACTTTCGGCCTGGCATCGTCGATGCGCATGGCCAGCTCTTGCGCCGCAAAACCTCCGAACACCACCGAGTGAATCGCGCCGATCCGCGCACAGGCCAGCATGCCGATGACCGCCTCAGGAACCATGGGCATGTAGATCACGACCCGGTCGCCTCGTATTACGCCAGCCTTGGCCAGCGCTCCGGCTACCCGGGCCACGCGATCCCGCAAGCTGGTGTAGCTGAGGCTCTCGCGCGCGCCCGTCATGGCGCTATGGTGAATGAGCGCTGCCTGGTCGCCTCTGCCCGCCTCGATATGGCGGTCCAGGGCGTTGTAGCAGGTGTTGATCTGGCCGCCGGGATACCAGCGTCCGGTCGACTGAGTGGAACTGTCGAGCACCTCTGCCCAGGGTCGAATCCAGTGCAGTTCGCTGGCAGCCTCAGCCCAGAAGCCCTCCGGATCGCGGGTCCACGCTGCGATCATGTCTTCGTAAGACACGGATTTCTCCCTGAAAACACCGATCCTAATGGCAGCCCCGGACGCCGACAATTCCAAGGGTCCGCATATTCATCAATCTTGCTGATGGCGTGATTCACTGGCGGCAGTGGCACGCCGGCAGCTTCTGACGCATAGTCAATTTCGATGAGTCAGCCTGAGAAAACCGTGCAGAACCCCATTACGCATCCATGGTGGGCGGTGATCGGTCCGGAAGATGGCGAAAGCCTCTGGCAGCCGATGCCCTCGAGAGGCTACGTTACCCTGAAGCTGACGCCGGACAAGATGCCGCACGACACTTTCACTAGCGGCATCCAGGTGCTTCCGCCCGGCTGCCACGTTCGGGAGCACGGCCACAAACAGAATCACGAGTTGATTTTCATCCACCAGGGTACTGGCAGGGTGGAAATCGAAGGGCAGAATTACCCTGTCGAGCCGGGAGCGACCGTGTTGTTCGGGCGCTATTCCCGCCACATCATAGAAAATACCGGCGACGTAGACATGAAACTGTTCTGGGTATTCATGCCGCCCGGTCTCGAACACTGGTTCCGCGCCATTGGCCGCAAGCGCGACCCGCAGTCACCCATGCCCGAGCCGTTTGATCGACCCCAGAACGTCGAAGAGGTCATGGAGCAAATGCGTTTCGTGCCGCCGGCCAGTCGCTAGTCTGCGTCTGGATGTTGGTGCTGAATCGCGAAGCCGTGGCGGCCAGTCTGAGTCACCTCGACTGTATCAACGCGCTGGATGCCGCGATGCGTGCGGTGAGCGCAGACGACACGATCATGCCGCTGCGCCAGTACATGGAGATCCCGGGCGGGTCGACGAAGTTTACGCTCATGCCTGGCTACACTGCCGCGCCCGGCTGTTTCGGTGTCAAGATCGTCAGCAAGGTTAATCGGGCACCGGGCTCACCGTACGGCTCACACTCGGGCGCCGTCATGGTCTTTTCGCTGGATGAGGGGATTCCAGTGGCGCTGCTGGACGGCTCGGAGCTGACTGCCATTCGCACCGCGGCTGCCAGCGCGCTGGCCACTCGGGCACTGGCCCGGTCGGATGCGTCACGGCTTGCCATCCTCGGTTGCGGTCTGCAGGCTCAACATCACGTTGCCGCCCTGCTTGCCGTGCGCCCGATCAGCAGCCTGGTCGTCTGGGGCAGGAACAGATCACATGTTGAGCGCTTCCTCGAAAGCCTGTCTCTTCCAGGCGAAATCAGCGTGGAGTCGGCCGACACCGTCGCGTCGGCGGTTGCCAGTGCGGACATCGTGACGACAGTGACTTCGTCAAAGACACCAATACTCCGGGGCGAATGGCTCCGGCCAGGGACGCATGTCAACCTCGTCGGCGCCGCGGTTCGCGAGGCCGCCGAGGCAGATGCCGAAACCGTCCGGCGGGCGCGCCTCTTCGTCGACTACCGCGAGTCGGCCATGGCCCAGGCGGGCGAGCTGTTGGATGCCATCGAGCAGGAGATCGTCAGCGCTTCACACATCGCAGGCGAAATCGGCGAGGTGCTTGCGGGGCAGGTTGCCGGTCGACGCAGTGATTCGGAGATCACGGTATATAAGTCGCTGGGTGTCGCGGCCCAGGACCTGGCGGCGGGCTGGTGTGCCTGGTCGCGGGCGTGCGAACTCAAGCTGGGCGTCGACATACCATGGCACTGACGAGTGGACGCGGGGCTGATCTGGCCACCCGCTTGGCGGAGCGCCGCCCGCTCGTGGCCGCGGGAGTATTTGATGCCCTGTCCGCAGTACTCGCAGAACGCGCTGGTTTCGAAGCGGTGTTTCTGTCGGGATCCGCACTGGCGCTTACCCAGCTTGGACGTCCGGATGTCGGGCTGCTGACGCTTACAGAACTGGCTGACGTCGTCGGGCGCGTGACATCTCGTGTCGACGTGCCTGTGCTCGTCGACGCAGATTATGGTTTCGGCAATGCGATCAATGTGTATCGGACCGTGCAGGTGCTGGGGCAGGCGGGCGCCAGTGGCATTCAGCTCGAGGACCGGGTGGAGGCGGCAAGGCCTGCCGACCTGAAGCAAAGGCCCGTCGTGAGCACGGGCGTCATGGTGGACAAGATCCGTGCGGCCCTCGACGCGCGCGGGTCGGACAATATGGTCATCAGTGCCCGGACCGATGCGCTGTACAGCAGCAGCCTCGACGAGACCCTGGGTCGGGCAGAACGCTATCTCGACGCGGGTGCGGACATGATCTTCGTGGAAGGTTGCGTGACGGACGCGGCTCGGCGGGAAGTCACCGGACGACTGTCCGGTACGACGCCGGTTCTGTTCAATACCGGGATCATGGACCAGGGGCATATGCCGAGCTTCGAAGAGCTCGATACGCTCGGCTACCGGGTGATCCTGTTTCCCGGTGCAGCCGTTGTGGCTGCCGCCTCCGCTATGCAAAGGGTTCTGGCCGATCTGAGAGGCTGGATGCACGGTGACTCGTTTGCGCCACCGCCGGCAGATCTGGGGGCCGCCATCGGTGCCAGCGACTTCCTGAATAGATTTGCCTGACCGCGGTGGTGAGGATGAGAGGATGACCGAACAAACTCCGCCCGCACCGGGTCAACCGGGTGCGGATAAGCTGGCGGACGACGAAAAGCTGAGGAGCCGTCGGGGTTTCTGCCGCTCGCTATTGGCTGGCGCGGCGCTGCTCAATTCAGGACTGTTGCCGTGCAGTGTCGCAATCGCGCGGGAGTTGAACCTGCAGCGGGAACCCGACCTGCTGCGCGCCTTGATCAAGATGCGAGGCAGCCTGGATACCGGTTTGGTCATCGGCTGGTTGCGGGCGAAAAGGTTCGCCGTGTCCGAAGGCAGGGTCATGCCACTGAGTGGCGTCCTGGCGGCGACCTTCAACAAGTTCCGCCAGGTCTCGGACGAACAGTTCAGCGTCACGACAATCGAGATCACGCATTACACGGACTTCGAGTCCGGGGCGCTGCTGGAAAGCCTGGTGATGCCATTTTCCGGCCAGGAGGTCGAAGTGCCCACTCACAGGTTCGGCCCGGCCACCGCCCGTTTCGCGGTCGATCTCGAAGAGAAAAACGATTTCTACCCGGCGGAAGGTACGACCGAAGGCGAGTTTGCGCCGGCCGGAACTGTACTGATGTCGAAGTCCATCGCGCCTGGATATGTACGCAAGGGTGAACTGTTCATTCGTCACGAGGAACACGGACGGGTGTATCCCGCCGCCAGCGAGCTGCCAACCATGTTTTACAAAGAGTCGACCATCTGGTCAGCTCCACTCGGTGTTGTACTGGATGAAGATACCCGCAACGTGGCTGCCCGCGTGTCTTATTCGGCAATGACCAGCTGGCGCCCGTGGATGGAAATGGGCGAGCGGCCCGGGCATACGGCATCGAATGGTTTTGGCGGCAAGGCTGCGTCGTTGGCTGATCTGCCCGAAGATTTTCTGCGTTACACCCGGCAACGAGCTCCGGATGTGCTGGACGATCCCGAAGCCTTGCTGGACGCGGCAGAGGAGTAGATATGGGATCGGCTATGGCTCCCTTGTTGTCACGGCGACGGGCGCTGCAGGGGCTGGTCCTGTCATCATTCGGGCTCGCGGCGGCCCCGCCGCCAGGGACCGCCGGCGAGGCGACGACGCAGGGGGGGTTGAATCTGACATCGCCTGCCGAACTGCTTGCAGCGCTGGTCAGGATGCGTGGCACACTCGACGAGACGCTGGCTTTCGTCTGGTTGCGTGGCTTGCGGTATACCCTGGTCGACGGCGAGGCGCTGCCCCTGTGCGGCTATCTGGGCGGGTCGATAACCCGGTATCGACGCCTGGCCGACGATGCCTTTGAATTCGTGCTGTACGAGATTTCGTATTACACCAGCATCGAGACCGGGGAGGTCCTGGATAAGCTCCGCATGCCCTACACCGGAACGGAAGTCTCTGTGCCCCTGTACCGCACCGGGCCGGGTCGTCACGTGATCATGATGGCCAATCAAGAGGAACTCGACTGGAGTCGTGATCGTACGACCAGCGAGGAGCTGGCGAAACAGATCGCGCCCGATGCGAAAGTTTTCTACACGTTCAACGTGCGGCCGGCCGAGATGTTCGATGACAAGGTCTGGATTCGTAACGATTCTTTTACCCGGCTCGTGCCAAACGACTCGACACAGGCGCCCATGTTCTACAAGGAGGCTATCACCTACCAGGCGCAGCGCGCCGACCTGGAGAACCCTGATGCGCCCCACGTCGACGCCGATATTTCGTTTGCCATCGCGACAGCATGGCGACCCTGGATGCAGATGGCGGGGATCGATGGGCACACGATGACCGACGGGGTCGGAGGCAAGGTGCTTGATATCGAAGCCATGCCGGATGATTTCATTCGCTTCACGGAAAAGCATCATCCGGACGTCCTTGACGATCCGGGCGCGCTGTTAGAGTCATGACAAACTTACGACAGGAGAGCGGGACACTTCGACCCCATGAGTTCTTTTCGTGGGCGTCCCGCAACGCTTCGCATGACTGAGTGGGATTATGTGATCGTGGGTGCCGGTTCCGCGGGCAGCGTGCTGGCCAATCGACTGTCTGCGGATCCGCAGAACCGTGTCCTGCTGCTGGAGGCCGGGGGTGCCGATATCTCGCCCTACATTCACGTGCCGGCTGCCATCATCCGCGCAATTGGCAACAAGAAGCTGGACTGGTGTTACCTGGCCGATCCGGATGCCAGCCGCCTGGGCAAAAGCGACCTGTGGCCGGCCGGCAAGACGCTCGGTGGGAGCAGCTCCATCAACGGCATGATGTTCGTGCGTGGTCAACAAAGTGATTTCGATCACTGGGCGGAGAACGGCTGCGGAGGCTGGGCCTATCGGGACGTGCTGCCGTACTTCAAGCGCGCCGAATCCACCGCGCTTGGCGACGACGGCTACCGCGGCCGGGACGGGCCGCTAAGTATTAATGTCCTGCGTTCTACTCACCCGCTGGCGGAAATTTTCGTCGACGCAGCTGTTGAACGGGGTATCCCGTTCAACAGCGACTACAACGGCCCGGATCAATTCGGCGTCGCCTATTCGCAGGTGACCCAGAGCCGGGGTTGGCGAATGAGTGCGTCGCGCGCCTATCTCTGGCCGGCCTGGACACGGCGCAACCTGAAGATTGAAACCCATGCGACATGTGAACGTCTGATCGTGGAGGGCGACCGGATCACCGGTGTGCGGTATCGTAAGAACGGCAAACCGCAGCAAGCCACGGCTCGCGAATCGGTAATACTCAGCGCGGGCGTCATCGCCTCGCCGAAACTGCTGATGCTATCGGGCATTGGACCCGCGGCGGACCTCAAGAGCCACAATATTCCCGTGCTGCTGGACAGTCCGGACGTCGGCGCCAACCTTGCCGATCATCCCGAGGGCATGGTGGGTATCGACGTCAACGTGTCCACCTACAACACTGAAATCAACAGCTGGAAAATCGTGGTCCACGCCCTCAACTGGCTGATTTTCGGGCGCGGTCCGGCCACCAGCCCTTATCCGCATGCAGTGGCGTTCCTGAAGTCAGACGACGCGCTGGCCCAGCCGGACATCCAGGTGCAGCTTGGCCCCTATGCCTTCAGTTTTTCCGAGGAAGGCGTGATTCCCTACCATCGACCCGCGATCTCGGCGTCGGTGAATATTTCCTATCCGAGAAATCGGGGCCGCGTTCGCCTGCGCTCCAACGACCCTGGCGCACCGCCGGTGATCGAACACCAGTTGCTCGATGATGAGCAAGATGTGCGCGTGCTGGCAGCCGCCTGCCAGCGCGTTCGGGAAATCTTTCAGGCCCCAGCTTTCGATCCCTACCGGGTTGCGGAAAACCTGCCGGGTCCGGCCGTGCAAACAGAGCAACAATGGGCGGATTATCTGCGCAAGACTGCTTTCCTCGGCTACCACGGCGTTTCGACCTGCCGCATGGGCGCCGACCAGACCGCGGTGGTGGACCCTCAGCTCAGGCTGCGAGGGCTTCAGGGCCTGCGTGTTGTTGATGCGTCGGTGATACCGCAATTGATTAGCGGCAACACCCACGCAACGGTTGTGATGCTCGCGGAGCGGGCAGCTGATCTTATTCTCGGCCGCGCAAGGCCGCCAGTTGGATTGTAAAGAAGGAGTTGAGCATGAAGAGCGACAGACACCAATTTCGTCCGAGCCGCCGTGGAGTTTTGGTGGGAGCCGCTGCCGGTATTGCGGCCGCAGGGATACCGGCGACCAGCCGGGCCGCAATGCCGATGCGACTGAAGGATCCGGAATGGAACCGGGATACTTTCGCCCGGCTGCAGGGAAATCTGGACTTTGGCAAGGTCAAGTATGGCTGGTACGGCGGCACCGTTTGTGGCGTGCGTAGAGGTGAAGCCGTGCGCCCGCTAATGGGATTCGAGGGATTTTCCGCCACGCGATTGGTGGACAACGGCGACGGCTCGTACCAGAAACTGTTGCGGGAAGTGGTGTTCTACAGTGACCTGCAGACGGGGGAGATTCTGGAGACCTTCCTGAATCCTTATACCAACGAGGAAGTGCGGGTAGTCCCCGTCGCCAACGATCCCTTTAACATCGTGATCGAAAAATACTACCCGAAAGGGCCGAGCTACGGGGGCCTCAGGGAGCAAGAGGAAGAACGCAGGCCGATGATCCTGCCCTGGAAAATCACGAAGCCTGATACCGTGACTCTGGCTACGGACATTCACCTTTTCTATCCGTCGGCGTTGCAACCGGAGGAGTGGCCGCGGGAGTCATCCGGCGAGTTCGTGCAGGTCTCGGAGATGTTTCGCTACATCATTGCGAGGAAAGACCTGGAAGACAGCAGCAAGACATCGGTGGAGTACAGCGGGGCCTGGTCGAGAATCACGCCGTGGCTGCCATGGATGCTGATGGGGCAGGCGCCGGGCCACGCGTTCTACATGGGCACGATGGGTGCCTACGACAACCTCGACATGTTGTCGGACAACGCGCGGGAATATGCCGAGAAAAACTATCCGAAGTACTTCGACGCCCCGGAAAAGTGGGAGGAGCCGAGCCTGTCCAGTCTGGAGGACTACGCGAGAACCCAGAAGCCGGCGCCCGTCAAGTAGGAGCGCCGTCGCATGGAGTACGACTACATTCCGTTGCCGGAAAGGCCACCGTTGCGGTGGCCGGACGGCAAGCGCGTGGCACTGCTCATCACGCTCAATCTCGAGACCTGGGACCTGGTGAAGGACACGGATCTGCCTTACTACGCGGGCGGTCCGGCGATACTGCCGGACATTCTGCCCGGCAATGTGCCCGACTTTCCGAACTACAGCTGGCGAGAATACGGTCAGCGCGTAGGCATCTGGCGCCTGTTCGACTGCCTGGACGCGCTCGGCGTGACGCCGGGCTGTACGGTGAATGCCGCAACCTGCCTTCACCGCCGCGCGATGGTGGACGCGGCCCTGCAACGGGGCTGCGAAATCCTGGCACACAACTACGAGCAGGGAGAGTTGCTGACGACCTTTGCGGGAGATCCGGCCCGGGAGCGCGAGGTTATTCACAAGACGCTGACGGTTTATGAGCAGACTGTCGGCAGAAAGGCGCGCGGCTGGCTGTCCTCGTCTTTGCGCGGCACGCTGGAGACGGCGGAAATCCTGGCCGAATATGGCTGCAGCTTCTATTGCGATCTGATGAATGACGATCAGCCTTACCTGCTGCGCACCCGGCAGGGGTCACTGGTGTCCGTGCCCTATTCAAATGAAATCAATGACTTCACGCTCGTGGTGCGGCGGGGGCATACCACGGACGAGGTTCGCGACATCCTGGTGGAAGAGCTCCGGGTACTGCACGAGGAAGGCGAACACACCGGCCGGATCATGAACGTGGGCCTGCATCCGCACGTGTCCGGGCGGGCCTACCGCATCCGTGCTCTACGGGAATTTGTCGAGTTTGCACAGACACTCGAGGGCGTCTGGTGGACGACTCGTGAAGCCATCGCCGATCATTATCGTGCCCAGTGCCGGGGGGAAATATGAAACTGCACATGGCCCGGACTGATGCTGCCAGCGCAGCCGCCCGGGCGTTCCTGCACCAGTCCGACAAACGGCTGCTCATCGACGGGGAGTGGGTCGAGCCCGTCGACGGCGAGCGCATGATGACCATTGATCCGGCCACCGGCACGGAGCTGGGAAGCATTGCGATCGCCGGCCAGGCCGACGTGGATGCGGCCGTCGCATCGGCCCGCGCGGCGTTGCAGGCGAATTCGTGGTCGGGGCTAACACCGGCGCAGCGCGGGGCGCTCCTGTGGCGCCTGGCCGACCTGATGGAACAGCGGCTCGAGGAGCTGGCGGAACTCGAAACCCTCGACCAGGGCAAGCCCCTGGGAGTGGGTTTCTACGCAGAGATTCCGGGCGCTGTCGGCCAGTTTCGGTACTTCGCGGGCCAGGCCACCAAGATCCAGGGCGACACCATTCCGACGTCCATCGACTATCAACCGCCCGGCAAGCGCGTATTCGCCTACACCCTGCCACAGCCCGTCGGCGTCGTTGCGGCCATCGTGCCGTGGAATTCACCGCTGGTACTCACGGCGATGAAACTCGCACCGGCACTGGCGGCAGGCTGCACGGTGGTCCTCAAGCCCGCGGAGGAAACGTCATTGACTGCCGTGCGCCTGGGTGAGCTGTTCAACGAGGCAGGTTTTCCGCCGGGGGTCCTGAATATCCTCACCGGGCCGGGCGAAGCGACGGGCGCCTTGCTGGCGCAGCACCCGCAGGTCGACAAGGTCGCTTTTACGGGTTCGACGGCGACAGGCCGGGCGATCCTGGATGCGGCCAAGGGCAACCTGAAGCGGGTATCGCTCGAACTGGGCGGTAAATCGCCCGTCATCGTGATGCCGGACGCTGATCTCGAGCTGGTGGTCCCGGGCGTTGCGCAGGGCATATTCTTCAATGCCGGGCAGGTCTGCGTGGCCGGTTCGCGACTGTATTGCCACCGTGACGTCTACGACGAAGTGCTGGCGGGGGTCTGCGCGCATGCAGCAGCGCTGCGCCTGGGGCACGGACTGGACCCCGAGACCGAGCTCGGCCCCGTCGTCAGCAGGCAGCAGGCGGACAAGGTGGTGGGCTATATTGAATCGGCGCGACAGGATGGCGCACGCGTGATGACGGGCGGCGAACAACTGGGCCAATGCCATACTTTCGTCACGCCGACAGTCATAGCGGACGTAGGACCCTCGATGGCAGCCGTCCGCGAGGAGATTTTCGGACCGGTCCTCGTCGCCGCCTCATTTTCGGACACGGATGAAGCGATACAACTGGCCAACGACAGCGACTACGGACTCGCCGCATCCGTCTGGACCGAGAATCTCGGCACGGCCCATCGCCTGGCAGAGCAGCTTGAAGCGGGCACGGTCTGGATCAATGGCCATGCGCTATACGACGCCAGCCTGCCCATCGGTGGCCTCAAGCAGTCGGGATGGGGCCGTGATAGTGGACGACAGGCAATCAGAAACTACCAGGAGATTAAAAGCGTCTGCGCGGTGGTCTGAAGTGAGCACATTCGCTCCGCAAAAATCGCTGGGTCGCGCGGACAGCCCTGGGTGTGGGGCAACCATCAAAGCTCGAAAGAAAGCGGCACATCGAAATCTTCCCAGCGGGGCCTGAGTAAATCCGGGTATTCGCGCCGGGCGCGATCCAGGTAATCATTCGGCAGTTCTTCGACAGAATTGATCTTTTTTCCGTCGAACATTGCCATCAGGTGCCCCGGACGATCGCCCATCCCCAGCCAGGCAGGGTATTCATAGAGATAACAACCCGCGAAATGGGCGGGCAGCGAGCTGATCGAGCTGTTGGTGAATTCATCCAGAGGGCACCAGGCGCAGGAGTTCTCCTGGTGGGTCACGGGCTTCTCGGCGGGTGCGCCCCGGACGCTGTCCATTTTCACCAGGTTGTCCTCCAGTCTGAACATCGTGTACCGGACCTGGTACGTCCCATCGCTATTCACATTCCGAAACCCGATCGGGTTGTGGACTGTTCCAGGGTCTGACGTGAGGACGGTGGGTGGTATTGAAATGGTTTCGCCGGTGACGGGGTTCACGACGGTGTCCGTGAACTCCCCGGTTTCGAGGTCCCTTGGAAAGGAAAGGTTGTGCGCATGGATACGAAAGTTATTGTTACCCAGGTGCCGCAAGTAGCTGAACTCCATCCCTTCGTAACGCACCAGCGGGAATGGCACCCGGGTGACGGGCACCATGAATACGATGAAGTGATACCAGGTAATGGTGTCAGTTTCTTCGCCCAAATCCCGCTCCAGTCGCAAGTGGGCATGCAATTTGGCTACAGGGTCATCGAAGAAGAGAAACCTGGAACGTACTTGTGCGGCAATGCCGGCCTCCGGCGTCACCGGAACAGGCGAAGGCGGCGACGTATCTGCTGCAGAAGCAGGAAGCAACGTGGCTCCCAGGCCGGACAAACCGGTAGCCAATATTGTCCGGCGACTGGTTGTGTTCAGGTCAAGATTGCGTGGGACTCTCATGGCGTTTCTTTCTCCCGGAGGTTTCTTTCTGGCAAATCCATCGGTCCCGATTAGCACCGCAAAACGCTCATCCGAGCTTTGCGATTTCTGCCTGACCAGATGACTGCCGTGGCAGCAGGCCCATTGGCTGGCTCTCATCAGAGGGCCAGCGCTCCCACGAGCGTTAAGGAATAGCAGCTTGGTGATGAACAATTAGATCAGAACTCAAGACCTGCGACCAATACCCCTTCTCTTGTTCACGATTACCGTTTTCTATAGCTGTCTTTTGCGTGAAGCGGGAGACGTGAACTGAAACGCGTGGTCCAGTCGCCGTCTTTGCGGAGATCCCGTGGAAAACTCGGTTCGACCTCTTTTCCGCAGTAAGATACCTTCCTAGTCAGGCAGGGAGATACGAATGGCCGTCAACGATCACGTCAATCTCGACCAGTTCATGGCCGGGCTGAAACGGCACAACCCTAACGAGCCGGAGTTTCACCAGGCCGTCTATGAAGTGGCGGCGAACGTTTTCGACTACATAGCCGACAAGGAAATCTATCACCGGATGCAAATCCTGCGGCGCATCGCAGTGCCGGATCGCATCATTATTTTCCGGGTCTGCTGGGAAGACGACAAGGGCAATATTCGCGTCAACAAGGGTTACCGGGTCCAGAACAACAACTCGATCGGACCCTACAAGGGGGGGCTGCGTTTCGACCCCAGCGTTAACCTGAGCATCCTGAAGTTCCTGGCCTTCGAGCAGACTTTCAAGAATAGTCTCACGGGGCTGCCCATGGGCGGCGCGAAGGGCGGCTCGGATTTCAACATCAAGGGCAAGTCCGACGGCGAAGTGATGCGCTTCTGCCAGTCCTTCATGACCGAACTGTTTCGACACGTGGGTGAGGATACGGACGTGCCGGCCGGCGACATCGGCGTGGGTGCCCGGGAAATCGGCTTCCTGTTCGGCCAGTACAAGCGCCTGACCAACCGTTTCGTCGGTGTGCTGACAGGCAAGGGCCTGGAATTCGGCGGTAGCCCGATTCGCAAGGAAGCCACGGGCTACGGCACGGTCTACATGATGCAGGACATGCTCCGACGCCGGGGTGAAGGCCTGGAGGGCAAGACCTGCCTGGTTTCCGGCGCGGGCAATGTGGCCACCTACGCCGCGGAGAAGATTATCCACCTGGGTGGCAAGGTGGTGACCCTGTCGGACTCGGCGGGCTTCGTGTATGACAAGGCAGGCATCGACGCCGGGAAGCTGGCCTACATCATTGACCTGAAGACGAAAAAGCGCGGGCGGCTGGAAGAGTTTGCGCGCGAATATGACGTGGAGTACCACGCCGGCGAGAGGCCGTGGAAGGTGCCCTGCGACCTGGCCTTCCCGTGCGCAACACAGAACGAGATCAGCACGGCAGAAGCCCAAACCCTGATCAGCAACGGCTGCCAGGGGGTCTCCGAGGGTGCCAACATGCCCACGGCACAGCATGGCATCCATGCATTTACCGAAGCGCGCCTGCTCTTCGCGCCCAGCAAGGCGGCCAATGCAGGCGGCGTCGCGATCTCCGGGCTGGAGATGAGCCAGAACAGTGAGCGCCGGACCTGGAAAAGAGAGGAGCTCGAGAGTCTGCTGCTCGAGATCATGGCTGGCATTCACGACCGGTGCGTCGAGTACGGTAAGGAGCCCGGCAGCGACTACGTCGACTACGTGAAGGGCGCCAATATCGCCGGTTTTGTCAAGGTAGCCAACGCGATGATCGCCTACGGCGTGGTGTAGGCAACTCCTCTCGCACCAGCGGCGCGATATCGCCGAGCTTCGGGTTCAGGTGCAAGGGTCAGGCGAGACCAGCGTGCAGCAGCATGTACCCGGTCAGCACCAGTGCGGCGATGAAGGCGGTCTCGGCCAGCATCAGCATGACCGGCGCCCAGCCCAGGCGGGCCAGTTCGCGAAGCGCAGTTTGCATGCCGACTGCGGCGATGGCAGTCACCAGGCAGGCGCGCGACAGTGAATTTCCGGCTGCCGCCAGCACTTCGGGGATCAGGCCGAAACTGTTCAGCGTCGCGAGCCCGACAAAGACAAACAGGAAGCCGGGGAACTTGGCGGTGTTGCCGGCCACCCGGTGTCGGAAAACGTACATGATCGCAATCACCATCGGTACCAGCATGGCCACGCGCAGCAGCTTCACAATCGTGGCCAGATCGCCGGCCCGCTCCGATACCGAGTAGCCGGCGCCCACCACCTGGGCGACGTCGTGGATTGTGCCGCCCAGGAAGATCCCGGCCTCGACATCTGTCAGGCCGAGCATGCCGGCGATGGTGGGGTAAACGATCATGGCCAGCGTGCTGAGAGCAGTAACACCGAGGAGGGTGAACACCAGCTGCTTGTCACCCTGCTCGCGGGCCGGCAGCACAGACGAAATGGCGATGGCGGCCGATGCGCCGCAGATAGCTACCGAACCTCCGGTCAATACACCAAAGCTGCCGCCCAGCCGCAGCATTTTGCCGAGAACTGCGCCGAGTGCCGTCGTCAATACGACCGCGGCCACCACCAGCAGTGCGGCCAACCAGCCCAGGTCCATCAGGTGCCCGGCGGTGACGCGCAGGCCGAGCAGCGCCACGCCTGCACGCAGAATGCTTGTTGAACAGAAGTCGATGCCGGGGCTGCAGTGGTCATCTTGCCCGAGAAAATTGACCGCCATGCCCAGCAGCAGTGCGAACAGCATGACCGGCGCGCCGTAGTGTTCGGCCAGGGCGTACGCGGCCAGCGCGAGCGCCACGGACACGGTTGCACCGGGATACAGCCCGCGGAGCCGGGGCAAAAATTCACTGGCTTGCATCATTTTCCCGATCGATTTCAGGTCACGTGCGCGGGTCAGGCGGTGGGCTTCGTCGACCCTGCGCCGTTCGCGATACTCAGCCCGACGGCGAAGGCGTGTTCAATGAGTGCGTCCCGGTCGGACTTGCGGCCGCTCTGGGCAACGTGAACTACCAGCAGGCCCTCGATAAAGGCCGCCAGTAAGGTGGCACGGCGTTCGATCTCGTCGCGGGGCACCCTCGGGTTCATTTGCGATATCAGTTCGCCGAGCTGCGCGATGTCAATGGCGTAGAACTCGCGGAGCAGGCGACCGGTGTGGCCGTCGAGGGACTCGAGCAGCGGCCAAAGTTGAATGAAGAACTGGCGGGTCTTGCGGTTCATGACGTCGCGCATGTTGTAGCGCAAGATGATCTTGAAACGCTCTAAAGGGTCGTCGGGTGCTGTTGCCAGGCACTTTTCATAGGCGGCCTGGTAGCGTTCGGCGGTATCTATGAATAACGCGTGAACCAGGTCGTCACGCCGCGGAAAATAATACTGGACGTTGGCCAGGTGCAGGCCGGCATGCTCGGCCACGTTGCGCATGGAAAACTGGGTATTACCGCGCTCCGTTATCAGGTCCCGTGCCGCGTCGATGATCCGCTTGGCCGTGGCTTTGCCCGCGGGGCTGAGCGCGGTGCCCTCGCGGACACCTGCTGCCGCTGCATCGGGCCGGTCAGCCGTTCGCAAGTCCATGCCCCCGTGTTGCCAGCCGCCAGTATAAGTGAGTTGCAAAAGTTTTGTCGATTGACTAAATTGATTTCGAGAGTGACTTCGTCGGAAGATCCGCACCCCCCGCGCAGGAAGTCCCGGCGCATTCGGTTTGCCACACCACGGTGGAGGTCTCCATGAGCAACAGGTCCTCAAAACGCGAACAGGCCGCACTCGGGCTCGATGCCACGATTACCCGCCGCGACTTTGTGGGCAGTGCCCTGTTGGGTAGCGGTGCCGCACTCCTCGGCATGCCGCCGCCCGCCGCCGGTGTCAACAACGCCACTTTCAAGCTGGGGCGCACGATACCGGCACCGCTGACCGGGCTCGGCCCGGAGTGGACGGGCTATGGGGGGGTCGGCGACTACGCCAACGCTAACGGCAATACCTACCACGAGGCCAACGTCTCGCATTCGCTGCGTAACGGGGATTTCAATCAGATGCTGTCGGCGGCCACCGATACCGGGGAGGCCTATGACCTCGTGGTGGTGGGCGCCGGTTTTGCGGGGCTGGCAGCCGCCTACCGCTTCCGCAAGGAACGGCCGGATGCCACCGTACTGATCCTCGAAGTGCATCCCATCTTCGGGGGCGAAGCCAAGCAGAATGAGTTCGAGGTAGACGGTTACCACCTGTGGGGCCCGCAGGGGTCCAACGGCAACGTCTATCCGATCCAGGCCGCGATGGAATCCGGTTTCGCGTCGCCGCTGTGGCGTGAACTCGGACTGCCAGAAGAATTCGTCTGGCAGGATCCGGTTAATCTGTCGAAAGACATCAAGATCCCTTACGACGTCTATAGCCCCATGCACATCGCCTGGGAACACGCCGACCAGGGTTTCTATTACGACGATCAGGGCTTTGTCATCAATCCCTGGCAGTCCCGGTTCAAAGACGCACCGATCCCGGAGCAGCAGAAACGGGACATGATCTGGATGGAGGTCTACCGCCAGCCGCCTCGCCGGGAGGACTGGGCGCAGTGGCTCGATTCCATCACCTACCAGCAGTTTTTGAGCGACGAGATGGGGATCGAAAGCAACGTGGCGTCGTACCTGAACCCGCAAATGGCCGCGATGGGCTGCGGGCTGGGCACGGATGTCGCCTCGGCTTTCTCCGCGTACCGGTTCCTGCAGCCGGGCGTGACCGCCTACGACCGCTATCTCGGCTATGGCGACGTCACTGACCAGGTATGGCTGGCGAGCTTTCCCGGTGGCAACACCGGCCAGTTGCGCTACATCGTGAAAGACCTGATTCCCGGCGCCTTTCCCGGCGGCCAGGGCCTGGAAGATGTGCTGTTCGGCGCGGTGCAATGGGACAACCTCGATCGGGGCGGCGAACCGGTGCGTATGCGTCTGTCGTCCCTGGTAGTAGACGTGCGGCACGACGGGCCGGCAGACACAGCGAAGAACGTCGACATCACCTATCACCAGGACGGCAAACTGTCCCGTGTTAAGGCCAAGCGTGTGATGGTCGGCGGCCAGCAGCACTCTAACAAGCGCATGCTCGGCGACGCGCCGCCGGAACTGCTGGCGGCCATGGACACCTTCATGCACGCACCGATGTGCACCGTCAACGTCGTATTGCGGAACTGGAAGTTCCTGGAAAAACTGGGGGTCAGTGCGGTGCGCTGGTTCGGCGATGATTTCGGCTGGTTCTTCAGCCTGCGTCGCCAGATGCTGATCAACGGCAAGGCACCCATGCCCCTGGACCCGGCCAAGCCCATCGTAATCACCATGTACAACAGTTTTTGCCTGCCGGGCCTGCCGGTGGAAAACCAGACCGTCGCCGCGCGGATGCGGCTGTTTGGCATGAGCTTCAAGGATATCGAGCTGGCCGTTCGCCGCCAGTTCACGAAGATGTTTGGCCCTTACGGATTCGATGCCCAGCGGGATATCGCAGCCATCGTGGCCAATCGCTGGGGCCACGCCTACGTGGTGTGTCCCCCGCATTTCAATTTCGGCAAAGACGGCAAACCCGCGCCGCGTGATGTAATTCGGGAAGGCTACGGCCGAATCCGCTTTGCCCATTCCGAGCTGGAAGGTGCGCAGATGTGGGAGACCGCCGTCGCCGAGGGTGAGCGCGCTGTGCAACAGCTGTTGGAGGTGTCCTGACATGTGCACTTGGAAACGTCCCTGGCGTGAAGTCGCCGTAACCGCAATGCTGACTTTGCTGGCCGCAGGCCCGGCGGTGTCGGCGGCCGATAACCCTGAACTGGCCGAGTTCAAGAGTGCGATCCGGGCGCAGTACGATGTGAAGGAAAAGGCCTTCGCCGACGACGACCCAGACGTGGTGGTGGATCGCTTCTATGCGGCGGATGTGTACTCCGTCGACAACGAAGGCAACGCGCACAGCGGGCGCGAAGAGCTGCGACCACTGTACCGGGAGGTGGTGCCGGGGAGCGAGGTGGAGATCAGCTCGGTGCGCACGCACGTGAACGGTGACCTCGGCTGGGACTGGGCGAACTTCTACGTGCGCCCGGACGACCCGGAGGCCGAAGCCTTCAGCTTCATCATCCTGTTCCTGTGGGAGAAGCGCGACGGCCAGTGGACCTGCGTCGGCGACTTCTATGTGCTGGGTGAACTGCCCGCTCCCACGGCCTGAGCTTCAACGACTGTCAGCGACCGGGTCTGCGGCTTCCCGGGCGCGCAGCTCCGCAGCGTATACCTTGACGTAGTCGTGTATCAGCTCGACCTGGGCCTCTGTCAGTAGATCGGCAAAGCTGCCCATGCCCTTGGGCGCGTAGGCTCCGCCGAGGACGATGGGTTTAAAGATGGCGTGCGTTTCGAGCGCCATACGCCTGAGGTCGGGCAGCATGGGGCGACTGCCGTAGAGCCCGTGACAGCCGCCGCAATACACAGCGTAGAGCTGTTCGCCCTCGGCCAGGGCTGCCGCGCTCAGGGTTTCCGGCGCGGGGAATTCCGGCACCGGGTGTGGCGCGGGCAGGGCCGGGGGCAGCGGCACCTCGCCGCCATCCAGTTTGAACACCAGCAAGCGGCCGTTGTTCGCATAGCGGGTCGCGGCCATGGAATCTTCCATGGTGTTGAACACGGGGCCACCGAAGCCGGCCAGCAGCGCGATGTACTGCGTGCCGTCGAGCTGGTAGGTGATCGGCGGCGCGATGACGCCGGTGCCCAGGAACAGCTTTAGCAGTTCGGCGCCGGAATCCGCCGCGTGCGCGTAGAAGTAGCCGTCGCCGTCGCCATGGAATACGAGCTTGCCCGCGGTGCTCAGCACGCCGCCGTTATAGATGCCGGGCTGGCGGATGCGCCACGCGGCGGCCTGGGCCACCGGGTCCCACGCAATGAGCTGGCCTTCGAAGGGCGGCTGCGGTTGGCCGGACCGCACTGCCGCAAGATCATCGACACCCAGCTCGAACCAGGTTTCTTTGTCCGGATGATGAACCCAGCCGGCTTCGCGGGCGGGGACATAGACCAGGCCGGTGTCGCGGTTCATGGCCATCGGGTGCCAGTTGTGCCCGCCGGCCGCGCTGGGGTAGATCAGGCGGGGCTCCGAGGCCCAGTTGGCCCCGGGGTTCTCGACGGGCCGGCCGGTTGCCAGGTCCACGTGACTTGCCCAGTTGGCCGTCACGTATTTTTGCGCTGAAATGAGTTCTCCCGTTTGCCGGTCGAGGACGTAAAAAAAGCCGTTCTTTGGCGCCTGCAGCAAAGTCTTGCGCACCGCGCCGTCGATGTTGAGATCCGCAAGCACCATGTGTTGAGTGGCGGTGTAATCCCAGCTGTCGCCGGGGGCCGTCTGGTAATGCCACGCTAGTTTCCCCGTGTCGGGATCGAGCGCGAGTATGGACGCGAGAAACAAATTGTCGCCGCCACCCGGGCTGCGATCGTGGCGGCCCCACGGCCCGCCGTTGCCTGCGCCCACGTAGAGCAGTTCGAGCTCCGGGTCATAGACCATGGAATCCCAGACCGTGCCGCCGCCACCGGTCGTATCCCAGTCCGTGCCGGACCACGTCCGGGCCGCCATTGCCAGCTCCGGATGCTCGAATGGCTCGTCGGGATTACCTGGCACCGTGTAGAAGCGCCACCGCTGTTCGCCGGTCTGCGCGTCGTACGCCGTCACGTAGCCGCGCACGTTGAATTCTGCGCCGCCGTTGCCGATCACGATCATGTCTTTCACCACGCGCGGTGCGCCGGTGATGGTGTAAGGCAGGCCTGGATCGACGGTCAGCACGTCCCACACGACCTCGCCATTGGACCGGTCGAGGGCAACCAGGCGCCCGTCCAGCGTGCCGACGAATACCCGGTCGCGCCAGATCGCCACGCCGCGGTTGACCACGTCGCAACATGCATCCCGGGCCCGCTGACCGGGCACCTCGGGGTCGTAGTTCCACAGCCGCCGGCCCGTACGCGCATCGAAGGCGAAGACCCGGCTCCAGGTGCTGGTCGCGTAGAGAACGCCATCCTTCATGATGGGCGTCGCTTCCAGCCCGCGGGCGGAGTCCATGGCCGCCTCCCAGGCGAGTCCCAGCCGCTGCACGTTGGTGGCATTGATCTGATCCAGCGGTGAATGCCGCGCTTCATCCCAGGTACCGCCGTGCAGGCTCCACTCCACCGCGGCCGTGTCGGTTTCGGCGGCCGGCGATGGCGCAGGGTCCGATTGCCGGGCACAGCCCGATACCGCCAGCGAGATCAGGGCCGCAGTCGCGAGCAGCCGGGCGGCCTGTCGTCCGTGTCTAGTCATTCCACTTGAGCTGGCTTTCGAGCAGCCAGGCGGACGGCTCCGTATTGGCCAGGCGTTTCGCACTCGCATATTCCTTCGCACCAATCGTTTCCGGATACGTGTCTTCGTTACCCACCAGCATCCGCACGCGGATGTCATCGGCTGTCACGTTGAATACCAGGCCGTCGCGTGCCAGGACCAGCGGACCGGCATAGGTCTGCCGGACGGCGTCATAGGTTTCCTGGTAACTCGAGGTGTCGTTGTAAAAATGGTAGCCCACGGCAAGGCGCGGCTTGGTCAGGCTGAAGACTTTGCCCGCTGCGGCGGGCTGGGTGTGGATCAGGCCGCCGACGATTTCAGCCGTCTGCCGATCCCAGCCCCAGATTCGCATCATCCGGCCTACCGTGTCGATAGACTCGTGTACGAGCAGGTCGGCATCGCTGCCGTGCTCCAGCATAAAGCGCGTGGGTGTCGTGTCGCCGGAAAACACGAATGTCAGGTCGCGCCACTCCAGCCGGTAGCTCACTGCGCCGTCGATGCCATGCAGGGCGGGGAAGCTGGTGATTCGAACGCCGTTCGCCGCGTAAACGACCTGGGCTTTTGCGTAGTCGAACTCGTTGACTTCGATTTCCCCTCCGGCCGCCGGCAGTTTGCCGTGGCGCATGGTGGTATCCCAGGTCCAGGCGGCTTTCTGCATGTCGACGAAATGCCGGGTGCCCAGTTGCGGTGTTTGGCCGGACGGGCCCCAGACGCGGAGCGGGCGGTCGTAGCGACCCGCGACCCAGCCGCCGATCCAGAGTTCCGGCAGGTCCCCCGCGTGGTCGGTGTGCAGGTGCGACAGGAAGACTTTGTCCGCGTCGCGGTACGAAACCCGCAGCATCGGGAAGTTCATCTGCGACCCGGTGCCGACGTCGAAGAAGAACTTGTCGCCGTTGCCGAGTTCCACGAACCAGCTGGCCGCCGCCTGTGATTTGCGCGGCTCGGGATTGCCGGTGCCCAGTGCGATGACCCGCATTTCGTCGGCGGCCAGGGCCTCGGTGCCCGGAAAATACTCGGTGCGGAAATACGGCGCCGCATCCGGGTCCAGGGCAGCGGCGGCCGCAACCCGGCTGTCCGGGTGCAGTGCCGCTGCCGCCAGCAGCGAGGCACCAACGGCGCCTGCCGCGACAATGACAGGGCCATGCCCCCGCGATGTTTGCGTCCCCATCGAACCGCCTCCGCGCTTGTGACCGTCGTAGTCTATGCCGTGGCCGAATGCGCTTCGAGCTGCCGCTGAGACCCTCGCGGGCCTGCCGCGGACCTGAATGTTGTGTGTGAGCGACACTTCCTGCGCACTGGATGACACCGTTGGGCATTGCGGCCGCGGCCGTTGTTGTGTAGAAGTTGACTACGGTCAGGGGACGGACAATACTTTACCCGGCTTGGTCGCTTGACTAAACGGCCGACACAAAACAGACAGGGGGATTTGTCATGAGGGGCAATCAGGCACGACGGTTCTTGATGGGGGTGGCCGCGCTCGTCGCCATCACCGGCAGCGAAGTTAACGCTCAAGTGTTGGAAGACATCGTGGTCACGGCGTCCAAGCGTGAGCAAAATCTGCAGGATGTCGGCATTTCCGTGTCCGCGTTTACGGGTGATCAGCTTAGCCAGCTCGGTGTCGTGAACACCATCGGCATCGTCCAACAGGTGCCTGCCCTGCAGGTCACCCAGTTCTCGCCGAATCTCACCACCTTCAACATTCGCGGCGTGTCCCAGAACAATTTCACCGACAACCTCGAGGCGCCGGTGGCCGTGTACATCGACGATGCCTACGTGGCGAGCATGAACGGTATCGACGCGCAGCTGTTCGACATGGAGCGGGTAGAGGTGTTGCGAGGCCCCCAGGGCACCCTGTTCGGACGTAATGCGACGGGTGGCGTCGTGCAGTACATCACGCGCGGTGCCGACGACACGGAGCTGAACGGCTACGTGGATGTCGGTTATGGCGACTATGACATGTGGACGGTCGAGGGCGCCCTCGGCGGCTCGTTCACCGACGCCGTGCGCTACCGGGTTGCCGGGCGTTACGAGAATTCCGACGGCTATATCGAGTCGAAAAATTATCCGGGGGGCAACCCGCTGCCGGCCAGCGGCAATGATCTTGGCGGCCGCGACGGTTACGCGCTGCGCGGCGCGCTGGAGTTCGACATCTCGGATGACGTCAAGCTGGACGTGCGCTATCGCTATACGAAAGACGACGACGTGCCCACCGGCGGTTACAACTTCCTGCCCTACACACCGAACACCGACCCGAGCGTCTACATTCCGCCGGAATTCGTCGACTTCACGGTCAACGTGATCGGCGCGCCGGCCTCGGATACGGCCGACATATTCTTCTGCCAGGACCAGCTGACTTGCTTCGCAACGGTGGACCAGGCCGGTCGCACCCTGTACGAGGGCGACCATCCCGAGCCCTTCGATAACTACTCCGACTACGACGGGTACATGGACCGGGAAACCAACAGCCTTACTGCCCGGCTGGACTGGGAGCTGCCCAACGGCATGGAGCTGGTCTCGATCTCCAACTACGCCGATCTCGACAAGTTTTACACGGAAGACGGCGACGGCATTCCCGTGCCCATCATCGAGTTCACGACGGACGCCGATTTCGACCAGTGGTCGCAGGAGCTGCGGCTGGCGGGAGACCTGGAAAAGATCCGCTGGCAGGTGGGCCTGTATTACCTGGATATGGAGACGAACGGCGACGTAGATACCGCCGGTGCACCCACGGCCAGCGTAGCTGTCGATCTCGGCTTTGACCCCGCCACGTTGACGAACCCGGCGGTGACCCAGGACTATAAACTGGAGTCGTCGAACTGGTCGATCTTCGGCGAGGCTGAATGGGACTTCGCCGACCGATGGACGGTCATCGCCGGTCTGCGTTACTCGGACGACGACAAAGATTTCGATTTTGCGACGGGTTTCGAGTCGCCGGCCGACGGGATCTTTGTGCCCAACGTATTCAACCTGGAGCAGGCCATCGCCGCTGCCGGAGGTGGCGATCAAGACAAGGTGGACTACGAAGACTGGGCAGGCCGTTTCGCCCTGAACTTCCAGGCCACCGACGAGATACTGCTGTACGTGTCCGCTAACCGCGGCATCAAGGGCGGCAACTTCGCGCCGTCGGCCAATGTGGGCCTGTCGAGTATCAAGCACGATGAAGAAGTTCTGAAGGCCTACGAAATCGGTATCAAGAGCGACTTCTGGGGCGGCAGGGCCCGGCTGAATGCCACGGCCTTCTACTACGACTACGACGACTACCAGGCCTTCACCTTCTCCGACGGCACGCCAAGCATTTCGAATGCCGACGCAGAGAACTACGGGGCCGAAATCGAGCTTTCCCTGGTGCCGACCGACAATTGGGACATTGCCCTTGGCCTCGCGTTGCAGGACTCTGACGTGGACGGGGTGGAAACACCGCAGCAACAGGTGACACCGGTGGGCTTCAGCGTCGACTGGCCCATCGACTTCCTGGACGACATGGAGCTGCCGAATTCGCCGAACTGGGCCTTTAACTACCTGGTGCGGTACAACTTCGACGCGCTGGCCGGCAACCTTGCCCTGCAGCTGGACGGGGCTGTCTACGACGACCAGTACCTGGAAGTGACCAACGGCGGCGCTGCCAACCAGGACTCTTATAGTGTCGCCAACGCGCGCATCACCTGGATGGACCAGGAAGAGCGTTTCCAGCTGACAGGGGCCGTGGAAAATCTCTCGGACGAGGAGTACAAGATTTACGGTCTGGACCTCGGCATCCTGGGCGGTACCACGGTCTACGCGCCGCCGCGCTGGTGGAAGCTGCACGCGTCCTTCCACTTCTAGGCCAGGCTTCCTCATGCCCGCCGGCGAATGTCGCCGACAGTGCGATGACCGCCGGCGGGTGACGCGCGGCGCCCTGGTGGCGGTGCTAGTGGCGCTGGCATTGCCTGGTTGCGGCGGCCGCGACGAGCAAGCCCCGGCCGAGCAGCAAGCCCCGGCCGGGCAGCAAGCCAATGTGCTGCTGATCGTGCTGGACGACCTTGGCCACGCTGACCTGGGCGCATACGGTTCCGAGATCCCGACGCCGAACATCGACCGGTTGGCCGGTGCCGGGGTGCTGCTGACGAGTTTCTACGTCGCCCCCACCTGTTCACCGACGCGGGCGATGCTGCTGTCGGGCGTCGACCATCATCGTGCCGGGCTCGGCCATATGTTTGAGGACCTGGCCCCTAACCAGGTCGGGCAGCCCGGCTACGAAGGCCACCTGAATTTCGACGTGGCAGCCCTGCCGGAACTCTTGCGCGGGGCGGGCTACTGGACCGTGATGACCGGCAAGTGGCACCTGGGCCTGGAGGCCGAAACCAGCCCGGCGGCGCGGGGCTTCGAGCGTTCTTTCGCCCAGCTGCAGGGGGGTGCCGGCCATTTCGATGACCTGGGCCTGGTGGGTCCGCGGCGGGCGCTGTACCGGGAGGACGGCGTCAGCACCGGTTACCCGGCCGGGCAGTATTCGACCCGGTTCTATACCTCGCGTCTGATCGAGTACCTGGAGGACGACGAGAGGGGGTCCAGGCCGTTTTTCGCCTACCTGGCGTTTACCGCGCCCCACTGGCCGCTGCAGGCGCCGGCGGACACGGTGGCGCGGTATCGGGGGCGCTACGACGCCGGCTACGACGAGTTAGCCATGGCAAGAATGGAGCGCCTGCGCGAACTCGGCCTGGTGTCACCCGCAGACGTCGAGCCCCGCAGTTTCCCCGGTCACCGCCCGTGGACGTCGCTGAGCGATGACGAACGTCGCAGCGAAGCCCGCAAGATGGAGGTCTATGCCGCCATGGTTGAGGAAGTGGACAGCGCCATCGGGCGGCTGGTGGCTTACCTCGAGACCACCGGGCAGCTGGACAACACCTTTATTTTCCTGATGTCGGATAACGGGCCGGAGGCCCACGACCTGGATGTCGGCTTTCCGGAAGCCGCGGCGTGGGTGCGCGAGTGTTGCGACAATTCATTGGCAAACATCGGTGCGGCAGATTCCTACGTCTGGCAGGGCCTGGGCTGGGGCCGGGCCAGCGCGGTGCCCTACCGGATGTACAAGGGCTATCCGTCTGAAGGCGGTATCCGCGCGCCGGCCATCGCGTACGCGCCTGGTTTGATTCGCCGTGGCGAACGCAGCGATACGATGGCAACGGTGATGGACGTCGCGCCCACGATTCTCGAGGTGACGGGGGTGAATCACCCGGGGCCTCGGTACCGGGACCGACCGATCCACGCCATGCAGGGCCGTTCGCTGCTGCCGCACCTGCAGGACGCCGCCGCGCGACCCCACGACGCCAATGCCGTATTTGGCTGGGAGCTCTACGGCAAGCGCGCGATCCGCCAGGGTGACTGGAAAATCCTCTGGGAGCCGGTCCCGGCAGGTGTCGGCAGCTGGCAACTCTACAACCTGGCCGAGGACCCGGTGGAAGCCGACGATCGGGCCGACGCCGAGCCGGAGCGGGCAGCCGGACTAGCGAAAAAGTGGGACGACTACGTGCGGGACAACGGCGTCATTCTGCCCAGCCAGGTGCCCCCGTACTGATCCAGGCGCGGGCACGCCACTCGCCTTCCATGTATCGTCCGACCGTGGCAGGTGTGGCGCCGGGCAGGCGGCGCGAGGACAGGAGTTGGCGGAAGAATGGCCGGGATTTGCGCAGGCGTTGCACCTCGATGGCGTGCTGCGAGCGTTGTGCGATGACGACGTAAGGAGACAGTTGGCGACTTTTGAACAGCTGTACGAGGCTAACCGCACGGCCTCCGATCTCGATGCGCCGACCATTCCGCGTGTCATCCACCAGATCTGGCTGGGCAGCCCGCTGCCGCGGCAGCTGCGCAAGTATTCTGACTCCTGGCGCGCGCTTCATCCGGACTGGGAGATCAAGCTCTGGA
>Ga0265303_10000057_pt1 | contig 45446 bp, 82 predicted proteins | sample Helome_2_FD_192494 | JGI IMG/M metagenome (GOLD analysis project Ga0265303, IMG submission 192494) | Marine sediment microbial communities from subtidal zone of North Sea - Hel_20160317 (Illumina Assembly) | ecosystem: Environmental > Aquatic > Marine > Subtidal zone > Sediment ... | reverse complement strand
GAGAGCATGACGTTCTCGCAAGCCTTCGGCTCCGGCATCAACTTCGGTGACAGCGCCAAGACTTACACGCTGAACATAAACAGCGGCACGTTCGGGGGGATAAACCAGCGCGGCACCTATGTTCATATGTCGTCTACCAGTGCGAGCGCCTATGCGGTGCTGATGAGCCAAGCAGCGACTTACAAGAACGCGGTAGGCTCTTCGCAACCCTTCGGACCCATTGTCATTGCACGCAGTCAAGTCACTGTGAATAGCGATACCGAGACGATCACGGCAGCATTCGTCGGCGGTATCGATATGTCCAACACGCTCTTCGGCAACGTCAACGGCGGCGCGCTCACTGTAACCGAGTACGCCGGCGTGAGAATGAAGAACGATAACCACCTATTCGCCACCGTTGATCGTCGTGTGGGTCTGGACTTCGATAATTCAAACCTGGGCTTCGGCACGCTCACTGACAACGTAGCGGTGGACATCGCCAACCTCAACTACGGCACCAACAGGTTCGGCATCCGCTCGGCCATGGCGGTCGGCAAGTTCCTGAGCCACACAGGCGTAGCGGTATCCGAGTTGGCCGGTGAGTTACGGCTGTTGGGCGACAACGTGAGCGCTGTCTTCGGCGCGGGCCAGGACGCGGACATCTACTACGACGCCACCAACCTTATCATCGATCCCGATGTGGCGGGCACGGGACGCGTGCTGATCGGCGCTACCGGCGACGACGACATGCTCTTGAACGACATAGAGATTGATGGCGCGTTGAACCATGACGGCGCGACCGTGGGCTTCTACGGCACCGCGCCAGCAGCACAGTCGGCGGCCTATACTCGCAACGCGACAATCGTTGAAGACCGGACGCTGCTCGCATCGGCTTCAGCTACTACGCTAAATAACAACAACGTCCTGGCCGCGCTGATCGCGGACTTGCAGAACATCGGAGTGCTGGCCTGATGGCAGGCGGGATACTACGGCTTCAACTGGACGTGCCGACAAAGCCTAACGAGCTTGACCTGATCCTGGATCAGGAGCGCACTACCAAGGCGGACGATGAAGCGGAGCTTGCGCAGAACAACAGGTTTCTTCTCCTGACTGACGCGGACCTCGCGAAGATCGGACTGACACGCGAGGTTCTGGTAGATCGAAACGACACCCTCAACGCCCGCATCCTCGCCTACGGCTGGCCGCGCCACAACGTCACGCTGAACGTAGTCGAGGGCGATTGGCTCTCACCCGGGAGCGTGCAAAGCTTTTGCGGCGAGACATCCACCAACGTCGCGACCAATTCAATCGATGGCGATACCGGGACGCACTGGCGGCACGTCGCCAACGAGCGCCACAGCATCGTCTACAAGCTGCGCGATTTTCCGTTGCGCGTCGAGAAGATCAGGTTCTTCTACAACGCGAGTCTGCCGGTCAACGAGCAGCTTACGAACCTGGACGTTCACATGGCCAAGGCGCTGGTCAACATCGACGACGCGGGCAACATCCTTGAGAGCGGCCTGAACCTCACCTGGCCCGGTACGGGTGGCGTCTTCGTCGATCACACCCTGGCCACCCCGAAGGCCAGCGCGGTTTATATCAAGCTAGTGTTCGACACCGCGTCCGCTGTCAACACTGGCCAGATCCGCGAGTTCGAGGTTTTCTGCACACCGAGGAAAGCATGAGCGACAAGTTCATTATCGATGCCGACCTGTTGCAAACCGTCGTCAACTACATCGCCATGGGCTCGATCTCCAAGGGCATGTCGTGGGCCGAGTTGCAAATCGTGCTGGAGCGGCTACAGAAACTCGAATCGGCCGAGCCAGCCAAACCAAAGTTGGTGGATAAAGGTTGATCTGCATCCTGTCCATGGGCCGTTCCGGCTCCTCCATGGTCGCGAATATCCTGCACGACGCGGGCGTCTGGTTCGGCAAATGCCGCAGGGGCGACCACTGCAATCTGCGCGGCTATTTCGAGAACAACGCGATCAAGCAGAGGATCTACCAGGTCTACGGCAGGGATTGGCTCGGCGGCTCGCCGACGAAAAAGCTGAATGTGGACGACATCCTGGAAGCAGAGGGTTACGAGGGAGGCCCGTGGGCCGTCAAATATGGCGCCTTCTACGCCCGGATCTGGGAAGATCCCTTCTATGTCCGCGTCTACCGGCCCGTGGAGAAAATCCTGGCGAGCTACGCGCGCTGCGGCTGGCTGAAGCCCTATAACGCGCCCTCCCTGATAGCCAAGCACATGAAGATCATGGACGGCATAGACGGTTTCAGGATCGACGCGGACAGGCTGGTAGAGGGAGACAGAACGCAGATGGACGAACTGGCCGGCCTGCTGAACCTGGAATTTTCCTACCAATCGATCAACCCGGAGTTCTGGCATTGAGCGGCGAACCCACGGTACGGGATTTCCTGTTGTTGGAGGACGGCGGCAAGCTGCTGCTGGAGGTAGCTACACAGGTCGGCCATTTGATGCTCGAATCCTCTGTGCTTGCCGATCTGACCGACACGAACAGTCTGACCAAGCCCATCGATTTCAAGAGGCCTGACGAAAAGTGACCGATCAGAAGCTCTCCCAACTCACCGCCGCCACGTCGCTGGCCAGTACGGATTTGCACTATGCCACGGTCGGGGGTCTGTCGCGCTCGCTGACGACCAAGGTGCTCGGGCAGGAGATGACAGGTTTTGTGGATGCAAAGCGGGATCATGATGTTGCAGGAGACGGAACTGACGAAGCCTCAAAAATAAATGCTGCTATCGATGAGGCGGCGGCAGATGGGAAGGGGGTTGTTCTTCCTCCGCCCCAGACTTTTTACGGCATCGGCTCGCCGCTTGTATTCAAGGCTCCGATATGGGGTCAAAGTGGCGATCAATCGCAGGTTCCAACGGAGATTAGGGCCTTAGCTGGTTTCACCGGCACTATGATGGTGGACTTCAATCATGCCGGCGAAGGTCGCTCGATGAGCAATTTGTATTTCAATGCCAATGCGCAAGCTGGTGTGCGATGTTTCAGTTCAACCAGCACAGGCGGCGGCGGTGGATCATCGAATGGTTATTTTGAAAATCTTTTCTTTAGCGGCACAGATGTAGATACCTATTGCGTCGAGGCCGATTCGAGCATCAGCGAAAGTGGGATGTTGGTTGGTTCGGTTTGGGTCAATTGCCGTTTCATCAATGTTTCCCAAGCCATCTATGCGGGAAATCTCGCGGATGAGGTGACGTTCATCGGCACGCGCATTCACATGAATGCCACCGCTCAGACCGACCGGGTAATCAGGACAGAAGGGGGCCTAATCAAATTCATCAATACGTTCATTCTCGTCCAGCCGCTCACGGATGCCGGCAGCCTCAATACGATTATCGATGCTTCGAATGCCGATGTCGAGTTCGATCATATTTTCGTCGAGGGCACGACGGACGCCGCCCGTCTATTCATTTGCGGCTCAAGTTTTGCAAACCTCAAGGTCAAGGATCTCCGGCTGAACGTGAACTACACAGGCGCTTCCGCCGATCAAGCAATCGTCCGCCTTACCGTGCCCGCCACGGCAACCGAAAGGTTCAGGATCTCGGTTAATGGTGTGGCCAGAAAGGTTTCCACGAACGATGCGTGGGATACACTGTTCAGTATCTTCAATCCCGGCAGCGGTGTAATCGGCCCAGCCTATCTGACGGTCAACGGATGCGATGAGTTCGGTTTTGCCAACATGGTCAAGGCCGGCGCCAGCAGCGCCACGAATGCCAACCGTGTCGTCAAGCTTCACGGCGCCCACCGAGGCCGTTTGCTACACCACTTCTACAACAGCAGCATCGTTGGATCGCTGGACGATCCTCAGCCGGATCAGCCGCATTTCCTGGCTAGGCTATCTGCATCAACGAGCAACGACAAAACGGGCGATGGGACAGCCTACACGGTCATACCGAACACGGAAGTCTACGACTGGCAAGGCGACCACAACACCACCACAGGCATTTTTACGGCTCCGGTAACGGGCACCTATCATCTCGACGCGGCCGTCAAATGCCAGAATCTGCTTGCCGGCCATACCACGGGCGTCATCAGGATCGTTGCCTCGAACCGAACCTTCGAGAGAACGGTGAACATCGGCGCTATCCGCGATGCCGGCAACACGGCAACGCTGCAAATCTCCGCCGACGTGGATATGGATGCGAGCGATACGGCAAGCATAGAGATCGTGGTTTCGGGAAGCACCCTGACGGTCGGTGTAACCGGCGGGACCACGCTCGTGACTTATTTCAACGGACGCCTAATCGCATGAGCATCCTGTTCTGCACACCCTGCTATGGGTCACAAGTCACCGAACCCTACTTCCGCTCCTGCCTCCAGCTTCAGCATGCCATGGTGAGCGGCGGCTTTCCGCACAATTTCTTCACGCTCTCCAACGACAGCTTGGTCACGAGAGCCCGGGACGTCTGCGTCGCGAACTACCTGAAGACCGACTTCGAGCGCCTGATGTTCATAGACGCCGATATCGAGTTCACGCCGGACGACGTGGGCATGCTGCTGGAGATGGACCAGCCGATCTCAGTGGGCGTCTACCGCATGAAGAAGCCCGGTTCTCGCTACGCGGCTTGGCGCGACGGCGAGCTTGTCGATGATCTGGATCAATTCAAGCGCCCGATCACGGTGGATTACGCCGGGACCGGCTTCATGATGATCAAAAGGGAAGTCTTTACAGAGATTTACGAGGCCTTTCCTGAGTGGAAATACGAAGAAGGCCAGGTAGGCGATTGTTTCGGCTATTTCCAGGACCCGATCATGGACGGCTTCCACATGAGCGAGGATTACTTTTTCTGCCATACCTGGAGGGAGTTGGGCCATGAAGTTTGGATGCACCCTCAAGTGAGGCTGACCCACCATGGGGTATACGGCTACGGAAATGACGAGCCTGTCGGGCGGGCGGCCGATAGAAAGCAAGTTCGCGGCAAGCCAGAGCGGAAAGGTGATCATAGCGGGAACGGGCAGATGCGTATGGGATGACATGCGGGGTCTTCCCGAGCCCGAGAGCGTCATGGCCATCAACGACATGCTAATGTATTGGCCCGGAAGGATAAAATTTGCCTATTCTCACGATGAGCGGCAACTGGTTCATTGGAAAGAAGGCCGGCGGCGCTGCCACACCAACGCTTTCGGATCTGTCGGCAGCCTGCACACCATCGAGCCCTGCCGGGTTTCGGGCGTCCATAGCTGGCCCTATCCGACCATGGGCTCGTCTTCCCTGGCGGCCTGCCATGTGGCCCTTTCCATGGGTTTCGACGAGGTCCTGCTGATCGGCTGCCCGCTGGACGACACCGGGCACTTCTACGACCCGCCGCAGGTCAAGAGCAACTTCATGAACGAGGCGCCGACCGACATATGGACGAAAGCACACCTGGAATACTTCAAGGGCCGCGTGACGAGCCAATCGGGCCGTTCGAGAGAGATCCTGTCGCAAAGCTAGAGCGCGCCAAGTACGAAAAGGTCTGGAATGATCCGCGCTACCGCCGCTACTCGCCCGGAGAAGGGCTGGTACAGGACGCCTATACGTCCATGAGCATGAAGCCCGGCGACAGCCTGGTGGACTACGGCTGTGGGACCGGCAGGGCGCTGCGCCATTTCTCCGGCTGGGGCTTGAGCGTCACGGGCGTCGATATCGCGGAGAACTGCCTGGAGGAGAACGTGGCCTTCGTGCGCGCGTGTCTCTGGGACTTGCCGGAGCTTTCCTCCAAATGGGCCTATTGCACCGATGTCATGGAGCACATCCCGGAGGAAAGGATAGACGATGTGCTGAGCGGCATTGCCGAGCGTTCCCAGGCGGCCTATTTCCAGATCGCCACCACCAAGGACGCCAGCGGTCCGCTGATCATCGGCGAGCCCCTGCACCTGACGGTGAAAGCCATGGATTGGTGGTACGACAGGTTAAGCCGTTTCTGGGATACCGCCATGGCCAAGAAGGGGACCGGGGTGATCGCGAGGTGCCGTGGAACTCGCTGAAGCGCTAGCCATCGTTGGTGAGCAGTTCAAGTTCAACAAGATCGCGAGCTATAAGCCCTACCCGTGGCAAAAGCAGTTCCATGACGCAGGCGCGGAGTTCAGCGAGCGTATGGAGATGGCCGGCAACCAGACCGGCAAGACCTACTCCGCCGCCTGCGAAACGACCTACCACCTGACCGGCGAATACCCGGATTGGTGGGATGGGAAGCGGTTCGACGGCCCGGTCATCTGGTGGGTAGGCAGCGTAACGGCCGAGCAGAGCCGCGAGATCACACAGGCCGAGCTTCTGGGCGGCGTCACCAAGGAAGAATACGGCACCGGCACGATCCCCAAGCGCTGCCTGCACGGCCGTCCCAAGATGCGCCAGACCGGCGTCAGCGACGTTGTGGACTACCAGAAGGTCAAGCACAAGTCGGGTGGCCTATCGACCTGCATCTTCAAGTCCTACGATCAGGGCTGGAAAAAGTGGCAGGGCAAGAAAGTCCACGGCGCCTGGCTGGACGAAGAGCCCTGCAAGGGCGAGCAGCCCACGGCCGAGGATTATCGGATCTACACGGAATGCCAGACCCGCATCGCGGTCAACGACGGAATTCTTTTCGTGACTTTCACGCCGCTCAACGGCATCACGGCCATCGTCGAGCATTTTCAGGACAAAATCATCAAGTCCACCTTCCTGGTGAACGCCACTTGGGACGATGCGCCGCACCTGACCGAGGCGAAGAAGACCGAACTCAGGGGGTCCTACCCGGACTACGAGCTGGACGCCAGGACCAGGGGCATTCCGATGATCGGCGAGGGCCGGGTCTTCAGGATTCCCGAGGAATCGATCAAGTGCGATCCCTTCGAGATCCCCGGCCATTTCTCCAGGATCTGCGGCATCGACTTCGGCATGGATCACCCCGGCGCGGGCGCTTGGCTCGCTCATGACCGCGACAAGGACATCATCTATCTCTACGACTGCTATAAGGAACGCGGCTGGCTCACGAGTGCGCACGCGGATGAAATCAAGAGCCGGGGCGATTGGATACCCGTCGCCTGGCCGCACGACGGCATGGAGAAGGACAAGAAATCCGGCCAGCCGCTCTACAAGGACTATCGCCAGCATGGAGTGCAGATGCTACATAGGTCCGCGCGCTACGAAAACGACATCGGCGGATCTCAGGCAGTCGAGCCCATTGTGATCGAAGTCATGAACCGCATGGAAACCGGACGCTTCAAGGTCTTCATGCATCTCCACAAGTTTTTCGAGGAATATCGTCTCTTGCATAGGAAGCAGGGCGTCATAGTGCCGATCCGGGACGACATCATGAAGGCAGTCTTCTACGGTGTAATGATGCGCCGTTTTGCCAAGATTCGGCCCAGGATCGTCATGAGGCAGGCGAGTTCGCAACCTCTCCGCATCGGCATGGGAGCCTGATATGTTCGCAGGCGGCGAGAAGATGAAGGGTATCATGCAAACCATGGGGTTCAATCCCATCGGCAGCAAGTTCACCGAGAGGGGCGACATCTACGTGGGCGAGCGTGAGGCCTGGATCGGCGGCGAACTGACGGTCAAGGGCCTGGAGGTTGTCTATTTCATCGTCTCGAAGCAGCCGACGCACGGCACGCCCTGCACCTACAGCCCGAAGGATGGCGCGATCCCCTCCCGTCCCGAGCGGCTGGCGGAGGCCTTCAAGCACGCGGAGGAATTCCTGAATGCCTAAGCGGCGCTTTACACAGGATGACGTGAAGCACATCGTTGACAGTACGATGGAGGAGCAGGGCCGCCGGGAGAAGGACCGGAGAGACCTGGAGAAGGTCTGGAAAGAGGTTGACCGCCAGCTTGCCCAGATACCCGATCTTGCTCACAAGAGTTTCGCGGACGGCAATATCAACCCCAAGAGGGCATGGATGCCCGAGGTCGAGCTGCCTCTGCAAAGCCAGACGCTCGAAGTCCTCAAGGCGGACAGCAGGCGCATGACGTTCCCGCAGTCCGGCCCCTACTTTCAGGCCAATGCGGCCTTGACGGACGACTATCTGGAACGGGTGGACTTCAAGGCCCTCATTGCCGGGGCCAACGACGTGCCCAGCGTCATCGATCAGGACAACGCCAACAAGCTTGTCAGCGGTTTCCACCGCCATATCCAGCGGCAGTATGGGTTCCGTGATCAATGGGAGCTGCTGGACATGGAGGCCTTCAACTACGGCACCTTCGTCGGCAAGGCCCGGACCATCACCAAGCAGATGTTCCCGACCACCGCCAAGGGCGTGGTCAAGGAAACGGTCAAGTTCCCGGTCATGATCCCGCGTTCGATCAAGAACGTCTACCTGGACGACAGCAAGCACAACGTCATGATGGAGGGGCAGTTCGTCGGCCCCACCGTGCATGAGATCTACTGGCGCAAATTCGGCGACCTGGAGATGGCGGCGAAGAAGGGCAGCAGCGATCCCAACAAGGACGGCTGGAGACGGGACGGCCTCAAGAAGCTGGAGAACATGAAGGCCACCGACAACGTCAGGGTCATCCGCGTCGAGGGCGATATCCTGGTGCCCCGCAGCACGGGTCCCGCCCTTTTCCAGCCCAACACCATCGCCCACATCGCCACGGAAAGCGGCCAAGGGGCCTTGATCCGGCTCCAGTTCTCCGAGATGGATGAGAACAGCTACTTCAGCCATCCCTACATGATCCAGGATATGGGCAGTCCCTACGGTGTCGGCCCGCTCATGAAGGGCATGCCGATCCAGAAGGCGGCCGTGGAGGCGCTGACGCGTCTTTTGATCTGGGCCGCGCTCAATACGGGTCCGCCCGTCAAGTACGACGTGGACGACCCGCTTTTCGCGCAGACCGGCGGCCCTGAGATCGAACCCTATAAGCTCTGGCCGACGACCGGCACCACGGAGCCCGTCGAGATCGGCGACGGCGCGGCATTGTTCCAGCTCTACGTGGGTTTCCTCCAGCAGTACGCCGATCTCACGGGCGTCAACGCCCCCCGGCTCGGACAGCAGACCGTCAGCCACACGACGGCTTTTGCCAAGGACGTGGAAAACCAGCGCGGCACGGCCAGGACCGTGGACTACGTTAGCTCCGTGCTCAACAGCCCCCTGGCGCGCTGGCTGGATATGGAATACCGGCTGGGCAAGAAGTTCGAAGGTAAGCAGACCATATTCATCGAGGAATACGGCGGTTTCGTGGAGATCGAATCCAAGCACCTGCCTGATCTCGTCTCATACGAGGTCTTCGGCGCGGCGGGGCCGGCCGAGGAGCAGCGGGAAGAGCAGGTTCAGGCCAATGCGGTGCAGATCGCCACGCAGATCGAGCTTCTGAAGATCCAACTCGAACAGCAGGGCCGGCCGCAGGGCGAGAAACTGGATCTCACCGCGATCCAGAAGGAAGCCTTGAGAAAGGGATTCAAGGATGTCGATGGTTTCTTTACCGCCGGACCTGAAGGCCTACAGGCAAACCCTGAAGCAGCAGGAATTATACAACCGGCTCTTACGAGCAGCTCCGATACCTTCGCTGCATAGCTGGAAGGTCGGCAAGACCGAGGCCGATTGGGCGAAGGATACAGGCGTAAGGCAGGGCTTCGTCATGGCCCTTCAATTCATGGGATTAGAGGAAACGACAGATGAGTGATACCGCGACGGATGGCACCCCCGGTCAGTCCGCGACTGATGCGCAGGGCCAGAGTGTGCAGGGTGAATTGGATGCTCTCATCAACGAGGGCAAGACACAGCAGCAGCAGCCTGACCTGACCAAGAAGATCGACAGGGTCGTCTCCTACGTGGAGGCGGATCAGGCCGAGAAGTTCAACCAGCGATTCCGAACCGACATGGACGCCACGGTCAAGGCCGTCGAGGAGGTTTTGCCGGAAGAGGCGCGGAAATTCCTGACCGCCGACATGATCGAAGGCCAGCTCTACAAGCGGGCCGAGGATGACGAGGCGATCAGGAAGGCGTTTCTCGACCGGCACGGCAACCCGGAGGCCTGGAGCAAGGCAAAGGACGGGATCGTCAAGGAGTTCAAGGAACGCTTCAAGGATATTCCCGATCCACAGATCAACGAGGACCGGGAAGCGATCATGGCTGCCGCGAAGCCGGCGGGCAAGTCCGGGGGTGAGGAAGAGCTATCCCTGGAACAGGTCGATGAACTGCGCAGGACCAATCCGGTCAAATGGCAGGAATTGCAAATGAAGCACGGAGTCGCGCCCTACGGCCAGTAGGAAAAAAACCAGTAGGAGAAAAAGATGTCTACTATCACCGATACTGCCATCCTGACAAAACCGATCAATGTCATGTTCATGGGTCGGTTTCTGGAAGTCGCGGAGTACCAGACCCACTACTTCACGGGCAACGCGGCGGCCAATCTGGCCAGGCATGGCGGCACCTTCACGGCGTTCTGGCGGCGACACGAGCACCTGACGCCGACCACCACCGCGCTGACGGAGCTGAACACGACGGTCAGCTTCCCGACGCGCACCGCAACCACGCCGACCATTACCGACGTCACCAAGGCCGTGGCCAAGTACGGCGACCATATCGTCCTCAACGAAGAGGCCGACGTGGTCAACTTCAACGGTCAGACCGCCGAGTTGATGGACCGCCTTGCCGAGCAGGCCGGGCGTTCCGCCAACATGATCCAGCGCAACGAGATGGAGGACAATCCGACGCTGGTTCTCGCGGCCGGCGCGGCATCTGACGGCGTGATCACCTCGGCAATCACGGCGGCGACCCTCAACAGCGTGATCAACACGCTGGACAGAAACGTCTCCATGACGTTCATGCCGCTGACCACGGGGTCCACTTCCATCGGCACCGTGCCGATCCTGCGGTCCTTCATCGGGATCTGCCACCCCGACGTGGCCTACGATATCGCGGGGCTGACCGGGTTCCGCTCGGTGGAGACCTATGCCGGACAGGTGCAGGTCTTGCCGAACGAGTTCGGCCATTACGGCAGGGCCGGCCTGGGCGTGAGGTTCATGTCCAGTCCCGATGCCTCCATCGACGCGGGCTCCGGCGGCAACTCGTCCGGCACCCTGCGGGAGACTTCATCGGCGGCCGATCTCTACACCACGGTCATCTACGGCCGCGCGGCGGTCGGGTCGGTGGGCTTCGGGACGGAGTTCCCGACCGAGATCGGGCGGGCCAATCGCTCCATGAGGGCTATCGAGGTCATCAACATGGGCTTCGGCAGTGCCGGCGCGGCGGACCCGCTCAGGGAGCTTTCCACCATGGGCTGGAAGCTCTGGAGCGGTCCCAAGATCCTCAACGGCACCTGGATCAGGGGAATTCGTTCGGGAGCCACGGCGCTTTGATATTAGGGGAGGGCTTCGGCCCTCCCCCCTTTGTTCATTTTCAGGAGAACTACCATGCCCGAGATCGTCCAGGACCTACGCCCCGCCGAGGAAGTCGTCTGGGAGTATTACGGCACGCAGATCAAGGCCATGCGCCGCACCCAGCTCTGGCGCCTGGCCGACCTTCACAAGATTCCCTACCCGGCCGGCTGCTCCAAGGAAGGCCTTTTGAGGCTCCTGGATCACGAAGAAGTCCGGGGACGAAACCTCCTGCAACCGCCCGCCGGTATGACGGAGGAGCATTTCTGGAAGCTGATCAACGGCCCGAGGCGGCAGATCAACGAATTGGGCGGCCAGATGGTCGAGAACCAGACCAACGTGGATCTTCTGAGGGATGCCCTGGAGGGCAAGTCCTACTTCGAGATGGTGGAGCCGCGCGAGCAGCCCTCGGAGTTCGAGACGGTTTCCACGGAGCACGTCGAAATCAAGCAATACGAGGCAGGGCCGGAGAGTGAATATGCCTCCCTGCTCAAGACGCTCAGTTGGGGTGAGTTGAAGAAGGAGGCCAAGGGCCAAGGCATCAACACCTGGAAGATGAACCGCGCCGCCATCGAGGAGGCCCTTTGTGGCTAAGACCCTGCTCAATGGGGTCAACGAAGTCCTGAAACGTATCAAGGTCATTCAGGGCGACAGCGGCCTTCTCACCACGCTCAGCGACAGCCCCCGGCAGATCTATGTCGATCTGGCGGTGCAGGTCTGGAACGAGGCCATGGAGGAGCTTTACACGCGCTCCCATGTGTCCCTGCCCAGGGAGATGGCGGAAAACTCCATCACTCTTGTGACCGATGACCGCGACTATGCCCTGCAAACGAACTTGATCGATCTGCGCTGGCCGCTGCACAACCGTGTGGACGGCGAATACATTTATGAGTGGAAGCGAGGCTATCACAATCTGATCTCGTCCCAGCCTCAGCCGGACGAGTACACCGGACTTGCCACATTTGCCGCAATCCGCCCGATTGATGGAGAACTCTACCTGGAGCGCATCCCGCAGGCCAAGGAGAACGGGAAGGTCTTCTTCTACAACTACGATAAGGATGTATCGGTTTCAGAGGCGGCGGATACCTTCCCCTTCGATGACGACGTATTCCGCGCCATGGTGCCGACCGTGGCGGAAATCGTCGAGATCGGCCTGGACAGGGAGATCCAAAGCGCCATCGCGGCGGCCAACTTCGGTAGGGCGTCCCGGATGCTCACCAAGCAACCCATGAGAAGCAGTTGGTCTCCGCTCTAAAGGGCGAGCCGGAGCCCATCATCCTTCGCTTCGGCGGCGGCGTTCATTCGCAGGCCTCGGAGGACGAGATCAATCCGCTGGAGTGCGCGGACGGCCAGAACTTCCAACTCGACCTGGAGAACAGCCAGTTCATCCCGCGCAACCCCTTCGATCTGGAGGGAACGACACCGAACGCCGCCGAGATCAGGGGCATGGGACAGCTCCAGAAGGCGGATGGCACGATCTCCACCCTGGTTCAAGCCGGCGACACGGTCTACGAATGGGACGGCAGCAGTTTTTCGACGGTTGCCACCGTCTCTCCCACCGCCAAATTGAGGGGCCGTCTGGAACAGAACTGGCAACTCGACGACAAGCTCCTGCTGACGGATATGAACCTCATAGAGCCGGTCAAGGAGTGGGACGGGACGACATTCCAGAATATCGCGCACAACCTCTCCGGCGACTTCATCGCCAAATACGGCTTCGTGTCGAACGAAAGGGCCTTTTTCGGCAACGTGATCTCCGGCAGCACGCCGACAGCCACGCCGCATATGCTGGTAGGCTCCGAACGGGGCGATTATCTGACGCTCAGTGTGTCCGACAGGCCCTCATCGGCACTCAATGAGCAAGATGCTTTCTTTTTGCTGACGCCCGATCTCAGGCCGATCAATGGCTTGGTGGAAGCCTTCAAAACTATCGTCATGTCGTCACTCAGGGGGAGTATCTGGCTGTTGAGCGGCGGTTCGGCCAAGGATTTCGATATCGACGAACTCTATCCCCGCTCCGGCGCCGTCGCGGACGAGTCCATGGCCTACATCGGCAACGATGTTATCTATGGCAGGCAGGGCCGTATCGAGAGCGTGCTGGCGACAGACAAATTCGCCGATGTCCAAAGTGATGACATTACGATCCCGATCAAGGACAAGGTGAGCAGCTTCAAGACCTGGCGAACCATCTACAACAGCCGGGTTCAGAGGGTCTATCTCTTTCCCGACTCGGAAAACGAGGTCTGGGTCTATCACAAGGATGTCGCCAACGAACGTCCCGGCACGTTGCGCTTGAGCGATTCACCCAGGAACCTGTCGCCCTGGTCGAAATGGGTCACGCAGCATCAAAGCAACTTCACTCCGACCGCCGTGATGAATATGTTCGATCCGAACGACGGGCTGGAATATGTCTACTTCGGAGATTCGAGCGGCAACTTCTACAAGATGGAGGGCACGGCCAACCAGGGCGATGCGAACAGCGCGGCGATAATCTCGGAAAGGCTCTCGGTGCTCTTCCCGGCGCCGGCCGATTCCACGGCCTATAACATCGAGGGCTGGATAGCCTATCGCAAGGACCGCGCCGCAACGGTGAGCATGACCTTCGAAGCCGCCGGCCGGAGCGTCTTCAACGAGACGGTCATGATCACGATCCCGGCCGTTACCAACCGCCCGACCTATGGAGGCACGACCTATTATGGCGGAAGCGACTACTATGGCGTCCCCTTTGCCGGACGACTTACTCGCCAGCAATTTGCGCCGCCAGGCCGAATGGACGCCTGGCAAGTCAGACTCCGGGTCGAAAGCTCGGAAACCTTTGAAATTCAAGAGGTTGGCCTCAGATTCCAAGCCGCCTCATGATTTGCCGCCTGGAGCGCGCGCTCGTTCAAAACCACGATCTCTGGCAAGACCGAAACGCTTCCAGATCCTCAAGCGCAAACCCAAGGCCGTGCAATTCGATTGGAGCGCCGACAAGCAATGGCTGTGGGCCGCCTATCGGCACGGCAGGGCCGGCTTCGCATCCGATATCTTTTCCGAGGACCTGTCGCAGGAGGATTTCGATGCGATTGCCAAGCCTGTCGTCGAAAGCATGGACTTTTCCTATCTGCTGAAAGGTCATGTAGAGGGCAAGGGTGTTATCCCCGTGGGCTTCGCCAAGGTCAATATCGTTCGCTTCCACGTGGAGCCGCACCTTTACTGGTTCTGGTGGGCTACGCAAAGGAACATCTACGAGGCGACCTTCAAGTTTTTCGACAAGCTTCGAGAGGATGCGCCCTTCGTGATTGCAGTGGAACTTGGCGGCGGGGCCTTTCGGCTTGCCGAGCATCTGAAGAGCGCCGGCATCATGCGACGTATCGGCACGTCACACAATTGGGAAGTGGACAGAGTCATGGCACTCTACGAGACGCGCGATGGGTGAGGCTCTTGGCGGCGGTCTCACCGGCATTTTTGGCCACGGCACGGGCGCCACGCGGCCCGGCGTCAACGATTTGGGTGCGTTCCGCCTGAGAAACGTCGGCGGCCTTACCACGAACGTCAGCAAAAAAGGAAAGGTCAGGGTCAAGTCATCCGCCGAACGCCGGGGGCTTGTCGGAGAGGTCAGCAGCCTCCTTTCGGGCGGGGCCGAGGAGCTTTCCGGCATCCGCGATTTGGTGCGGCCCGGCTTCAGTGCTTTCCGGCGGGCCGGTCTGGAGTCCATAGGCACGCGCGCCAGGCGGTCCATCGGGAACCTGCGGGAGAACTTGGCCAGACGGCGCGTACAGGGCTCCTCCTTCGCGGAGGATGCCGTGACGCGGGCCGAGCGCGAGTTCGCGCAGGAAGAAAGCCAGTTCGCCGCCGCCACCACGCTCCAGGAGATCGACGTTTTCACGCAATTGACACAACAGATCACCCAGCAACAGGTGGCTGCCGTGGAAAGACAGGTCCAGGAATTGAACCTGCAACTCGACGTGGGCCTGCAACTGGCCGGCGCCGCCACTCAATCCCTGACCGCCGCCTCCATCCAGCAGCAGAAGAATGCGGCTGCTACCGTTGGGGAGCTTTTCGATATTGCCGGGATCGCCGCCGCCGGAGGCTTTGCTTGCGCGATTGCCAGGGAAGTCTACGGCACACACGATCCGCGCTGGATGGCCTTCAGGCATTGGCTGTTCCACGAGGCGCCGGCCTGGTTCTTCAGGTGGTATCTGGGCAACCAGTACCGCGTGGCTGAGTGGTTGCGGGGCAAGCCGCCGGTCAAGCGAATCGTACGCTACTTCATGAATAGAATAATTGCCGGAGGGACCTGATGCCATTTGCGGAAGGCTTCCGGGCGGGCGCCGCCGCCCGCCTGGCGCGCACGCAGCAGCGCGTCGAAATAGAGCAGGAGTTCGTCCAGCAGAATAGCGACATTGCCGACGCCCTGATCAAATCTGCGGCCGACGTACAGGCCGCCGCTTTGGAACAGGGCAAAAGCGTGGACGTAAGCCCCTTCAGGGAGCGCCTGTTCGGTCTCATGGAGTCCGCCTTCGGGGTGCGCAAGAAGCAGTTCGGGACCGACGACGCCGTCAACGCGCAGTTCGTCAACAACAAGATGGCGCAGTTCGAGGCGGCATTGGAAGCGGCGGCGCAGCAACCGACCGCCGAAGAGGCGGCCAGGATAGGGGCACGGGCCGGGGTGGCTGGAGCTGTCGCCACGGCGGAAGGCCTGACGGAGAGCGGCACGCCCACCACCACGGCCGCGACCGCCGAGGCCGCCGGGCTCGTTCCGCCTCCCGCGACGGCGCCGGAGCCCACGGCATCCGATATCGTCACTTTCCGCATGCCGGATGGGAACGTACAGTCCGCCAACGTCAACGATACGGACACGGTGAAACGCATCATAGATCAAGGTGGTGTCAGGATCAGCCTGTCAGTCCAGTCGCCGACGCTGGAGGGTGTGGGAGCCTTGACGGGCGTTACCACCAAGGAGCGGGAGAGCCTCAAGACCAAGATCCAAGATACAAATGCGCAGATCGAAGAGTTGACCGAGACATTGAAGCAGTTCCAAGAGACGCCGGAAGCGGGTGGCTTGCTGGGACCTGTCATCGAAAAAGCCGGCGGTCTGGTGCAGCAGTTGCCTGGTGGGGAGGGCGCGCTGGAAAGTCTCGGGTTGAATCCTGCCGAGGTCAAGGCGGTACGTGGCAATGCAAGAGCCGTGGCGTCACGCATGCTGAGCACCATCACGGGGGAGGAAAGCGGGCGTTTCACCGATAAAGAGCGCCAGATTGCCGAAGAGGTCCTTGGTGCATTGGATGTAACGGCCTCATCCGAACAAATTTCCGCCGCTCTGAACCAGGCCATCGATTTGATGAGACGTTCGGAGGGACGGGAGCTTGTCAGATTTCTTCAAGCGTTCGAGGGCGATATCAACACACCGGAGGGACAGGAGGCTTTTGTGGAGGTTCTGATCGCCAATGGCTTTACGCGGGACCGGGCCATCGACGCCTTTCTGGAGCTTGAGGAAAGGCTGAACATCAGCCCATGACCGAACTTCAGGACGCCATCCAGCAGAGACGCCGGCAGCGGCAGCCTTCCCAGGAACAGGCCGTCGAGACCGTCGGCGATCCCGACGTGCCGCTTTCCCAGCGTATCCAGCAGCGCCGGGAGCTGCGCAAGCGTGGCGTGCAGACCACATCACCGCAAGAACTCGATGTGCTTGGCCGACGTGAGGCCCTTGGCGCACAAGTCGGTGAGCGTGTCGGCAGGCCAGGCTTCGAGGATCTGGGCGCTCGTGCCGATATCGGACTCTCGACCACCTTCGAAGAGAAGCGCGCCAAGTTCATGGACAAGTTCCCGGAAGGCGATTTCGTGCGGGCACGAGATCCCAATGGCGGCAATACGATACTCTTCAGGAAAAGCCCGGAAGAGAACTTCGCCGAATTCGATGCACCCATGCTGGAACGCTTCGAGTTCATGGGCGACGTGACCGACATCTCCGGCGACGTTCCTTCGGCCCTGGCCGAACTTCTGGTCACGCGCGGTGGAGGATTGGCGCGTCAGGCGCTTTCTATCTTCGCCGGCAACATCACGGGCGAAGCGGCCAAGGAAACCGTCGAGGAGTTGCGGGGCTTCCAGAAGGAGACCTTCGGCGAGGTCGCGACACGGAGCCTGCTGGAAGCGTCCATCGCGGCCGGGGCCGTGGTGCCGTCCACCGTGGTCAGCGGTCCCATCAACGCCTTTCGCGGGGCGCCATTGATGAAGGTGGCGCCGGGCGCGAAGATCGCACAGCAGGCCACCCAGGAATTAGGGCTTCCGAGGCTCTTGCCGTCGCAGATCGCGCAAAGCCCGCTCGTGAGGGCGCTCGGCGGACAATCGGCCGCCCTGGTCACGACCATAGGCGAATATATCCGTCAGCAGAACAAGGCTGCCATCGGTACGATCATGCGCCTGCGGGAGCCTGGTTTGGTACGGCTGCTAAGGGGCGAACTCAAGAAGCTGCACGACGAGGCATCGGAACAAATCCTCGCGGCTTCCAAGGTTGTCGGCACGGACCTGACGGAAGGCGGCACGGCGATCCAGGAAGGTATCGCGGAATACGACCAACTGGCCCGCGCCGTGGTGAACAAGTCCTATCAGAACGCCCGCAACGTTGCCGAGCCGACGTTCTCGGCCGGCGGGCTACAGGATGTGGCAACGGAAGTGAAGGCGCTGGCGGAGGAATTGGGGCCGGACGGAGCCTCGGTAGCCGCCCTGGCCGACCGGATAGTACAACTTGATCCGAGCTTGCCGCCACGGATGATCGATCTCCCGAGCGGGGAAATCGTGGAGTTTTCGGCCACCGATCAACTGCGCCGCCTCCGTTCCCAGGCCTTCGATCTCAAGCGCCCGCCGCCTGGCGATATCGCGAGGGCACAGCATAGAGAGGCGTCCAAGCTCTTCGGCGTGCTCAACAAGACGCTGAACGAGGCACAGGGCTCGCCCGATTTCGTGGAGGCCTGGCAGAAAGCCAACGGGCTGGCCGCCGACCGTTTTTCCACCATGGAGAAGCTGGCTGTCGTACAGGCCAGCCGCACGGAAACACCGGCTATTATGGCGGATCGTTTGAGCAAGCCGCTCCAGGTGGACAACCTCAGAACGCTGAAAAACACCATCCCGGAATCGCAGTTCCGCACATTTCAGGACGCGGCCAAGACGGACATGATCTCGCCGCAGAACATCGACAATCTTTCGGCCCGGCTGACATCATTCGACAAGCCCACATTGGATCTTCTGCTGACGCCTGCCGATCAACGGGCCATGCGGGTGGTGGCGTCCAATTGGGACAAGCTGAAATCGCTCGACATCGAGAACATCCTGGCCACCCAGAAGACCCGCGCCGGGGTGGTGGATCAGCTTGTGCAGACCGGAAAGACGCGCCGCATTGCGGCATTGGCGGAGGCCGCCGAGGACCGTCCCGGCCTGAAGCGCTCCATTCGCTCCGGCATCCTGGACGATGTCTGGAACAAGACTGTGCGCGAGGTAGAGAATGAATTCCTGGTCGATGCCAAGGCCTTGCGGACAGAGCTTACGAGATTGCGCGAAAGCGGCGCGGACGCCTTTCTGGAGCCGGGCGACGTCACCAACTTGAAGAGATTGGCCGAGGCCGTCGAGTTCATTCCCACTGGTCAGGACACGGGCACGAGCCTGCAAAGGGCTTCGGCCGTCGCCGGCATGCGCGAGCTCGGCATCGAGGGGTTTCGGACGCTGGTCGAGAACATAGGTATGGGGCGCGTACTCATCAGCCCCACCTTCGGCCGCATCATGTCAGGGACCGGGAAGGAAGCATTGCCTTTTAACCGGCTCCGCGTGTTCGCCGCGACACTCGCCGATATTGCAACGGATATGAGCAAGGAAGATGCTGGACAAAATCCTTAACGAAGCCACGAGCCTGATGGTGGCGGGGCTGTGCTTTGCCATGGTTGTGGCTTTCGCCATGGCCAAGCTCGGCATCTCCGCCGTCGTGCTGATCAAATTTTTCTCTCTTTGAGGACCTGACATGGCTCTAGGCAATCCCTATACTGAAGTCTCCATCGTCAACTACAACGTCACGCCGCCCACGGACGACGGCGCGCAGACGGCCGCCAACACGGTGGAATGGACCAAACACAAGGACAAGCTGGCCGATCCCATCAAGACGCTGGCCGAGAGCACACAGACCAACATCACCGCCGCCCTGGACAAGCGCCTGCTGAACGACACCATCACCAAGACGGGCGCCTACACGATCCTGGTGACGGATCGCGGCAAGATAATCGATTTCACCGGCAGCTCTCCGGCCACCTTCACGCTTCCGGCGGTGGCCGACGCCAAGAACGGCTTCGAACTGGTGGTCCGCAATTCCGGCACGGCCGTTCTCACCATAGACGGCAACGCCTCGGAGACCATAGACGGGGTTACCTCCATCGATCTCTACCCGCTCCGGTCTCTTTGGCTGCAATGCGACGGCGGCACGGCCTGGGTAGTTGCCGCCAAGCCCGCGCAGCCGCCGCCCGGCGTTCTTGCAAAGACCTTTTCTGACACACCCTACGCGGTCCTCGTGGACGACGATGGCCGAGTGATCGATGTGGATGCTTCCGGCGGCGCGGTGACAATCGATCTTCCGGCCGCCGCCACGGCCAAGAACGGCTTCTCCATCACGATCAAGAAGACCGACAGCTCGACGAATGTCGTCACCATCGACGCCAGTACGACCGAGACGATAGACGGCGCCTTGACGGCAACTCTTCCGTTTCAGTACAGGACGCTTAAGTTCGTTTGCGATGGGACCGAATGGCATACGGCATCCGCCGTGGGCTCCGGCGGCGGGCTGGTCCTTCTCCAAAGAGCGACGGCCAGCGCCAGTGCGTCCGTGGAGTTCAAGGACGATATCGACACGACCTACGACACCTACATCATCGATTACCTGAACGTGCGGCCGGCGACCAACGGAGCGTTCTTGAGAATGCGCGTTTCGGACGACAACGGCTCGACGTACAAATCCGGCGGCTCTGATTATTTCAGTGGAGAGGGTACTCCGCTTAGCGCGCAAAACAGGCTGGATCTGTCGCTTGCCGCTTCAAATGTTGCCGACAACTTCGTGGTTGGAAGGGTTTACATCTATCTGCCTGCGGCTTCGGCCAAGACGCATATCGGCGGGCACTACGGCCAGTTCACCGCCTCACCGAACAACTCCGTCGCCATTGTCAATTGGGGCAAATACGACACCGTCGCCGCCACCGACGCCTTCGAGATCACCATGAGCAGCGGCAACATCGCGGAGGGCGAGTTCAAATTGTACGGAGTGGAGAAATGACCGCCACACATAAGATCGTCAACGGCGTCAGGGTCGAGCTTACGGCCAAGGAAAAGGCCGCGATAGAGGCGGATTGGGCGGCGGAGGCCGCCGCTCCCAAGGAGGACGGGTTGGCGCGGAAAATGGCGAATGAGCAGGAATTCCGCGCGCTTTGCGAGGTGATCGCGGAGAATGTGGGAAAGACGGCGAAGCAGATCGAAGACGAGATTCGGGCAAAGATCGGTTCGTGATCTCAACCACTAATTAACATCTATGTCCGATGATAGATGCCATACATGCCAAATCCCGAGAAACTGGCCGATAACGCGTGGCTCAGGCTATCCGAAAGGGCGGCCGTTTACGTTCTCTTGGCCGGTCTGGCTTTCGTCGGTAACATGATTGATGATCTGGCGAGCATCATCACCGCGCCGGACGATGGTCTTGTCGCCAAGGTGGCGGAAGTCAGGACGGTGCAGAATAAGGCCATCGTTCCCAACCTCGTCGATCTCAGGAAGGGCCTGACCATCGTAACGGACAACCTGCTCAACCATCCGAGGTTCGACAAGGACGATGCCGAACGATTGGACGACAAGCATCTCAAGGTCATGGAAGGGTTGGACGCACGACTGAGGGAGCTGGAAGGACGGGGGCCACCATAGGAGATTTCATATGAAACCCTGGAACACATTCGTCTTCCTTGCATGCCTCAGCCTTGCGCTTGGGGCCTGCTCGACGCTCGACGCGGTTGGCGACAAGATCGACGCGGCCTGTGAGACCGGTACGCTCACCACGACACAGAGCTACGTGGACAACTTCAACGAGCGCCTGGCGGCCAAGGGAAGGAAATTCCGTATCGACGGCATCACCTGTTTGGAGTAGACTGCTGAGGCTGCAATCCCGCAGCGGTAGCTTGTTTTGCCTGCTCAAACCCTGGACAGCAAAGCCCTCGCATATAGCGGGGGTTTTGTGTTTTGAGAATATGTGGAGTATATTTGAGGGGTTGATGGGGGCGGCAGGTCGCGGGTCAGGGGCTTCTCATTCCACGCCCGTCGGTTCAAGTCCGACCGCCTCCACCAAACTGACCCAATTGGTATCATAAGGTCTCACAGGGTGCAATAGAATGCGGCACAATGTAATAGAATGAGAGCCCCGGCCTAACCGCTGGGGCTTTCTTTTGCGCGTGGATTGGGGTAGAATGTGCTTGCCGCAATGATGGGGTGCCCGCACAGTAGCTCATGGAGAGTACCGCTGGGAGCGGAGGTGCGTGGGGCCGGTGGTCTAGCTGAGCAAGTGGCCATAAGCAAAGCTGGAAAATCCTAGCCACTGATAGCCCGCCATTGCGGCACCCTTCCACAACTCCCCCCAAAATATGTCATGGAAAACTGACCTGGCCGTGCTGGCTACGATGGCTTTCCTGCTGGCCGTGGTGCTTCTTTAAGCTTCCGGGTCTGCCGGCACTTTCTTTTCATACCAGCCCGTCCCGTGAGCAACCACGCAGGCCTTGGCGCCATTCGGATAGACGATCAACGTCCAGGTTCCGGTGGTGGGGTTCTCGTAGCGCTCCAGCAGCTTTTCCTCAGCCGTCATGGCGGCGGATACCCGATGCTCGCCGTACTGCTTGAGCAGGCCCGGTCCCAGAACGTTGCTGTCAACGCAAATAGCTTGGGCCAGGGCAAGTACCGGGAAGCTCAGGAGCAGCGGAATCAACAGGACATAGGCTACGACGTTCAAGGGCGGGAAGCCGTCGAGGGACTTGGCGTTGACCGCTGCGTAGCCTCTGCCGAAGATGTTCACGATGTCGATGGGGAACTTCGCGAGCTTTCTTCGGGCCTTGGAGATATGGACCTTGAGTGCGTTATCCGCCGTATCCGGTCCGCCGTCCGGGTCTTCGCCCCACAGCACGTCAAATAGGTATTCATGGCTCAGGGTGCGGTCGGTCTTTATCAGGGCTGCCAGGAGACGCGCTTCCATGTTGGTAAGTTTGACCTGGCGACTTAGAAAGTAGCCCCTCACGATCAGCGCGGAGCTATTCCAGCCGCTCCACCTTTTTTCGCACATTGGACAAATGGACATCACTGACCTCTTTCAGTGTCTAGGGGTTTGTCCGTTCGATCTGCCCTCCAGGTAGGAAACACGCTGCCCTAGTTCCTGGACAGCTTCAGTAAGGTGTTCAATGTCCCCGTTCAGTTGTTTAATCAGTTGATCGGTCGGGTTCTCCCGTCCGCTTCGCTTCATTTGCCAGACCACGGCGCCGGTCAATACCCCTATCAGCACGAGCGCCTGGATGATGGCCTCAATCGCTACCGTCAGAACGTCCGATGCTACTTGCACGATAATTGATCCATATCATGTAGAGGGATGTAATGACCGGGGCGATGTAGGGCGCAATCGGCCCGAACCTCCGGCCGCAGGCGAACCGCGAAACCTCGACGCCCCAGATGTGCGATAGCAGGTAATCTTTAGCGCCAAACGGGTCGGTGAACAGCTTGCATTCGAGGTATTCGACAACAGACCAGCCCTCTGCGATCAACAACACGAGCCAGACAAGTTTAGCTTGTGTATCGATAACGATTGGTTTCTTTTTTGTCAACCATGCAAAGATAATGCCGACGTATATGGCTACCAAAAGTAGTCTGGATAGTGTATGAAGCCGCAGGGCAAACCCATAGGCTTGCGGTTGTTCCAGGTAGATGAGCGAAAGCTGCCAGATGTTCGATATGAAATAGCTGGCCGTAAACATGACGACACCGACGCAAGTGGCCATGCCCGGCTGCTTCCCGTTCCAACTGAACGGCACGAGCAGCACCGTCGCAATAGTCATGATTTGCAGAGCAAGCGTTAATGTCATAGTGTTCACCTACATAAGTAGCGGGCGGCTCCGCCAGCCTTCGCCAAAATTCGGCGGGGCCGCCCTTCACCTGCCGAAGGAGCAGCAGATGAAACTCTTTACATTGCTGGCCTGCCTAGGCCTCCTCATTGGACTCCCGGCTGCCACCGGGGCCACTCTCACTAAATCCGGCCCGCCCCCGGTTTCCGACTTCTACCACGGTGATGGGGGAGGCCCCTGATAGTGCCTCTTCCGCGCGCTCCAGTTCAGCGATAAGCTCTTTCATTCGCTGGGCTCATTGCTGGTGCTTTCCTCATCCATGAGAGCGCGGATGAAAACAGCATCGCAGCGGACAAAGTCATAGCCGTGGTGCCCCCATTCACGGAGACGGCTGTCATACGTTGAAAGTCCTGTTGTGCGACACTTCTTGCATTGAGCTTTGCACGCCCTCTCAAACGCCTCGCGCCGGGCTTGGCGGGCCTCTTGCTGAATGCCGTCAGGATGCAGCGTATCCATGTCGAGCACATTGGCCTCGGCAATACGTTCAAAAACCCTGTCCATCCGCTCAATCTCCGCCCGCGCGTCGGCAAGCTGTTGTTCGGCTTTCTCTAGAGCCTCCAAATCTTCTTCATGCGATGCAAGAAGATCGGCATATTGTTTTTCCCGCTCGTTGCCTTCCCGCTCAAGCCGCTCTATGGCCTGGGCTGCTTGCGGGGCGCTCGCCAACACTTGCCGGTCAACGTCGGTTGCTGCGCTCTCAAAATGAGCGTGCAGCGTTTTTGGGTCTTTCGTGTCGCCACTGATCGCCTTCACGCGGTTCACAGGCTCCCTATACTCGCTCATTCTGCGTCCTCCGGTGGGGCGGGGAGGGGTTGCCAGCCCAAAAGCCCATGAGTTTGGTAGCCACGAATTGGGTATGGTCCGAACTTATTGTCGCTGACACACCAAGACCAGATATCCTCGCCAATGGCTTCGATGAGCGTCGCTGATTGAACACGGCGCGCTCTCCCGCGCCATACATACGCCAGCAGAACTTCTTGGTTCTTCGGCGCGCTCTCTATCGGCAGCCAGCCATGCCTATCAGCCTTCGCCGCGCTTGGTGTGTCGTGGGTCATAATGGCTCAGCCGATCTCCGCTCTACAGCGGCCTCATATTGCCGGCAGCATCTATTGCAAAGGTGCCGTTCTGCGTCTCGAATGTGACGGAATTCCATCATTTCGCCTTCAGGCATATGAGCCCAATAGATCCCTGTGCCCTGCCCATCATTATCGATTGATGAACCGCATAAGTCGCAAGAGAATGTCCGTTTCGTGCTCATACTAGTGACGCTCCGGTAGCCGTGTCGCTTCGATAAAGGCCGCGTCCATTTTATCCCATAGCGCGGACTTCTCAGGGTCGCTGTCCAGTTCCTTGCGGGATTGGATAACAAGGCTTTGCTTGATCCAATTGGTGCAGTCGTCGGCGGTCCAGGTGTCCGGCAGCTTGGCCCAATGACGCCACTCGCGGCTAGTCACCCTTATGGCTGCCTGCATAGAGCGGAGCGTGTCGCCCCATTGCTTGCGCTCCTTGGGCTTCTCGTCGGCGCTGTCAGCGTCATGGCCGGCCATCCCGCCACCATGCGGCCACTTTTGCTTGGCAGGCGCTTTCGGTTCCTCGTTGTCGCCAATCTCGACAAATGCCAGCTGCCAGCGCGAGCGCAGATCGGCGTTCCACAGGGCTTGCGGGACTTCGTTCGGGTGGATCTGCCAAACCACCTGTATCCAGTCGCCCTCCTTGTCGGCGCGCTTGGACATGCCCCGCAGAATGGCTTCGCAATTGGAAGCTGGGATTACCGCCGGGTCGTTTGCCGATCTGGTCATGAGAAGGGGATCTCGTCGCCTGGCTCAGCCGGCGCTGGACGTTGTTCAGGACCGGGTTTATCCGCCGCCGGTTTGTCGCCAAGCATGGTCAGCACGCCACGGTAGGGCTGCAACACGATCTCCGTGGTGTAGCGGTCATTGCCGGATTGGTCAGTCCACTTGCGCGTCTGAATCTGGCCTTCCAAGTAGACTTTGGAGCCCTTGCGAAGGTACTTCTCAGCCACTTCCGCGACCTTGCCGAAGATCGTGACGCGGTGCCATTCGGTCTTTTCCTTGCGTTCGCCCGAGTTCTTGTCCTTCCAGCTTTCGGACGTGGCGAGAGACAGGTTGGCGACCAGGGTGCCGTCCTGGAGCGCTCGCATCTCTGGGTCTCTGCCCAGGTTGCCTATCAGAATTGCTTTGTTGACACTACTCATCGCCCAACTCCCGTTTGCGGACTTCGATCAGCTCCACGAAATAATCCTTTGTCACCTCCGGGGCCTTCATGAGCTTGTCCTTGTTGGCGCGCTGCAAGGTATCCACTTCCTTGACCGTGGCGGCGTTGTTGAGCGCGAGCCGGAAGGTTTCCGCCCAGGCCTGCATGTCCTCGACCACGCGGCGCTCGCTGTCTTCCTTCTGTGAAGCAGTCATGATGGCGCTGTCGTGGGGCACGTCCTCAAGTTCGATATCGTCTCCGGCGTTGAGCATGAATTGCTTGAGATAGGCGATCTTGGTTGCGTAGGAGAACGCCTTGCCAGGCCCCTTATCCGAAGGATCGCAACCATAGCCGATGGTCTTGACCGTGAGCTTGTCCTGCGGGTCGTCCACGTTGATGAACGTCAGATCGATAAAAAGTTCTACACGGTTGCCGTCATTCTTGTGGTCTGCGACGGTGGGATGAGGCAGGACACGGTATTTAATGAACAGCGAACGGATGTGTGCCGTCACGGCGTCGTGCGAGGTATACTCGTAGGCCACCTTGCCCTTGATCTCGACGTGCTTGTCCTTTTCGACCGGGCCGAGTTCGGACATGATGCCAAACAGCTTCTGGTGAATGTTCAGCGTCTCGATAGCGGGTTCCTCGGTGACTTGTTCCACCTCTTCCCCAGCGACGGGTGCCGCTTCAATATTTCGAACTGCGCTCTCAGCCATTCGTATTCTTCCCTTCCTATGGGGCGCCCGTAGTCCTGAACTTCCAGCGCGCCCGCTTCTGTGTCGTCTATGTAGCCTGTTTCTCGCGTGGCTGGGTTGCCCTGTAAGGTCGATCTGTCAAGCACTTCGCCCGTAAGAGGGTCCATGGGAACATGCTCTTCAAGCCGGCAGGGCACCCATGGGCCGCGCGGCCAGGCCCGTATCTTGTAATAGCCATTCACTTCCGCTTGCGCTTCATGGCGTCGGCGTGGAGTTCGTCGGTCATGGCTTACCCACCAATTTCTCTTTTCTCTTTGGCGTTATCGGCCCGCAGCGGGGACACCACCTGCGCCCTGGCTTCCGCCTTACCTTGCGCCGCCCGCATTTGGGGCAGGCCCCGAGCCGTAACCGAAGCGCAGTACATCTCCTATCCCACCCGCGCTCCGGCTCTGGCCCCAATCCGAAGGATATTCTTATATCCTGAGGATTACTAAGGGCGGCGAATGCCGGCCTTAGGGCGGCCACTCCTGTGGGACACTGAGACACCAGGTCATAGCCGCCAGTATTCATGTTACTCTTTCTTTTCTGTCCCGCCGTTCTCAGCGGTGTAGATCGGCAGGGCCTTGATCTCGTCATCAAAGCCTTCCATCATCGTGGCTCGTAGCTCACGCTTCTTCCGCTTCAACTCGGCGACTTTGATCTTGTTGATGGCGTCGTTTTCCTGGTTGGTGATCTGCTGGAAGTTCACGCGGTTCACCACACCGATGACCCACTGAAGATCCGCACCCGCCTCAAGATCAGGCTCCACGTCCACTGCCACGACCTTGACTACCGTCATCTCATGCCGGGTGTTGGTCGGCACCACCACGTAATCGTCGGTTTTGATTTCCGTATCGAGTGTCTTGAACATGGTCCGAGCCGCGTTGTCGCCACATTCATAGGTTGCCAGTACAGCCCGAACATCGTCGCTGATGAGGAAGATTGCTCTGGTGTAATTCACGTTTCTATCCTTTCTTCTCTCGTTGTGTGAAGCCGTTGCACGCCTCAAGCCAAGTGGGATCGAAATTGAACGGCCAGTTGAACCACCCGTTCTTGACACCGTGTGGATTAGCCTTTATATTCAGCGCCTTAGCTCCGGTTACATCGATCATTGGCCCGATGCGTCCAACACTGGCAAGGATGGCAAAAGCCTCCATTCCGGCATCTTTCCCGCCAGCATCGGGATGGGCACACCGGCTGTGGCAATCGCTCGGCAGATCGCGACGATGAATGCACTGATAGCAATTGGGCTTATCGGCGCTCATCACACATTCCCTCCAAACACCACGACCGCGACAATGGCCACGAAGACCAGCCCTGCCCAGATCAGGTATTTCTTGATCCTGTAAGACATGCGCTTACGTGGCTTGGCATAGAACAGAGCTTTGCCATTGACGAGCTTGCGGACCATGGGGCCGGGGTTGGCCATGTGGCGTTGCGCGGTCATGCTTCCTCTCCGAGCTTGAGGGCGGCGTCCACGAACTCAATATCGTGATCTTCGGCGTTCAGGAAGCGGCGCGCATATTTCAAAGCCGCCCGCAGTTGCGGGATAGTCCAGGCTTGGGCGATCAGGCGGGCGTCCGGGTGGTCAATGCCGGTAATGTCAAGCCGGTAAACCTCTGGCTCAGCCTTACCTGCCGTAAAGCCTTTAGCTTTGTCGCTAACCTCGAACTCCACAAGATCAGCGCCATCCACCATGCGGCTGTTGACCTGAAATCTAGGCTGTGCGCCTTGCATGCCCATACGAGCAAAGCCCATAACATAGCGTCTGCCGCTATGCGTTGTGGCGAGATAGATGCCGTGTTCGTTGCCGAACCACGCCCATGGTCCTGGCGTGTGGTTTTTCGGGCTATCCATTGTCTTCCACCTTTATGAGACTCGTTGCCGGGCCTGCGAATGTGCAGCCGTTGCCCTGACAGGTGACGTACCAATCGGTTAAACCATGGTAGTGCTTACCAAAATGCGGCAGGCATTCCTGCACCTCCAGCACCCCCAGCGGCTTGTTGTAACGCACCGTCACGCGGTCGCCTGGCTGGAAGGGCGGGGTCATTATTCATGCTCATTGATTTCAATGGCAATGCCACCAGAAAGGCGCGTGATTGTCGGCTTGCCATTGACGAAGAACTGCTCGACCCAACCGCTACCAAACTCCAGATTGTCCAGCGATCCATCAAGCGCATCATCGGCCCTCATCTGATCGCTCGGGACGCCAATGGCATCAGCTAGCTCTTTCAGATCGTCGTCATCGAACGTGATTGAGACGATTGCACGATACTGTGTCATTCCTAATCCTCCCTGCCATGTCGTTGCAGATCCTTATTCCTCTCCAAGATCCGCGCCGCCGCGTGATCGATAATCCGCTCATGCACTTCCGCCAGCGTATCCAGCAACCGTTGCGGTGCGCCGTGCGACTGTAGGAAATAGGAAATCTCCGTCAGTTCTCTGCGGTGGCGCGCGTGGTCGCAGTCGAACATGGCGGCGTCCGGGTCGCGCTTGGGCTGGTCGAGGTAGGGGCTGGTCATATGCTCTGGTCCCATATGACATGAAGATTGGGCATGGCTTCTACTCGGCCTAGCCGCCGCCGTGTGTCCAATGCATGAACGCCGTATTGGCCCGCACCGCACGGATCGCCCGACAAATCGTATTTGATATAGTAGGCTGTGCAGCCGCTAATGCCGACGACCAGCAAATAATAGCCGCGCTGGTTTTGATAGATATCGCCCACTGAAACCGGTTCAAGCGCCAGGCCTTTGGGGATATCGCTAAGATCCAGTTTCATTCTCTCTATCCCTCTGTACGGCGGACCAGGGAGGACAGGCCCGCCGCCAGAGGCCCTTGATTTGTTGTTGACAAGCTACATATTATCGGACACAATCGGAAAGTCAAGAGACATTTTCGGAGAAAGTCGTTGCCAGGAGTTTCAGACAAACCCAAGTCCGGCCCGGCGAAGCAGTTCGATACCGAGCTTCGTGTCTACGTCACCCGTGACATGTACGGCAGAGTGGAGATGGAGGCCGTTGGCGAGCAGCGGAACATTTCGAACATGGTCCGCGTCTTGATTGGTGAAGCGCTTGTCAGCCGCTCCAGAACACCGGAGGCCGAAATGAAACGGGCCGGGGAAAGCTCGGCATGAACAGAATCCTGAGGCCATGGCTAAGCCTGTGGGCTGCGCGCGGTCTGGATGCACAGGCGAAAAAGGATCGCCACTTCCACAGCCATGGCACCGAAAGCCGGGGGCAGCGTGCTGACTGCGCTAGGCTTGACAGTCGGGAGAGACCGGCACCGGATTGCCGAGCGCCCTTCGGGGCGGGGATGCGGGAGGAATGCGGCGTCTACTCTCAAGCATCCCGCAATAAGCGCCGCAACCAAGTTGCACTTGGGGAGCCCGGTGGAAGCCCGGCACAGGTTGGTAGCACAGGTGCCGCAAGCCGCGAGGCCCGGAAGGCCGTCAGACAGCCTAAGTACCGCCTGTGCTGTCAGCCCTGCTTAGGTGGTGGCAGACTGATGCCTTTGGTAAGCATGAGACGGGAACGCCCTCTTGCTATGCGGTCTGACCAGGATGCAGCCGGCAAGATGTGGTCAGTCCCTTCTGCCACCGCCTAAGCAGAGACAGGAGAGAAGTATGGCTGTAGAAGTGATTTTTAAACGGCTTATCGGTCATTATGACTTCGAAGGCGGTGGTGCGGTCAGCATCATGGTCGAAGGTCAGGTTGAGACAAGCGAAGCGCTGAAAATGGTGAACACGTTGGTAGAACTAAAGCGCGAGGAACTTGTCAAATGCGCCGAAAGAGATGTGATATGAACGCGCGTGGTTGCAGCACAGGTGCCATTAATCCTGAAGCGTCAAAGACTACGCCGAATCCAGGTAGTCGGGAAGCTGCCACACAAGGTTGCACGTGTGCTGTACTGGATAATTGCCACGGCAAAGGGTTCCCATGGCGCGACGAAACAAGTTTCTGGATCACTGAGGGCTGTCCAGTTCATGCGCCAAGGGAAGCAGAGGCGCGAAGCTAATGCCCAAACCCCGCATAGTCCGCAGCCCGCCTCCTCTGCCGTTCCAGGACGCGCCGGGCGGGCAGTGCCGAGCATGTGGTGTGGAAATCCTCACCAAGGCAGGCGTGCCCCACAAGGGCCGGCGCTGGTGCGCGGATCACCAGCTTGACGGTAAGGTAGTGGGCTCGCCAAGACGCGCCAGGGCGGCGCTGTTCATGCGGGACTTGGGCGTGTGCTGCGATTGCGGACGTGACTGCACGAGCTACATGCAACAACAAGACGGCGATGTGTTTGTCCTACAAATTGGCCTCTGTTTTAAGGTCCGACAGACGCCTATCCCCCTCTACCGCGTTCAGATCAACCGCGAGAAGGCCCTAGAGTGGTGCGACAAAGCCATGACGCTCAGCAACCGCATAGCGATCTGGCCCATTGACCTTGGCGAGTGGCATGTCGATCACGCTATGCCGCTGCACCTGGTAGACCGCACCGACCCGGAAGCCTGGAAGCAATGGACGCTGGAGAACCTGCGCACCCGCTGCACGGCCTGCCACGAGGAAAAGACGACCAAAGAGGCCAAGGTGCGCGCCAAGATCAGGCGTATCACGGGTGCGAACAAGCCCAAGCCCAAGCGCCAGATCCAAAGCCGAGGCTTCGACAAGGCCAAGCGGCCCATGAGGGGCAAAGCCTGTGGATAGGATAACCTGTGGGAAATGCCGCATAGCCTTTACCGTGGAAAGGCCGTTTCGCGGCGAGCGTCTGAAGTGCCCAGACTGCGAGCGGTGGTTCAGGACAAAGGACATGCAGCACTTTGTCCGCATGACAATAGATACCGAGGACGCGGTGCGGGATTGGGGCCATGAAGCACGCTGAGCGACACAAGTTCGGCGACGTGGTTTTCAACTCTGTCCACGAGCCATTCATGATCTGTCCACACTGTAACACACAGGGCTATATACCGGGACCGCGCGAGTGCGGGGCCTGCCAGGGCCAGGGCTATATCCCGGAGGACTGGCGGGATCTGGATGCCTGGATAGCATGGGGACATGGCTGAGTTAACCCTGATCAGATGCACATGCAACAACCTCTACTCCATGGACCGTACCGGCATTCATTGCACATTCTGCGGAAGGAGATTGTTTATGGTAACCGACGCTAACGGACACGAAATCAAGCCTGGCGACGTGGTTGTCCACAAGCTTGCCAAGCACGTTTTGCAATGGCCACTCAATCCCGGCGACGTTTTCGTGATGGAGGACGGTGTGGAATTGCTTTCACACCCGTTCTCGGGCTCTCGCGAGGTTGAGCGTGCTGTCTCGACGACTTGCGTGAAACTTCACACCGTTGACCAGTTTATGCCGGTGTTCCTGGGCGAAATGCTCGAAGTTCAAACTGCTGAGGCATAGTCGCGGGCATGTTCGCAGAACTGGACTAGACATGCACGTGCTAGATCTTTTCTCCGGCATAGGCGGCTTCTCGCTGGGCCTTGAGCGCGCCGGCATGGAAACGATAGCGTTTTGCGAGATCGACCCTTTCTGCCGTAAGGTGCTTGCCAAGCACTGGCCTAGTATACCTATCCACGAGGACATAACCAAGCTGCGGGGTGAGCATGTCGGACCAGTTGACCTTGTTTGCGGAGGGTTCCCCTGCCAGGACATTTCCTTCGCGGGACAGGGCGCGGGGATTGACGGCGAACGCAGCGGACTATGGAAAGAGTATGCCCGTCTGGTTGGCGAGCTACGACCCCGCTACGTCTTCGTGGAGAACGTTGCAGCTTTGCTTGGAAGGGGGCTTGGCAGAGTTCTCGGAGACTTGGCCGCGTTCGGGTACGATGCGGAGTGGCACTGCATACCGGCTTCCGCCGTTGGTGCCCCTCACAGGCGCGACAGGGTTTGGATTGTTGCCCACGCCGACAGCATCAGAAGCGGGAAAGGGCAAACATTCCTTAAAGCAGACACTAAACGGCACTTTCCAGATGACATTAGATCGTTATGTAGCCATCTGGCCAACGCCAACGGCAAGAGATTGTCGAACCATAAAAGGCGGACAGAGACCGAAAAACAGCATGGGAACGGAACCATTGGTTGTCGAGGTTGGCTTGCGGGAAAAGACGACTACTGGCGCATTGAACCCGACGTGGGTCGAGTGGCTCATGGGGTTCCCATGCGGGTGGACCGCATTAGAGCCCTCGGAAACGCCGTAGTTCCTCAGATCGTGGAACAGATCGGCAGGGCAATCATGCAAGCGGAACTGGACTAGACAATGGGATAGCTTGGCGCAACAGAGAAAGGAAGCAATAAAATGGACAGCATAGCTGAGCAAATACGAGAAATAGGCCTGGCCGACAAACCAGACGAATCGCCGCAAGACGCTGCTGAGCGCCTCTGGAAGAAAACCGGCAAAGACCCGCTGGTCTTCATTAAGGAATTTGAGCATTGGGCGCGCCAAAGTCCCGAGCGCATGTTGGAAGTTTGCGGCCCTCATTGGTATCGCAACATCAAGGTGTTCCTGTCGAAAAACAGAAAGCAACCGGGTGCTTGGCGTCACAGCGATTCTTTCCGAACTATATGGCGGCGGCTCGAATTGCGCGGTCATAGCGAGTCCGTGCAAAAGTGGTATGCGGAATTGGCCCTCGACCCAGAACTTAAAAAGAAATGGTCGCGGGAGGCGTGGCGCCGGAAATCCAATGGCGTCAAGCGCGTCTATGCCGACGTGGATGTGAAGACCGGCAAGCTAATCAGCTTGATCGACAAGGAGTTCGGTCCTTTTGCGCATATCCGCGTTAACGGCTGCGAGCTCGCCGAGGTTACGACCGAAGAGGCATTGTCCTGGTGTGATCGGAAAGACGTGGACGCGCGTTTCGTGCGTGCTCTGTGCGCTCTGATTCCTGACCCTCGCAAACCAATAGGCGAACAATGGGATGCTGGCATCATCAAGCAAGCTAAGGAGTTTGCAAAGCACGGGGAAGTCGAGCCAACCGCTCTTGAATTGGGCGCGGCCTTGAGAGCACCAGAAAGCGAGACGGCATGAGCGACTTTGACGAAGACGGCCGCCGCGTCCCCGACTACGACGAACTGGAAGACGCCTGGGAAGCCAAGCGTGCCAAGCGCCGCTACACGGGCTGTCTCTGCGGCTATCCAGATTGGCCGGGGCAATGTCCCGGTCCGGCGAACTGCCCGGTTCATGGGGAAGACTTAGGCGAACCAAATGACTGACTCGGACAATTATATTTCTGCTGTCAAGGGACGCCAGGATTTCCGGCGTGCCTATCGGGAAAAGCGTGAGGAATCGTCAAAATATCATGCGGCGATTGTGAAGGCGCTCCAGCATTTACAGTTTGCGACCCCGCGTGAGCGGAACGGCCCTTGCTATCAAGCAATCGATTCCCTGCGCTTGGCAATCGGGTTGGAGCCAATGAAAGTTGGCGGCAGTGCGGTAGACGGACTGGGAAAGGAACCATGAGTTGCCTTTGCTGCGACCACTGCGGGTGTCTGATAGACACCGACGAGGACGTTGAAGCCTATTGGGGCTACGAGCCCGACCGGCCCAAGGTACGAGCCGAGACGGTGACGCGCACGACAATAGACCGCTGGCTGTGCCCGGCGTGCAGGGAGCCCTTGGAAGCGGAACTGGACTAGACAACGTGATAGCTTGGCGCATGGCAAAACTCTGTATCGTCTGCAATGAACGGCCAGCCGAAGTACCGGACAGGAACCGCATGGGCCGCCCGATCAAGCGTGTTTGCAGGCAATGCCACGCTGCCAGATTACGAGGCGATCTCGAATACATTATGGATTTGCGGAGAAAGCGCCAGCAAGGCTTGCCAGCAAAATGAATTGGCGCTATAAAAGAAAAGCCCCCGGTAACCTTTGCGGCTCGGGGGCTTCAAACGCGGGTTGGTGTGGAAACTATCCCCGCGCGGTCCTTGGCAATATAGCCAAACCTTCCGAAAAATCAATTAGTTTCCAACCGGGGTCCGCCACGGGTGCGGGCTGTTATGTGGAGACGTGCAACGTGCGTGAGATAACGGCACCAGTAGCTCAAATGGATAGAGCGCCGCTGAGGGCGGAGGTTGCGGGTTCGAGCCCCGCCAAATGGAAGCTGTGTCTCTCTTGTGCAAGGCGCATGGGTTGGGCTGACGGAGTTCCACCAGCTTTAACTGCACGTTTCCACATAGCAGCCTTGGCCAAAAGCGGTCTTTGTCCCACCCTTTATCTTCGGGCACCCGAGGGTCGCAGGGTGGTTTGGATGGGCAGTACGGAACGCCCCAACGTAGCGAGGGACCAGCACCAGTGGATACCCTGACCTTAGCGTGGAATGCGCCCCTAAACCGGAATGGGGAAGCCGTTCGATACGGCTATGGCGTCAGGTCTCGCAAGACTGGAACACCGTACTGCCCTCCCAAACCACCCGAACAGCATGGCTTCGTGCTGGCGAGAAACAGGTTCTCCCACGAATGGCGGGGTGGGTTTGATGGGTAGTGTAGCGGTGTGGAAAGCAGACACACATAGGTTGGCAATGCCTTTGGCCGAATTCATTGCTGGCAGGGCGGGAGCCCTTCGCCATAGCACTGGTGCCAGAGTCGGAGATCAGCGCCCGGCCTACACTATCCTTCAAACCCACCCTGACTAGAGACTAGCCGCCTCACCCAAAAGCGGCACCTGATAACTGGGACTGTAAACGAGCGTCAGGGAGGCATAGAGCCACGCACCACCCAACCAACCTAGGGTGGGTGCCCGTAATGGAAGAGAAGACATGAAATTAGACCGCAATGAGACTGAAAACACTGATAGATGGCCGGGTTCGGGCAAATACGCTTTGATCCTGCTTCGCAAGGTGGATGATTGCCGCCAAGGCACATTTGCCGCGCTGCCTGAAGAAATAGCCAAGGCGTTTCTGTTGCTGGAGCGCGAAGGCTTGCTCGATATGGGCTATGCTGGCAGCCCGAGCGAGTTTTTCGTGATGCGCCTAAAGGACAAATACGCGAAAGCAGCGTTGGAGGCTTATGCGGATGCTGCCAACGTGGACGATCCGGAATGGGCTCAAGAGGTACAGGATCTTGCCCAGCGCTCCGGCCCAAACCACCCGCATTGCAAACGGCCCGACTGATGAAGCCCACCAAGCTCCCCCAAGACTGGAAGCCCACCGACTTCGACGTGGCCTATGCCAGGGAACGCGGCTTCAGCGACGGCGAGATAGCGGACATAACCGAGGACTTCGCCACCTATTGGCTGTTCGGCATGGGCAGGAACAAGACGCACCTTTGCTGGTCCGGCTCGGGCCGCAGCTGTTGGGCGACATGGGTGCGCAGGACGCAGCCGAAGAGCAAGCCGGAGACGGGTTTCGTGGGCACGACGGATGAAGTTGAACTGGACGAGTTCACCCGGCGCCGCCGGCTCACCGAGATCGTGAACAAGCGCAAGCTGGAGCTGCGGTTCAATATCACGGATATCACGCTGACGAATGCCGAGCGGGTAGAGGCGGACGCCTATCTGGCAAACATAGCGAGGAGAGCGGGCGGATGAGCGGGAAAAAAGAACATGGGGTGAATTGGCCAGAGGCCATTGTGAGCGTTTCGTTTCTGGTCTTTGCCGCCGCCGTGATATTCGCGCCCTTCTGGATAATTCTGCTTTTTGGGAATTCAAGCCAATGACCACCAATAGCACCATGACTGACAAGTTCAGCTTGTGGCAATGGATTGCGCGGCTTTTTTCAAAGAGGCCCCGCGCCGAAATGGTCAAGGCCATGTGCAACAACTGCTTTCAAGTTATTGCCATTCCGGCGCAAGGCGAGTGGTGGTGCTCGGACTGCGAAGGCAAATTTCATAGGATTGAACCATGACCACTACCACCATGAGCGCTGAAGAGCGGGCACGGGATCTATTTTTCGGCACAACCTTTCCAGATCGTGTCATTCTGGAGGTTGCCGAGCAAATCCGCCAAGCCGAGCAAGCCGCCTATGAGCGGGCGGCGAATGTTGCGGAATTCAAATGGAAGTCGCGCCTTATTGCCAAAGCCATCCGCGCCCTAGCACAAGAATCGGAGGAAGTGGGATGAACAATCTTACTATGAGCGCTGAGGAGCAGCCGGACACCTACCCACAGCCAGAGGATGGATGGGTTTGTTTCCACTGCGGCGAGCGGTTCAAGAAGGTCGGCGCAGCCGAGGATCATTTTGGAGCGCGGCCCGGAGATGGATTGGCTTGCAGGATCAAGGCAGGCGACGAGCGCGGACTTGTCATGGATCTACGCAAGGCACAGAAGCGAACCCATGAATTGCGGGACAAGGTTGATAGCGGCGGCTGCACCTTGGCTGGCCCCAAACGCGGCGATTGTAGCCATTTCATAGGCCTCCCCGGTCACGCGATGCCAGGGCAGCACGATGGGCCGGATGATACCGTCGATCACTACGGAAAGCCTAATGGCTGGTGTTGGTCCTGCTGGAAAGATAAGAAGATTGCAGACGAACGGCGCAAGACGTTGGAAGGAGCTGTGCAAGCATGTGAGAACCAACGGCAAGCCTTTCTCTCATCTGAATACGCCACAAACCAACCAGGAAGCTCATTTTCGGAGATATTTGCTTGCGATTCCTGTATCGAGGCTATCCGCGCCCTCACCAACGAGAGCGGCGAGCCGGGAGAGGCCACCTAGCCATGGCAGACACAGACATGACGAGAGGCGAACCTGATCTTCATTGGTCGGAAAAGGTTCAAGAGAACTCACTTGCCGACAGGGTGCGCCGCAGTGTTTGCAGCCGACAAGAGGCCGAAAGCTATGTTAGCGCCGCCGAGTCAGCCTTTGGGCGACTTCGTAGCGCCAAGGCCATGACCGCCGAACAGCAGATCAGGGCCTTGGCGCTGGAGTGGGCCGTTACGCTTTACGTCGGCTTGGCCCACGGTGATCCGAGCACAGTTTTGGAACAAGCTGAGGAATTCGAAACCTACATCAGAGAGGGCAAATGACGTGGTATTGCGTGTTCTGCAACCCTTCCGCCGAGTGGGCGGTTAGCCAACGGCTGCGCCTTGAAGGCCACGAAACGCTCTTTCTGCACTACCAGGACACCAGGAAACACGCCAGGCGGACAGAGATTGTGTTTCCGCCGCTCTTTCCCAGATACATTTTCGTCGCTGTAGACCCCTCTCAGGGCCTCTACGGGATATCCAAGACGATAGGCGTTCACTCGATTGTGGGGATGGACGGCCCGGAGGAAATACCGGCGGCCGTAATCGCGGAGCTGCGACAGAGGGGAGACGAGAAGGGCTTTTGCGTGCTGACGCCCGAGGAAAAGAAATTAAGGAAACGTTTACGCAAGGGTGATAAGGTGCTGATTAATGGCGGTTCCTTTACAGGCTTGCTTGGGACCGTTATCATGGACAGCGGCCCGGCGGTGAAGTTGTGGGTCGCGGAGCGGATGAAAGTGTTCGTCAGGCCGGAACAACTTTCACCCGCCCGTGCGGCGCGTTGACTACCAGCATCTCAGCCAATAGTCCGAGTCTTGCTGGCGCGCTCTGGTTACGCCCTTGAGTTTTTGTGCTCGTGCAATCAGGTTTTCCGGCACCCAATAAACGCCGTGAAAATTCTTGTCTTTGAAGCTGTAGTAGCATTGGGCATCCTTGCCTAGCACGCCACAAAGCCGATCACGGGCGCGGTGACTGTTGCATTTCATGAAGCTCATGGTTTCAGTCCTTTCACGATCTTCTCCGCTCTAGCCAGTGCCGCTTGCTTGGCGTGTGGATCGTCGGAGCGGGCACCGGCCAGGAGCGTTTTCAGGATCTCCAGCAGGGCGTTCACGGTTCTGTCCTGGTTCATGTCAGTTTCCATTGGCTTTGGCGATAGCTCTTTCAGCGTAGGAATTCAGTCCGCGCACGAAACGCTGTAGATTATCATCACCATGCTCAAAGTCAGCGGTATCGTGTGCAATGGCTTCCAGTGCTTCCAACAGGTCCGTCTTGGTCTTTTTGAGCTTGCTAGCTTCTTTGCATTTCTCGCGCAGCTCATTGAATAGGTCGAGTTCTGTGTGCATGTCATCCTCCAAGGTAGCGCCACAGCAGCACGGCGGCGATGATCACGACAAGCCAGGCTATCAGGGCCAGGCCGGCTATCTGTTTCGGTGTCCAGCGCCGGGGATCTCTGCCGTTGCTCATGGCTTGGCCTTGGCGATGGCGGCGCGGATTTGGCCGGGCACTTCGTTAAGCAGCCTGATCGAGTCGGCGCTCAAGGCGGATCTACCCCAATCGAACTCTGGCAGGGCTTTCTTGCAAAGCCTGTCTGCGGCTTCCAGCGCCGCCAGTTGCTCGGCGTTGATCTCTTTCAAGCGCTCGACTTCGCGGATCTGTAGCTTTGCTTCTTGCTCCCATACATCTGTAGCAGTCATGTCATTTCCTCCTTTCAGCGCCTACCTGGCGCGGGGGTTGTGTTAGGGGGTTTCCCATTCCCACCAAGAGCGGCGCGTGTCGCCCCATTGGTCGGTTTCGAAACACCATCGGCCCCATTCATAGCGCAGCCGAGACCAGCGAAACCGCCGTCTGATTGCGCCCTTTGCGTCGCATGGCTTTTCCATATGATTTCCTTCCCATTCACAAGTGCCCGCTGGTGCGGGCTAGGGGTTAGAGTTCTGTGAGCATGTTGTCCAGTTCGTCGGTGTCGAGACCGCTGTCATTCCATGCCACGCCATCGGGTGTCTGGTAGGCAATCCCGCTGGTGTCGCCGCAATCCTCGGCAAGGTCTTTCATGCGCTGCACGAAAGTCTCGTAGCTGTTGCAGCGCCGCGCTTCGTGGTATAATCCCTCATCGTTGCCGATCCAAAGCGCAACGTTCCAAGTCTCGTAGTTTGTCCATCCGTTGTAAGCCATTGATCTTGCTCCTATTCCAAAGTGGTTCAGCTTTGCCCCCAGACGTGCTCACCATTGCTGGTGAGGCACGGTAGGGTTAGCGCCGAAGTTCCGCGAGAAACTGTTCGCGGATTTGCGGAGTTGAGCGCCTGTATACCTTGAGATCGTCATAGCCGATGTTTTCAAGCTCGACTTTCAGATCGGCATACTCGACGGGTGTCGCGGGCTTGGACTGTGCGATCATGGCGTTGTAGTCAGCGCCGCTATGCTGGCCGATATGCGCGTAGGAGCCACAAAAGAAACCGGCTGTATCGGCGGGCTCGGCGGGAAACAGTGCCAAGATATCGCCTTCTTTGAAGCGACGAAAGATAACTGGCGTAGTCATTTGATTTAACTCCTATTTCCAAAGTGAGCACATCAAGGGGCAAAGCGCTTAGGCTTGAAAAAGCCCCTTAGCGGGGCGAGGTTCCTTTAGCTATGGTGGCACGGGCTTGTTTGGTGGCTTCCCTGAGTTCGGCTTGCACCTCGATCAGGCGCATCGGGTCGCCCATCGTATTTTCGCGGTGCTCGGCTGCGCGCGCCAGTCTATCTAGCGCCGTCAGCAAATCGGGCGCGGAGGCCATGAGCTTGGCGTTTGCCTCATTATCTACTGCGCCATCCCAGCTATCCATTGACGCGAGCCAATAGTTTGCGGGGTCGCTGCGAAGTGTTTTCGTCGTGGCCTCATACTTCCATGGTCCTGGTGTAAACATAACAATCTCCAATGCTAGGTGGGCTCATTCAAGCCTAAGCTGTGCGGTGCAGTGTTCAGAAAAGCCCCGAAGGGCTTAGGTTAGAAGATTGATCCATTTGCGCTGAATTCGTATTCGTTGCAGCGTATCGACTCGTCAACGTTTTCATCCGACATGCGGTACTCGTATTCAGCTTCCAACTGGCCGTAGATCCAGTTGGCAAAGTCCCGCAAGGCTTCCGTGATAGCCTCTTGTTCGTCGTCCGTAGGCCAGCGGTCGCTATCGTGCTCGACTGTGACGCTCATGCAGCCGGCATGGTAGTAGTGGCCGCTATGGCGCGTTGTGGCGCAGAGCTTGTAGAATGCCGGCCGTTGGATAGCCTGTAGATCGTCGGCGATTTGGTGCAACGTCTTGTCTTGTGGCGCGTATTCGCGGATAGCCTTGGCCGCGCCTTTGGCGTAGTAGTAATTGCCTTCGAAGCACGCGCCGTCGCCTTGCGAGCTAAACCCGCTATACCAAATGCACGGCTCTGCGCGGGTTTTGCCGTTCATAAGCGGGATATGGCGTTGTTCGAAGGTGATACCGAGAATGGTGGCAATTGCCTCGAAATCGTCTGCCACATTGTCGATTTCAGGGCTTTCAGCGTTTTCACATTCACGCCACCATTGCCGAGCGTTCTCTTTGCCATTGTCGTCCAAGTCGTCAAACGAGTAGACTTCAACCTGTTGCGTTCTCATGATCCATACTCCTTAGTGGGCTCATCTGAACACTACACCGTACGATGCTTGAGCTTGAAAAAGCCCGCTAGGTGCGGGCGCAAGGTTAGAAATCTTCGGGTATGTCACATCCGATTGGCACAAGCCAAACGTCGCCGTCTTGATAGAGATAGTATTTCATGCCGGTTGACGGCTCTGTGATTTCTGCGTTGTCGGTAACATCCATCCAGGCATCCCAATACCACTCATGGTCTGGGCCGGCTTCGAGAGTTTTCCAGGTTTCGTCATCAACGCCCGCAACGCATTCGCGTTTCATTTCTTCGGCGAAGTTTTGCGGGATGTAAACGCCACGATTGCTATCAAACAGCAATTCCGCGTCATTCTCAAAAGTGTAAGGCATTGAATGCACTCCATTTTAGTGGGCTCATTCAAACCCAAGCATCGTGCTTGTGGCATGAAAAAGCCCCTAGGAAGGGGCTAGTTGTTCAACGCGAATAGTGCATGGCCGCGTCGTGCCAGCCTTTTCTAAGATTGGGGCTGGCGTTGGATGCTGGCGCCGGGCTTCCGTTCTCGTACAAAAGGACGCCGGTCTCGTGCTCTATGGCCGCGTCGGAGCAATGCAAGCAATCGTTACGCTCATTCGTTGCGACTGCCGGGCAAGCGGTTGATCCGCAATAATAGCATTCCATAACAATCTCCGTTTTCTAGTGGGCTCATTCATGCCACAAGCTTTGCTTTACGGTGGGTTCCCGATCGGGTGGCCAGAGCGCCTATGGATAAGATAGGGACGCGCAATCATTTCGTCAACAGCTAATTACGCAATCATTGCATTTTTTTACAGATGTGCCATATTAGGCATATGGATAGGAAGGACATGAGGGCATTGCGCCGCGCGCTAGGCTTGAGCCAGGCCAGGCTTGCCAGGCAGCTAGACATGTCCACACGCCAGATCCAGTATTACGAAGCTGGACACGAAATCCCGCGCGTTGTCGCGCTAGCCTGCAAACAGTTGGAACATGTCCAGAGAAACCAAGCGCCCGCAACGGACTGATAGCGAAGAGCTTCCAGACCTCACGCCCAAACAGCTCGCCTTCGTGCAAGGCATCCTGCAAGGCATGACGGCCAGCGATGCCTACAGGGCCGCCTACGACGCTGAGAGCATGTCTCCAGAGACACTTTGGGTGCAAGCCTCACTGGTCAAGTCCAACGATAAGGTGGCCATATGGCTTGCCCAAGCACGTCTACACTGCCTCACACACACTGCTGTAACCCTTGAAGGACATACTGCTGAATTGGAAAGCCTCAAGCAAGAAGCACGGCAGGCAGGGGCTTATGGGGCAAGCATAAAGGCCGAGGAGCTGAAGGGAAGGGCAAACGGCCTTTACGTTGACCAAATTAAAACGGACACGGGTCAGGCGGACGTGCTGCAAGCCCTTGCGGCCATTGGGAAAGTTGATCCCGCGCTTGCCAAGCAGCTTGGGGAACGCCTAGGCTTGCCTGAAAGCGACACTGGCGCCACGCATAATCCTGGTAGCAAGCTAACCCATTGATATCATTGGGCTGACAATCGCGCAGAATATCTATTATGGGAAATGCGCAAGATTGTTTCGTGGTGGAGAGGGGCCGGGGCACCCCCCCTCGGGGGCGTTCGCGCTAGCGCATGTGCCCACCATAACTCCGGCGCAAATCGAAGCCTGCTCGTGCGCTCCAGCGCTCTTGACAGCGCTCCAGCACTTGGGTAGTCTAGCGCTCCAATGCACGAGTACAGGAGCGCTCATACATGAAAAAGGACATTGGTTTCCGTTTATCGATGGAGGCGCATTTTGCGCTGAAGGTTTTGGCGCGAAAGTGGGATTGCACGCGGACGCATGTAATTGAGGAAATGTTACGTGAGAGGGTGCCCAAGGCATGGAAGGTTGCAGCCGAAGAGGGGATTGACTCGCGGCTCAGTGTGGAAGAGTTCGACGAGATTGAAGATGTGGTTCAGTCGTCGGAATCGGAAATCAGCGCTGCTCTTGATAATTTGTCGCCCAAGATTCTCCCCAATGATCCCAAGAAGGTTGCGGCTGTTGTCGCAGACAGGCCCAAGGTGACGCCGGCCCCGCGTGGGAGCGTGGTGCGAGTTCAGCCAATCCCGAAGGCGAAGTGGAAGAAGTAGCCCTTGACACTGCGCACGCGCGCACCTACATTGTCCTTTATCGTTCATGACAGGAGAAGCGACATGGGTACGATGATTGGTATTTTGTTTGGTGTGATCGCCGTGATGCAGGGCGGGCAGATTTACAATCACCCGGAGCTTGTGGAGCATTTCAAGCCGGCGCAGTATGAGGCTTACGAGCCGTCGGCGGGGCCTGATTGCGATGCCGATTCCTATGCGGTTCGGAGCGATTGCAGCCGTTGAAGAAGACGGTTAATTTCCGCTTTAGCGAGGAGACGCTGGCGCTGCTGGCGTCCCTCGCCGAGCGATGGGGGCTGACGCGGACGAAGACAATCGAGCGGTTAATTTACGATGCAGCCTACGAAAATAGCCTGAGCGTCGAGCGGGAGCCGCCGGCCGAGGATGGCGATGGCGGGTAGGAATATCGGCTACCTGCGCGACATGCTGGCCGACTGGCTGCTCTTCATGGCGTTTCGGCTCATGGATGACACCGAGGAGATGAAGGTGCTCCACGCCTTCATGCAAATGCGCGGGCAGCGCTACCGGCGCGAGGATTGGAAGAGGGAAAGGCCGGTGTGATGGCGCCTCATGATGCAGCGCTCTGGTTTATCATGGCTGTGGCTGCCGTTGGTGTCGTAGCGGTTCTGCTGGTGCGGCCCGCCGGGGGGGCCTGCTCGTCCGTCACCACGGGCGGCTACACGGCCTACAACTGCGACGGCAACCTGAGCACGGAGCAGCACAGCGGCCCCTACACCAGCTACAGCCCTACTTTCCCAAGCGGTGAACGAAAACAACCCGCTTGGAGGCAAAACTTGAACAATTCCAAAAATGTTTCACGTGAAACAAACCGTGTGAAACGGCAGCCCTACTCCTGGCAAAGGCACTCGCGGCAGTGAACTTCTATAATTGGGCCTTCTATTCCGAGAGTGGCCCGTCCAGGCTGTCTTATCGCTATTTCGGCTGGATCAGGCTGTTCTACCGGATAAAGCCATATTATTTCAGGCACTCAAGGCAGAAAATCATCTATGCTGTCAACACCTTGAGGCTGAAGATCGCCTTCAGGCTGTTGCCGTGTGTGGGTTCACTGCGGGCTGAGGAGTTCGTCAGGAAGGCCGAGATCAGAATGATCGGTGGAGGCAAAACCAAACCGAAACGAGCGCAATCCAAGAGGAAGTGATGCCTGGAACACGCAAACAGGCCAAGGCTGCCGGCGCTGAGCTAGGCCGCAGGCGCGCGGGTGCCGGGAAATCCAAGTCCCGACCCTTCGGTACGGCGAAACCCGAGGATTTGCGGGATTTCGCCAGGAAACCACGGAAAAAAGGGAAGAAATAATGGCGGGAAATCTCTACGTTAGGCAGTTCGCGAGATTGGCGGAGGACGCATCCGGCCACACGGTCGAGGCAGGCCAGGAGCCGGGCAAGGATACGCCGGTCGCCTTCACCGGCACGTCCGCCAGCCTGACGCTGCACAAGGAAACCTGTTTCGTCGAGCTGCACGCGGACGCCGTCTGCCACTACGTTCTCGGCCCCGCGGCAACGACAAGCAACATGCGGCTGCCGGCCGACGGCACCGTGTTCAAGGGCATCCACCAGATCCCGTCGCAGGACACCGTGCTCTCCGTGATCGAAGGAACCTGACCATGATGACCGCAACCGCGCCCGGCCGCGCTTCCGATCCCACCGCCAACCTCGCCGCCCTGCTGGACAAGCCGGAAGAGGCCAAGAGGCTGCTGAAGGACTTGGCCGACGCCAGATCGGCCCTCGCCAGGGAGCGCGAGGAGCTGACGAAGGCCAAATCCGCCGACGAAATGCTGAAAAGCGCCCAATCGGCCAAAATGCACGCCAACAGGGCCGTGGAAGAGGCCAAAAGGCAGGCGCAGCAGATCATCGAAGAGGCCTACAGGGAGATCTCGGCCAAAACCGAGGCGTTGGAAGCAAAGGAGAAGAAGCTGGACGGCGAGCACCGGCAGCGGACCAGCCAGCTCGCTCTCCAGCAGGAAACCCTGAACAACCAGAGGGACGAAACGCAGAACGCGCTTTCTGAGGCCAGATCGAAGCTGGATGCCGCGAAAAAGGCGGAAGGCCGGGCTTCGGAGAAGGAAGCCAGGATAGGCGCGATCCTGGAAGACCTGAAGAGCCTGAAGGCCATCCGCGTCACTGTCGGGTAGCACCGGCCATGATGGGCCATCTCACCACGGGGGGCGGGCTCAGCCTGGATGAACTGGCGAGTACCGTCACACTCCAGTACGCCTACGACAATTCGACCTCGCCCGAAATCACCCTGGACGCCACGAACGGCGCGCTGACCATCCGCGACAACGCCACGCCCATCGGGGCGAACCTGTTAGAGGTCGAAGAGAACGACGGCACGCCGATCATGCAGGTCGGCATCGATGACGGTATCCTGATGGGTAAGATGCGCGACACGCTCGGCAGCCCCGCCATCAAAATCTTCCAGACGCCTGACCCCTTCAATTCGATCAACATCTGGCCCGAGAGCATGACGTTCTCGCAAGCCTTCGGCTCCGGCATCAACTTCGGTGACAGCGCCAAGACTTACACGCTGAACATAAACAGCGGCACGTTCGGGGGGATAAACCAGCGCGGCACCTATGTTCATGTCGTCTACCAGTGCGAG
>Ga0265303_10000056_pt1 | contig 45654 bp, 35 predicted proteins | sample Helome_2_FD_192494 | JGI IMG/M metagenome (GOLD analysis project Ga0265303, IMG submission 192494) | Marine sediment microbial communities from subtidal zone of North Sea - Hel_20160317 (Illumina Assembly) | ecosystem: Environmental > Aquatic > Marine > Subtidal zone > Sediment ... | reverse complement strand
TAGTCCTCACCCATTTCTTCCATACCGATCATTTGCATGTCGGTATGCTTTCTGATGGATGACATGACGACTTCATGCCCCGGTAACGAACCGCCGGGGAAAATGTAGCGCTGGATAAAATCGACGGAGTTGCGGGCGTAGCGATAACGTTGATCCGGGACAGTGATGGCCTGTATCAACATGAGCCCATCGGGCTTCAACAACGAGGCACATCCACTGAAGTACTGCTGGTAGAATTCATGCCCTACCGCTTCGACCATTTCGATCGATACCAGCTTGTCGTAGCTGCCCTTGAGATTACGATAATCTTTAAAAATAACGCTAACCAGGTCTTCGAGCCCAGCCTCTGCGACGCGCTGGCGAGCAGCTTCATACTGTTCTTTGGAAATTGTGGTAGTCGTTACCTGACAGCCATAATTTTTTGCCGCATGTATAGCCATGCCACCCCAGCCGGTACCAATTTCGAGCAAATGATCAGACGCCTGCAAATCCAGTTTCCGGCAAATCACATCGAGCTTGTAAACCGCGGCCTCGTTTAATCCCGTCTCTGCGCACGGGAACATCGCTGACGAGTACATCATTTCAGGGTCGAGAAACAGCGCGAAAAACTCGTTACTCAAATCGTAATGAGCGGAAATATTTTGCCTGGCTTTGTCGGCCGTGTTGCGATTGAACCAGTGGTAAACCTTATCGAATAACCGATGCGTCAAAGGTTTCGAGTCATCAATCGTATTTAGAAAATCGATATTGATCGACATTAATCGAACCAGGTCCACGAGGTTGGGGGAAGACCACTTGCCGAACATGAAAGCTTCAGCGGCACCGATCGAGCCGCCAAACGCGATGTCCCGATATGCACTGGGGTCATGAATAACGATTTTAGCGCTGGTATCGGCAAGTGATTTCTTATCGCCAAAACTTTTTGATTCGGAACCGTCTTCGATAACAAGAATTCCTCGAGGAATTTTGCTCAAGCGCTTTTCCAGCTGGGTCCGGGCAAAGTTTTCCAGGAATCCCGGCTGAGGATTAATAGCGATATTCGATTGATTTAAAGATGTCATAACTCGGGTCTTTAGCTTTTGGTTGTCGGTTGTTGCTCGTTACTCGATTCGAGATACTTCGGGTGGTTATGGAACGGGGTCTTTTTGATCCCCAACTTAAATGCCTGCCAGTAAATCGTGGTCAGCACCTTGGCAGTCATCCATGGATGTTCCACAAGAATACCCGCCAGGCTTCCCACATCGATCTCACGACGCTTGAGCGCCATGGTAGCATCCACATGCCTTTTACCCTGACATTCCGTTTCGAGATTCAAACTCAATATTTTCGCTGGATTGTTACTGCTCCAACGGTAGGTCATATCCATCGGATTGAAGGGCGATACATGCATCTCCTTTTGAAAACTTATACGCTGTAGGCGCTTGTCCGGATCACATTTCAGCACATAACTTTGCCGCTCTTTCCACGGCGTGTTGGTGACTTCGGTGACGATTGATTTAAGTTTCTCGCTTTCGTCAAAACAGTAGTAGCAGGTGATAGGATTCATGTTGAATCCGAAATACCTAAGATTCGCCAGCATCCGAATCGGTCCTGAGTGCGCTTCGCCCGTTTCCTGGAGAATTCGCTGCCGCACCGCTTCATCGAGCGAAATATCCGGATCGCCGAGAAAGTCACTGCGTTCGAATCGCGCAGGACGCCAGGGCTTGTCCGACCACCAGGGTGACAGCTTCAATACGCTCTCGAGTTCACCCAGATCGAGATACATCATAAAGACCTGGTAAATGAACTTGTGCTCCAGCGGGTAGAACCGCCGATGCCTCAAGCTGCCCTTGTAAATCGCGCTATGCACGAACGACCTCCACTGCGGGCGCCAGGTTATCCGGCGACAACGCCGATCCCGGTAAACGGTTGAGAGCGGTTGCCACCTGGCGCGCGCTGACCACACCATCTTCATGAAACCCATTGCCAAGGTAAGCACCCGCAAACCAGGTATTGTTGTTACCGTTGATCTGCTCGATATGCCTGGCCGCCAGCACCGAATCTAGTGAAAATACCGGATGGCTGTAGTTGAAGCGGTCAATAATTTTTGCAGGCGAAATCGATTCGGTGGCATTCAAGGTAACGCAAAATGTCGAATCGGATTCGATGCCCTGTAGTATGTTCATGTTGTAGGTTAGTATCGCACGTTCCTGAAACCTTTCCCGCAGCAGGTAATTCCAGCTCGACCATGCAACCCGGCGACGCGGCAACAGGGTTTCGTCGGTATGCAGCACGACCTCGTTTTGTTGGTAAGGTATCGCGTTGAGGGCGCTGCGCTCCGCAAGCGAAGCATCAGCCAGCAGCGACAAAGCCTGGTCGCTGTGGCAGGCCAGCACTACATGGTCATAGGTCAGGACTCGCCCATCAGACATAATTAATTCGACCGAGTCACCCAGGCGACGAATACGGTTGATATTGGCGTTAGTCAAAATAGATTTGCGGAAACCTTCAGTCAGTGGCTCCAGGTAACGTCTCGACCCCCCTTTGATCACTCGCCACTGCGGACGATTGTTTACGCTGAGCAGGCCATGATTTTTAAAAAATTGCACAAAGAAGCGAAACGGGAAATCAATCATGCGCTCGGTTGACGCCGACCAGATCGCACATCCCATCGGTAAAATGTACTGGTATATGAAGGCTTCGCCGTACCGATTGGTGCGCAGATATTCGCCCAAAGTAGTCGCCTGGGAGATATCGCCGCTATCGAGATCACGAATGGCCTCGCGATTGAATTTCAGGATGTCACCTATCATTTTGTGAAAGGAAGGGCGCAGCAGGTTACGGCGTTGCGCAAACATTGTATTCAGGTTATTGCCACCGTACTCGATACCGGTGCTTTCGCAGCGCACGCTGAAGCTCATCTCGGTGGGCTGGGAGTCGACGCCCAGCTCATCCATCAACTCGATAAAGTTGGGATAAGTCCAGTCGTTAAAAACGATAAACCCGGTATCGATCGCATAGTCGCGCCCCTGGTGCCTGACATCGACGGTAGCGGTGTGACCGCCGATTTTATCGGCTACTTCAAACACGCTTACCTGGTGCTGGCGCCTCAAATAATAGGCCGCGGACAGACCTGAAATGCCTGCCCCTATAATGGCGATTTTCATTGTTCAATATCCTGGCTGGTTGGTATTTTCGGGTTTGCCTTACTGATATCGCGGGAAACCATTTTTTGCCAGATCCCGGGCATCAATCTGGAAGTCAGCAGCAGTGCCTGGAGCCTTTTGGGGAAGCTATAGCTTCGTGGCCTGGATGCGATCTGCTTGATGATGCGCCGTGCGGCATCGTCGACATCCATTAAAAATGGCATATCGAAATCATTTTTACGGGTTAAGGGCGTATCGACGAATCCGGGATTAACCACACTAACGTCGATATTTTCCGGAGCCAGGTCGATACGCAGGCTGTCGAAGAAATACTGCAGGGCTGCTTTGGATGCCCCGTAGGCTTCCGCCTTTGCGAATGGGGCGTTCGTCACCTGAGAGGCAACCACGACAATATGCGGTCGCGCAGCAGTACTTTGTCGCAACAGAGGCAGTGCCACCTGCAGGCAATTTATGGTGCCGAAATAATTAACTTCCATTACCCGTCGAATAGCAGCCCAATCGGGGTCGGGGAACTCCAGGTACTCGCAGTTACCAGCATTCAAGATAACCTGGTCCAGACTTGCAAAGTTGGTTGATATTTTTGCCTGCGCCGACTGCAAACTGTTTTCATCGGTGATATCGCAGGGCAAAGCAATAATAGATGAACTGAGTTTCTCCAGTGCTAACAAGGACTCTTCGTTGCGAGCACTTGCTATCACCGAGTACCCCTGTGCCGCGAACCCCAGAGCCAGGCTTCGACCCAGACCGCTGCTTGCCCCGGTGACCCAGATCACCTTGCCGGCATTACTGCCGGCTGTTTCTGTTTGAGTCATGGGATTAGCTCGCCAGGCGCAATCTAAGCCAGCGAGTCACGTTGCCGAGCACCGGCAATCGTTCATACAACATCGCACCCATATCATAGAAATCCTCATGGAAGTCGATCTTTTCGCTCCAGCGGAGGTGACTGACACCCCGCACATCGATTACATCTTTGCCCAGCCTGGGATGCCTGAAATGCATGATCCATTTAAGATAGGCAGCATCGTCGGAAACCACCTGGTCCAGGTACTCGAAACGGCAGTCGACCAGATCCGCGCACAATGTGGTGAAATAATCCTCGAGTATCACCAGTCCCCGAAGTTCATGCACCGGGTCTTTGAAAACAATATCATCCGCGTAGAATTCGCCAAGCTGACTCCAGTCTGCTTGCTGCAAATCCTTAAAATTGTCTTTAAAACATTCCAACAGGTCGTTATTCATGGTCATTTCAGATTAGTGGGGTGCTTGTTTAAAGCATAATATACGGACCAGGTCTGGATTTGGATCAATGCTGCGATCCAGTTGCAATCCCGCGGACGAGCCCATGCGTCTTGTTCAGCAGCCGGCCTGCCAACTGGCCGGGCCCTGCGCATTCAGGTCTGTCGAAGCAGGGGAAATTAATCTGAAAAGTAGTGATTAAAATGGGTCTAAAGACCCTGGCGAGGTCTCGTACTACGAAAAACTTTCGACTGCATGGTGAGACTGGACCGCGGCAGCCGCGAGCATGTAATTCACATGCAGACCGGGGGTTAGCGAGAAGCGTTTACTGAGTGGGTTGATACGCACTCCGGTTTCAGCTTTAACATGGAGTCCGTTCTGGATGAGCAATGCCGCGAGTTCCTCGGGCTTTACAAATTTTGACCATCGATGAGTGCCGCGAGGTAACCATCGAAGAATGTACTCCGCTCCTATAATGGCAATTAGCCATGACAGCAGGTTTCGATTAATGGTGGCGATAAAGGTGATACCACCCGTTTTCAATAACCGTGCACAACTGTCCATGAAGGTCGGCAGTTCCATAACATGCTCGACCACTTCCATATTCAGGACTACATCGAACTGCTGTCGACGACGGGCCAGTTCTTCCGCCGTGCATTCGAGGTAGTCGATATCGAGTTGCTGGACCAGGCTGTGGTGTCCTGCAACCTTAAGACTTTTCGGCACGACGTCAATGCCCGTCACCCGCGCACCCATTCTGGCCATCGACTCCGACAAAATACCGCCACCGCATCCGATATCGACGATTGATATTCCTCGCAGGGGCTTGTCGGCAGTGACGACGCGGTCGAAGTGTTCACAGATCTGCTGCTTGAGGTATTCCTCGCGTATCCGGTTTAGTTTATGCAACGGCCAGAATTTACCTTCCCCATCCCACCACTCACCTGCCAGGCGATCGTAGTATGCAAGCTCATCAGGATCTATGGTGGAAGGCTGCGGCACTGATTAGCTCAGAAATTCAGCCCGAGTTTTATGCTTATCTCTGAAGACACCACCCAGCGCCGTGGTCTGGGTATGGGAATTGGAATCCATAATACCTCTCGATTTAACACAGTAGTGCGTCGCATCGATACTGACCGCAACGTCGTCGGTCTGTAGCAGGGTTTGCAGCGCAATCAAAACCTGGCGCGTCAAGCGTTCCTGCACCTGGGGACGCTGTGCAAAGAAGCGAACGATTCGATTGATTTTGGAAAGCCCGATGATCTTGTCTTTGGGAATATAGGCAACCCGCGCAGTACCGTCGATGGTGACGAAATGGTGCTCACAGGTGCTGGTCATGCTGATATCGCTAATCTTGACCATTTCTTCGACCCCCATCTTGTTTTCGATGACGGTGATCTTGGGGAAGTTTGAATAATCGAGCCCGGCGAAAATTTCATCGACGTACATCTTTGCTATACGGTGAGGAGTCTCACAGAGGCTGTCATCATTCAGATCCAGTCCCAGGGTTGCAGCAATGTCTGCAAACGATTGCTTGATGCGTTGGTATTTTTCATCGCGATCATATTTATCCTGAACCAGGGGAGTCTCAAGACCCCGCTCGAGCAGGGCATGGCGCACCTGGTTCGCTTCTGCGGAGTAAGGCGGGCTAATTTCCAGGGCGGAATATGCGTGATTGGTTTTCATTTTTAGTCCTGTAATTGATTATTGGTTCGAAATTTTTGGCGCTCAGCTCGCGCGTGCGAGATGGCGACCACCGTCCAGTGCAATTGTCTTTCCGGTCAGGTAGCGACTTTCAAGAATGTATTCAATCGAACTCACACCCTCGGATACCCCGGGCACGATCCCGAGCAGGGATTTCTTCATTGCCTTTGCACGATACTGTGCGCTGTCGTCCTCGTTGAACATCAGTAAGGCAGGCGCGATGCTGTTCACCTTTACCCAGGGTGCAAATTTACTCGCATACGACAGGGTAAGGTTATCCAGTGCAGCCTTGCTGGCGGCGTAGGCAATATGCTTTTTGCTACCGGTAGTGGCCACGTAATCGCTCATATGAATGATATCCGCGTGGCCGTTTTGCTCTCCGTAGCGAGTTAACAACTCTCCACACTCCTGGTTGATCAGATAAGGTGCCATCACGTGGATATTGAGCATGGATTGCATGATCGGGCCATGGTGTTGATGGTTCCCTTCGGGAATCCATTCCGAGGCATTGTGAATGATCGCCCTGATCGTCTGAAACCGGGCACGTAGCTCTTTGGCGAACTTAAACGCCCCCTGCTCGTCGCCGAAATCAGCATGCATGGTTTCGATGCCCATTGATTGCAGTTCATCCAGAACCGGGCGATGCTTCCGATAGGTGATCAGCACCGAATAGCCTCGCTCATGAAGGGCGGTCGCGGTCGCGAGGCCAAGTCTGCGGGCGCCTCCGGTTATAACTACCGGAGATGATGATTCAGGCGATTTTGAAGAACTAGTCACGCGATGCACTCAAGGTCACGGATACTGAATCAGCAAAACGTAACGCATGTGGCTTGTCGACCGTTATTTCGGCGAAACTGACCTGCTCTGACTCGGTGGCAATGCCGAGTAGATCGGCGGCCAGTTTTTCCAGCAGATTAAAGCGGCCGTGCTCTATGTGATGGATGATGCGTTTGGTAATAATCTTGTAATTCAACGCGTCGTCCACGTCATCGCTGCCGAAGGCCGGATCGGCACGATAGCGAATCTCGGCATTAACGATGACGTCCTGCTGCTTGGATTTCTCTTCCGGGTTAAACCCAATGAAGGTGCGTAACCGAAGATTACTGATGTTGATAGTCGCTTCGCTGATACGCAGCGTATCAGCTCTGGTATGGATGTTTGTTGCAGGTCTCATGCTTCTACCGAAATGCCAGTTAATAAATAGCTTACGCAACAAACAACAGCATGGATCACTGCCGTTTCAGGATCATTTCAACCAGCAAGATGGATGGCAAACATCGAAGTACTCGAAACCAGAGTCAGGATGGCGCGCAATTTTCGATAGGAATCCGATAGTACCGGGAACAAGGACCTGCTCCATTCCAGGCCGAAAATACCGGCCAGCAATATCGAAGCTGTCAGTGACCACCACTGTTGCAGCAGTAGCAGGATCAGGAAAGCAACCAGGAAGTATACATTGCTGAGCATAATGACCGCCCGGTTGCCTGGTGCGGCGGCCATTCCCCACCAGCTCCCGGTCAGAAAGCAAATGATCCCGAACGCGTAAGTTTCAGCGACCAGGGTGGCGAAAGCAGGGTCACCAATGTCGAAAGTTACCAGGATGGCGGGAATGACAAATGGAATCAGTCCGGCATAACCCAGCGTTTTGATAATGCTGTGAGCAGACATCGGGTTCCTCTACATCTGCAGGGATTTCAAAATGTCCTGTTCCAGTTCGCTATCCATCGGTTTAACCATGGAGCCGTAATGTTTTACTGTCTTGCCATCCCGGTCAATCAGGTACTTGTTGAAATTCCAGCTGGGAGCACTGCCGGTTTTCTGTGCTAACTGTTTGAACAATGGATTGACATCGTCACCTCGAACCGCGCTTGGGGATACCATGGTAAAGGTGACGCCGTAATTGATGTAACACACCTCTGCCGTTTTGGCCTCATCACTGGCTTCCTGGAAAAAGTCGTTGGAAGGAAAGCCGACAACTTCCAGGCCCTGTTCGCGATACTTGTCATACAACGACTGGAGGCCTTTGAATTGTGGTGTAAACCCGCAATGACTTGCTGTATTGACGACCAGCAACACTTTGTCATGGTAGTCTTCACAGAAATTCACGGTCGAGGTTGAACGCAGTTTTGGGGTTTCAAAGTCGAGTAGCGGTGAACAGCTGGCAGCGACACTGCCACTGAAAAACGCTGCAGCCAGGGTTATGTCTATTAGAAAATTTTTCATATTAACTCCAATTTCAGGATTACCAGGGAATTTCGGCTCCATCCCAGGCCCAGAACTTTCCGGATAGACCAGGGTCGAGGCGCGATAGTAATTCGACGAATTTTGACGCGGTATAAGCGGGATCGAACAGGTTTTGCGGTGCGACATTGGCCTGGAACGGTTTGGAAAGGGGCGTGTCGTTGGTACCGGGATGCAGGGCAGCCACACAACCTTTGGGGTGGCTGTGTTTCCATTCGACGCTAAGTGTTTTCAATGCCATGTTGAGAGCAGCCTTGGATATTCGATAGCTGTACCAGCCGCCGAGACGATTATCTTCGATACTTCCGACGCGAGCCGACACAGTGGCCAATATTGGCGCTGTGCTTTTCTTCAATGGCGCTGCAAAATATTTGGCCAGCTGCAGTGTTGGCAGCGTATTGATCTTGATATTTTCAATCAGGAAATCGGCGTCGATGGATTTAATGCTCTTTTCCGGCCCCCCCTGGTCGCCGTGCAGATATCCGGCGCAATTTATGATCCAGTCAACACGATCGAAGTTTTTTGCAAAGGCCATTATTTGCTCTGGATCGCGAATATCGAGCTGGTGTAACTGGAGACGCTGGTGATGTCCCGGGAACTCGGAACGATGACAGGTGGCGTGCACTTTGGTCAACGGAAAGCAATGCAACATTTCTTTGACCACTGCCTGCCCGATAGCCCCGCTAGCACCAACAACGATAATATCGTTTGGTTTGTTATCCACGGCTGCGGCGGCTGCAAAACTTAATCATGAAGTTAACTACGCGCCACGCAGCATTTTGGATTAACAAGGTGAGGAATTACGGGGACAGTATACCTAATTAACCGATTTTCCCGCAGCCAGCCAAACACCTGGAAGCGATCAAACAGTTATACTGTCCCCGGAATTAATAAGAGCCTCTCCTGCAGGCCGTACGAGGGTTGGTTGACATCTTGCTAGTCGTCTTCCTCTTCGATTTCGATCTGGTCTGCGAGATATGGGTCGCCGAAAGATCCGTCACCGCCATTAGTAGTATCAATTCTTACATCGACGATATCCCGCGGGCCGTTGCTGCTGTTGACGATATTGTCATCGTCAATCATATTAAGGAACGAGTCGATGTCGGCTTCCGAAGTGGAACCACTGCCGGTCGCAATCACGTTATCCTCGATCTCCAGTTCCGTGTCAGAATCAGCGATGGAACTGATCCCCATCACGGTGATGGAATTCGTAGATGCATCGGCACCATTGAGATCAACTTCCGCGCGCAGTTCATGCCTGTTTGCATTAACCGATTCACTCTTGATGCGCTGGGCTAGTATCGATGCAGGACCCGTGCGAATACCCCTTACCTCCAGCCCCTCGCCATTATTGATGTCGCCGACACCTGTTCCCGCATCCAGGTCAAATTCAGTAACACCACTCATGGTGGTAACTTGAATATCACCGAAGAACAGATCAAAAGTACCGGCACCACCATTGACGTTAGTGGCAGTTGAGGTGATGCGTACCCGGTTACCACGCCCCTTGATCTTTTCGGCAATCAACAAACCAGAAGCATTGAAGTGGCCTTCGGCTTCGACACGCAGACCTGGTTCCATGTCGCCAGGACCGCTGAGTCCATCCTGCCAACCGCTCGATGGTACGGAATCCCAGTCGATGCAGGTTGTGTCGATTAGAAAATCGGCACCTGTTGCACAGTTTGCAAGATCGGCAGGATCCAGGTTGACGGCACCTTCGAACTCAACTTCCTGACCGTTGTCGCTGTCATTAAAGTCGTCCTCGAGCTCGACGCTGGAGGCCGTGGTACCGTTGAAATGGATTTCCACGAAGTCCCCTGTCGCGACCACAGTTGGACCGCCATAGCTGTAGGTGACACCACGCACCGTGAGTGACAGGCCGGGATTCACCGCTTCCACGAAACCCTTGACTTCGTCTATGCCATCGCCATCGTCGTCATCCTTGATGTAGGTGGCCTCGATGGTGCTGTCGTCCAACCATAGACCGGAAACCTCGTAGCGATTGCCATTGTTCAAAGCCGTGATATTTCCGGCCTCTGCCGTGTTGGTACTGGGGGTGAAAATGATGGTGACACCATTAATCGCACCACCTGCTGCTGCACCTTCAAGTTCGGCCTCGTATTCGACTTCGGTGGCGGTACCCGAGATACCATCGTCATTGCGTCTGCCGCGTACCCTGACCCACTGACCGACCTTGTAATTAGCGACGGAACTGACATTATCATCATCCGAATAGGTACCACCATTTGGAGTCTCGTACTCGACGCCGAGTACCCAGATACTGCCAAGTTGGGTAATAACCCCCCTGGCGACGATCGATTCCGAGCTTATCGAGCTGTCATCACCACTACTTCCTCCGCCGCCACAGGCGACCAGCAGGCTGACTATACCAGTCGTTGCAAGCCCCCTGAATCCATTAACAATCAATTTATGTTTAGTCATGTCGAATCTCCACAGATTTCTAAAAGTTATATTGGGATTAATTTCCCATAAATTTATTCTGCATTAAGAGTGCCGAGCCCTCTACGGACGGAAGTAGTTAATTTAAATGGACGTTGGTCTAAAAGATTTCAGACTAAGGTCTGACGAAAAAAAAACAGACTTCTCCTTGCTGTATCTTTTTATTCTTATTGATAATTGATTTTTGGGGAGCAGGCTGGCGTACGCGTTGACTGGTTTTCGATCAGTCGTCGATGGTCAGGGTAGCGATCAGTTTAACGCCTCCGGATTTGTCGGTGCGGGTAATCTCAAAATCGCCGCCAAGACTCTCCACTCTTTCGCGCATGCCGCGCAGTCCCAGGTGATCGGCATCGTTAATTTTACTGACATCGTCGACGTCCATACCGGGGCCGCCATCGCTAATAGTTAAAAATAACAGCGAACCCTGCACCGACACGTCGATTCGCTGCTCGATACCGGCCCCGTGCCGGTAGGCATTATTGAGGCCCTCCTGGACCAGCCGATAGAGACATATCTTGGTTGGTGTGCTCAGAATCTCGGGCAGATTGTGTAAATCGTAGCTAACCGCGGTCGAGGTCCGGCTTTCGTGTCTCTTTATCAGCCTGGTAATCGCCTCCCTGGCCGTCAGTTCCCGGAGTTCAGGGATCGTTAGACCAGCCGAAAGACTGCGCAGCTCCTGCAAGGCATCGTTAAGCGCAAGCTGTATCTTATCGATAACGACGCCAGCGGCCTTGTCTGACCGCGCGGAATCGCCTCCCGACTGGAAAATTGAGTCCAGCTTGAGTAGTGCAAAGCCGATTGATTGCACAGGACCATCGTGCAGCTCCGAGCCGATGCGTCGGAGGTATTGCTCATTCAATTCGACGCCCCGGCTGCTTGCCTGTTTGATGCGCGTGCGTTGCGTCTCAATCAGCTGATGCGCGGTGCGTACGACCCAGAAAAGCAGCAGGTAGAGTATCAGTCCCCCCAGCAATGAGATCGATGCTACCAGCAACTCACCCCTGTTGAGTGTTTCGAAAAGGGCCCGCGGCGATTTATAAAGCTCCACCACGCCGATCACCCGCTCGTGTTTTTTGTCCCATACCGGGATGTAACTCTCGACGAACTGCTCGACGTCGGCGGGCAGGAAGACGTGTTCCTGCTTGGCGTGTTCGTCGGTCACTCCCCAGCTGAAGATGCTTTCGCCGCTATAGGCAATTTTTAACTCATCGTTATCCCTAAACTGCTTGCCGATGATGTTTTCGTCATTAGACCAGATGATTCGGAAATTGGCATCGAAAACAGTGGCGCGGAACACATCGGGGATACCGATAATATGATTAAAAAATTCCTCAACGGCACTCTTGTCCTCGATATTCGTGCTGCCTTCGAAATATTCCTCGGGATTATTGATCAGCGATACGCTCTGGATGAACTCGGAGCTGACCGCCATTTCCCGCGCCAGCATGTTTTGCTGAAGAAACGAGAAGTAGATAGAGCCCGATACGATACTGATGCCGATGATAGAAACAAATCCCGACAGCGCGAATATTCTGAGTAGCCCCCATCTCTGGATTAAAGCGGTTATCTTCACTGCTGACTCCCGGGATTCGTTGAAGCCATGGCTTCGGGTTTAGGGTTTGATCTTGTGCGCCATCAATGCCGCTTCTACGCGGTTTTTGACCTGCAGCTTCTGCAGGATGTTGGTCATATAATGTTTAATCGTTTTTTCGCTAAGGAATAATTCGTCGGCAATTTGCTTATTGGTCAGGCCACGCGAGAGGGCTTTCAGAATACTGCTTTCTCGTTCATTGAGTTTGTCGAGCAACCCGGGAGACGCTGCGGGTTCCTGATTATACGAATGCATCAGGATACTGGTCGCCAGGCTCGGTGTGATAAATGTTTCCCCGGATGATACTCGACGTATGATTTCGATTAATTGCTTGCCACCAATTCCCTTCAGAATATACGCATTGGCACCGGCCTGTAATGCCGTCATAACATCTTTTTCGTCCTCCGATGCGGTCAACATGACGAGTTTGATCGAAGGCAGGGCCTCATGTATGTCTCGCGCCGCCTCGACACCCCCGCCGGGCATGCTGATATCCAGCATAATAATGTCGGGCATTGCCTCGTGCGCGATTCTCAGCGCATCCTGGTAGCTTTCGCCCTGATCGACGACCTCGAAACCATCGACCGACTGCAGCGTACTGCTGACGCCTTCGCGCAACAGCGGGTGGTCATCGATAACGGCTATAGCGACGGTGGTTGCTGACATCTGTGGATTTATTCTGCCGGTTGTTGCACTGCGATGGTTTTCGAATATACCTGATCCCGCCGATTATTAGTACTTGGCCAGTTAAAGATTTTTCGGCAGGCCCGGGTAGAACAGCGATCTGGCGAATGGCATTGACACCTGACGCCGACAATCCTTCGCCGCGGCAAAAAGGGCTTTAATTCTTGCTGTGCCCTGCGCTGCTATTGCCTTTGTAATGCAGGCAGGGTAAAAACTGTTATGGTCGGATGCGGCAGGAGGTTAACGTCAACTTACGGCTGGAGCTCGACCAGAAGAGCTTTTGTTTTTCTTTTACCCGTCTTCAGCCAGGGAGATTAAAGCGTGAAATCCGATAATCCTGAAACCATTATCGATCGAATTATCGATAAGGTTGGCAAAAACCTGGTGGTCGGCACCCCACTCGCCCTGGGCAAACCCAACCACCTGTTAAATGCCCTGTATAATCGCGCCAGGAAACATCCCGACCTGAACCTTAAAATCTTTACCGCCCTGACCCTCGATAAACCGAAAGGCAAAGGCCTGCTCGAGAAGCGCTTTCTGGAGCCAATGGCCGAACGTATTTTCGGCGACTACCCGGACCTCGATTACGAACAGGACCGGATGACAGGCAACCTGCCGACCAATGTCGAAATTGTTGAGTTTTATTTCCCGGCGGGTCGCTACTTGCACAATGACAACGCGCAGCAAAACTACATCTGCAGCAACTACACCCACGTCGCGCGCGACATGATCGATGCCGGCGTCAATGTCCTGTTGCAAATGGTTTCGAAGGGCACATTCGATGGTATCGAATGTTACAGCCTGAGTTCGAACCCGGACGTAACCCTCGACCTGATTCCCCTGATGCAAAAGCGGTACTCGGACAATGGCATGCCAATCGCGTTCGCCGCTCAAATCAACCAAAACCTGCCATTCATGTATGGCGATGCGCTGGTAAACCTTGGCACCTTCGACTTCGTGCTGGAAAATCCGCATCTCGAGTACCGGTTATTCGGCCCACCGAAGATGGCCGTCAGCGACCGCGACTTCCTGATCGGGCTGTACATCAGCGCCCTGGTAAGAGACGGGGGTGAACTGCAGGTCGGCATCGGCTCCATTGGCGACGCGGTGGTTTATGCGCTCATGTTACGCCACCAGCAAAACGACCTGTACCAGGAATTACTGAAAGACTTCGAGATTATCGAGAAATTCGGTGCCACGATAAACAGGATCGGCGACACCGGGCCATTCGAAAAAGGGCTTTTTGCCGCTTCGGAAATGTTGATCGACGGTTTCATGGAGTTGTACAAGGCCGGCATCCTCAAGCGTAAAGTCTATGACGACCTCGTCATTCAACGACTCATCAACGAGGGTTTTATCGATGAAACGGTAACGCCCGAAATGCTCGACCTGGTGTTGATGCGGCACGGGATTCAGGACGCGATAAGCGAGTCGGATTTCAAATACCTGCAGAAATTCGGAATTTTCAGGAGCGACCTGACTTTCGGCGATGACGAAATTTCGACCCCTGAAGGTAATAAACTGTCGAACCGTGTCGATGACCTCGATCACAGGCAGAATATTTACCAGCACTGTCTCGGCGAAAAATTGGCAAATGCCGACGTCATGCAGGGCGGCTTTTTTCTCGGCAGCCAGGATTTTTATGACTGGTTGCGAAATCTGAACGAAGAAGATCGCCGGCTGATTAACATGAAAAGCGTGCAAAGCATCAACCACCTCTATGGACACGAAGAAATCGACCAGCTGCACCGGCAGGACGCCCGCTTTGCCAACACCTGCATGATGATTACCCTGAGCGGCTCGGCCGTCAGTGACGGCATCGAGAACAATCGCGTGGTTAGCGGGGTTGGCGGACAGTATAATTTCGTAGCCATGGCGCAGGAGCTACCCAACGGGCACTCGATTCTCAATCTGCGCAGTACGCGCGTATCCGGCAAGGCAGAAACCTCGAGCATTGTCTGGAACTACGGCCACATAACCATTCCAAGACATTTGCGCGATCTCGTGGTCACCGAATTCGGCATTGCCGACCTGCGTGGCAAAACAGACCAGGAAATCATTCATCGGCTGCTCGACATCACCGATTCCCGCTTCCAGCAAGCGCTATTAAAAACCGCGCAGGAAAACGGCAAAATCGTCAGTGATTACCGGATAAGCGCGGTGTTCGAACAAAACCGTGCCGAAGAAATTTCGGGGAAACTGCGCAAGTACAAACAACAGGGCCTGTTCAAGACTTTTCCCTTTGGAACAGATCTTACCGATGAAGAAATTTTCATCGGCAAGGCACTTAAAGTTCTGAAAAGGAAAAAACAGCATCGGGTGCAGTTGATTACGACCATACTCAAGGCCTTCCTCACCCCTGCCGATCAAAAACCGTATGAAAAATACCTGAAAAGAATGAAGCTCGATAAAACCAGCAACTTCGAAGAAAAGTTGTACCAGAAACTCCTTGCTTACGAATTTTCGCAGTTAACGAAACCGGGAGTTTAGGGGACACCCATTAGCCCGCCCCGGTCAATAGTTAAAACGGCTCCCTGCCGAAAATAGCATAGTTTGTTAATGATTCCAGAATATCCCGCTGCTGCTGGTTTTTTGCGGTGCGGTCGGCCTCAGCATGCTTGGATTCTTTACCCTGTACCGCAAGCGGGACATTCCGAAAAAAATCTACAACGGCGGCACCATTCCCGGCAGCGTTATGTTCGGTGTCGGCTGGGCGATGACCGGCGCCTGCCCCTCGATGGCACTGGTGCAAGTAGGTGAAGGCACACTCGGCGCGCTGCTGACCATTTTCGGAATCATAACCGGCGTGTGGATCTACCGTGCAATTGCGGCGCCCAATTTCCGGCTCGATACCGGAATTTGCGGCGAGTAAACCCAGGGCACAGACCACGTTTATTTCACCGCCTGAACCGGGAACGAATTAATCGCAGTTTGTTCCCTTTTGCGCCGCTGCCGACACTGACCGCTACATCTCCCCTGTAATCGCTTCGCCCGATTTCATTACGCCTTTTTTACGCGCCAGGGCTTCGAGGTCAACATTCGCCTGGATGACGTTGTCGGTGTTTATCTCGGCGATGTAATAGTTGCCGAGTTCGTTCAGCCAGGGCGACCTGCCAGGACATTTGCGCAGACATTTACCTTGTTCGATCAGGAGACGATTGAGGCGGCGTTTGACCGCGAGTTCAGTGACAGGTTTTTGCATGTTTACCCCCTTCCAGTAGTTTCAGCGATGCGATATTGCTTCGCCCAACCTGGATTATGGGTAAATGGCCATAGGGTCAAAAGGGGTTCTAGTCAGATTGGCATATCGGGATAAGCGATTGGCGTGGAAAGCCAAATATGGCGTGAAATCAGGGGATAGACCACGTTTATGTCATCGCCCGAACAGGGCATGAATTAATCGTGGTCTGTCCCCTGTTTCACTATCCTGATCGCCTGTTTCCCTCAGCAACTCCGGCTGGAAAAAGAATAAACCTCATGCTGTTGACTGCGGATGGTTGACAGGCAGATCATGTTTCGTATCTGACCACCATTTCAAATAATCTACTGCTGCTTTCTTCCCCGATGCTACCAGTTGATTTTTTTTTGTGTCCGACAAGCCAAAATCCATTGTCCCCACTCCTTTAGTGTCGATATATATAGTTCGAGCCCAATCATCACCATGGAGATGCTGACTTTCCTGCGCAGCTAGTAAAGATTTTACCAGTTGGATTGTATATTCAAGAAAATTATCAATGTCAGTTCGTGTCGGTTCTTCCCCGTCACGAAAGACCGCTATTTCCTTTGCAGAATCCAGTCGAAAACCCAATGTTTCTTTATTGTAAATGTAGGGACTGCTAGTTGGTCTTATGCTGGCTAATTTTTTGTTTTCCGTTGCGTAGTATTTTGGTACTCGCTTCAATTTCGTTTCAAATAAATATTTTTCCCGATCAAAAAGTTTTACCGGGAAGTTGTTTACCATTCCACCATCGACAAATACGTCACCACGATCATCTCTAACTGCCTTAAAAAATAGCGGTATTGACATGGAACGCCTGACTGCATCAACTACTCTGGTCCTGGGGGAGTGCTCTGGCGAAAAGACTTCGGCATAACCGGTTGATATATTGGAGGCGTAAACATAAAGCTCCTTTCCGGTGTGTTCACCGAGCCCTCTAAAAGTTATATTTTGGCTTCCTGTTTTCCTTTTTAATAAATCACCAATCCAGTCTTTGAAGAAATCACCTCGATACCACCCATACTCCTCCTTCAATCTTTTCATATCCCTGAGAGTCCCCCAACTATCATCTCTAAAGTCGTTGAAATCCAGTTCTTTTAACTCTTTGAGCATTTCATTGGCGTTGAAGTTAGCCGCTAAGAGTACCGCATTAATTGCACCCGCAGATGTGCCTCCAACCCTGTGTAATTGCTTTAAAATGCCTTCGCTTTCAAGAACACGCATAGCGCCAGCGTAAGCTATTCCTTTGACTCCACCACCTTCAAAAACCAAATTCCTGAATGGATAATTCATCATGTTTTACACCTCTAACTAGTAGTTTCTAACAGTGAACAGATTAATTCCATCATCAGCTTTAGAGCCCATAAGAGACAATCATTGAGATTTCAAGATTCGAAGTTGCAAAAATATGGGATCACCCCTTGCTGAGTATGGCTCCACTATTGTACTGATTTAAAAATTCAGGGGACGAACAACGTTTATTTCACCGCCCGAGCAGGGAACGAATTAATCGTAGTCGGCGGTCGGCACCATGGGCGTACCCTCGATGCCGGCGTTGTTGACCGCGATGTCGAGTTGCCCGTATTCGCGAATACAGGTAGCGACCATGGCCTTGACGTCCGCCGTTTGCGAAACATCGGTTTGCACGAATATTGCCTCGCCGCCAGCATCGCCACGGTTTCCTCACTATCGGCAACGCGACGTGCCGCAATCATCACCTTCGCGCCCTGTTCGGCAAAAGCCAGCGCGATGGCCCGGCCGATTCCCGAATTTACGCCGGTGACCAGTGCCACCTTCGATGCAAAAGACTGTTCCATACGACTCTCCTTTTTTGATGGTTGGTTAGTGATTTCCTGGGAGAGTATACCGGTTAAATTCGAGCCGCCTTACGGTCGGGCTTATCAGGTAAGTTTTTGCGGACGAATTATGGTTACAGTTAACTTATATTTTCGGGAAATAAGGCGGGCTTTGTCACCTGTTCTCTGCTTGATATTTAATAATTTTGGACCGAGGGGTTTACAATTCATTTTAATTCGACTATATTTGCAACCGTTCGGTTTTAAATTAATCCAGAAAATGATAGATCAATGGTAAAAACACTCACAGGCAGGCCGGTCGGCAGACCACGCGAATTCGACGAGGAGCAAGTGCTCACCTCAGCGATGGAAGCATTCTGGCGCAAGGGTTACGAGGCCACGTCGCTGGTCGACCTCACCGCGTGCACCTGCATGAACAAGGCCAGCCTGTACCGCGTGTTCGGCGACAAGCACCAGTTGTTCATGGCCGCGTTGAAGAACTACTCCGACATCGAGTTTCGCGAAACCACCGCGGTGATATCCGACAGCGCTTCGCCGCTGACGAACTTGCGTGCGGTGGTGCAAAAGGTCTGCGCAGACGCCGGCAGCGACAAGGGTTGCCTGATGATCAACTCGATGGTGGAAACCGCGCCGCACGATGCCGAGGTGAAACAGTTGCTACAGGAGTTCGGTACGCATCGACTGCAGGCAGTTCAGGGGATGATCGCCGAAGCGCAGGCTGCAGGCGAGATCCGCCCCGAGCTCGACCCTCACAAGCTCGCAGTGTCGCTGATGATCGCGTTCGCGGGCTCAGCGGCAATGATCAAGGGCTTCATGCCGGGCGCACAGATCGAAGAAAACCTCAAAGATCTAATCGATTCCTGGACCTGAGCTGATGAAACTAAACAGACAAACACAACGTCATTCCCGCGCAAGCGGCGGTCCGACGTATCCGAATCTCGCAAAAACGCCGCCACTACAAGATCCCCGCTTGCGCGGGGATGACGAACGGAGCGGGGATGACGATTCCATGACCGCGAGCTTTTTTTTTGGCCCTATATTAAACCGATTGGTTACATATTAAACAAATGGAGACAACAGACATGAGTAATTATTTCAAGGCGATAGACCGCTTCGCCGCGACCCTGGCCCACCGGGTCATCGCACGCCGCTGGCTGGTGCTGCTGCTATCGCTCACCCTTGCGCTCAGCGCAGGGTTCGGCGCCGGCAAGCTCGAGTTTTCGAACAACTACCGCGTATTCTTCTCGGACGCCAACCCCGAGCTGCAAACGTTTGAAAACCTGCAGGCCACCTACACCAAAAACGATAACTTCCTGTTCGTGCTCGAACCGAGCGACAAGACCGCATTCTCGAAGCAGACCCTCGCCGCGGTCGAACGCCTGACCGAAGAGGCCTGGAAAATTCCATTTGCGATTCGTGTCGATTCGATCAGCAACTTCCAGCACACCTATGCGGTCGGGGACGACCTGATCGTCGAAGACCTGGTCAAAAACGCGCACAGCCGCGACGCCGACTTCCTGGCCGAGCGTGAAGCGGTGGCTCTGGCCGAACCGCTGCTACGCGATCAACTGCTGACGCGCGACGCCGACGTCACCGCGATCAACGTGGTGCTACAATACCCGGAAAAAGACCTGATGGAAGTGCCGCAGGCGGTCAACCATGCCCGCGAACTCATGGCATTGATCGAGGCCGAGTATCCGACCATCGAAGTGCACCTAACCGGTGTCTCGATGCTGAACAACGCGTTCGCCGAGACCGGCATGAGCGACGGCGCAACATTGATGCCACTGATGTTCGTGGTCATCTTCGCCCTCACCTGGTTCATCATCCGCTCGTTATCGGCGACATTTACAACCCTCGTCGTCATCGGACTGTCATCGATGATCGGCATGGGCATTGCCGGTTACTTCGGCGTCAAACTCACGCCGATCTCGATGTCGGCACCCATCGTCATCCTGACACTCGCGGTCGCCGACTCGATCCACATCCTGCTCTCCCTGCGCAGCCTGATGCGTGAGGGCATGGCCAGAACCGAGGCCATCGTCGAGGCAGTGCGCATCAACTTCCTGCCGGTCAGCATTACCTCGGTCACCACCATCGTCGGCTTCCTCGCGCTCAACTTCTCGGACGCCCCGCCCTACTGGCACCTCGGCAACATCACCGCAATCGGAATTGCGGCGGCCTGGTTGTACTCGATCACGCTGTTGCCGGCGCTGCTCTCCATCCTGCCCTACCGCGTACGCAAGACCGAAGGCGCCGAATGGTCGCAGCGTGCGATGGATAAATTCGCCGATTTCGTCATCGGCAACAACAGAAAGCTGCTGCTCGGTGTCGGCGCCGCCACGCTGGTGCTAATCTCGTTCGTACCGACGCTCGAATTCAACGACCAATGGGTCGAGTATTTCGACGAGCGCATCGAGTTCCGCACCGATTCGGACAAGGCCATGGGCCATTTCGGGCTCTACCCGATCGAATACTCGGTATCGTCGAGCGGACCCGGCGGCGTCAGCGAACCGGAATACCTGCAGAACATCGAAAGCTTCGCCGAATACCTGCGCGCACAGCCGAACGTGACCCACGTCTACGCACTGTCCGATATCATGCATCGGCTAAACCGCAACATGCACGGCGATGACACGGCCTGGCACCGCATCCCCGGTGACCGCGAACTGTCGGCGCAATACCTGTTGCTGTACGAACTGTCGCTGCCCTACGGGCTGGATCTCAACGACCGCATCAACATCGACAAGTCCGCGACCCGCGTCACCGCAACGCTTTCACGCACCTCGACCGCCGAAACCAAAGCGTTCTTCAACGGCGTCGCCGCATGGCAGCAGGCCAACTGGCCCGCGTACATGCACGCCGAGCCGACCAGCGCCGCGGTCATGTTCACCTACATCAGCGAACGCAACATGGAGAACATGGTCACCGGCACGATTGTCGCTATCATCGCCATTGCGCTGATCATGATGTTCGCGTTGCAAAGCCTGCGTCTGGGCCTTTTGAGCCTGGTGCCGAACAGCCTGCCGATCCTGACCACCTTCGGCGCCTGGGCGCTGCTGGTCGGCACCGTCGGTTTCTCGGTCGCGACCGTGGCGTCGATCTCGCTCGGCATCATCGTCGACGACACCGTTCACTTCCTGTCGAAGTACGTACGCGCCCGCAACGAACGCGCACTGTCGATCGAGGATTCGATCCGCTACGCGTTCCATAATGTCGGCCTCGCGATCGTGGTCAACACCATCATCCTCGCCGCCGGCTTCTTCGTCATGACCACCTCGGCCTTCAAGATGAACGTCGATCTCGGCCTGATGACGATGCTCTCGATCGGCTTCGCGCTGATCCTCGATTTCCTGCTGCTGCCCGCGCTGTTGCTGCTCGGCAAGAGTGAGCAGAAATCTGCACCAAAAGCCGTATCGGGACTGCCGACACCGCTGCCAAAATCATCACCCGCACCCATTTATTAATCCCTGAATAGGAGACAACATCATGAAAAAACTCAAGACGATTGCATCAATTCTGGCCACCTGCTGGTTCGTACTGACCCTGACCAACCCGGCCATCGCCAACACGCCCGCAGAGCAGGGCTTCGAAATCGCGGCGCGCTCGGACCGCACCGACGTAGGCTTCGGCGACAGCCGCGTCGAACTGCAGATGATCCTGCGCAACGCCGCCGGTCAGCAAGCCACGCGCACGCTCGAAATCGCGACGCTGGAAAAACCCGACGAGAGCGTGGGCGACAAGAGCCTGGTGTTATTCGGCACGCCGCGCGACATCGAAGGCACCGCGCTGCTATCGCACGCCAAGATCCTCGACCCCGACGATCAATGGCTGTTCCTGCCGGCACTGAAGCGCGTCAAGCGCATCGCGTCGAGCAACAAGTCCGGCCCGTTCGTCGGCTCCGAGTTCGCGTTCGAGGATTTTACCGCGATCGAGCTCAACAAATTCGACTACCGCCACATCGGTATCGAGACCTGCGGCGCCTACCAGTGCGACGTACTCGAGCGTTTACCGAAGTATGAAAACTCCGGTTACAGCAAGCAGATCTCGTGGGTCGACCAGGAGGTGTTCCAGCTGCGCAAAGTCGAGTTCTACGACCGCCGTGGCGACCTGTTGAAAGTGCTCGAACTCGACGACTACCGTCAGTACGACAACGGCGTGTGGCGCGCACACAAGCTGTCGATGGAAAACGTGCAGACCAACAAGCATACCGACCTGGTCTACCAGGACTACGCGTTCAACGTCGGCATCTCGGACAAGGACTTCGTCAAGGGCCGTCTGAGCCGCTTACGTTAAACCGATGAAATCGCCACCCCTCAAGTCCCTCCTTAGCCTGGCATTCCTGCTCTCGGCGCTCGTCGCCGGGGCAGGCAGGGCTTCCTGGGACGTCTCGTCAAACATCGACCTGACCACGCGCATCTTTACCGAAGACGCGCGCTGGCCCGGCCAGGACAACTCGACGGCGCAGCTGTCAATCGCGGGCTCCTCGGAATTCCGCTGGCGTGGCGATGAATCACGTGCCTCGATCATTCCCTACCTGCGCTACGACGAAACCGACACCGACCGCTCGCTCGCCGACCTGCGCGAGGCTTACTGGGCAAAAGAGGCGGAAAGCTACGAACTGCTTATCGGCGTCAACACCGTGTTCTGGGGGGTGACCGAATCGGTACACCTGGTCGACATCATCAACCAGACCGACGCAGTCGCCGACATCGACGGCGAAGACAAGCTCGGCCAGCCGATGATCAACCTCGAACTGCAGCGCGACTGGGGACTCGTCAGCGTCTACCTGTTGCCCTACTTCCGGGAACGCAGCTTTGCTGGTAAAGACGGACGCCTGCGCACGCCGCTGCCGGTCGACACCGACAACGCGCTGTACGAATCGTCGGACGAGGAAAACCACGTCGACCTCGCGTTGCGCTACAGCCACTACTTCGGCAACGTCGACATCGGCCTGAGCGCATTCAGCGGCACCAACCGCGAACCACGGCTGCTACCGAACGCCGATGGCAGCAAGTTAATTCCGTATTACGACCAGATCAACCAGCTCGGACTTGACCTGCAATACACCATCGATGCCTGGCTGTGGAAACTCGAAGCCATCGCCCGCGAAACGCAAAGCGATTCGTTCACCGCCGCAGTAGGTGGCTTCGAATACACCTTCTACCAGGTAGCCGATTCGGCCGCCGACGTCGGCGCCCTGCTCGAACTGCAATACGACGGCCGCGACGAAGACGAACCTTTAACGCTCACCGACAACGACCTGTTCGCCGGCATTCGCCTCGCGCTAAACGACACCCAGGACACCACCATGCTTACCGGTATGGGTTACGACCTGCAGACCAGCGAAACCTACCTCAACATCGAAGCCGAGCGTCGCCTCGGCGAAGATACCGTCCTCGAACTGCGGGCGCGGTTTTTCACCAATGCCGATCCCTCGGACACAGGCTATGCAATCGAGAATGACGATTATCTGCAGCTGCAGTTGAGTCGATATTTTTAGCTGGGGAGAAAATGTTTTGTGGAGCCCGGGGTGGAATCGAATTCGGTAAAAGGGGACTGATGGATCATTTTTAATTCATCAGTCCCCTTGTATTCTTCATATTTTCTCCGCAATGACCATGGCGCAATCTGCCCTGGCTTTTCGCCAGAGTATATTTCTGCCTGTCTTCTGTAGAAATATTATTTTCTTCCCAATTCAAATTTTAAAAATTCACGCATCGCCTGGCAACCAGGCAAGGCTCACTTCGCATCCATGTGAATGACGAAAGGATTAGCAGATGAATGCATGCTCCCGATTCTCTGCTGGCACTGAGAAAGGTAAAAACGAGAGGGACCATCACCCTCAAAGCTTTCCAGTATCGATTCGAATTTCACGGCGGCCATTTTCCAGTCTGCACGCAAAAATAAAGCCATCGCTTTGGCAAATCGCTCGCAAATTTCACTTTGTTGATCGGTCGCTTCATTTGACAGGTTTAGAACCTCGATGATGGATAAGGGCTCTGTCTTTCCCACAAAAACAAATTGTCCTACGGGGCGAGTTAAAAAATTATCGATACCTTCAACCAGGGATTCGGTGGCGAGTATTTTAGTACCCATATATTTGTTTAGTCCTTCAATGCGTGATGCAGTATTAGCGCAGTCACCCACAACACGGTATCCAAAGCGACCGCCGCCACCGGAATGGCCGACATAAACCTCGCCGGTTTCCAAACCGATGCGCAATGACGCCTCGAAAGCATCATGTCTGGCCCTGAAATCCTCGATGGCGTCGGCTGCCTGCAACGATGCCAGGATAGGCTTCCTGCGTATCTCGACATCCGATTCTTGCCCGGTCCAGGCGCACATAATGGAATCCGCGTGAAAATCGGTTACCGTTACATTATTATTTTTCAAAGGTTGCGCTAAGGTGTCAAAGTAATCGTTTAAAAATTCAGCGAGCTTTCCGGGTTCCATCTTTTCAGAAATGGTCGTAAAACCTTCCATATCGGTCGCCAGACAAGTGCTAAAAGAGACCTGATGAATACTTCCAGGATTTATATTATCGCTGATCAGTGCTTTCGATACCTCCTCCGGCACATAAAGGCTGATCGCTTCGCTGACATGTTTGACTTTATGGCGCTGCTGCAAGTACTGAATCAAAAGGCCAGCAAATAGGGCTAATGGAAATTGAACCAGAATCGGGGTCGCTAAAGGTAGCCACAGATAACTATCAGCGAATAGCCATTGTGAGTAAAAAACAAACCCAACAACTATAACAATGGAGGTGGGAACACCCAGAATGGCTGGCGCATAATAAATCAATATAGTTATTAAAAAGCCAAAAGAAAACAGGATGATTAGCATGTCTTTAGCGTTGAGAATTTGCAGCGACTGATCGTGAAGCAAATTACTAAAGGCAGTTGCTGCAATTTCAACCCCACTTAAATCAAAACCTTTTGCATTGGTAAACACGGTATAAAATCGATCCGGTTGGTTGGGGTCGTAAAAATCCGAATACCCCACAAATGCAACCTTGTTAACCAAATCTAGTTCTTGTGAATTTGAATCTTGATTTTGAATGATGGCCTGGTAGGGAATGGTTTCTATAGTTCCCGGTGGTCCATAAAAATTCAGAAAGCGTTTATCGTTGCCGACGTACATGGAAACAAGCGATTTCAGCAGACGCCTGGTTTCCACAGTCTCATTTTCAACCCAGGGTTTACTCAATTCGAGAGTAATACGATTAGTCAGTGCCGGCGTTTTTGATAGCACACTTCGAATTCCGGTCATTAGTTTGCGTAAATCATTGGGATTCGAAATATCTGACTCTGATTCAGGAATGTCTAGCAATTTTGTCAATCCACTATTGCTGAGCAATCGATAAAATTGATCATAAGCTCTCAGTGCATGTATCTGGAAACCGACAGCAGGAATTGTCGGCATTTCCTGTGCACTAGTTTTGAATACCCAGAATTCATGGACCGAAGCGTCATACCGGGGTAGTGGAAAAGGGCTCAGACCTCTTGCCGCATTCGAGAGAACGGGTACAGGTGAAAACAACTGCTCAACCCAAAGATTCCCATGGGATCTGCCGGTTCTATCATCCAGCGGACGTCCTTTCCCGACAAGATTTTGAAACAGCACAACATGGCCGGATCGCTTGATTGCATTGGCAAAAGTCTGATCGTCCTTCTCCGATCTTTGCTTATGGAAATCAAGATCGAAAACAATAGTGGAAACGCCGAGCGCAACCAGGGCATCGACTAATTCGCCATGTATAGACCGGGGCCATTCTCGAGGTAACTCGGGGATACCCAAATTTTCGCCGGTAAATCCATCGATTGCGATAACAACAGCTTCGGGGGGAGGTTTAATTGCGCCACGGCTAGTAAACAACCAATCGAGACCAATACTTTTCTCGAAAGAAATACCATAGGGCGATAATCCAAACAGGCTGCCAATCAAACCTATCATGATACCGAGAAGCAGGCCTTTGATACCGCGCCGCATAATTAGTGACTATTTGTAGGAGTTATTTGTAAGTAATAATTATTTCCAGTGATGAATCTACCTTACATGAAAACTTATTTCAGCGCTAAAGTATGAGTGAGGGGACGACCCCAATCTAACCAACACGGGCGGCTACCCGGTGTAACCAGGCCCCTGGAGTCAATTTGAAGTTTTGATACAAAAGACGTCCACGGGCAATGGCGGGTCGCGTGGTAATGGTAAGGTTCAGAGGAAGAGCTGGGACGAGCCCCAGTGGGTGGTCAGCCAGGGGAGCGGCTCTTTGCCCACGTAGGCACGATGGTCGCTCCTCGCAGCATCACATGATAGGTCGTCCTTCGTGAAGTGGATGCGGGGTTGTCGCGAGTACCAGGATTTGTCGTTAGAGTTTTAAATTTTCCGCTGTTGACTGCGGACCCCAATAAACAACTGCCTTGGGTCAAAGTGTTCTAAGAATGGCATGGACGGGGCCACAACGGCCCCGCCCATTACAGATCTGCCTTGTTACCAGCAATAGAAGTATGAATAGCCGCCAATTGCCCACTGGACGCACGGATCTGGGTCCCCCGGCATGATCCACTTTTGGGTACCGCCGAGTGCGGCAGGCGGTCCATCGGCCTTGTCCACGCCGTCAGGCAACTTTGTCTTGATGTCTATGCCGGGACATTCCCAGATATCGGGTTTACCCTTTTTGTTTACGGAGACGAGCAATACTAAATTATTCTTCTCGCAGAACTTATCTAAGCCTGGACGGAGAGCGGACTTGTCTACATCCTCCTCGACAACCGGAGTTTGGATGGGAATTTCCTTTTGAAATAGGCCGGGATGTCGGACGCACGCCGTGAGTACGATTAAACTGACCAGTCCTACGATTAATATTTTCATGTCTTATTCCTCTTTAGTTTGCATTCAGTGATAATTTTTTCTACTTCGTGTGGGTGTGCAAATGACACGATCACCTCTCTCATGTATTGCACCGACCAAATCGGGTTCCTCTCAGTCGTAGTGTTTCTGTTTCTTTGTTTCAGATTTTAATTGTGATGCATTGGTAAAACTTTTATCAGTCTATGTGCCCTCACCTCCTCTGCAACGATGGGCTCAGAAGCTAAGCGTTACCCGGCCCATGACGGTGAGGTCGGGAATGAAACGTGGATTGCTCGGCTCGGATCTCTGGATGTTGGCGTCCTGGAACAGGAAGTCTTCGTCGAATAGATTTCTGACCTCCAGGCTCAAAATGCCACGGCGTCGGGGCAGACGATAACCGATAGCAGCATCCACCACTACGAAATCCTCGCTGTCTTTGTCAAAGGTCGATGTCGGCGCCAGATCGACGTCTTGCTGTACAAAAGTCGCGCCGACTTGTGCAAACAAACCCGCTGCACGGAAGTAACGAACGACGAATGGTACGCTGGTCGTTTCAACTTTGCTCGGTAGATCCAGACCCAATGTATCTTTGCGTTTGAAGCGCTCGTGTTGGATTTCGACACGGACCGCCCATTCTGGAAGGGGTGTCCAATAGAGATAGACGCGGTCAAGGTCTTCGCGTTGGTCCTCGTGGATAATCATCCCTGTAGTGTTCTGGATTCTGGGAATTTCTAAATCTCGATGCGAAAGCTCGAAGCCGGCGTAAAGCCCACTCGATAGCGAGTTGCGTCGCTCCGGCTGTCGGAGGGTTACATCGAGGCCGACGCCATAACGCTCTGCTTTAGTGCCGTTGAAGTCGTCAAAGAACTGAGCAAAGCCCGCGACCTGCGTCGGCTCGAGAGTTTGCTCGGCGACCAGTGTCCGCTTTACCGTCTCCAGGTAGGCCGCTCGCAGACGGACCTTGTCGGTGACGTCCCACTGCAATCCTACCTTGGGACTGGTCTCATCCACATCCAGGCGGCCTTCCTCAACGGAATCATGACTCGCGCCAACGGTCCAGGTTACGTCGGTGGGCCCGATCAGATTGACGTATGCGTACGCGTTGCGCTGTTCATTTGTGTCATCGGTTGGGGGAGTCGTGATTTCACACATCCCAAAGAACGGGGGACCGGGCGGACAGATGCCGCCAGGGAACGTCGGGCTTATGTCTATAACCTGGCGCCGGTCAACGTCGATGTCGGATGCACCGAGCCCGGCTGTAAAGTTGACGCGCTCGCTCCGAAACAAGTACTGCACCTGAAGATCATCACCCTTGGTCTCAAGGTCAGCATCGAGGGTTGGGGTCATCGGATCCATTTGATTTAGCTTTTCCTCGCGGTCGGTCCGAATCAGCGATACGACGAAATCGGACTGCGGCGATGGTGCAAAGTGTAAGCCCAGTCGTCCGACATCCTCGTCGATGTGCCGTCGTTCCGAGGTGGAGAAGTCATCGGGATCGAAGTTGAGGCGCAGGTCTCCTTCTTCTGTCTCGCGCTTTCGATATTCGAATTGAATATTGGTCTGTTCGTTGAGCGCGGCCTGGACAAAAAGGTTGTAGATATCGTGCTCAAGATCGTTGTTTGTCCGAAAGCCGTCAGACTCATAATGAAACTGTCCAATACTGTAGGAGACACGGTCCTTGATTCCGGACAACACCACTTCATCGGCCCAGGTATCATTATTGCCACCCAGAGCAGAAACAACGAGCTGGTGGCCGTTACTTTCGAATAAGGGTGTAAATTCATTGAATGCAGCCTCAGCCGGGCCGGCGCTGGTGACGATATTAAGATCGATTTCTGGAAGTTGTGGTTGCACCGGGTTAATGCTGATTGGCTGAAGCAACTGCGATTGCAGCAATTCGCTGGCGCGGGCGATTTCGTGACGGGGTTGCGCCGCATAGCTGTCGGAGAGAAAACGATGTGCAGAGTAGTTTGCCGGATCGATGCTGAGCGATTTGGTTCCCTCCACGACACCAAGTTGTTCGAAGCCGAGATCGTCGTAAATGCGTGCCTGACTGGTGCCTCTTACGGCCAGGTCTCTGTCCAGGTTTAGCCGTGAGCGATAGACGGCCCGATTATCATTCCTCTCGATCGAAGCCTCGAGATCTGCCAGCGCCTCGATCGGCTGGTTCTCGGTTTGCCTGCGAATGGCGTCATAGAACCAGGGTGTTGGATCCAGAGGATCCAGTTTCTTGGAAATATCGAATTGTGACCCGGCAAGTTCATCACGCTTCTCTTCGTAGTAGGCTTTACCCATGTAGCTGCGAATCAGTGCGTTACCCGGATCAAGAATGACGGCAATTTCAATCTCTGCACGACCCGCTTCTAAGTCTCCCGCACGAATCATGGCAAGACCGAGGCCAAGACGTGGCAACGGTGCTGCCTGATCCAGAATAATAGCCTTGTTAAAAGCATCTATCGCTTGCGGAATTTCGATTTGGGCAAGATAAGCGAAGCCTAGCACAGTCTGCGTACGCGCAATATTCGAGTTAAGAGAAACTGCGGTTTGCGCTGCATTTAGCGACTCGTTCAAATCTCCAACGGCGAGCCAAAGCTCCGATAGTCGCGCCCACCCGAATCCATTTAATGGATGACGTTCGACAGCGCTTTGCATTGTGAGCAGTGCACCAGAAATATCCAAAATAGCTTGTTGCGCGTAAGAAAGCGCAATCATCGCGGCGGCTGAGTCAGAGTCCAGTGCCATCGCCCGATTCGCCAGCGCGAACGCCGAATCAAGATCATTTTGAGCCACGGCTATAATTGATTTCAGTGCCAATGCATCAACATTGGCCGGGTCAATGTTTAATGCCCGCGCTATATCGGCGCGCGCCTCGTCAACCCGACCTACAGCAAGTCGTGATGATGCTCGACCGGTGTAATAAAGCGGATTCTCTGCCTGCTCTTCCTCATCTGCAGCTGGAACTTCGTAGTCCAGAATCGGAGCGTAGTATAGCGTCCATTGCACGGCATTTCGTGGACGCACAGCTACTTGTGCTATGGGTTGTTGCCCGGTTCGAGCGGTTACGCGCTGCCCGGGTGTTACATTCACATCACCGGAATCGGTGCTTACCGACACTTCACCCTCATAAACGGTTACGATAGTTTCACCCTGGGTCACTTCAATCAAAAATTCCGTACCCTCGAGCCCAGCCCCTGCAAATGGCGTTATTACTTTCAGGGCCTGCGGATCACGGCTAATGATATGAATAGCGCCTTTGAGCAACTCTAACCATGATCGAATCTCTTCCTTAGGCTCAGTAAAGGTGACGGTGGTGTTCTGATCCAGACGTAAAACCGTTTCGTCAGGAAGCAAGATGGCTGCCCTGCTGTAGGAAAGCACACGAATAGAATCGCCGATGGAGAAGGTGTCGTTTAATGCGGCAGGCAACCACTCACCTTGTGCTCCTTTTTGGGCCTCGACCGTCCCTTCAACTGATTTGAGAGTCGCGGCCCATTCCTGGGTGTTTTGAGAGAGTACTATGGGCGAATGTAGAATTAAGACTAGTAAACCGAACCCTAAGACAAGAATATATAATCGCTTATAGCGATTTATTTGGTCCCCCCGTGGCCGACACATTTCTCCCGCGCACCCCGAGATAAAAAAGCCTCGGCCCTGTTGCGCTACCCTCGCCATTATTTTTATCTTTTTAATAATCGGAAAGTGAAAGACAGAATATACATTCCTCCCCTCATGGTCGAATAGTTTCTGTTTATCACTTAGCCCATTTGCCACCGACTCTTTTAATGATTTCACAACTGTGCTCTGTCGTTGGTTTGTTTTGTCATTTCTACGATCAGTCATTCGCTAGTCTCACAAGACATAACCAGTAGGGGACAGGCCACGATTAATTCGGTTTTTTAACTGGTTTGCTAAATAAGTCTGGCTGCGCCCTATTGTTGATGGCTCTTTAATTGGGCGATGACTGAGCTTTCTCTGCAGGGGGCGCTTGCCTGGACATCTCGGTCGGGTGTTTCGACCCTGGAGGTTGCTGGCGAGAAAATTGCGGCCCATTAGTGCAGTTTTCAAATACACCTGGAACATCTCTTTCCAGATTCGGATCACGCTTTGGATTTGGATGAATTCGAATGAAATGAGGAGGATCGGTTCTGCCTTCGCTGGTCCAGACAATGACCTCACTACGAACAAAACAAACGGGCTCCTGCCCTCTACTACCACTTTTGGACATCATTTTTACTTCGAATTTTCGATGGGGTAATTTAATTTCGCTAAAACTCGCAATAATACCCTTCATATTGGGTAACACTTCAATACTATTGGCTTTCTGGTTACCTATTGTCACAACCGTGCTCCGCCACAGTTCATTGCCCTTGATAATTAGCGACGCGTCTTTCTGGCCCACGAAAAAATCGGCAAGATAATCCTCGTGTCGCTCGATCCATGGAGCCCGTTCGATCTCATAACCAAATTTCCTGGGCAATTCAGAGGGAGTACCGGGTAGGCGAACGGTATATCTAATATTATTGCTGTGAGAGTTTGCTACCACTTCATCATTACAGAAACTATTTATTCCCCTGGATTCCTGATCTTTCATTTCCTTTTGGTCGATCCAGCAGGATTCGATATCAATATCGATCGCCGTCCACCAGCTAGGCACTGAAACCACCGCCGACAGGGAGTGCTGTGCGGGCACCTGCACGAATCTGAACGCCGCTTTGCTTTTATCGATCGTCTGGTATTTCGGGCCCAGTATCCAGCCAAAGTCGGTGGCACTATCTGCGGAGCCAGGAAGCGCATTTCTGGGCTGGCCCCTGCCAAAACTGACGATTAACGGTTTTCGTTTTATTTGCTCAGAATGCGACGAATCGTCAGCAAACAAATTGGTCAAACCTTCGACTGACTGTGATTTCAAATCCCCCGCCGACAATTTGGCAACTAAAGACAGCGCCAATTGTTTTTGTCTGCGTTCGGATTCAATGGTCAAAACCCGCTGCACACTTTCTTTTGGCGTTATAGCGTAGGAATAAATATTTTCTTTATCGTCAAGCAATTTTTTGAAGTTGGATTTGACATCACAGATATCACCTTTATCTTTATTCTCCTCATTCCATTTCTCGCACCCCATTTCTTTTTTTCTGCCTTCCGGTAGCTCGGTAACCTTTGTTGCGCAGGCTTCAACTTTACAGTTGATTTTTTCAATATGGGCAAGACAGCTAAGTGACTTATCAATAAAATTCGATCCCTTGCTTGAAAGAAGTGATTCACATTCTTTGATCCTGCGTTCATTAATGTGGGTGTATCTATCGACAGTAAAGTTCACTATTGCAAACCTGATTAATGCTACCTCGGCATTCCTGGCATCGATGTGAACAAGTTCCCTTCCCTTGATTTTCTCCAATCTAACACTAAATTCAATATTGTCTTTTTCGCTGCATGGATCGCATTTTTTAAAAGCATTTACGCAGATATACTGATCTCTGGGATCAGGTTTATCGAAACAACTCCGAAGCTGGGAGTCACTAAATTCTTTGTACTGGAAGGTATCACTCAAACGGGAACTATAATATGAAAATAAAAGTTTTCTGAGTTCGGTGTAGCGGTGGTTAAACTTGGGGTCGGCGGTCCGGTAATAAAATTCATAGGCGGGTCTTGTACATTTTGGAAATTTTTCCAGATTTTTTAATACATCATCTCCCTGGCACCCTGGAATAGGAATATATTTTCGCGATGCTTGCCATTTCCTGACACCCGTATAATAAGCTTGTACAAGCTTGTCATCTCTCCAATCCACCCCATCCCCGTCTGTTTGTACAATATGTGATAACAGGTAATTACTAAATTTTTCGTAGGTATCGGAAGGTAGATTCTTGGTTCTGATTAAATCTACCATTGCATCTACACCTTCATTGATCTTTACCTGTGTTAATCGCATCCACTCTCTATGTATTGAGTCAATGCTGATGCAGGGAAAAGGTACATCGCTTTTTTTCGAATTGCCGGAATTTTCATCTTCTCCGCTCTCGTCACAGAATTGGGCTTTCTTTAACTTCGCCTGTATGACAACCAGTTTGCTGGTATTTTCTTCGGGCAGGACCGTGGTATCGAGCTTGAGCCGGTACAGGGTATTGCCCTTGATATCGTGGCGGTCGTCGAGCAGGGTTTCCATCATTTCGGTTCTAATCTCTTCGCGATACGCGAGCATGTCGCTAAATTGTTCACTGGGAGAAACCGTCAGCTGGTCGGATGATTTTTTATCACCATTTTGATTGTCATCGCTTGTATTACCCCCATTTCCGTTGTCAGCTTTTGCAGCACTGCCATCTCCAATATTTACAGCTGCGTCCAGTTTCCACATGGCCCGCAAATCGGCAATCGCCTGATTTCCGAAATTCTTGTTTTTTGCTTCTGCAAGTTCTTCCTCTAACCAGGAAACCTGGCGAAAGCGATCATTTATCAATCGCTCTCTCGAATAGACTTCGGGACTATCGACAATGACAATCCCTCCATTGCCCTGCTTGAGCCAGCCGGGTAATAAATCTACGATCAAATTACCCACACTGACAAGAACCAGCAATGCCAGCGCTATTTTTCCGATTGTCAATAATCTCATTTGTTATCCTTAAGTTATGCTTTGGTCCGTATGCCCAAATCCTTTTCCAGTATGTTCAGCGCGGTATCGATACAGGCCTTTCTCTGCAACCTGCAATAGGCTGTTTCGGTACTGTCCAGACAATTGTTTTCAGCCAGCTTGTTCGATGGGGATCCACCGCCGCAGAGATCAAAATAATCGCATTCGTGCTGACAATTTTGTACACCCTGCAACACCGCATTTGCGATGCCTTGATAATGCGGATCCCGCAGGCAATCGGCGATTGCGGTCGAAAATAAATTTCCCAGTCGGAAATCACCGTAACGTTCGTGGGTAGTACCCAGTAATTCGGGCGAGAAGGTACTGAAATTGCCGTTGACATCGACATTGAGAATTTTGAAGGGTGTATTTTCCTGGGGTTTCAAACGCTCAGGATTCTGATTATCCCGCCAACTCATAACCGAACTGATGGCGCCGTCGATTTCACGAATCCGCAATTCTGGCTGCAGTCGAAATCGCTGCTCATGAAACCGGGTCAGGAAAGTCGAATAACGCTCATACCTGTTCCGCTCGAGCAAATTTGATGACAGGTTGCAGCCTTCTATCTCTTCGATATTGAAACAGAGATAACCGATGCCGAGTTCGCTGAAATACGCGAACAGGTCATCGGGATATTGAATCGATTCGTCGGTTAGCACGGCTATCACATGGAACGGCACCTGCTGATCTTTTAATAAATCGAGCTTGCCGGACAGTTTGGCATGGGTCCCTTTGCCGTTACGGGTTTTACGGTAGATATCGTGCACTTTCGCCGGCCCGTCGACGCTCAGGCCAAGTCGAATCTTGTGCCGCTTGAAAAAATCGCACCAGTTTTTGTCGATCAAGACGCCATTGGACTGGATTGAATGATTGACCTGTATTTCGCGCGGAACAATATCCGCGATTCGTGCGATCGCCCGATCGTAATAATCCACCCCTAGTACGAGTGGTTCTCCCGCATGCCAGACGACGGTAAATTCTTTTTCGACGATATTTGCTTCGAGAACTCTTTCGACGGCTTTTTCGACTACCGCGAGTTCCATTTTTGTTTGATTGTCGCGGTCAGGAAGGTAACAGTAACTGCAATTCAGATTGCAGAACGGGGTTCCCTGCAAAACCAGTAACTCCAGGGGGCCGATGCCATGTTGGCCATTAGTCCTGCGGCTTGCTGGATCCAGGAGAATCTCAGTTTCGTTCATTACACTCCTTTGGCAAAACTTCTGATTAACCCCGTTAAAAACAAAGCCTAGTAGTTATACCAATTGTTCCAGTTGTCGTTCCAGTCACTCCAGTTGGGCCAGTTGGGAAAATTAGGGAAATTAACCCATTGGGTAATATTCAGTTTGTCCAGAATCCTGGGCGACTTTTGTTGAGTTTGATATTCCTGCTGTATTTTTACGATGCGGTTGACGACATCGTTTTGCCTGATCTCATGCGGCGACGAATTGCTCGAGGCCTGGGCCGGAATACTTGTCCAGAAAAACGCAGCGATTGCGATAAGAAGCCTTTTCATTTTATTTCATACCCTATTGCTGATTTCCTTTTGTCGATTTAGATATGATTCGTGGCTAAAACCAACAACCACCGACACTATGCCTATTGCATTTTAATGTCAAATCCGAAACCGCTAAAGGCCCAATACAGGGGGTTAAGGCTTATTTTCAGTAAAAGCCATCTGTTTGCTTACGAATTTGAAAATCGACCGGCCACACTAAAATTGGAAACCCAGCCCCCACGCGGGAACTGTCATCAGCGCTACCCCTTCAGGCTGGGTAACCTCTTTGCTCTCAGCAGTTTCCTGCAAGGTGTTTCACCCCGCTAAAGATAACATAAGAACTCCTGCTACCTTCCCTCTGACTATATGATCACTTTTAATTTTCCTTTCCACTACAAGGTTGGTTTTAGAGAACTAACTCGTCCTGCTTCGTCATAGAACATCGATTTGATGTTGCTCAACAAACTGGTTGAAAAAATCGGGACTGTGCCCCAAAGAAGAACGACAGTCCCGATAACCGAAGTACGCTACTCATGAAGGCACGACCGATACTCTTACCGCCCTGGTAAGGCCTACATCGACGATTTCCTCTGCATCTACTTCAATCCAGAAGGCTTGAACCGGCTCGCTAATATTTTTCACATACTGCTTACCTAACGCGACGAATTTGAACGCAGAGCTATTCTCAAGTTCAGAGCGAACTGTCTCAGAAACACAGATTCCTCCGGAACAGGCCAGACTCTCAAGCCGAGCCGTAAGATTCACAGCTTTACCGTAGATATCACCCTGATCAGATATAACCTCTCCAAAATTGACGCCAATGCGAAACAGAACTTGCTGGATTGAATCAAGGTTGGTATTCCATTGCCGGGTTGCCAGCTGCACGTTAATTGCACAATGCAATGCACTGTCAGCATCCACGAACTCCGCAAGTATCGCGTCACCCGCCAAATGCGCTACTCGACCGTTGCTTGCCGCAATATGGGCCTTTACAATCTCCATGCTCTCAACTAAGCGAAGATGGGCGCCCTCTTCATCCTCCTCGGTTAGCCGAGCATATTCGACGATATCCGCATAAAGGATTCCCACCGGCTTACGAGCGAGCGCACAAGGCTTCTCGTTATCTTGTGAAGTGGTATATCCGGAAATGATGATATCGCCCGAATCTTTGGTTGATGTATTCGGTAACAGCCTGAAGTTATGTTTAAAAAGTGAAACTGCATTTTGTATTAACGTTTTCATTGGCTTACCCATCCTGGTTTCTAAAGCCTGTGAGTGACTAACCAGATTAAAGGGGGCGGTTCCGGGCCACCATTTTCCGAGTTCGCTATTCATCACAGGTCTCGCTCCTTATCGTTCGATAAAATTGACCAGACCTATTTTCCGGATATAGAGTAATCCGCATGTGGTATTTCCCACGTTAGCAAGGGAAATTGTTTTGGACGCGTTACTGATGGCGGTATGGCGAAGAAATCCAAAGCAGGGAGTCATCATTCATTCCGAACAGGACTCACACTTTGACAGTGACGAATGGAATCGATTCTGCTCAACGAATGGCCTGGTACCGAGTGTGAGTCGTCGAGGAAATTGTTTTGATTATGCAGCCGTCGAATCCTTTTTCAGCAGCCTGAAGAAAGAGAAAATTCGTCGCTATATTTTTAAACCCGTGGACATGCGAGAGCAGAAATATTCGATTATATCGAAGTGTTCAATAACCGGGTGAGACGCCATCAACCCATAGAAAACATCAGCACTGAGGCGCATGAAAAGCAGATGGCATTAATCGGATGGGTGTCCACCGGAACAGGGCAAGTCTTACCCGATGGCTGAACTGTCTCTTAAATCAGGCCACTAGCTGTCCAGGTTGGTCTGACGACGCACAGATTGCCTATCCGAATACAAATTTTAGTCTGGAATATACTCCGCCACTTCGAGTCCATCCGGGTCCCGCCACACTTTTTCAACCATGTATAAGCGTTGCTCGAAAGTCATTTCAACTGGGCATGGTCTGGCAGTGGGGTGGAATTTTGGCATTCTGCTGGATTGAAAATACATCGCAAAACTCAAGCGAGGCGTTTCCGCGCCGCCACTGCTTTGTCCGCCCCAGTGAATCAACTCTGTCGACCAGCCCAGTACCGAGCCGGCCCTGGCCGGAAGCGCCCGTACCGACTGCAACATTACGGTATCGATCGACTCGGGCAGCTCCTCGTCCGAGGCGGGTGTTTTGAAGTCGGGATCGCAATGCGACGGAATAATATGCATGCAGGAATTTCCCGGTGTCGCATCGGTTAATGGAATCCATATGTTGATTATTGCCGGGAGCCCGTCAGGATCATACATATCATGCCGCCTCAATGTGTCGCGATGGGGCTCCGCCCCACCAAAATCGGGCGACGTTGGAATGAAATAAATATCTGGTTCGTCGGGAACCATCAGGTAACCCTCGCCCAGTAATCCGTAGAGCAACGGATCCAGGTAAGCCAGGATTTCGAAAAAATCGTCGTATAACAGGGCATAAGCAGGTGGGTGTCCGGCTCCCATGACCTGACTGGTGCAATGCAACAACCGGTCAAGTTGCCCCTCGGGTATGATTGGGTCAGCCTGGAAATATCCTTCTTCGATCAGCGATTGCCGATACCGGTGTATTTGCTGCGAATCGAGCTTTATAACCTGGCTTGAATCGACGCTTGGAAATTTAGAAATCGTCGCTTCCGGGACCAGATTCAGCCAGTAGTTTTTGTTCTCGATTGCTTCGCGTGATTTATCCATAGTTGTAATCGTCGTAACAGAGTGTTAACTGGAAATTGAATCGAACGAGACTATTTCCATAGTTTTTACCGGAATTTACGGTTCCGGGCCATGAATTAATCGGTTCGACGCTACCGTGGCATCACATTATCTGTTAAAACTAAGTCCATGAGTTCAAAAATTGACTCTAAAAACAGGTAATGGGCTACCGCTAATAATGGCCAACTGGAAGTTTAATCTGTTAGGCGACTTCGTTGCGATTGCTCCGGATTCGTCTGTCGTGATTTTTCCCGGAAAAAAACATCAAGGGATATTGTCACTACTGTTATTGACACGCGACAAACGCCTGCCCAGGGAAAAGCTGCTGGGGTTGTTGTGGGGAGCGCGGTCAAACGAGCAGGCGCGCGCGAGCCTTCGTGGAGCGCTCAGCGATATCAAGCGGATTTGCAAGCCCTTCGGCGAGAGCCTGCTGGATGCCGATCGTAGTCATGTTTACTTGCGAGAGACGGTGGGTGTCGAACTGGATATCGATGTCCTGGATAGATGGAAATCTGGCGAAACGAAACCCGATGTATCCGCCCTGATCGAGTTAAATGGCGAAAATCTACTTTCCAGCCTGGTTGTGAATAATGAACAGGAATACGAATCCTGGAAACAGGCTGAAAGCGAAAAGATTCAAAGTGAATATTGCGGCCTTTTACTGCAAGTCCTCGATGAAACGGATACAAAAAACCCGGTGTTTGAATCGATTGCGAACCGCTTGCTGACTCTGGACGATACCGACGAAAATGCTCACCGCGCGCTGATGCGCTTCTATTTCGACAATGGTAATCGGTCGCGTGCTTTAAGGCAGTTCGAGGTCTGCCAAAAACGTATTCGGGAATTTTATGACTCGCCGGTTTCCGCAGAAACCCAGGCCTTGTTTCTGCGCTTCAAAACCGGGGATCAAGCGGTCACCGATCAGGGACAGAAGTCTCTGGAAAACGAGCGGATGGCTCTTCCGCCTGGGGGTGCTCTCGAGGCTGCCCTCGCGGTGAGGCGATTTCAGGTGGCGTCAAACTGTGATCTCGATGCTGACAAGGGACAGTTCCTGGCCAAGAAAATTGCCGGTGCGGCCAGCAAATTCAAATGGTTTCGAGTTTTGCCCACGGCTCAGACATTCCATGATTCGGTAAATGACTCCAATCTCGGTAACATTCCGGAAATATTGAAAGCCAGGTACGTGCTGGATGGTTACCTGAGCCGACAGGGCAAGAATTATTGCCTCGCCGTCACATTGGATGACGTTCTCGAGATGGGGACGATCTGGAGTTATGACCTGATGCTGGACGACAGGCAACTGCAAGACCCCGAGTTTGTAAATCGTAAGCTGGTCGGGCATCTCGAACTCAAGCTGAGATCCAACGAAATCAAACACAGTTACCAGTTGGGGCGAGAACCGTCCACCGGGTACGAAACCACGATAAAAGCGCTGGCAAAAATGTGCGAATTTTCCAGCGACAACTATGAGGAAACCGAGGCCTTGTTTGCCCGGGCCGTCGAATACGAATCGGGCCTGTCCTGGTCCTACTCTTACTGGGCGCTTTGGCGGATATTTTGCCTGGGACAAAACTGGAGCGAAACCTCCCCCGATTTCCTGGACAGCCTGGATACACTGGCCCACGAGGCGAGAAATCGTGACGGTGACGATGCGCTCGCCTATGTTATTGCAGGTCATTATCAGTCGTTCTGTAAACGCAACTTCGAATTCGCCAAAACCCTGGTCGACACGGCGACGAATCTGAACCCGTATTCGTCGTTTGTCTGGATGCTGAGTTCGGCGACCTACTCCTATAGCGGGGAAGCGGAAGAAGCGCTAAGCCAGCTTGAAAAAGCCTATGACCTGAGCCCTGTCGAATCCCACTTCATGTTCATGTATGACTCGGCTGCCTGTATCGCCAACCTGTTTGCGCGTAAACCGGAATTCGCCGCCAAGTTTGGCATTCAGGCCGTCAGTGACTCCCCTGAATTCACTAACGGATATAAACAACTACTGGTCGCGCTAGGTCACCTGAAAAAATCCTCGGATTGCCGGTTTTATCTCGATCGGTTGCTCGAGCTCGATCCCGGTTTCAATATTGCGGATTTTATCGGCAGCTATCCGATCGCCCGGGAGGAGGACAGGGATTATTTCCGTGACGGTCTTGCCCTGGCAGGCGTGCCTGCGAAGGCGGGGTCGTTACCCGTTGAACATGTCCGTTGAAAATCGCATTGCCGTTCTGGCGCCGGTGAGGATAACGTGATTATTATCGATGGCGGAATTGGCAGCGAGATCAGTCGGCAGGGCGTGCCGCTGAATCCCTGCTTTTCGAGTGCAACCGCCCATGTAACCCACCCCGAGCTGGTGACCGAGGTGCATCGGCAATATGTTCTTGCTGGCGCGGATGTCATATCAACCAATACTTTCATGGCGGGCCGGCATATTCTTGCGGCTGGCGGCGTCGACGACTTCGAGGAAGTCAATCGCAAGGCGGTCGCGGTGGCGCAGGCTGCCAGGGCGCAGGCAGGGAAAACGTCGGTCATCATCGCCGGAAGCCTGTCGGTGCTGGCCGGCCTGAATCAGGCATCGAAGATGCCGCGCGGTAAACAGGTCCGCCAAAACTACCTGGACCAGGCCCGGATTCTGGTCGATAGTGGTGTCGATGTCCTGCTGGCCGAGATGTTGTTTGACAGCCGAAGTGCTAACGATCTGCTCGAAGCCTGCTGCCTCGCGGGCGTGCCGGTGTGGGCCGGGGTCAGTGCCTGCAGGGTGGTCGGCAATCCGGCGTTAATGGCTTTTCGGCGCCCGGGCACCTATGAAGAAGATCCGCATGAGGCCTTCGAAGATCTGGTTTCGGTTGTCAGTCGCTTCGATCTGGATGCGCTCGGTGTCATGCATACCGACGTGGAATTGATGCCCGAAGCATTGGCGCAAGTGAAGGACAAATGGCCGGGTAAACTGCTGGCCTACGCCAAAACCGGCGTGGCTACCGAACCGGACTGGAGCTTCGACGGCGTGCTGTCCGCCGAGGAATATACCGGCATGGCCGCCGACTGGTCCGAGCGTTTCGGTCTCGATATCGTCGGTGGCTGTTGCGGTTTCGGCCCGGCACATATCCGCGCGCTGGGCGCTCACTTCCGCTAACGGTGCTCGCCGTCCGGTATTCCGACTCCCCTAGTACATGGGTCGGTGTTTACCCGATCGGTTTCTTAGATTCTTTGAAGATGGCTTGTTACTGTCCAAATAATCTCGACCCTCATGACGATCCTCCTGATTTTGCAGGAACTCTGTTGGGAAATAGATTTTTGCGGTTGTTGTGACCGGGGGTAAAATCGCTTTATCGAATCCTGCCGAGAATAAGATCCTGAATTCGATACTGTCGTTGGAAATACTTTCCAGGCCGCGGGTGGTTTTTGACAAATGCGAATAAAATGCCTTGTCGCTGAATTCCGGGTCGGTCGAGTATTCTTCGCGATTGACCAGATCCGGACTGATCCAGGCATTGCCCTTGCGTCGGCTACTGACTATTACTGTAACCCACTCATTGCAGCCCGGCCGTTTGCACTGAATTGTTGATATCATTTTGGAGTCGAGTAGATCTTTCTTTTTTACTCCCTCACCACCATTACCTTTGGATACCGCCAGCCAGTTAAAACGTAAATAATATTCATCTTCAATTACATCGTAATAAAACAACAACGCCTGATTCTTGTTTATTTTCATGTATCGGGCGGGATGTTCTATCCGCGTCGTCTTCTGAAGTTCATCCTCGGTATTATCTTTCAGGGAATCAACAAGGGCATTCAGCAGAGTAAAATATACGAAACTTGCATCTTTAGGCCTGGCCTTGAACACATCTACTATATTACCTGCAACTTGTAATTCGATTTTTTCCAGCTTATCCGATTCAACAGTCGCCTGAAAGATGCCGAAGTTAGGCATGTCGCGTTGCTTTTCCCCGGGTGAGTTGGTGTTGTTAGAGAGACGATGATATACCTTAAACTCGATAGGCTCCTCAGCCTCAGCCTCAGCCTCAACTTCGATGCTACAAAGCAGCTTGATCTGAAGTGAATCGGTTATTTTTTTATAAGTGTCTAATCCACTAGGCAGATCGCCACTTTTCTTTGGGTTTGGTGGTTCATACTCACTTAGCTGCAAATCCAGTCCTTTATAACGGGTTGGTAAAACGAACAGGATTCGACCGGTCTGCCGGTTCAGGTCATATTCTCCGATGACGACCCGGGTTTCTCTGTCTGTTGTATAAGGTGTCTTTTTTCCATATTGATACAACTTGTCCAGTCGTTCTTTGATTCCGCGGTAGCTGTAGTCCGAAAGCCATTGCGGATCGCGGTAAGTCATTAGATCGAAATAGAGATTCGGTTCGTATATCCTGGGCGTATTGAACTGACGGCTGACATGCAGTCCCTGGGTCGTGACCGATTCGACGTTCAGGAATCCCATGTATTCTTTCCCACTTTTTTTATATTTCTTTTTCAACTCTTCATCTTCGATACGCTGGCCCAGATAGGGACCGTATTTTTTGCGCCAGGGCACGCCGGGATGTTCCCGGCCGAGAATATGCGCCAGTTCGTGCGCGCCGATTTGGCCACTCAAGTCGACCACCGCCGCGCCCGCGATGTTGTGAACCGGAAAGGTTGGGGAATCGGTAGCCGCGCCTCCTAGTTGGTCGCTGGGGTCGTCGAATACTGCGAGGTATATGGTACGGATATCGTGGGTGTTCGGCCAATCTTTTTCGAGTTCGGTATCGGGGTTGGTATAAGTATCCATGTTTCGATGAACCGTGGTTTGTAACAACAATTCACGCATTGCCAGCGACGCGGCTTCCTCGGCATCGGGCCTGGCTTTGGTCAACTTGCTGAGCGACCGAAATTCATCGGTTGCCTGGACTGTGATCGTGTTCCATTCAACGTTGTTCTCGGCCACCGGAAACGCCGAGACCACGAAATCCCTGATCGCGTCTACCTGTACCGGGTCCGGCATGACATAGTCTTCAGTCTCGGCATTCCAGTATCGCAGCAGCAGGCAAGTGACTTTCAAAAAAGGGGAAGGCTCAACTGTAAATTTGCTTGAGTCGGCGTCCGGACTTAGTCGTGGTCGGGGTAAGGAGCCCTCCTGTGAATTCGAAATTATTTCCAGTTCCAGTTCGCCAGCACTGATTTGACCCCGAGTGTTTCCCCGAACCTCGTTCAGATCGAAGTTAAATGACTGATCCCAGTTGAGGCGTTGCCGATCACGCGAGACCGGGTTTCCGGGGTCCAGCGTCATACTGTTGAGGCTGGTGAACGTGCTGCTGGGGCTCGCCAGGTGCAAGTGGGCCCGATAAACGCCTTTGGCCTTTTCGTCTACCTGGTTATGATCGAAATAAGCCCTGGCGTATGCACGTTTGTCGCGAATCAGTGGTATCGAATTTTCCATATTTTGCACGGACTGCGAAATTTCCAGGTGATATTTACCCTCGACTCTATCCTGGGGATTACTGTTATTTTCAGGCATGTTCGTTCCTCATTGGGTTCCTGGCGATGTTGCTAGTTGAAGCGGAAATCTTCAATAAACGGCCGTGACGACAGATATAGACCCGGTTGGTCATGGTTCTTTTCCAGTTTTCGAAGCGAGCTTGGTGGCCTTCGCCTTGGCCATTTCATCCTGGAAATCGTAGTTGTCGGTATTGCCGATCGGCGTCCAGACCGATTCCCGGTGCGCCAGCGTGGTAAAACAGTCGCTCAATACCTCGTGAATATCCCAGTTGGCGCATTCCTGTTCGATCACGCGCAAGCCGGCATCTTCGACCAGTTGTTGCATGATCCTGGCGCTCATCGAAATGTCGCGGTAGCGCGACAGTAGTTCGAGGCGCGGATCGTCGGCCGGATTTTTATCACCGACATAGGCGCCGGTATTGGAGTGGTGAATAAAAGCCACGCCGTTTTGACTCAGTACTCGTTGAAATTCGGCCAAGTAAGCCTGCAAGGTTTCGATATCGGAATCAACCAGCGAATAGAAACTGACGATCAGGTCGACGCTGTTGTCGTCGATCCCGGTCAGCGACTGGCCGTCGGTGAGCAGGGTGACGATCTTCGGGTCCTCGCGAAACAGGGTGCGGCAACTGTTGACGCAATGCGGAATGATATCGGTCAGCCACAGGCGTTCGCCGGCCAGCGGTTGCAACTTGCTGGACACTCGCCCACATCCGGCGCCGATTTCGAGAATCGTGCGGGCTGGCAGAAAGCGATTGATGCGCGGTAACAGGCTTGCTTTCCACATCGAATCGAGTCCGCCCCAGTAGTGCGACCATTCGGCGCCACCCTGCGACCAGTCATACTGGCTGTAGTAAAGTTTGTTGTTTTCTATGCTAGACATTGTCGTGGTCTGCCGGGCCTGTAAACCGCATCAGCCGATTAGTTCGGCTTCCACTCCGACCGGGCGTTTTCGATGAGGTCCATATCGGTCGTGGATTCATCTTCTTCTTTGGTCTTGGACTGGATTGAATGGGTTGCAAGCCATTTTTCGAGTTTAACCCGAATGGCATCGGCAGTGATCTCATTCAGGTTCGAGTCGTCTATCAGCCAATTTTCGAGTGTCACTCTAAAGTCAGTCCTAATTTCAGGCTTGCTTAAGTTTTCGTTCAGCCATTCATCAAATTGATCCCGAATGAATTCAGCAGTGGTTCCGTCGAGTTTTTTGTTTTCCGCCTGGGTGCCCATGTCAATTTTCAGCCATACCCTAAGTTGTTCCCAGATGACTTCGGCAGTAATTTCGTCGGGCTTCTTGTTTTTCTGCAACCATTTCTTTATTTTCACCTGCGTGCCTTTGGAAATTTTCTTAACTTGGCCGAGATCAGTTTTCAGCCATTCCTTAAAATGACTCCGAATGACCTTAACGGTGGTTTCATCCCGGGTAATAACATCCTTCAGCCATCCGATGAAATTCTCCCGAATGACATCAGTTTGCTTTAGATTCAGGTTTACGTCTTCTTTCAGCCAGTCAATAAATTTCTTCCATTTTTTTTCTGCAGAAATTTCATCCCGGGGCGGGAACCGGGTTTTCCCGTCCTCCTGCCAACTTTTAAACGCTTCCCAAATATATCCGGCTAATATTTTCCCGGCCTGGGTGTCGGAAGCGTAATGGACGCCAGCCCATTCTCGGTTTTCGGCGATCTCCGTGGCCTCGTGATCGATACGCGCATTAGCGTCAAGGTTGGAGCCTTCAAGCACGTGTTTGAGGGCCTCGGCAATCAGATGAACTTCGGTGGAATGTCCGCTGGGAAATGAGAAATGGGCAGGCACCAGGATCGCCGGGTCGATATGCCGATTGATCTGCGACGGGCGTGCGCGCCAGTAATATCGCTTCCAGTTCATGACGATCAACGACGCGATGAAACTCAGGGTGTTGACCAGGCTAAAGGTATGCGGATGCTGGTTCGGATCGATTCCGATCGAGTGCAGAATCCGATAGGTGTAGTCACCCACCTCGGCCTGGATGGCGTCCATGCGATCATCGCGTTCCGGATGAAACTGTTTCCATAACAATTCCTCGATTTCCCGATTTTGATTGATTTTGGTAGCTATAACGAATGTTTTTTCGAGTTCTTTTTGTAGTTTCCCTGGAGTTACGTTGGGTTCAGGGGGAAACAAATCGAGTTTGGTCCGCAGAAAATTACTGGCATGAATATTCCCGCGCCATCCCTGGTTGGTGCGGGTGATTTGCATGTAGCTCCTGGCCCAGAAGTCGTCGTCTTCCTCATCATCGTAATCATCGTCGTATCCACCCCGACTCATGGTCATCGTCATGGCCATCGTCATC
>Ga0265303_10000055_pt1 | contig 45830 bp, 44 predicted proteins | sample Helome_2_FD_192494 | JGI IMG/M metagenome (GOLD analysis project Ga0265303, IMG submission 192494) | Marine sediment microbial communities from subtidal zone of North Sea - Hel_20160317 (Illumina Assembly) | ecosystem: Environmental > Aquatic > Marine > Subtidal zone > Sediment ... | reverse complement strand
AAGCGAATTTATTTTTATAGGCAACGAGCCCTGCATGTTAGAGATGAATACAACTCCGGGCTTAACAGAAGAAAGCATCTTACCACAACAGGCCGGTAAAGCAGGCATAAGTTTACCAGAGCTATTTGAAAATGCCATAAATGAAGCATTAAAGTAAATTGAGTAAATTTAACTTCTAAACCAAGAATCCTAATGAAGCGCGCTATTTTTCCAGGTTCTTTTGACCCGATAACTTTGGGTCATTCCGATATTATTGAAAGGGGAATATGCCTCTTTGATGAACTAGTCATTGCTATTGGAATAAATGCTGAAAAAAAATATATGTTCTCTCTAGAAGAACGGATGTCGTTTATTTCAGAGGCCTTTAAAGACGAGCCGAAAGTCAAAATTATGACTTATGAAGGCCTTACAATAGATTTTTGTAAGAAAGTAAATGCTAAATATATTCTTCGCGGACTTCGAAACCCGGGAGATTTTGAGTTTGAAAAGGCTATTGCACATACCAACAGAAAGCTTTCAGAAATTGAGACAGTTTTTCTACTTACCGCTTCCGGTAAATCATTTATCAGCTCATCAATTGTAAGAGATGTCATCAGAAATGGCGGAGATTATAGTGTTTTAGTACCCAGTACTGTTAAATTTTAATGATGTTTATCGATTAGCCTTTGTATTTCCCGGGCTTAGGGCCTTCACTTTTTTTATATTTAATACACGAAATTGCACAAAATATTAAATTTTAGTAGGAATTTACTTTCTTTTTGAGTTATTTTATCGTGTACCCCATGTAAAATTGGAGTCACACAACGAGTTTGGACTAGTTCACAACAATCATTGACAAATGATGGAAAATCACATTACTTTAGTAAGAAATTACGGTCGAATGTTGCGTGAAACCCGAACACCTTCCTATGATTACCTTGTAAAGCAGTTACCTAGTTCAACGGTATTTGTGGACAAAAAATTCAAAATAATCCATGCCTCAGATAAATGGATTACCGATTTTGATTTTGCCAAAAGAGATGTTCTTGGAAAGTCATTATTTGAACTCTTTGAAAACATCAGTAAATCTTGGAAAAAAGACCTCAATGCCGTACTTAAAGGCAAAGCCAGGCTAACTGGCATAGAAAACTTTTATGATACTCAAAAAAACGAAAAGTGGTTTGAGTGGGTAAATGTTCCGTGGTATGACGAAAAGGAAAATATTATTGGTGTCATTATTCAAACAAAGGATATTTCTGATTCCATTTTTGATGATATTAAGCTGGAAAAGCTTGAAATTTTGCTTAGGGATAAATCCGAAATTTCAAAAATTGGAAGTTGGGAGTATGACGCAGTCCAGGATAAATTATCCTGGTGTAAAATAACCAAAAGAATTCATGAGCTACCTGAAGATTTTGAACCAGATATTGAAAGTAGTATAAATTTTTATAAGGAAGGTTATAATAGAAATACAATAGCCATGGCAGTTGATAGAGCTATGACAAAGGGGATAGCCTGGAATGAGACTTTACAATTAATAACCGCAAAAGGAAAAGAAATCTCAGTTTTAGCGGCAGGAAAACCTGTTTTTAAAGATGAAAAGTTTTTGGGCCTTATCGGCACATTTAAAGATATTACAGATGAAGTACTGAACAAGGCAAGAACGGAAGAACAAGAACGTATTTTCAGCAGTATTTTTAATTCTTCTTATCAGTTTACCGGTATTTTGGATACCGAAGGTACATTCCTGGAAGTAAACGATACTGCTTTACAATTTTCCGACCTTAAGCAGGAGGATATAATTAACAAAAAGTTTTGGGACGCCTACTGGTGGCCAATTCCGGATATGGTAAAAGAAGGGTTAAAGCAGGTTGTAGCTGCCGCAGCCCAGGGAGAGTTTATGCGGAGTGAGATAGTGGTTCTGGATAAAAATAAACAACCTATCCCTGTAGATTTCAGTCTAAAACCTATTTACAACGAAGATGATAAAGTAGTATCCCTTTTGGCCGAGGGCCGTATGATTAAAGAAATGGTTGAGGCCAGACAGAAGCTGAAAATAAGTGAACGGAAATTTAGGTCCTTATATGAGTTGTCTCCAATTGCTTATATACTTAGTGATTTTGATACCGGGGAGATCCTGGATTTTAATAGTTCCTTTGAAACGGCAACAGCCTATAGTAAAGAAGACATGGCAAACTTAAAGTTCGCCGATATTATACCAGATTCATCCAAGCATAAATTGATTAATTTCTTAGAGGAAGTAGATTCAAAAGGCACTTATGGTCCTTTTGAACATATGTTTACTAAAAAGAATGGAACGACATATCCCGTTTTAATAAGTGGATCCTTGGTAGGAAACAAAAAAGGAAGAAAATTACTTTGGTCAACTGCACAGGACATCTCCGAAGTAAAGAAAAAAGAAAAACAAATTAGGGAAGAGAAAAAACTATTAAAGACATTAATAGATAACTTACCTCTTAATGTCTATATAAAAGATCTTGAATCCAGGAAAATTTTAGTGAATAAATCAGAATTGATTTATTGTGGGTTAAAGGAAGAATCTGAGGTTTTAGGAAAAAGTGATAGTGATTTTTACGACGAAAAATCCGCTTTAATTTCCAGAGAAGAAGACCTGGATGTCATTAATAGCTTAAATCCAATTTTGGGTAAAGAAACAATAAGTGTGAAAAAAGATGGAATTTTAACGAAATTTTTGACTTCCAAAATTCCACTTATTGGTCCGGATGGTAAGGCCAATGGTCTGATAGGGATAAGCATGGATATTTCTGATCTTAAACAACAGGAGCAGGAACTTAGAGACCTTATAAATGTTACTTCTATTCAAAACAAACAGTTAATTAATTTTGCTCACATTGTATCACATAATTTAAGATCTCATACGGCAAATTTTTCCATGTTATTGGAGTTTCTGATCGAGGAAAAAGACGCGAATGAACAGGAGAATATAGTAAGAATGCTCACCGAGGCATCCGATAACTTATTGGAAACCCTGGACAACCTAAATGAAGTAGTGGCCATTAGTACCAACGTAAATCTAGATAAAAAACCAGTTAATCTAAATGAAAAGATTGCAGCTGCGGAGCAAAATTTAGCGGCATATCTTAAAAAGAACAATGCTAAAATTATAAATAATATACCCGATAACACTTCTATTAATGTAATACCCGCTTATATTGACAGTATACTAATGAACTTTATTACCAATGCCGTAAAATATAAGGACGACAGCCGAGATCCGGTAATAAAATTAACTGTCTCTAAAAACGAGAAATATACTATTTTAAGTATAGAAGATAATGGACTTGGTATTGATTTGAATAAATATGGAGAAAAATTATTTGGAATGTACAAAACATTCCATGACAACTCGGATGCAAGGGGTATTGGGTTATATATTACTAAAAATCAAATTGAGGCCATGAATGGAAAGATTATGGCTTGCAGTGAGGTGGGTAAAGGAACTACGTTTAAAATATATTTTAATGACAAAAATTAAGTCAATAGCCATTATAGATGATGATCCAATAACCGTTTTCGGAATTAAAAGAATGCTTAGCACCTTAAACGTAAGTGAGAATATAAATAGTTATGTAAACGGGAAAGAAGCTATTGATGATTTTAAAAGTATTATAAAAAATAACGAAGAAGTCCCCGAGGTTATATTTTTGGATATAAACATGCCCATAATGGATGGATGGCAATTTCTTGAAGAATTCATAACATTGCCCATAGCACATAAGATAAGAATCAATATTTTAACTTCATCTATAGATCCGGCCGATAGGGAGAACTGGCAATACTATATGACCAGGACGCACCACATTATAGATTACAAAAACAAGCCTATACAAAAGAAGGAAATTGAAGAGATTACGAAGGCAGCTTAAATCATAAGCCAGAATTTTGTTTAATTTCGATAAGGGATTTGCCAGAATTTATATTTCCAATTTTCATGAAACGCCTCTTAGTTTTCTTTTTATGTGCTTCACTTATTTCTTGCGAAAATATAGAAGAAGACAAAAAAACTGAATTTGTTACCCCTTTTGAAGCCTCTGAAGGGAAAAAAACACCTACTTATGCGGAGACCATTGATTTCTATATTGCCTTAGCAAAAGAATTTCCAGAAATAAATATTCAAACTATTGGTGAAACAGATAGTGGATATCCTCTCCATGTGGTGACATACAACCCTGAAGGCGACTTTAATTTCGACAAAATAGGACAGAGAAAAACTACTATATTAATTAATAATGGTATTCATCCAGGCGAAAGTGACGGGGTGGACGCTAGCATGCTTTTATTTAGAGACTTGGGGACTAAAAAACTACCAGCACCAAAAAATATTGTCCTTGTAACCATTCCAATCTACAATGTAGGCGGTGCTTTGAATCGGAATTCTACATCAAGAGTAAATCAGAATGGTCCTGAAGAATATGGCTTTCGGGGAAATTCCAAAAATTATGATCTTAACAGAGATTTTATAAAAAATGACACCAAGAATGGCCGAACATTTGCTAAAATCTTTCATTTGGTTAAGCCAGATATTTTTATTGATAATCATGTCAGTAATGGCGCAGACTATCAATACACACTTACTCATCTATTTACCCAGCATAATAAATTGGGAGATAAAATGGGAGTTTATTTGCGTCTTGAATTTAAACCTGCTTTAGAAGCTTCATTGTTAGACGAAGGCTGGGACATTGCTCCTTTTGTCAACGTGTATAACAAAGTTCCTGAAAATGGATTCTCTCAGTTTATGGACCACCCAAGATATTCTACAGGTTACACGGCCCTATGGGGCACCTTAGGGATGATGTTGGAAACACATATGCTTAAACCATACAAGCAAAGGGTAAAAGGTACTTATACTTTTTTAAATAAAATTATGTTTCTAGCCGAATCCCAAAGTAAAAAAATAAAAGAAATACGAGAGGATATCCAGAGCAGCAGAAAGAATTGGGAGTATTATCCGTTATCCTGGGAAATAGATTCCACGCGTACTACGATACTGAATTTCAAAGGCTACCATGCAGACACTATTCAAAGTGAGGTTACAGGTTTACCCAGGCTAATATTTGACCGTAGTAGACCATTTAACAAAGAAGTCTCCTACTACAATTATTTTGTGTCCAAAGATTCTGTGACAATTCCTAAGGCATATGTTGTCCGTAAGGCATGGAAGAGGGTTATAAATCTTATGGATTTAAATGAGATTTCATATTCACTTGTAAAAGAAGATACCACACTAATCGCAGAGGTATATAAAATAAAAGATTACAAAACCAGACTCAATCCCTATGAAGGGCATTACCCGCATTATAACACCAAGGTTTTGTGTTCAAATAAACGTGTGGCCGTTTATGAAGGCGATTATATAATTCCTACAGATCAGCCGGGAATTCGATATATTATGGAAACTCTCGAACCCGCAGCTGTAGATTCATTTTTTAATTGGAATTTTTTTGATCCTATTTTACAGCAAAAAGAAGGTTTCTCCCCCTATGTGTTCGAGGATCTTGCACTAGAAATATTAAGAGATAATCATCGCCTTCGCGAGAGTTTTGAATACAAAAAAGAGAGGGATGAAGCCTTTAGTCAAAATTCATACGATCAATTGCAATGGATATATTCGCGTTCCAAATATTATGAAGCTTCCCATTTACGGTATCCTGTTTATCGTATTCCAAAGGATACAACTAACTAATTAAAACAAAACTAATCTGCAAATAGTGATTTTATATTGGTATAAGAATTTTCCAGAGCCTTATGAATTTTCTGAGGCCCTTTCCATTTAACTTTTTCTATGCCCTCGCTTTTTTGACCAACTAACTTTCCTTTGTAAGTTGTTTTCATTGCATACCAATGAACTTCCTTGAGCTTGTAGATTCCGTTTCTTTTAAAAATGTGGTAAGTAGTCCTCAGGAAATTTTCAATCTTTAACCCTTTTACCCCAGTTTCTTCTTCAACTTCTCTAAGTGCACAATCTTTAATAGACTCGCCTTTTTCACGTTTTCCTTTGGGCAGGTCCCATTTATCATTCCTATATATAAAAAGAACTTTACCCTTTTTGTTGGTCACCACACCACCACCGGCAATTTCCATTGGAATTTTTTTTGTAAATTTTTTTAAAATTTCCTCGTGGTTAGGATGATAAATAAATGCCCTGTTCATCTTTTTTTTCGCCAATGCATCGATTGCATTGTTAATGGCTTCGCCATTCATCATAAAATACTTACCATTCACGGTATCCGACAATTTGTTTGTTAAAATCAAAGGGGCATCTTTAACAAAAACTTTATACATTTGTGAAATGGTTTTAGATAAGCACACTGCGGCAAAAACAGCCGAGCTCCTACTGCAAATTAATGCAATAAAGTTGAAACCAGAAAATCCTTTTACTTGGGCCTCCGGGTGGAAATCTCCAATTTATTGTGACAACAGGGTAATTCTGTCCTTTCCGGAAATCAGAAATTATGTAAGAGAACAAATTGCAAAACAACTTGTCGACTTATATGGGAAGCCAGATATAATTGCGGGTGTGGCCACGGGGGCAATTGGAATTGGGATGCTTGTTGCGGACTATCTGGGGTTGCCTTTTATTTATGTAAGGCCGGAAGCTAAGTCCCATGGAAGACAAAATCAAATTGAGGGTCAGCTATCAGCTAATCAGACTGTTGTTGTTATTGAAGATCTGATAAGCACTGGTAAAAGCAGCCTAAATGCAGTAGAAGCCTTAAAGCTGAACGGGGCAGTGGTAAAGGGTATGTTAGCAATTTTTACATACGGTTTTAGTATATCTGAAGAGAGTTTTAAAGATAAAGGGATAGAACTTCATACGCTTAGCAATTATGAATATCTTATAGAGCAAGCCTCTTCCAGCAAACATATTAAGGAGGGCCAATTAAAAACACTAATTGAATGGAGAAACAATCCTTCAATATGGAAATCATGAAATAATGGAAATAGAAACTGAAAAGAAAACCGTCTCAAAAAACGTAAAGGATGTTTATGAATTTGTTATTGATCTTAAAAATTTTGAGCAATTAATGCCGGATAGCATCGATAAATTTGAAGTTTTAGACACAGACACTTTCTTATTTGCTCTTAAAGGAATGCCGCAAATAGTACTTAAAAGAAAAAAACAACAACCTTTTAATAAACTGGTATTAGGAGCTGCCAGTGAAAAATTGCCATTTACACTTACTGTGGATATCGATTCTAAAAACGATAACGAAACAGAAGTAATGTTAAGCTTCGAAGGAGAATTTAATTCAATGATGGCCATGATGATAAAAACACCCATTACTAATTTTATGAATGCACTATCAGATAATTTGAGCGAAATTTAAAAATCATTCCTATAGTATAATATTATAACCATTAAGTTTTAGTGTAAAAGCTCCAATTCCTTAAATGCATATTCCTTTAAAATAGAATCTTCCAATTCTATTACTAAATTACCTTCCGCAGAGATTCCACGAATATACCCTGTAAACAACTTGGAATCCCTGTCTTTGAAAGTAGACGGTTTGTCTATCCTAAATAGTAACATTTCATACTGTTTACGAATATCAGAAACTTTTCCCGATTCAAATTCATTAAAAAGTATTTCAAGATTTAGCACTAAAGATGTGAGCACCTCATCAAGATTAAAAGTCTTACCCTTAATTTTTTTTATCGATGATGCTTTTTTTAAATTTCCGAATTCTAGTTGATTAACGTTCAATCCAAATCCAATTATAGAAGACTGAATTAAATCATTCTTTAAATTATTTTCGATTAGAATACCGCATATCTTAAAATTACCTGACAGAATGTCGTTAGGCCATTTAACTCGTAAATTTGGTATAAATAATTTTTTAAGTGTTTGGTAAACCGCTAATGAAGCGATTATATTTAACAAAAATTGTTCATGAATCCGATAGTTTTTAAAGTACTTTAAAACGCTAAAAGTTAGGTTTTTACCTGCTTCTGACTCCCATTGAGTCCCCATTTGCCCGCGACCATTCAACTGCTCATTCGCAGTAACAATTGTAAAATCTTCCAGTTTCTCTGAAAGCAATAATTTTTTCAGGTAGGCGTTTGTTGAATCCGTGGCATCAAGTTTGATCCTTTGCATATAGGTTTGTACGTTTTTCATCTACAATGTTATGTTAAAAACAGTAGCTAAGAAAACAAAAAAACAATAACTTTGTAGAAATTAAAATTATTGAATGCAGAAAAGGAAAGCTAGTGCAGATGAGTTAATTACCTTAATCTTAGATGGAATAGAAGAAGTTAAAGGACTCGAGATAAATGTGCTTGACCTAAGAGAAATAGAAAATACCGTTTGTGACTACTTCATAATTTGTAATGGCACTTCTAATACGCATGTTAATGCGATAGTAAATTCAATCCAAAAAACAGTAAGTAAGGCATTAAAAGACAAACCATGGCATGTTGAAGGATCTGAAAATGCAGAATGGGTGTTGCTGGACTATGTAAACATTGTTGTTCATGTATTCCAAAAACATATACGAGAATTTTATGACGTGGAGGGGCTTTGGGGAGACGCAAAGTTCACTATGGTAGAAAGTAGTTTTAATCAGTAAAAAAAGACAATGGCAAAAGATAATAATACCCCGCAAAAGAAACCTAGATTCAGTTCCTGGTGGATTTATGGTTTGATAGCAATATTCTTAATTGTGTTCCAATTCTTTGGAAGTGATAATCTAACTTCAACCAAAAAAACAACTACCTCAGAATTGCAGGAATATCTTCGCAATGGAGATATCACCAAGATATTGATTATCACCAACACCAATCAGGCTAAAGTTTTCTTATCTGATGAAGCACTCGCAAAGGATGTGCATAAAGATGTGTCTGAAAAGCCTTTGTTTCCTTCAACGGGTTCTATTCCCCAATATGTATTGGATTATGGTGATTTACAAATTTTTCAAAATGAAATAACCGAAATAAAAAAGGAGAATAACTTAGATACAATAGTAGAATTTGATAAAGAGTCTAATGTCTTTATGGAGTTGTTGTTTTCTATACTCCCATTTGTACTGATCATTGGTATATGGATTTATCTCATGAGAAGAATGTCGGGAGGTGCCGGTGGAGGTGCAGGTGGTCAGATCTTTAATATTGGAAAATCTAAAGCAAAGTTATTTGACGAAAAAACCGATACAAGAACTTCTTTTAAAGATGTTGCCGGTTTAGAGGGTGCCAAAGAAGAAGTCGAAGAAATAGTAGAATTCTTGAAGTTCCCTGATAAGTACACTTCCTTAGGAGGTAAAATTCCAAAAGGAGCGATTTTGGTGGGACCTCCGGGTACAGGTAAAACATTGCTCGCTAAAGCAGTTGCGGGAGAAGCAAAAGTTCCCTTTTTCTCATTATCTGGATCAGATTTTGTTGAAATGTTTGTTGGGGTAGGCGCGTCAAGGGTTAGGGATCTGTTTAAGCAGGCGAAGGACAAATCTCCGGCAATTATTTTTATCGATGAAATTGATGCTATAGGACGGGCAAGAGGTAAAAACAATTTCACTGGATCTAATGATGAACGTGAAAATACCCTGAACCAGTTATTAACGGAAATGGATGGTTTTGGAACAAATACCAATGTAATTGTATTGGCTGCTACCAACAGAGCTGATGTATTGGATAAAGCTTTGATGCGTGCAGGTAGATTTGACAGACAGATTTATGTTGATCTGCCCGATATTCGGGAAAGAAAGGAAATATTTGAAGTACATCTTAGACCAATAAAAACTTCTGAGACACTTGATCTTGATTTTCTGGCCAAACAAACACCTGGATTTTCGGGAGCAGATATAGCTAACGTCTGCAATGAAGCTGCACTTATTGCGGCACGTAAAGAAAAAAAGGCCGTTAGCAAACAAGACTTCCTTGATGCGGTGGACAGAATTGTCGGTGGACTTGAAAAAAAGAATAAAATTATTACCCCGGAAGAGAAAAAGACTATTGCCTATCATGAGGCTGGCCATGCAACTGTAAGTTGGATGCTGGAACATGCTGCGCCATTAGTAAAAGTTACAATAGTCCCAAGAGGTCAATCTCTGGGTTCAGCATGGTATTTGCCCGAAGAACGCCTTATAGTTCGTCCGGATCAAATGAAAGATGAAATGTGCGCCACTTTAGGAGGCAGGGCCGCTGAAAAAGTGATATTTGACAAAATATCTACCGGTGCTCTTAGTGATTTGGAAAAAGTAACCAAGCAGGCCCGTGCTATGATAACCATTTATGGGCTTAATGACGAAATTGGAAATATTACGTACTACGACTCCTCCAGTCAAAACGAATATGGGTTTACCAAACCATACAGTGAACAAACTTCCCAGGTAATTGATAAGGAAATTTCTAAATTAATAGAAGAGCAGTATAGACGAGCTGTTGAAGTGCTGAATGAAAATAAAGATAAACTTACAGCATTGGCTGAACGCTTATTGGAAAAAGAAGTTATCTTTAAAGAGGATTTAGTTAAAATTTTTGGAAGTCGCCCTTTTGAAAAAGTATTTGATAAAAAAGGTCAGGAAATAGTTGATACTGATGAGCTAGCACCTGAAGAATCTGCCAAAGAAAATAAATAATAATTCTAAGCGTTGTTTTTTTAATAAGTCGAGCATTATTTGAAGCCTAATTATATCGATGGGTATATTTGACAAGCTATTTGGTGGTGGTAAAAAGAAAGTTTCCAAAGAAACGGTGGAAACCAGGGGGATGCATATGCCCGACCTAAATATCCCGGTTGATGAGAAGTTTACCATTCATTTTAAAAAGAATGGTGGTAAATTCATTTATTGCGATTCTTTTGATGAAGTTTCAGAAGCTTTAAAAAATATAATTGAGGAAAATCATTGGGAGGAACTTCCTTTCTTTGTAATGAATCCCCTCTTAAAAGATAAATTTTCTAAAGACAATTTAAGGTTTACAGATAGGGCAAACGAGAGTGAAATTTTCTTTACTACCTGTGAGCATTTGGTTGCCCAAAACGGATCTATTTTAGTTTGCTCAAACCAGCTTAAAGAAAAGAAGCTTAACGAATTGCCAGATAATGTTATTGTTTTCGCCACAACCAGCCAGTTAGTAAGCACAATTGGAGAGGGTTTAAAAACAATCAAAAAGAAATACAGACAAGTTATCCCCGCAAATATTACTACTATTAAACATTTTCAGGGAACTGAAGAAAATGCCAATGATTTTCTAACCTACGGTAGCAGTACAAAACACTTGTACTTATTACTTATGGAAGACCTTTAGTATGAAAGAACTTCTTAGGCGATTATTGACCGGAGCTGTTTATGTAATTCTGCTTCTTTCTGCCGTTTTTCTAAGTTCAGATGCATTTGACTTTCTTTTTATGGTCTTTGGTCTGGCATGTTTGTATGAATATAAAAGATTAGTACATCTCCGGGGGTACTATGTTTTTATAGCTTATTTAGGCCTATGGTGGGCTTATATTTATCTTATAGATGATAAAATATTGATCAATGTGCTCATGTTTCTGACTATCATTGTCAACCTTAGTTTGATTTACTACCTATTTTCTAAAAAGAAAAAAATCTATTATAATTACGAAAAATTTATAGCAGGTCTTTTCTATGTTGGTGGCGGATGTATTTTCTTGACTATGATCCCATATAAGGATAATGAATTTGCTAAATACCTTATTATGGGGATTTTTATATTAATTTGGGTAAATGATTCATTTGCCTATGTTGTGGGTAAAACATTAGGGCGCACAAAACTATATCCGGCGGTGTCACCTAAAAAAACTATTGAAGGAACCCTGGGAGGGTTGGTTTTTACTATGGGAGCTGCCTATATTATGGCAAAATATGAAGATATTGTAAACCCGGCACAATGGGTCATTCTAGCGGGAGTTATTGTGCTAACAGGGAGTTTGGGCGACCTTATTGAATCTAAATTAAAAAGACAGGCTGGTGTTAAAGATAGTGGCGCCATTTTACCTGGACATGGCGGAATGTTAGATCGCTTAGATAGTTTAATATTTGCTGCCCCTTTTGCTTATTTAACTTTAATGTTATTTTCGTATGTTTCATAGAGAAGGCCAGAAAATTATACTAACAGCTTTTTTTAGCGTTGGTATTGCTATTGTATTGGCCCACTTTTATATAGTTGAACCTTGGTTAAAGTATACGGTTCAAATTTTAGCATTGATCATATTAATTCTTATTCTCCAGTTTTTTAGAAATCCGAAGAGAATTATTAATAAAAATTTTAATGATATACTGGCTCCTGTTGACGGGAAGGTAGTTGCTATAGAAGAAGTAGAAGAAGAAGAATATTTTAAGGATAAACGCAAACAAGTTTCCATCTTTATGTCACCAACCAATGTGCATATAACCAGATATCCATCTAGCGGGGTTATTAAATACTCTAAATATCATCCTGGTAAATTCCTTGTTGCCTGGCATCCAAAATCAAGTGAAGAAAATGAACGAACAACCGTGGTGATTCATACACCAAAATTTGGGGATATTCTCTACAGGCAAATTGCGGGAGCAATGGCCAGGCGTATTGTAAATTATGCGGAGATTGGTGAAAACGCTCAACAAGGTGAAGATTCGGGCTTTATTAAATTCGGGTCCAGGGTAGATTTACTATTACCATTAGACAGTGCTATCACCGTAAAATTAAATCAGAAAGTTGTCGGTGCCAAAACCTGCATCGCCACAACTCCTCACAGGGATGAAGAATGATAAATTATATAGCGATTTTCTAGAAGCAGTACAGCTTGTAAATGACTATAAAAAGCCTTTACCAGCAGACTTATTATTGAAGTTATATGCCTACTACAAAATTGCCAATAAAAACTACAATAACCCTGGAAGTAAGACCCCATTAATAAATGCATTTAAGGCCAATGCCTTGATTCAGGCGCAGAATATTGATCGGAATGAAGCGATGGACCTATATGTAAGTTTAGTGCAAAAAGAGATCGTCAACAAACAATAAGGGCTATTATTCATATAGATCTTTAGAATCAGCTTTGCATAAATCATAAATTAAATTTCCTATTTTTAAAGATATATCCCCAAAGAATCGCTTACCTTTTTCCCTGGTGGCAAGATCCGGATTCCCTACGCCGGTATCCTCACTTATCTCAGACCATTTTCGCTCCGCCCATACCCAACCTTCTGTAAATGCTTTGATCTTAAAACTTTTAGATTTACCAGTCCCCCATTTATCTTTTGGCAATACTAATTCAGGTTTAAGATATAACATAAGACTTGTCTCCATTTCTTCTGCATGATCGCCTTCATTTTCAAAATAATCTGATCTATTCATGGCCTGAAACCAATTGGAGAAACAAATAAACATATCCGGATATTTTAACCCTAATTCTCTAACCAATGGCTTAAAATTATTTCCGCCGTGGCTGTTAAAAATCAAAAGCTTATAAATCCCCTGACGATTAAGGGTGTCTATTATGTCCTTTAAGATGGCCAGTTGAGTAGTGGGATTAAGATTTATGTCGAGTAAGATATCAGATTGCCCTGTATTTACACCAAACGGAATTGTTGGTAAAACAATTGGTTTTGCACCCTTTTTCCATGCAATTTTTGCCGCAGCAGCGGCAATATAATCCGCCTCATATATATCTGTGGCATAGGGTAAATGATAATTATGCGCTTCGGTAGCTCCCCACGGTAGTATAGCCATTTCAAAATCTGTATTTTTAATGGCTGCCCAGTTAGATTCAGCAAGTATGTATGGTCTTATCCCCATATTTTATTCTTGTAACACTGCATCGGCAGTTAATGATTCTCTTTCTATATAGGTAAAATATATCCCTCCAATAATTGTAATAACAAAATACATCCCAACAAAATAACCTCCTCCCGTAACTTGGGCATTAATACCAAACCAATCTCCAGTAAAAAAAATGAGTAAAAGTCCAAGTATTCCTCTACAAAGTTCTATCCATACAGCATTTTTGCTTCTATCCATAAGGGTAGTATAGCCATATATTCCTAAAAAAACGAAGACTCCAAATAAAAGTAAGCCATTGAAACCAATTTCCGAATAGTTATAAAACATAAATAGTAATAATATTAAAGTAGTTAACATTTGAAAAATTACATACCCTTTAAAAGCAAATGAAGCTTTTGTTTGATACCGTTGAAAATGATATACGTCTTGAATTACACTTATCGGATAATTCTCTTTAACATCTTCTGGCCTCCACCCTGTAGGCATAAACCATATTCTTACTTTATCCAAATAGTTCTCCGTATGCCAGGCATCTTTAATTAATCGCCAAATATGCTGAAAATTAATTAGTAGTGGATTCCAGGTACGAGCTGGTTTCAAAACTCCATATTGGGGTGGCACCTCTGCCAGTTCTTCCTGAAAAGTACCAAACATACGGTCCCATATGCATAATACCTGACCAAGGTTTTTATCAATATATTCCGTATTTATTGCATGATGAACCCGATGCTGGGACGGTGTAACAATTATATATTCTAACCATCCCATTTTTCTTATATGCTGAGTGTGATACCAAAACTGGGCAAAAAGATGGATAGGTGCCAGAATTGCAATAACCTTTGTAGGAACTCCAAGAATTGCTGCAGGAATTAAGAAAAGTGGAAAATAGCCTATTAAATTGGAAACTGACTGTCGCAAGGCACATGCTAAATTGAATTCCTCACTGCTGTGGTGTATTACATGTTGATTCCAAAAAAAATTAACATGATGGCTTAGCCTGTGATTCCAATAACCTGCAAAATCGATAACAATAAAGGCAATACCCCAAACTAACCAGCTGGTCTTTATTTCTGTTAATGCGAGGTGCTCCAATAAATAAGGATAACTTACGATTATGATCCCCAGACCAAGGGAATCCTTCAAAATATTAGTCAGACCGGAACTAATACTACTTACAGTATCCAAAACCTTGTGCTTTTGATTTTTAACAAAATATCCGAAGAGTATTTCTATACCCAATAAAAAAATAAAAAAAGGAATGGCATAAAGGAGTGCAGTTGCGTAAGATTCCATTTAAAAAATGTGCTTCTTCAAAGATAGAAAAATTCATCAATTAGTATTTCAACCCATACTGACAAACCAGTCTATTTATAACAAATGCATGCATATACTAGTTGAAAGGACCAACCATTATATGGGCTCTATGAGTTCCGGGATCCATAAGCCATGGCATTCCTGGTGCGTGAGGTTTACTGGGAAGCCCTGTAGATTCGGTTGTAGCAAATGGTGTATAAATAACATAGCGAAACTTTCCGTCTTTCAGAATACCAGTAGTTTTATCATAATTTTCATCAGTGCCATAAAATATATACATCATGCTAGGCTCCTTAGGCATTATTATTTTTCCTGAAGCTATTTCTTCTCCTCTAATCTCTCGTTTTTCCTTAAAGTTTTTACCCTGAGCAGTAAGTTCTCGCCCCCTGGCCATAAAGGGTTCAAGTTTCTTAGAATAGCAACTGACACTTATACCTTTTTTAGAGGGGTCATCACACAGGCACACCAGGTTATTGGTTCCTTTACGCAACACTACCAATTTGCCTTGTTTGTCATAGCCGTATACCATAGCATCTGCTTTATCTTCTTTAGGTGCCGGTAAGACTGCAGTATTTATTTGAATTTCTGTCGGTAATATTTCTAATTGACCCTCTTGAGCCCCCAGGGAAATAATAAATAGAAAGAAAAATGATATCAGTATTGGTTTCATCCGAACGTACTTTGTCTAAAGATAAACATCATCTGGGAAAACCTCAAATAATGACATTATTTACTCTAAAAAACATATCTTGATTACTCCAAACTACTCAAACTTTTTTCCAAAGTTTCAATTTTAGCTTCCGCATCCTCTGCTTTCTTTTTTTCCATTGCCACTACCTTTTCTGGGGCATTATTAACAAACCGATCATTAGCAAGTTTTTTATGAACGGATTGCAGGAAACCTTTAGTATACGAAAGTTCTTCCCTGATCTTCTTTATTTCGGCATCTATATCAAGTGTTCCGGAAACAGGTATAAAATATTCATTACTTCTAACTCTAAATGACAGTGCACCATCCACAGCACTAAGTACGGAATTAATGGGCTCCACATTAGCCAGCTTTTTGATTACCACATCCCAGTCTTCAGTTATTCCTTCTTTATTTAGTACTGAAAGTTCCAAAGTTTCTTTTAAAGGTATATTCTTCTCTTTGCGAATATTGCGAATACCGGATATTACTTCTGCCGCTAAATCAAATGCCTTAATTTGTTCAGAGTCATAACTTTCTATTTCTGGCCAGTTAGCAATGACCAGGGCCTCAGATGGTTTACGATCCGAGATGCGCTGCCATATTTCTTCCGTTAGAAAGGGCATAAATGGGTGTAAAAGCTTTAAATTATTCTCAAATATAGATATGATTGCAGTGTAACTTTTCTGATCGATTGGTTGCTGATAAGCCGGCTTAACTATTTCCAGCAGCCATGAGCAAAAATCATCCCAAACCAGTTTGTAAATTGCCATTAATGCTTCTGATATACGGTATTTGCTAAAATGGTCCTCTATCTCCACAAGCACTTGATTAAATCTGGCTGTATACCATTCAATCCCTTTTAAAGAGTACTCAGGTTGCGGTAGTTCGGCAATTTCCCATCCTTTAACAAGACGAAAGGCATTCCATATTTTATTAGCGAAGTTTTTTCCTTGCTGGCAAAGAGCTTCATCAAATAAAAGGTCGTTCCCGGCTGCAGAACTTAGTAGTAAGCCAACTCGTACGGCATCTGCCCCGAATATTGAAATTAATTTTAGTGCATCAGGGGAATTACCCAGAGATTTGGACATTTTACGCCTTTCTTTATCACGAACCAGACCCGTTAGATAAACATTATCAAATGGTTTTTCTCCTCTAAATTCATAACCAGCAACAATCATCCTGGCTACCCAAAAAAACAAAATATCGGGTGCGGTAACCAGATCGCTCGTAGGGTAATAATAATTAACCTCTTTGTTATCTGGTTCCATGATTCCACCAAAAACACTAATTGGCCAGAGCCATGAAGAAAACCAGGTATCCAATACATCTTCATCTTGTTTCAGATCTTCCTCAGTCAGCCCAATATTCCCGGATTTATCTCTTGCTTTGACCAGAGCATCTTCTTTTGATTCCGCAACAACAAAATCATTTTCGCCATCTCCATAGAAATAAGCGGGTATGCGTTGTCCCCACCAAAGTTGCCGGGAAATATTCCAATCCCGAATATTCTCCATCCAATGACGATATGTGTTTTCAAATTTTCTAGGGAAAAAGTTCACTTCCCTGGTTTCCAGAACAGCAGTTAAAGCCGGCTTTGCCAAATTTTCCATTTTAAGAAACCATTGATCTGAAAGTCTTGGTTCTATGACAACTTTTGTTCGTTCGGAAGTACCGACTTTATTTACATAAGGTTCCACCTTTGTTAAAACACCTGTTTGTTTTAATTCCTTAACAATGGCTTTACGTGCCAAAAACCGGTCCATCCCTTCAAAATGCATTCCGAAAGAATTTAATGAAGCATCTTCATTAAAAATATCTATTGTTTCAAGCTGATGTTTTTCGCCAAGAAGCTTATCATTTTCGTCATGTGCAGGTGTGACTTTTAGACAACCAGTTCCAAATTCCATAGTAACATATTCGTCTTCAATTATTGGAATTATCCTATTGCATATGGGAACGATTGCCTTTTTACCTCTCAACTTTCTGTAACGTTCATCGTTTGGATTGACACAAAGGGCAGTATCACCCAGAATGGTTTCAGGACGTGTGGTTGCTATTATAACCTTATCATCAGAACCTTCGATGGAATATGCCAGATAATACAGCTCGCCATTTCGCTCTTCGTATATTACTTCCTCATCTGATAATGTTGTTTTTGCTTCGGGATCCCAATTCACCATACGATAACCACGATATATCAAACCTTTATTGAATAATTCAATAAAAACTTTAATAACGGAGGCAGACATGTCTTCATCCATCGTAAATTTTGTGCGATCCCAATCACATGAACAACCTAATTTTTTAAGCTGTTCTAAAATTACACCCCCGTATTCGTGTGTCCATTCCCAGGCATGAACCAAGAATTCTTCTCTTGAAATATCCTTTTTATCTATTCCCTGTTCCTTCAATTTAGCTACGACTTTTGCCTCTGTTGCTATAGAAGCATGGTCTGTTCCTGGTACCCAGCATGCATTCAGTCCAAGCAGGCGCGCTCTTCTAATAAGCACATCCTGAATGGTATTATTCAACATATGCCCCATATGCAGAATACCGGTAACATTAGGTGGCGGTATAACTATGGTATAAGGCTTGCGACTATCGGGTGATGAATGAAAATAATTATTGTCCATCCAATAGTCATACCAATGGTCTTCTATTATCTGAGGCTCATATTTTGATGGAATATCCATAATTTTGGTACAGTTTTTGTTTAATCAATACCGGTATCAAAAAATGATTATCACTAAAAATGTTAAACTTGCGATAATCATTTAAATTTTTACCGGAATGCAAATACGAAACAAAAATAAGTAACGTTAGAAGATAACAAAAGAATTTTGGATGTTGATACTAAAACATTTACATTTGAGATTCACCCAAAACCAAAAAGTAATGAAAAAAATAGTACTAATATTATTTGTAGGCCTACTTGCATTTAGTGTGAACGCCCAGGATAAGGCGGCCAAGATAGAATTTAAATCCGAGACCGTTGATTATGGTGTAATTGAAAAAGGTAGTGATGGCGTAAGGGTATTTGAATTTACAAACACAGGAACAGCACCTTTAATTATAAGTAAAGTAAGTTCCAGTTGTGGCTGTACTATCCCCAAAAAACCTGAAGAAGCTATTTTGCCGGGTAAAACAGGAGAAATACAAGTAAAATATGACACTAAGCGAGTTGGACCAATTAGAAAGGCTATAACAGTGATATCCAATGCTGATACACCTACTAAAGTGTTAAAAATTAAAGGCGAAGTGACAAGTGTAGACGGTAAATAGAAAAATCTGTATTATATTAAGAAATAAAAACCGGAATTTTCATTCCGGTTTTTTTATTCAAATACTGTTTTGAGTACAAATGAAAATAACAAATCTTTGTTGTATCTTTCAATAAGTACCTTTATGCGCTTTCCTTCTTTTTCATTAAGCATTTTCATGACTTCCTGAAGTTTATAACTATAAATACGTTTACCATTTACAGCTAAAATTATATCCCCTTCTTTAAGACCAGCCTCTTCGGCCGGGCTTCCTGCCCTGATACCTGAAACAATAATCTCAGGTACTAAACTAAGTCGGGTCTGATTCTCCATAAGAATTTGTACATCCCCAAATGTACTTTCACTATTTATAACAACCCCTCTGCTATCTGCGATCCGTTCTGCAATATATCGAACTCCATTATGCTGTAATTGAACGCCACACATATTATACTGGAAAGGAGCACCAAAATGTCTATTCTTTTTAAAGGAAATTTCTTTTGCAGGATAGTTAAAAACAATATTAAAGCGTTTAAGAATGGCCCCGCCAATACTACCGTTTCTATTCCCTGTAATGGCCAAGGTACTAAAGGTTTCCATATCAGGAAATGCTGCTTTCACGTCCTTTAATACAAATTCTCCTATATTAATTCTATTTAACTTGGTGCGTTTACCAAAGATTCTTCCATTCAATCCCCGACCTAAAAAATCCTGATAGTTTTGTACAGGAATACCAAGCCCTTTTTCCTCATCCTTAAAGAGCCAAACAGTATCACTACTACCTGTATCAATTAAAAGTTTTACCGGTACATCGTTTTCCCCATTTAAACCAACATTTCCATCAATATAAGCCTTGCTTCGTCTAATAGCTAAAGGTAACGTCTGCGATTTGGTATTCTCTTTTTCTTTATAAAACCGGGGATCATGAAATTTAATGTATTCTGAACCATAATTAATTTCGACAACAAAATCTCGGAAGAGGTCATATCCAATGATTCCATGTATAGGGATTCCCAGACTTGGGGAGAAATTCATTTCCTTGTCCAGAACAACGTATAATAACTGATTAAAATTTCTAATTTCATCTAATTTGAAAAAGTTTCCTTTTGAACTAAGCGCTTTTATTGGGTCCCCATCCCCTAGACCCCTTATTGTGATTTCCGATACATTTTTTAATTGAATAGAATCCTGGTCCGATACATTAAATAAAATAGGTGTTCTCACCCCTGAATCCAGGATAAAGGACAAATTTGCCCCGTTAACTTCAATTGGTATAATTATAAGATCATTGATTAATTTAAAATTAACCTTTTCGAATTTTTTCCCATTTGGCAATCCAAAACCTTGTGATATACCATAAAATGGTAACCACAGAATTAACAATAAAAAATATTTAAATATTTGACGCAACTTGCTAATAATTAGTTCAATATATCTTAAAGATATTAAATAATAACGAAAGTTTATAGTACTTTAACATTCCATTAGATGAACTGATAATATTTAACTTTATGTTGTTTTGTCCATAATGATTTCCCATTTTTGCTAAAATTTAGAATTTTATGCCAGCCATCTCAAGGAAGGGTCAATTAATGCCAGAATCCCCAATCCGGAAATTGGTTCCCTATGCGGAAGATGCCAAATTTCGGGGTATTGAAGTAATTCATCTGAATATTGGCCAACCAGATATAAAAACTCCTAAACAGGCTTTGGATGCGGTCAAAAACAACACAATTGAAGTTTTAGCCTACAGTAGAACTGAAGGTTCCGAAATCTATCGTAAAAAATTAACTGAATATTACAAAAAGCAAAAAATACACGTCGCACACACTGACATTTTGGTGACAACTGGGGGATCTGAAGCTCTTTCCTTTGCTATGGGAAGCATTGCTGATGCTCAGGATGAAATTATAATTCCTGAACCTTTTTATGCCAATTACAACGGTTTTGCGACAGCTATGGGAATAAAAGTAACTCCCGTGCTTTCAAAAATTGAAAACAATTTTGCGCTACCTCCCATTGAGGAATTCGAAAAGCTCATTACAAATAAGACTAGAGCAATCCTTATATGCAACCCTGGAAATCCTACTGGGTATTTATACAATAAAACTGAAATTCAAAACCTGGCGTTATTGGTAAAAAAATATAATCTTTTTCTGGTTGCAGATGAGGTCTATAGAGAGTTCACATACGATGGAAAAGAGCACTATTCCATATTACAGGAAAACGGGTTGGAAGAACACGCCATCGTTATAGATTCTGTTTCCAAGAGATATAGTATGTGTGGCGCAAGAATTGGTTGTCTTGTCTCTAAAAACAAGGAGATTATAAAAACAGCCCTAAAATTTGCCCAAGCCAGACTTTCACCTCCTACATATGCCCAAATTGCCAGTGAAGCTGCTTTAGAAACACCACAGGAGTACTTTAAGGAAGTTATAGATGAATATGTAGAAAGGCGTGATTTGCTTATAACTGAATTGAATAAAATAGACGGTTTAATTGTAGGCAGGCCTCACGGCGCATTCTACTGTATTGCGCAATTACCTATAACAGACGCAGATCATTTTGCACAATGGCTTCTGGAGAAATATGATTTAAACGGTGAGACCGTTATGGTTGCACCAGCTGCAGGATTCTACGCAACCGAAGGAATGGGTAAGAATCAGATACGAATTGCTTATGTTCTTAAAAAAGAACGTTTAATAAAAGCAGTGCAAATATTAAAAGAAGCACTTAAAACCTACCGGGCTTTGTGAAAATACGGCATAATATATCTTTGAAGAAGTATAATACTTTTGGTATTGAAGCCTTTGCAAGTCATTTCGTAGAAATAACCACAATCCAGCGTCTCAAAGAAGTACTTCAACAAAAGGGTTACCCGAAAAAACTCGTGTTAAGTGGCGGAAGTAACATGCTAATTACCAATGATTTAAATGCATTAGTTATGCACATTAACATCAAGGGAATTACCATACTTTCAGAAGATGAAAATCACGTAATCCTAGAGGTTATGGCGGGAGAAAACTGGCATGAATTAGTAATTTGGACCATCAATCACGACTACGGAGGGCTAGAAAATCTATCATTAATTCCCGGAAATGTAGGTACCTCACCAATACAAAATATAGGCGCATACGGAGTTGAACTCAAGGATTGTTTTGAAAGTTGTGAAGCCATGGATGTTTCTACTCAGCAACTCATCACTTTTACTAAGTCTGACTGCCAGTTTGGCTATAGAGATTCTATTTTCAAGAATTCAGGGAAGGGTAAATATATTATTACGTCTGTAAATTTAAAACTAAATAAACCGCCACATAGACTAAATACGTCTTATGGTGCAATTGAAACAGAATTGAAAGAAAATAAGATTGACAACCCTACAATCAGGGATGTATCCAAGTCTGTAGTTGCAATTCGCCAAAAGAAACTACCAGACCCGATTAAATTGGGCAACAGTGGAAGTTTCTTTAAAAACCCAGTTATAACAAAAGAGAAGTTTATTACTTTTTTGGAGAATAATCCTGAAGCACCTTTTTATCAAATTTCAGAAACTACTTATAAAATACCTGCCGCATGGCTTATTGAACAATGCGGATTTAAAGGAAAAAGATTTGGTGATGCCGGGGTTCATAAGAATCAGGCCTTAGTCTTGGTGAACTATGGAGGAGCAAGTGGACAGGAGTTACTACTATTAGCAACTAAAATTCAGGATGCCGTATTAACGCGATTTGGAATCGAAATTAACCCTGAAGTAAATATAATTAGCTAAAAAGAACAGAAAAAGCCATAAAATAACCCCCGAGAAAGAATTCACGGGGGTTATACCAAACCAAACTAACCAAAAATTAAATGTACAATAACCAGTTGCACATTTATCTAATTAAAATTGAGAAAACGCTTTCTTAACAATCAATTTTATAATTTAGCGTTTACACTATATACGGGTCAGAATAATATTTTGGATGCTTTCTTTCCGAATTATTTGATGTCTTTAATCTAATATGAGTTCACTACTTGAAAAACATATTGTTGAATTGTTGCATGAGCGCAATGAGAAGGCTATCTCATTGCTGTATGAACACTATGGCGATACACTTTACGGGGTTGCTTTTAAAGTAGTTAGAGATTCTGAACTGGCACAGGACGTATTACAGGAGAGTTTTGTGAAGATCTGGAAAAAATCTGACTCCTATGATTCCTCGAAAGCAAAATTATTTACCTGGCTCTTCAGGATTACAAGAAACACAGCAATTGACAAGCTACGTAGTGTAAACACCAAATCTGATAAGGAAATCCAAATTGATGTTTCTGACGTATATAATCTAGGTGTAGACAGTATCAGACCCGAGTTCATGGATGTAAAAGAGAACATGGAGAAGATAGAACATAAATATCATGTGGTGTTGGATGCCTTGTTTTTTCAAGGAATGACACAACAAGAGGCCAGCGATGAATTAAATATTCCGTTGGGAACTATCAAATCCAGGTTAAAAATTGGACTAAGAGAACTTAAAAAGATTTATGGAAACTCTATGATACTTTTGCCCTTATTAATTTTAATGTGATGAAAGAAAAAATACGAATATTCTTAGGTACTGATTTACTTGAAAAGTATCTGTTGGGAACGACCACACTTGAAGAATCAATGCAAGTGGAGCGATATATAGCAATGTACCCTGAAGTTAGAAAGACCTATGATGAGTTACAGGCAAATCTTGAAACATTTGCAAAATTACATTCCCTTAAAACCCCGGAAGGTCTTAAGGCCAAAATCCTAAATAGAATTAAAGCACAGAATACAGGTAGAAGAAAGTTTCAAAGATATGCCATTGCTGCAAGTATAACGGCTTTTCTTTTTGCTGGCTCATCCTATTTCTTTTGGAATCAAAACCAAAATTTACAAGATGAAAATGTCATAGTAAATAATAAGATCAGAAACTTGGAAGAAGATATGAAAGAACAACTGGAAGATGTAAGAAACCAGTTTATAGTTCTAAATAATCCTCAGACTAAAAAGTATACCGTAAATGGGAATAAAAAGGCAAAGGAATTAAAAGCCGTGGCGTATATTAATCCTGTTAAAAAACTATCATATATTAACGTTAGGAGTTTGCCTAATTTACCTGACAACCAATGTTATCAGATGTGGGCTGAAGTTAATGGTGAAATGGTCAATCTGGGGGTAATTAAAAATGTTGATGATAAAGACCGCCTTAGACCCTTACCATATGCCGAAAACGCGGTTGGTTATATAACTATAGAGCCCCAAGGCGGAAATGACACTCCTACAGTTCAGAATATTGTAGCCAATATTTCCTATTGAGAAACAAATGACTTGTAGATTATACAGCCCCTTTTAGGGGCTTTATTTTTGTATCTTTGTGAAAATTCTCTTTATGAAGTTAATTTTACTTACTATAGGTCTTCTTGCGCTGGCATTCGCTGGCATTGCAATTAAAATATGGTCTAAAAAAGATGGTAGGTTTGCCGGCACTTGCGCCAGTCAAAATCCCTATCTTAATAGCGGTGGAGAGGCCTGCGGTTTTTGTGGTAAACTTCCCAGCGAGCAGGAATGCGGAAAAGAGGCTTCTGCAAAATCACAATAACATTAAAATTACTTTTAGATTTATTAAAGAGCAGGGTTTGGATAAAACTGGCGAAATACTCAAGAGTACAATAGAACGGGCTAAAGCGGGTTCTCAGATTGCTTTTAGTAGTTTACTTGACATATTCTGGAATGATGTATATGGTTTTCAATTAATTCGGACTAAAAATGAAAATGATGCCGAGGATATAACAATACAAACCTTTTCCAGGGCTTTCGACAAATTAGATTCTTATGACTCCGCTTATGAGTTTAAAACATGGCTAATTACTATTTCAAAAAATTTACATGTAGACCTTATAAGAAAAAGAAAAAGGAATGTTCTTAATAGCACTGATGGTGGTAATAACGAGGCCATAAAAAAGGTTCTTGACGATGCTCCAACTGCCGAGGATCAACTAATCACCGATCAGAATCTCGCAAAGCTTCTTCAAAATATTAAACAATTAAAGCCGCATTATCAAAAAGTTATTAATCTTAGGTATTTTAATGAACTATCCTATACAGAAATTGCCGAAGAATTAGGAGAACCAGTAAATAATGTTAAAGTAAAATTGCTCCGGGCAAAAAAATTATTAGCAGAAATCATCACAAGCAAAAGATAGTTTTATGCTAGTTAAGTTTTTGTTTAAAGGCTGAACCCTTTTCCGATAGCTTTTGTTTTTCTATTTGGTCGTATATTTGTTTAAAAATTTTACATGAGCATTGAAACTATTTCCCATGTACTACCGCCTAAAGGCAAACCAAAATGGTTAAGAGTTAAATTGCCAACTGGAAAAAAATATACCCAGCTAAGAAGTCTGGTTGATAAATATGATTTGCATACCATATGTACTTCGGGAAGCTGCCCGAATATGGGGGAATGTTGGGGAGAAGGCACAGCTACTTTTATGATTTTAGGTAATATCTGTACGAGGTCCTGTGGGTTTTGCGGTGTGAAAACTGGCCGGCCGGAGAATGTGGATTGGGAAGAACCCGAAAAAGTAGCACGTTCCATTAAAATTATGGGTATTAAACATGCTGTAATTACTTCTGTAGACAGGGACGATCTTAAAGATATGGGCTCTATTATATGGTCCGAAACTGTAAAAGCTATTAGAAGAATGAATCCGAATACTACTTTGGAAACCCTTATTCCTGACTTTCAAGGGCTTGGAATTCATTTAGATCGTATTGTAGACGTTGCTCCCGAAGTTGTTTCTCACAATATGGAAACTGTAAAAAGACTTACACGGGAAGTTAGGATACAGGCAAAATATGAGCGTAGCCTTAATGTACTGCATTACCTGAAAGAGCAAGGCGCTAAAAGAACCAAGTCTGGAATTATGTTGGGTCTGGGAGAACTTGAATCTGAAGTTATTGAGACCATGGAAGACCTTAGAAACGCCAAGGTTGATGTAGTTACTATTGGACAGTACCTTCAACCTTCTAAAAGACACTTGCCTGTGAAAGAATTTATTCCACCCGAACAATTTGTCAAGTACGAGGAATTAGGGCTTAACATGGGATTCAGACATGTTGAAAGTGGAGCTTTGGTTAGGTCTTCTTACAAAGCACATAAACATATTCATTAAAAAGTCTATAAACTTTCTGTATTCCAAAGATTTCCTTTAGGAAAATATTGGTTTTAGTACTAATATCGGACCAAAAATTGTGTGATGAACGATGCTATTTTAGGTTAATAAAGCAGTGATTATTCATGAAATAAATGATACTTTTAATAGATTTTCCAAAAATGAACTAAAATACAGTCTTTTTTATAGGCAAGAACCTATAGTTTCTGTTGAAATAAACAATAGTTGCTTATCCTAGACGTTTGATTCAAAGGTGAGGTTTGTTAAACATTCTATATATTAAAAAGTAACTAGTGTACAGTATAAGAATTATGTGTTTTTATTAACTTCTTTGCTAAATAAAAAGTCATTTGAGATTATTTTTACAACATATAATAATATCCAAGGCATTTTTCTTATTCATATTCATGTCTTACTTTCCTGTTGTCCTGTCCCAAGAGCGAACAAATCAGGTAAATGCCTTAGAAACTTTTTTTAATGAAACCAGGACTTATAAAAACCAGAACAAAATAAATCTTGCACTGGAATCCCTGGATAAAGCTGCTGCCTTGGCAGAAGAGACAGAAAATGAAAAGGCCCTTGTGGGTTGTTATCACAAGTTTGCATTGCTTTATATGGAACTGGATAAAAGAGAAACCACCCTTTTTTATTGGGATCGTGCGGCAGTACTGCTGAATGAACTGGAGTATCCATATGGCCATGCAGTTCATAAATACATAGAATCTATTCTACTCTATGACAGCGGTAATAACTTTCAGGCCATTTTCATGCTAAATGAATCTAAGCAACTTAGTAATGACCGTAATCTTCTCAACAACATATTACTATTAGAGGCCAATATATTCCTCACCATAGAAAAATTTGATAGTGCAGCATTAAATTTTAGTTCCCTTGTGGTAAATAATGATGTATTTGAAAAAGAATCCCTAATGGCAAGGTCACACCTGGGATTAGCAAAATTATATTTTAAAACTCAAGACTATGATGAAAGTATTAAAAATGGGGTTAGTGCTTTAGATATCGCTGAGGCAAATAACTTCTCCAAAGAAGAATTTGAAGCTAATGAAATATTGGGGCAGGCTTATGAAAAAAGAGAAAAATACAATCTTTCCCTTGTTCATAACAGGAATCTTCTAAAACTAAAAGATTCTGTTTTCACCATAGAAAAAATTAAGGCCGAAGCCAAAACAGCCGATAGGATTCAATATGAATTTATGACGGAAGAAATTAAGCGTCAGGACACTAAAATAGAGGAGTTAAATGAATCCCGGAACAGATCGGAAATTACTGCTATCCTAACCTCCGCTTTTTTAACTATTATTTCTTTATTAGCAGTATCACTATTCAGGAATAATCAGATTAAGTTAAAGACCAATGATCTTCTGCAAACTAAAAACAAGGAGCTGCAAACTGCAAGAGATGCAGCAGTACAGGCTATGGAAGCCAAAACTAACTTTCTATCTACTGTAAGTCATGAATTGAGAACACCGCTGTATGCCGTTACCGGTTTGGCACACCTCTTATTGGAAGAGAATCCAAGCGATAATCAAAAAGAACATCTAAAGTCCTTAAAGTTTTCGGGGGATTATTTGCTGAATTTTATAAATGACATTCTTCAAATAAATAAAATAGATGCCGACAAACTGGAGGCCCTAAATATGGAATTTAACTTAAAGAAAGTGCTTGCAGATGTAATAAGTTCTTTACAGCAAAGTGCTAAAGAAAATAAAACAAAAATTATTTTAGACTACGACGAGGAAATTCCTAAACATTTAATGAGCGACCCTCTTAAATTATCCCAGATATTTATGAATCTGGTTGGTAATGCTTTAAAGTTTACCAAAAATGGAGAAGTACATGTAATAGCCAAACTCCTGAAAAAGGAAGAGGAAGAAGTCACTATATATTTTGAAGTCAAGGATAATGGAATAGGAATTTCAATTGAACAACAACAGCATATCTTCGATAGTTTTGAGCAAGGTTCAATTCAAATTAACAGGGAATATGGCGGTACTGGCCTTGGTCTTACTATTGTGAAGAGCCTGTTAGGTCTGTTTGACAGTAAAATTCAGCTTAAAAGTACAATGGGCCAGGGTACTTCATTTTTCTTCGAATTAGACCTTAAAAGTAAAGATAGTGTACTTGATGACATTCCCTTTGAGATGGCCCAAAAAGACTTTGATTTAAATGGCCTTCACGTACTCGTTGTTGAAGACAATAAGATAAATCAGGTAATAACCAAAAAAATGTTGAATAAACGAGGTGTTAGCTGTGAAATTGCCGGAAACGGAAACACGGCAGTAGAAATGGCCAACACAAGTCAATATGATGGCATACTTATGGACATACATATGCCGGGAATAAGTGGGGTTGAAGCTACAATTCAGATTAGAAAATTTGATTCTGACATACCAATTATAGCGCTTACCGCAATATCCTTAGATGACAGTTTAGAAAGTTTCTATGCAGCAGGTTGTAATGACGTCGTTACCAAACCTTTTAAACCAGAGGTGTTTTATCAAAAAATTGGTGAAAACATCCTTGAACATAAATTAAAGAAATCAGTATCCTAATTTTTCAAGACTTTTTGTTATAACTACATCTCCTTTATTCAAAAATCGATGCCGGACAGATATATAGTAAAGATTATCTACTCTATCCTTCAACCGCATATAGTCCTTCTCCGTTGTCAGTATTAAAGGTTTGGAATTAAAAAAATCAATCTCTTTCCCGGAAAAATAATGATGATCCCTATACTCACGATGATCAAAAGTAATGCCTGCACTTCTTAGAAAATCAATCAAAGGCTGGGGATTAGCAATTCCTGTTACTAAGGTGACTTCTTTATCTAGTAAACCATCGAGGGATATTTTTTCTTTTTTTCCTTTTAAATCATTGTCATATTCTAAATTGCAAAATAACACTTTTTGATCTTTTCCAGGATTCAGCACCCTTGTGATTTTCAATTGACTTTCATCATCCAGCTCCGGGGGGCATTTTGTTACAACTATTAGATCTGCTCGTTTAGATGAATTTTTATTGTCTCTTAAATTTCCAGTTGGTAAATACCAGTCATTTGTGTATAATTTTCCGTAGGATGTCAATAAGATTGAAAATAATGGCCTGACTTTTCTATGTTGGAATGCGTCATCTAAAAGTATAAGATTTGGATGCTTCAAGGTTTCAAGTAGTTTAATACCTCTGATTCTATCTGCATCTACCGCTACTGAAACCTTAGGGAATTTAGAATATATCTGTAAGGGCTCGTCTCCAATTTCTTCAGCCGTACTTGTTATTTGGGCCAAAACAAACCCCCTGGTTTTCCTTTTATATCCCCTGCTCAAAACTGCAAGCTTTGAACCTGCCGATAAATGACTCAAAAGCCATTCTATCATTGGTGTCTTTCCAGTCCCCCCCGTACTTAAGTTTCCCACGCTAACAATTGGGGTTTTAAATTCTTTAGATTGTAAAATACCCGAATCATATAAAACATTCCTTATATATAAGGCGAGAGCATAGATCAAAGAAAATGGGAAGGCTAGAATTCTTAGCAGTTGCATAGGAACGAAAATATAATATTTTATCTTTGATGTAGGCAATAAACTTTAAAACATACTATTAAATTATACCCAATTGTATTAATTTTAATTTGTTTAAGATTAATGCTGAACATGATTAAATTCCATTTACCTGAAGATTACCTTAAATTATTTTTAGGCTTTAACGTGCATACTATTAATAGGCAGGGCTTATTTTAATAGCCATAAATTTTGAAATATGAAGGTTAAAGATGTTGCTGAAATACTTGAAGAATTGGCCCCTCTGGAATATGCTGAGGATTATGACAATGTTGGGCTTCTTGTTGGTGATCTGGACATGAGTGTAACTAATATCCTGGTTACACTTGATTCACTCGAAAATGTAATTGATGAAGCAATTGGCAAATCATGCAATCTGATCATTAGTTTTCATCCTATATTATTTAAAGGTCTTAAGAGCCTTACCGGCACTAATTATATAGAGCGTGCTGTTATAAAAGCCGTTCAAAATAATATTTCCATTTATTGCCTGCACACCGCCCTCGACAATGCAATTGAAGGTGTTAATGCCAAAATCTGCGAAGTATTGGAGATAAAAAATACAAGGATTTTAATCCCGCAACAAGGAACCATAAAAAAGTTAACTACATATGTACCTAGAACGCATTCTAAAGTTCTATTGGAAGGCCTTTTTAAAGCGGGGGCAGGAAGTATAGGAAATTATAGTGAATGCAGCTTTACCGCAGATGGCACTGGCAGCTATAAAGCTGGGAGAAATGCAAATCCTGTCAAGGGAAAAAAGGGCGATCTGCATTTGGAAGAAGAAACTCAGATCAATGTTACTTTTCCTAAAAGCAAAGAAAAAAGTGTGTTAGCCGCTTTATTTGAACATCATCTATATGAGGAGGTAGCTTACGAAATATACACCTTAGATAATGTTGATTCCGAAATTGGTATGGGAATGATAGGTGAATTGGAATTACCTCAAGCAGAAAAGGACTTTCTCAATATCCTAAAAAATAAAATGAATGTGTCCTGTATAAGACACTCAGATTTTTTAGGTAAAAAAATTCGTAAAGTGGCAGTATTAGGAGGAAGTGGTGCATTCGCTATTACCGAAGCAAAAAAATCTGGTGCAGATATTTTTATTACATCGGACATAAAGTATCATCAGTTTTTCGAAGCTGAAAACAAAATACTTCTTGCAGATATAGGACACTATGAAACTGAGCAGTTTACAAAAAATTTATTGGTAGACTATCTTACAAAAAAAATGCCTAATTTTGCAATCTCGTTATCGGAGAGTATTACAAATCCTATCAAGTATTATTAAATATGGCAACAAAAGTAGAAACAACCGTGGAGGATAAATTAAGAGCATTATACGATTTGCAATTGATAGATTCCAGAGTTGATGAAATTAGAAATGTACGTGGTGAATTACCCCTTGAAGTTGAAGATCTTGAAGACGATGTACTTGGTTTAAAAACAAGAATGGACAAGTTAAAGACCGATTTGGAAACCATAAATTATGAAATAGGCGCCAAAAAGAATTTAATTGAGGAGGCCAAAGTACTGATAAAAAAATATGCTGATCAGCAAAAAAATGTTAGAAACAGCAGAGAGTTCAATTCACTTGCAAAAGAAGTTGAATTTCAGGAATTGGAAATACAACTAGCTGATAAAAACATTAAAGAATTTAAAGTTCAAATCGATCAAAAAAAGGAAGTAATTAGCGAGACTAAAGAAAGACTTGTGGAGCGTGAGTCACACTTAAAACACAAGAAAAGTGAATTAGACGCGATTCTTGCGGAAACTGATAAGGAGGAAAAAGCACTTTTGGCTAAATCTGAAAAATTTGAAAAGCAAATTGAAGATAGATTAGTACAAGCTTATAAACGAATCCGAAATAACGTTAAAAACGGTCTAGCCGTTGTCCCGGTTGAAAGAGGAGCCTCAGGTGGTTCTTTCTTTACCATACCTCCTCAGGTACAGGTAGAAATTGCTTCTAGAAAAAAGATTATTACCGATGAGCATAGCGGTAGAATTCTTGTAGATCCGGTTTTAGCTGAAGAAGAACAGCAGAAGATGCATAAAATGTTTTCAAAGATCTAATAGATTTAAATATTTACTTAAAACCACCTGTAATTGGGTGGTTTTTTATTTTAGTCCGATATGGATATGTTTAATCTAAAATCTATAGCACATTAAGTTTTAATGCTACAATTATATACGATGTCTTCACAGGAGCTGATGAAATTTTAGTGGAAAAGATGATGGTGTGAAACACAGGAAGAAGTACAATGTGGAAGCAAATGAGGTTTTTGATCTAATTGACCAAATACCAATGAGAAGGTTAGTAATGAAAAATAGATAAATATATGAGAATTTCAACTTTTATTAAGTAACTCTAACATCTTCTCTTCTACTTCCATGCTATCCCATTTTAGCTCAATATTTGGTATTTGCATAATTTCTTGCATAATTCTTTCCTGCTCATCACCGATGGCCAGTGCGTCTGAATAAGGTTGATCAGAGAATGTAACCCTGGAATAAACCGGGATCCATTTGTCTGGATTATTTTTAGCAAAATGTTTTTCGATTTTCTTTTGTAGCAAAAAAAAAGGGTCGGCTGTTTTGCTACTCATTTCAATAAAGTTTCTGTAGCTCAAGTCGGCAATAGCATCTGCATTGGGTTTTCTCTTCTTCTGATACTCCTGAAAAATGCCCTCCCAATCATCGCCATATTTAGAAATTAATCTATTCAATATATAAATATCTTCAAAACCAGCATTCATCCCCTGACCATAAAAGGGTACTATGGCATGAGCAGAATCCCCAACAAGCGCCACTTTATCCCAATAAGTCCAGGGGTAGCACTTCATGGTAACCATAGCACTGGTTGGGTTTTTAAAAAAATCTTCGCTAAAACTATCCATTCCATTTATCACGTCAGGAAAATAAGTTTTAAAAAATGCCTTTGCCTGAGTTTTAGTTTTTATACCCTCAAAAGATATCTCACCTTCAAATGGTAAAAACAATGTAGATGTAAAGCTGCCATCGAGATTAGGCATGGCGATAAACATAAAATTGCCTCGGGGCCAGATATGAAAGGAGTTTTTGTCGAGTTTATGCGTCCCATCATCATTAGCTGGAATTGTCAGTTCTTTATATCCGATATCAATAAAATCCTGTGAATAATCAAATCGGCTTCTGCGCTGCATTTTATGACGAATTCTCGAAAATGCACCATCACAACCGAATACTAGATCATGATCATAAGCTTTCCATTCACTTTTTTCTGTTTCTCCGGTATACAATTTGGCATCCGGCAAATCAATATCCCATACTCTTTCATTAAATCTAAAATTGACGCCGGATTTTTCTGCAAGGTCAATCATCTTTCTATTCAATAATCCTCTGGAGATAGACCAGATTGCTTCACCCTCTTTTCCGTAATTCTGATAATAAATTGGCTTACTATCTACATGCATTGCTCGTTTAAAAAGAGGTATTGCAATCTTCTTTATGTCTTTCTCAATTCCAACTTGGTCCAATGCTTTCCAACCTCTATCGCTAAGTGCAAGATTTATAGAACGTCCTGAAAATTCAATTGTCCTAATATCAGGACGGCGGTCAAACACAGTAACCTTATGCCCTAATCTTTTTAGATAAATCGCCAATAAAGATCCTATTAATCCGGATCCCACTACAGCGATGTCTTTTGGAGTTTGCTTCATAATATAAGCCAGGAGAATAGCCAAGATTGGAAGCAAATGTACAAAATTATGTTTCCTTATGCTTATCCCGCCCTAAAGCCTTAGAGAACCATAATAGTTTCTCTACTATTTTTTTTCCTTTAGTAAATAAAAACTTTTTGCCAACGCTAAATTTTCAATTGTCTCTTAATATTTTTTCTATTAAATAAAAATCCGAATTGCCAGTTTTTTCGTATATATTAAGAATAGATAATTTTCCGCCTAGGCGTCCATATATATTTATAAAGACCTTCATATAATAATATGAAGGTCTTTTTCTGTTAAATATAAAGGTCCTATTTTAAAATGCTGTCTACTATTCCATATGCTATCGATTCTTTGGCATCCATCCAATAATCACGATTAAAGTCCTTCAAGATTTTTTCATAGGTCTGCCCGCAGTTTTCAGCTAATATTTTAGCCCCAATCTCTTTTGTCTTTATTATTTCTTTGGCCTGAATTTCAATATTCGATGCCTGACCTCTTGCTCCTCCACTTGGTTGATGGATCATCACCCGTGCATGAGGTTGAATAAAACGTCGGCCTTTCTTACCAACAGAGAGGAGAATGGAACCCATAGAAGCTGCTAAGCCGCTACAAACGGTAGAGACCGGACTCTTTAGTGATTTTATTGTATCGTAAATAGCAAAACCCGATGTTACATAACCACCAGGACTATTTATAATTAATTGTATTTCCTTATTGTTCTGCATATCAAGATATAACAAACGATCAATAATATGTTTGGCAGAATCATCATCAACCATCCCCCAAAGAAATACTTTTCTTTCTTCTAATAACCTTTCATCAATGGCTTCTTGTACTTTTCCCTTTTTTTTATTCATTTTTTACTTTTTGTTAAAAACCAAAATTAATCATTTTATTGGGATTTCATACCCCAATAAAGTCAAGGATTAATACCAATTAGGAATTGAAAAGCAGTTATATTTGAAAAAACATTATTATGAAAATTCCACACTTGCTTACCATACTCTCCCTGGTGCTCATATTTAGCTGTAAAACCGAACAGAAAAAAGATGCAATTACAGAAAATATTGAACAAACCATACTTGAAAAAATAGCCTATGCTCATGGTTTGAAAGAATGGAAAAATGTAGAAGAACTAAAATTTACATTTAATGTTGACCGGGATACTACTCATTTTGAGCGGGACTGGGTTTGGAATATTCAGAAAAATGAGGTTACAGGAAGCTCTGAAGGAGATTTGGTTACTTATAACCGAAGTGAGATAGACAGCACTGTAACTAAAGTTGATGCAGGTTTTATAAATGACAAATATTGGTTATTAGCGCCTTTTAACCTGGTATGGGATAAAGATAGTTTCAGTTATGAAGCAACAGCAGCTGCAGAAGCTCCAATTAGTAAAACGCCGATGCAAAAACTGACTATTGTTTATACAGGCGAAGGAGGTTATACCCCCGGAGATGCCTATGATTTTTATTATGGGGATGATTATATCATCAAGGAATGGACATTTCGTAAAGCAAATCAGACAGAATCCACACTAACAACTACATGGGAGGAATATACAACCTTAGATGGATTGAATATCTCAAAGACACATAAAAATGCCGAAGGGAATTTTAAATTGTATTTCACAAACATTAAAGTTAAATAGGTTAGAAAAAGCCTTATTTAGTGCTCTTTCTTTTCAGAAGGAAAGTGGCTGCTAAAACTGCTACAGAGCAGACCATTAAAGTTATAAAACTCAAACTAAGTGAAAATTGTTCTGCAATAAAACCCAGAATAACGGGTCCTACAAGAAAGCCTGAATATCCTGTGCCAGCTATGAAAGCAATTCCCTGAGAAGATTCTACCCCCTTTACATTACCTCCTATTCTGAATAATTCAGGGACAATTACTGAAAACCCTAGGCCTGTTAGAGCAAATCCAAGAATGGCCAAATACATATCTGCAGAAAGGACCAGAAGATACCCAATTATAGCTATTATAGACCCCAGGGCGACTATTTTTACTGATCCTATTCTTGCACTAATCGAATCTCCCAAAAAGCGGCCAAGAGTCATGAATGCCTGGAATCCTAAAAATCCGGCTCCCCATATAGTTTCAGGTGCCAGGCTAACTTCTTTTAAAAATAATCCACTCCAGTCCACAATAGCTCCTTCGCTGCCCATAACAACAAAGGAGACAATACCAATTAGCATTAGGGGTTTAAAATTTTTAAAGCTAAAGGCCTCTTTTTCAATAGGAGCAGCTACGACCATTTGATACCGCTTAAAAAAAATGAAGTTTACCGAGAGAACCAATAGGACCGCAAATAACATATGAACCACCCTATTGTCTATTACGGGAATTAAAAAACTTCCTAAGCCAGCCAATACGCCACCAAGGCTAAAAAACCCATGCGAAGCAGACATAAACTTCTGTTTATCCTCCTTTTCAATTTCGGTAACCAGGGTATTCATAGAAATATCAGTAAATCCATTAGCGGCCCCAAAAAATAAAAGAGCGATGGCAAGGCCTATAAAACCGGGCACCATTAAAGGGAATAAAGCCGCTATGCAGCTAAGGATTATGCCAATAGAGGTTGCCTTGCCAACACCAATTTTATTAATGATCTTAGAAGCTATAGGAAAAATCAAAAAAACGCCAAGTGAAAGAAAAAAAAGAGCAATGCCTAGAGTGGCTTTGTTGATCCCAAGATCTTCTTTAACGGAAGGTATATAAATGGCCCAGGTACCAAACAAGATATTTAAGCTGGCAAAAACCCAGGCAGGCCCGAAATATCTGGGATTTGAAAGGATTAGTCTAAGAGATCTCATAAGCTGCCTATTAAAAAAGGCCAAAAATATACATTCATTCGATAAACAATGTAGTTACTTCTAAACGATTATTATCGGGATCCAGCGCCTCAAATTCATAATATCCATCACCCGTTTTTCTTGGACTACTAATTACATTATATCCATCTCTTTTCAACTCCGCAGCCTTTTGATCAACTTCAGACATGCTGTCTACTCCAAAGGCTAAATGAATAATTCCCAAATGCTGTTTCCCTATTGTATCATTTCTGTTTTCTGGTATATCAGGCATATACATTAGTTCTAATCTTGCACCAGAATCAAAAGTGAGAAAGTAACTCTGAAACCCTTTGGTATGATTATAATACAGGGTATTGGCCTTACCTCCAAAATAGCTAACATAGAAATTCTTAAGCAATTCCAACTTTTTGGTCCATATGGCTACATGCTCTAATTTCATTGATTTATATTAAAATACTTTGGTAAATATCATTAAACAACCATTATAGAATGCTATAAAATCAGGTCCTTACATTTCTACTCTTACTCAATATCCCTTTTTTCAAAATTTGTCCGAAGTTATACATGTCTTCAAAACTACAATAAAATGGTGCCGGAGCAAGTCTTATGACATTAGGCTCCCGCCAATCCGTAATCACCCCATTTTCCATCAAATAATCAAACAAAGATCTACCCTCGCCGTGGATCAAGACGGATAATTGGCATCCTCTTTCAACAGGAGTAATAATTTCAAACCTACTATCCACTTCACTTTCAATCTCGTGCAAGATAAATTCAAGATAGGAGACTATTTTTTTTCGTTTTTCTATCAAAGAACTCATTCCAACTTCTTCAAAGAAGGCTAAAGAAGCGAGATAAGGGGCCAATGCCAGTACCGGAGGATTACTCAACTGCCATGCGTCAGCAGTTGCTATAGGTTCAAATTCTTGTTTCATTAAAAAACGTGTCTCCTTATTGGTACCCCACCAACCCTCAAATCTTATAATTTTATCCTGATTCAGATGCCTTTCATGAATAAAGAAACCCGAAGCATTTCCAGGCCCACTATTCATATATTTATAACTACACCAGGCGGCGAAATCACAGCCCCAGTCGTGTAGTTTTAATTCTATATTTCCTGCAGCATGAGCAAGATCCCATCCTACATTAGCACCTACAGATTTACCGGCACTGGTTATGGTTTTCATATCAAAGACCTGACCATTGTAATAATTTACGCCCCCCAATAGTACGAGTGCCAACTCATCTCCTATTTCATTAATTTTTTCAACAATATCTTCAGTATTCCACTTATGTTCTCCCGGGCGCTTACTTACTTCAACTATTGTAACTTTTGGGTCAAAACCGTGAAAACGGACCTGACTTTGCAGCATATACTGATCTGATGGAAATGCTTTCTCTTCACATATTATTTTATAACGCTTTTTTGTAGGCGTGTAAAAAGAAACCATTAAAAGATGCAGATTTACTGTAAGTGTATTCATAACAGACACCTCCTCAGGTTTAGCTCCTACTATCTTGGCTAATGGCTTTGCTAATCTTTCGTGGTAGTCCCACCAGGGTTTCTTTGCATGAAAGTGACCTTCTACGGCTAAATTCTTCCAATCTTCCATTACCTCATCTACAAACTCTTGTGAATTCTTAGGTTGAAGGCCCAAAGAATTCCCAGTAAAATAAATTACATTTTTGCCATTTAATTGCGGAAAGTAAAACTTATCCCTGAATTTTTTAAGAGGATCATTGATATCCAATTCCTTAGCGAAGGACAATGTATTTTGAAATGGCATGGCTAATTTTTAATCAAAAATACAATATCCATATAAAAGATAGCACCGATTAAATTATCTATTCCCTGCTTAAGCCTCCGGTATTCTCATTTCAATGATATGACTTACAAAACCCGCTTTCTCATAGGCTTTTATAGCAGGAATATTATCTGAGTAAACTGTAAGGCGCATTTCTTTAAATCCTTTTGATAGTGCCCAAATCCTAAGGGACTCCAATATCATTCTATTAATTCCCAATCCCCTATATACAGGAAGGGTATACATAAAACCAAAATTGGCATACTCCTTATGATTTATGTAAGATCTTGCCCTTTCAATAACTGCAGTACCACAGCTAACTATAGTGTTATTTTTCTCTGCTACAATAACGGCCACTTCATTGTCTAAAATCATCCCTTTTAAATCATAGTAACATATTGGATCCTTTCGTATGGTTTCATCAAATGGCCTTTCTGCTTTAATCAACTCCTGTTCAAAAGCTAAAAGAACCTCCAAATCGGATAATGTAGCCGTCCTAATAGTTATTTCACCCATGCTTATCGCTCTTATTTTTAAGCCTAAGATAGTATATAAATCCATATTTTTACCAAAAAGGATTTATGCATTTTCTTCCGGAATCTCTAGAAAGCTATATCACCGTTAATTCTGAAAATGAGCCTGATATTTTGAGTGAATTAACCCGTGAAACACACTTAAAGGTAATACAACCCCGAATGATTACAGGGCATTATCAGGGTAGGGTTCTTAGCATGCTTTCCAAGTTGATTCAACCAAGTAGTATTTTAGAAATTGGTACATACACGGGGTATTCCGCAATTTGCCTTGCAGAAGGATTGACGAATGATGGGTTATTGCATACTATAGATATCAATGAAGAACTTTTGGAAATACAGCGTAAATATTTTAGGCAAAGTGGTTTTGGGGATAAAATAATACAACATACCGGTGATGCATTAAAAATTATTCCTGAATTGGACCAGGTTTTTGATCTCGTCTTTATTGACGCCGAAAAGAAAATGTATGATGCCTATTTCGAAGAAGTGATTGAAAAGACCAGACCGGGAAGCATCATATTAACCGACAATGTCCTCTGGTCCGGCAAAGTAGTGGAACCGCTGGATAAAAAAGATATGGTAACCCCGAATCTTCTGGCTTATAATAAAAAACTAAAAAACGACCCAAGAGTGGAAACGGTTATATTGTCTATCAGAGATGGACTTACATTATGTAGGGTTCTATAAACCTGCGATAAAACAGATAGAACAGAAAGCCCAAAAGAATGCCTATAAATGCACCAGTTATAATATCCAAAGGATAATGAACCCCTACGTATATTCTGCTATAGGCAAATAAAAAAGGCCAAGCAAAAAGTAGCCAAATAATTGAAACCTTTTTCCTAAGAAATAAAAAAGATACAGTAGTTAATGAGAAGGAGGAAGAAGCATGCCCTGAAAAGAAACTATAGCCGGAGGCATTATTTAAAACTCTTATGATAGAATTTATTTCTTCGTCATTATTAGGTCTGAGTCTTTCAAAATAAGTCTTGGTTATATCAGTAAGACCTAAAATGCAAATTAACAACAGGACTATTGTACATGTAATGAAAAGTGCTTCTTTTTTTGGGTATTTAAGAAATATTAGGGCGAAAAGTAAGATATAAAGCGGAATCCAGGAATAGATATTGGTAAAAATCACCCATAACAAATCATAATCTTCTGTCCCAAGATTATTTAGATATATAAAAGTATTCCTATCCCATTCCAGAAGATGCTTGAGCATAAACCCATTTATTTACGCTTAATAGTACCAGTAACGTCGTCAACATTTTTCTTTACTTTCTCAATTTCATTTTTTATATCGTCTGTAAAACTGGTATCAATTCCTTGCTTGTCGGCGCTTTTTTGTATTTCCTTCTTAATATCATCTGTGGCATCCCTTAATTGCCTCATCCCTTTGCCCAGTCCTTTGGCAATTCCTGGAATTTTATCAGCCCCAAATACCATTACCACAATAAACATGATAAAGAATATTTCGGCTCCGCTAATAAATAAAACAATAGTTGCAAGCATAATACAAATATAAGGAAGTTTACGTGCCAAATAAAAAAAGTCCCGATGTACTACATCAGGACTATTAACTTTTTTTAGGAGGAATTATTACTTTCCTTTTATATTTTGTTTAAATTGTTCAAATTCAGAATTCTGTTCCTTTTTGGGCCAGGAATTGTTACTTGCATCAATATCTGCTGTTTCAGCTTTAGGATCCACTACAATTCCAACAAGTTCTTTTTCAGAAGAAATAACACGTTTAAATTCCTGATCATTTTTCCGCCATATTTGGGGTGGATAAGTAACATTTTCCTTAGAACCATCAGCATATGTGTATTCAACTATTATTGGCATTGGTATCCCTCCGGGTTTATTGAAAACAACCTCATAAAAATATTTTGGTTCTTCAACCTGAGAACGTTCTTCTGCAGTCATATTATCCATCATATATTCCTTTAGGTCCTGAGAAGTCTCTGAAGGGGACTTGTCCCTTAGGCCTTCTTCAAAATCTTCACTCTCTTCGTCCACAAGGTATACCATTGGTGGAAAACTTGCTTCAGTCAGCCCTCTGGAAGTCATATAATCTTTCATTTTTTTTGTTGGTTTATCGCTAACATAGTATTTTTTTACTCCTTTTACTCCAATATCCACATAATCCGTCGTATAAAACCAACTTCTCCAGTACCAGTCAAGATCCACTGCTGAAGCATCTTCCATTGTTCTAAAGAAATCCTCAGGAGTGGGATGTTTAAATTTCCATCTGTGCGAATAGATCTTAAAGGCATGATCAAATAGTTCTTTCCCCATTATGGTTTCACGAAGAATATTCAGTGCTGTAGCAGGTTTACCGTAGGCGTTCGGACCCAATTGGTATACATTTTCCGGATTAGACATAATGGCAGATATTGTAGATTGATCCCCCCTCATATAAGGCACTATCTTTGAAGGAGCTCCCCTTCTGGACGGATAAGCTTTATTTGGTGTTATATCTTCCGGAAATTCTTCTCCAAATTCCTGTTCAGCCATATACTGCATAAAGGTATTAAGGCCTTCGTCCATCCAACCCCATTGACGCTCATCTGAATTAACGATCATAGGGAAAAAATTATGTCCAACCTCATGGATAATAACACTTATCATCCCGAATTTGACACGGTCTGAGTAGCTTCCATCCTCATTCGGCCTACCATAGTTCCAACATATCATGGGATACTCCATTCCTTGATTTTTTGCATGCACAGAAATTGCTTTATGATACGGATAATCAAAAGTATGCGCTGAATATGATTTTAAGGTACTGGCCACAGCCTTGGTGGATTGTTCTTCCCATAGCGGATTACCTTCCTTGGGATATAAGGAAACCGCCATTACATCCTTGTTGCCAATTTTAACGGCTTGCATGTCCCAAATAAATTTTCTGGAAGAAGCAAATCCAAAATCCCTGACATTCTCAGCCTTAAATTTCCAGGTCTTTTTATCTTCGGAAAATCCTTTTTCAGCCTGCTCAGCCTCCTGCTGTGTAACGATTAAAACCGGTTTGTCATAAGACTTTTTGGCCTGCTCATAGCGCAGCATCATTTCTCTTGAAAATACTTCCTTCCTATTTGTTAGCTCACCTGTAGCATCCAAGATATGATCTGCCGGTACGGTAATGTTTACCTCATAGTCACCAAAAGGCAGGGCAAACTCTCCCCTACCCCAGAACTGATAATTCTGCCATCCCTCTACATCGCTATAAACAGCCATTCTTGGAAAAAATTGGGCTATCACAAAGGACCTGTTTCCATCTTTGGAAAAATACTCGTAACCAGATCTTGCCCGGTCTATGGTATGATCGGGTATATTGTACCACCATTTTAATGAAAATGAAACCTGACCACCACTTTTAAGTAACTGTGGGAGATCAATTCTCATCATGGTTTGATTTATGGTATAAGGTAAACTTCTGCCATTAGCGTCTTTGATAAATTCAATATTAAAACCTCCCTCAAAAGGTTTTTGCATTAGATTCTTTACAAATTTTTCCGAACTGTAGGCAATGGAAAACTCCTTTTCATCTCTCAGTGGGGATTTTGAATCTTTAGCCCTCACATTCTGATCTAATTGAAGCCAGAGATATTCTAAATCATCCGGAGAATTGTTAATGTAGGTAATGGTTTCTTCTCCATAAATTTTGGCATTCTTATCATCTAATTCAATATCTATCTTATAATCTGCCTGTTGCTGATAATAATCAGGCCCTGGAGTTCCGGAAGCAGACCTGTATGTATTTGGAGTTGCAAATTCCTCGTATAACTGTTTAAATTTGCTTTGATTAGAATGGCCAGATTCTCTTTCTTTATTAATTTCCTGTTGTGCAAAACTCAAAGTAACGGTTAAACACAATAAGAATGTGAGGGAACAATTTAGCTTCTTCATGTAGTTGAATTCTGATTAGGATTGGCGAATTTAGAATTTTTTAAATGATTGTAGTTCAAAATGTTACAAGTTTAACATTCCTTTATTATTTTCCTTTACCATTACAAAACTTTTCTTTTTACCGTTCATTCTAAAATGGACTATATTCTGTTGTTCTTCAAACATATCTGTAAGGATATCATTTTCGATTTCGATAATCTTTAGCTTAGGCAGATTAATGTCCTCGATTTCCAAATAACAAATAATTAAATCATTATCATATTTCTTTCCCAAAAACACAAAAGCCCTGTCTTTCCCATCTGTGCTTAAAACCAATTTCGAACGCATATATTTTTCAACATAATGGTTTGCCTCTTCAGATTCCATCTCAGTAGCGAGATCCAGTTGAACACCATAGCGTTCTTCCAGCACATTTTCCAGATCATCAATAAATATGCGGCTGGTAATTTGAAGAGAGTTTTCCTTTTCTGAATATTGAACATTGGTCACACTTACATAGAACTTATGCATTGCGGTAAATGCAAAAAGTGACACAATTATCAGGAGGATGCTAGTTCGTAAAACAAGTGTTTTGAGTAGTTTCATAATTTGGTTTTGCAAGATTCCTGCCGTGGGTAAAATCATTCTTCATCAGCCTCCTTTAAATAGGCATTACTGCGCAATTCAAGGTATTCCCAGATTTTAAGTTTATCGTGACTATCTACCACAGTGCTGAAAGCATTATCCACTTCGCAAAAATACATGAAGTCCTCTATTTTACTCTCAGGTATTTTTAGATACTTTACAAACAAAGAATCGGCATAATACTCCCTCACCCTAATTGTGCGCGCATATTTCTGTTGTGAAGCCAATACTTTTTTAAGGTATTTTGTCCTACCGGAAATGGCATTAATAATAGGGTTGAGCGGTACAAGGCCACCTCCCGTAGTAGCTTCATACAGCTTCCGCTCTGCCTGGGTTATGGGCTTAACATATGCATTTGGCAACCCTAGTGTGGCAGCCACATATACTTTATCCGTTTTTAAACTATTCATATCCCTGCCAAGATCACCCGATAAATTATAGGGCCGGACTACCACTTCATCTAATTCATTAATAAATTCCTCTAACGGCACAATTATAGAACGGCTTTCTAGCATTGCCCTAGATACCACCAGGGTCTTACGTTTATATTGCACTGCCGAGAAAAGTATTGTGTCATTAAGTCTGGCCGAAATTGAAAACAGTCCTTCTGTGTCAGTTATAGTACCCCGCTTCGAAGAGGTATTCATCACATGAACATCTGGTATACCCTTAGTTAAGTTTGTAACTTTTCCCTCTAAATTGTAGAAAAAAACGGATTGTGCTGAAACACTCGTGACAATCAGAAAAAAAAACAGGAAAAATTTCTTATTCCTCGGCATTCATCTGTTTTAAAAATATATTACTTTGGGTTACCAGAAAATCAATGAGTTCAAATTCATTGTCTTTTTGCATTAAGGAGCGAGGGGGTATTTTTTCATCACAATAGATCAAAAAGGCGTCTATCTGATCCTGGGGTATGTTAAGATCTAATACAAAAAATTCATCGTCATAAACCAGTCGCAAGACTTCACTTACTTTTAATGGCTCTTGATTTTCATTTGAATTATCTTTTTTGGTATTCACAAGGGCCTTAAATATGTTAACAAAATTAATTCCATCTTGCATTATACCCCGTGTTATTTTGTCCTCGGCAATATTTACAACTTCGGTAGTCTGGTCGGTCTCGTATTCAACCTTTTTAAAATCCTCGTTTTGAAGTTCAAGGAATTTTTTTTGATTTTCCGGACTTACCACAACTTCATCAAGTTGAGTAACCTTCTCATTAACCTCAACCACCAGCCGGTTATTATCCAATATCTGCTGTGTTATTTTTACCACTTCAATCTGATAGTTGATAGAAGTAAAAACTATTTCATCATTTAATTTTACCCTGATAGCAAATTCACCATTATCATTTGTAATTGTAGCCCTTTGAGAAGTACTATTAATAACATTTTCATTGGGTACATTTACATTTCTGTACAGCACAGTGCCACGTAGAATAGTTCGTTCATCACCTTGCGAAATTCCTATAGCAATACAAAATAACGATAAAATAAAAAGAAGTTTAATCTTCATAGGTAACTGTGCTTATTTAAAGAATGCTCTAATTTATAAAGAAAATGTATGTTCTTGTCATAAAAAAATTTGCCGTCATTAAACTTTTGTTAATTTATGAATGTAAATACCTTGATTATAAACTTATCATGCACAATAACTGCAGTCATATCAGATAAATTGGGTTGTTTAACCATACAACTAATCCTTTTACCCCATAATCAAGTATTTTGGAGTATAAAGTTAGCTAAATGTGGATATAATTCTATTTTTGTTAGTCCCCAATGTACGAGAATCTTAAAGAGATCTACATCTTATGTGCCTTAACAATTTTATTGTCTTAAAAAGTATGATAAAATGGCCAAAACATATGATTTCAGGTAACCTAAAACATACCAAAATGAAAATGAAATTCCTGATAGCCCTGGTAAGTTTTTCCATTTGCAACGTTCTTTCGGGTCAGATTAAAATTGGTGATAATCCGCAAAATATTGACGCATCCTCAGTTTTGGAACTGGAAAGTTCAAACAGGGTATTGGTAATCACCAGGATCAACACCCAGCAGATGAATAGTATTGTTCCCTTGCAAGGGGCCGTTATTTACAATACAGATGAACAATGTTTATTCTTTTACGACGGTGCTGCCTGGTTGAATATGTGTGAGACATTTGGGCTCTCTTTTACGGCAGACCCTATTGTAAATCCTACCAGCACAATTGTGATTACGGAAAACGGGGATAATCGCAATTTTGAAGTTAGCGAAATAACAGGTACAAACATTGTGGATTTCAGCATTAGTGGTAATGACATTCAAAATAATTCAATAACGGCAGATAAATTAGCGCCAGATTCCGTAGGAAGCGAAGAATTACAGGATAATACGGTTGCAGATGCCGAAATAGACTATAACCAGGTAACGCTGAATGATTTTAACAATGATGCAGGTTTTATTACCGGAGCGGACATTGTAAGTGCGGCCCCAAATAATGTCATTACGGACAATGGAGGCGCTTTTTATGATAATACCCCACTGCAAAATGACATTGCCGCTAATGCTGCTGCTATAGCTGCTGATGGGGATACTGATGCTGCGAATGAAATACAGAATCTTTCACTTGCAGGTAATAATTTGTCCATATCCGGAGCCAATACAATTGACTTGGGTGTT